>Ga0137396_10001141_pt1 | contig 13665 bp, 13 predicted proteins | sample czc16metaG_FD_108284 | JGI IMG/M metagenome (GOLD analysis project Ga0137396, IMG submission 108284) | Vadose zone soil microbial communities from Angelo Coast Range Reserve, California, USA - czcobulk3.16 metaG | ecosystem: Environmental > Terrestrial > Soil > Vadose zone | place: USA...
GGTCGAGATCCCCGAGACGCGGAGGTCCGGGAACGGCCAGTTCCTCGCCGTCGTCGGGGCGCGCGAGAACAATCTGGAGAACATCCGCGTGAGATTCCCGCTCGGGACCCTCGTCTGTGTGACCGGCGTTTCCGGGTCGGGGAAGAGCACGCTCGTGCAGGACATCCTCTACCGCGCCCTCGCGCGCCACTTCTACCAGGCGAAATCGAGCCCCGGCGCGCACGACCGGATCGAGGGGATGAAGCATATCGACAAGGTCGTCGCGATCGATCAGTCACCCATCGGACGCACGCCGCGCAGCAACCCGGCGACCTATACCGGGGTCTTCGGCTTCATCCGCGACCTCTTCGCCGAGCTCCCGGAGGCCAAGGTGCGCGGATACAAGCCGGGCCGGTTCAGCTTCAACGTCAAGGGAGGCCGCTGCGAGGCGTGCGCGGGGGAAGGGCTCGTCAAGATCGAGATGCATTTCCTGCCGGATGTGTACGTGACGTGCGATGTCTGCCGCGGCAAACGCTACAACCGGGAAACCCTCGAGGTCACGTTCAAGGGGAAGTCGATCGCCGACGTGCTCGAGCTGACGGTGGACGACGCCCTGGAGTTCCTCGGCGCGATCCCACCGGTGAAACGGAAGCTCGAGACTCTGAGCGGGGTCGGTCTCGGGTACATCCACCTGGGACAGCCGGCGACGACGCTCTCGGGGGGGGAGGCGCAGCGCGTCAAGCTCGCGACCGAGCTCTCCCGGGTCGAGACCGGCCGGACGCTCTACCTCCTGGACGAGCCCACCACCGGGCTCCACTTCGAGGACGTCCGCGCGCTGCTCCATGTGCTGAACCGGCTGGTCGACAAGGGAAACACGGTCATCGTGATCGAGCACAACCTGGACGTGATCCAGTCCGCGGACTGGATTGTCGACCTCGGGCCGGAGGGAGGCGAAGCCGGGGGGCGCGTGGTCGCGGAGGGCTCGCCGGAGCGCGTGGCGTCCGCCGCCGGCTCCTACACCGGCGAGGCGCTGCGGACGGCCTTCCAGACGAGGAGCCCTGGCGCCCGCGCGCGGGAGGCGGTATGAATCCCGGGGCGGATGTGATAGCGTAGCTCTTCTCGATCCACCTCAACCTCAGGCACGAATTGAGGATGCTCGACACCACATCCACGCTCAAACGAACGCCGTTCTACGCCCGCCACGTGGCCCTCGGCGCCAAAATGGTTCCCTTCGCCGGATTCGAGATGCCGATCCAGTACGAGGGAATCGTGGCGGAGCACCGAGCCGTGCGGGGGGGCGTCGGAGTCTTCGACGTCTCCCATATGGGGGAGATCCGACTCCGGGGGCCCGGGGCAAGGGCCTACGCGAATCGCCTCGTCACGAACCAGGTCGACTCGATTCCGGACGGCAAGGCGGTCTACACCCCGATGTGCCTGGAAACGGGAGGCATCGTCGACGACCTCCTTGTCTACGCCACGGGGTCGGACCGGCTCTTCGTCGTGAACGCGGCGAACTTCGACAAGGATCTCGCGTGGATCCGCGCGCACTGTCCGGGTGACGTGACCGTCGTGGACGAGAACGAGAACACGGCCCAGCTCGCGGTGCAGGGCCCGAGGGCGGAAGACGTGATGGCCCGGATCTACGGCGACCGCGTGAAGAGCCTCGAGTTCTACACCTTCTTCGAGGAAGGGGAGGGGGAGGACCGGACGCTCGTCTCGCGCACGGGATACACGGGGGAGGACGGGTTCGAGATCTACGTCCAGGCCTCGCGCGCGCTCGAGATCTGGGACCAGGTCTTCCAAGCCGGCGCTCCGGCTCTGATCCGCCCCATCGGACTCGGCGCGCGCGACACACTGCGCCTCGAGATGGGCTACTGCCTCTACGGGAACGACATCGACGAGACGACGCACCCGCTGGAGGCGGGCCTCGGGTGGACCGTCCGTTTCGACAAGTCCGCGTTCCTTGGGAAGGAAGCGCTCCTCGCCGCGGAACGCGACGGGTACGAGCGGAAGCTGGTGGGGCTCGTCCTGGACGGTGAGCGGATCCCGCGTCACGGATCCGAAGTCGGGTACCAGGGGCGCACGGTGGGGACGGTCACCAGCGGATCGATGGGGATCAGCCTCGGAAAGCCGATCGCGATGGCCTACACGCACCCGGACCACGCGCTCGCCGGATCGAAACTGGAGGTGCGGACCCGAGGGCAGGAGACCCCCGCGTCGGTCGTGGCGCGCCCCATGTACCGCGGGGGAAGCGTGCGCACCCCCAAACCCAGGAGAGCGACATGAAGGCGCCGAAGGATCTCAAGTACACCCCGTCGCACGAATGGGTGCGCGTGCGCGGCCAGGAAGCGGAAGTCGGCATCACCGATTTCGCGCAGGGAGAGCTCGGAGACGTGGTGTTCGTCGAGCTTCCCGCCGTGGGCACGAGTGTGGCCCGGAACAAGAGCTTCGGGACGATCGACGCGGTGAAGACCGTGAGCGATCTCTTCGCCCCGCTCTCGGGGGAGGTGGCCGCGATCAACACGGAGCTCAAGGCGAACCCGGCCCTGATCAATCAGTCCCCGTATGAGAAAGGCTGGATGATCCGGATCAAGATGGCGAGCCCCGCGGAGGCCGACTCGCTCCTCAGCGCCGAGGCCTACGAGAAGACCCTGGGGGCGCACGCGTGAGCTTCGTCGGGCGGAGCGAGGCGGAACGCCGGGAGATGCTGCAGCGGATCGGCGCCCCGAGCCTCGAAGCGCTCTGGGCGGCGATCCCGCCCGAGTTCCGCGTTCGGGGCTCCCTGCCCGTCGACGCGCCGCTCGCGGAGTACGAGATCGCGCGGCGCTTCGCCCAGTGGGCGGAGTCGAACGCGGACGCGAACCACTACGCCTGTTTCCTCGGCGCCGGAGTCTACGACCACTTCATTCCCGCCGCGCTGCGCTCGCTCCTCTCCCGATCCGAATTCGCCACGGCGTACACGCCGTACCAGCCGGAAGTGTCCCAGGGCACGCTCCAGTCGATCTTCGAATACCAGTCGATGATCTGCGAGCTGACCGGCATGGAGGTCGCGAACGCGTCGATGTACGACGGCGCGACCGCGTGCGCCGAGGCGGCCCATCTGGCGATCGGCGCCACGGGGCGCCGGATCGTGCTCGTCTCGGAGGGCGTGCACCCCCATTACCGCGAGGTGGTGCGGACCTACGCCGCCGCGGGCTCGTTCGAGGTGCGCGACGTCCCGCTCGAGCGCGGCGCCACCGCGGTTCCGGCGCTCAAGCGGCTGCTCACGCCCGAGGTCGCGGCCTTTCTCTGGGCGCAGCCCAACTTCGAGGGGATCGTCGAGGACGGTCTGGCGCTGACGGAGGCGACGCACGCCGCCGGGGCCTACTCGATCGCCTCCGCGGATCCTGTGGCGCTCGCGGTGCTCCAGCCGCCGGGGAAGGACGGGGCCGATATCGTCGTGGGAGAGGGGCAGCCGCTCGGAGTCCCGATGGGATACGGCGGGCCGCTCGTGGGATTCTTCTCCGTGCGCAAGTCGGACGTGCGCCGCCTGCCCGGACGCCTCGCGGGTGTCACGGTCGACCTCGACGGGCGCCGCGGGTTCGTGCTCACGCTGCAGACCCGCGAACAGCACATCCGACGCGAGCGGGCGACCTCGAACATCTGCACGAACCAGGGCCTCATGGCGCTCGCCAACACGGTCCACATGGCGCTCCTCGGCGCCCAGGGGATGCGCGAGGTCGCGCTCCAATCGATGGAGAAGGCGCACTACCTGGCCCGCCGCGCGGCCCAGGTGCCCGGCGTCTCGCTCGCGAACGGGGAGGCGCCCTACTTCCGCGAGTTCGTGCTCCGGCTTCCGGGTCCCGCCGCCGGGTTCCTCCGCGCGGCCGAGAAGCGGCGCATCCTGGCGGGGGTGCCGCTCGAGCGCTTCGACCGCGCCCGGTCGCAGGAGATCCTGGTCGCCGCGACCGAGAAACGCACGCGCGAGGAGATGGATCGCTACGTCGAGACGCTCGCCGAGTGGGCGCGGCGTCCCGCCAAGGCCAAGGTCGAGGAGGCGGCGTGCCGGAGCTGACGTTGCGCGAGCGGTCGGTGAAGGGGCACCGGGGCCCGAGGCTTCTGCCGCTCGACGTTCCTCAGGAGGGAGCCGAGCGGCTCTTGCCGGCCGAACGGCTGCGCGGGGACGCGCCGGGGCTGCCGGAGATTTCCGAGCCGGCCGTGGTTCGCCACTTCGTCAACCTCTCGGTCCTGAATCACCACATCGACAAGGCGATCTATCCGCTCGGGTCGTGCACCATGAAGTACAACCCGAAGCTGAACGACGAAATGGCTCAACTACCGGGACTTCAAGCCATCCATCCCTTCCAGTCGGAGGAGCTCTCCCAGGGAGCCCTGGCGGTGATCTGGGAGCTCCACCAGTGGCTCACGGCGATCATGGGGATGCCCGCCATCACCACGCAGCCCGCCGCGGGGGCGCAATGCGAGCTGACCGCGATCCTCATGACCCGCGCCTACCACGTGGCCCACGGGAACCCCCGGGAAGAGGTGATCGTGCCCGACTCGGCGCACGGCACCAACCCATCGACGGTGAACCAGGTCGGGTACCGGGCGGTCACGGTCCCCTCCGGACCGGACGGCTGCGTCGACCTCAACGCGCTGAAACAGGAGGTGTCCGGGAAGACCGCGGCCCTCATGCTCACGAATCCGAACACGCTTGGAATCTTCGAGCGCCAGGTCGGGGAGATCGCCCGGATCGTGCACGAGGCGGGCGCCCTCCTCTACCTGGACGGCGCGAACCTGAACGCGATGGTGGGGCTCGCGAGCCCGGGCGCCATGGGGTTCGACTTCGCGCACATCAATCTCCACAAGACCTTCTCCACTCCGCACGGAGGCGGCGGGCCGGGAGGCGGCGTGCTCTGCGTGCGCGAGGACCTGGCGCCCTACCTGCCGACCCCGGTGCTGGAGCGGTCGGGGGATCGGTACTCCTGGAACTACGATCGGCCCCGATCGATCGGCCGGGTCCACTCGTATTACGGGAATTTCGGAATGCTCGTCCGCGCCCTGTGCTACGTGAAGAGCCTGGGCACCACGGGGCTCGCGGAGGTGAGCCGCGAGGCGATCCTGAACGCGAACTATCTCAAGGCCCGGCTCACGGAAGCCTACGCGCCATCGCACGAGGGCTATTGCATGCACGAGTTCGTGCTCTCCGCGTCGCGCCAGAAGGCGCGCGGGGTGCGCGCGGTGGACATCGCGAAGAGGATCCTGGATTTCGGCATGCACGCGCCGACGACCTACTTCCCGCTGATCGTGGACGAGGCGCTGATGATCGAGCCGACCGAAACGGAGACCAAGGCGAGTCTGGACGCGTTCGCGGAGGTTCTCCTCACGATCGATCGCGAGACGAGGGAGGACCCCGAGCGGGTGAAGCGGGCGCCGACCCAAACGCCCGTGCGCAGGCTGGACGAGGCCCGCGCGGCCCGGAAGCTCACGTTGACATGGCGGGACCTCGAGGCCGAGCGTGGCGACGCGTGAGCCGAGGGGCGTGGCACCCGAGGCGCGCGCGAGCTTGGAATGGTCGGTCTGGCCGGCGCGCGACCGGCCGTGGGCCGCGGCGGTATTGCTCGTGTCGCTCATGGTGCTCGGGGTCCTGATCGCGCAGGCGACCGGGGACACGGTGCTCGGACTGGCGGCCCCCGTGTTCCTCCTGGCGTCGGTCGGATCGTTCATCGCGAGGACGGAGTACCGGCTCACGCCCGAGTCGATCGAGGTGCGGACGCTGGGTGTGGCCCGGGCAAGGCCCTGGGCGGAGATGCGCCGCGCGACCGCCGACAGGAACGGGATTTTTCTGAGCCCGTTCGAGAAGCGAAGCTGGCTCGAAGCCTACCGCGGCGTACGGCTTCCCTTTGGAGGAAATCGAGATCAAGTCGTGGCGTTTGTGGAATCGAAGCTCCCGGTCTCCGTCGAAGACGCAGGGGAGCGCGGCGCGGGACGCCGCGGCCGCGGGCGGCGCCCCGCTTCCGGTGCTAGCGCCGGAGGATGATGCGCTCCTGGACCGTCTCGCCGAGCTGACCGTGCGGCACCGGATGACGGTGCCCGCGATCTTCTTCCTCGAGAGCGTCAAGCCTCTCTCCTTCGTGGGAAGCCAGGCGCTTCATTTCTTCGAACCCATGGTCCACGCCTTCTTCCAGGTCCGGGACTACGAGCGCTTCGCGCTGCTCATGGAGCGGCGGGAGAATCTGGAGGCGCTCCTCGTGAAAATCGAGGCGCGCGACGACGCGGAGCGGCTCGAGGAGAAGGGGAGACGCGAGCGCGAGCGCGCCGAGCGCGCTGCGCGCAAGCACGGAAAGGGACCCTCGTGAGCACGATCGACCCCGAACAGCTGAACTCGATCCTCGCGACCGATTGCGGCAGCACCACGACGAAGGCGGTTCTGATCGAGCGGCGCGGCGATGAATACCGCCTCATCGTCCGCGGAGAAGCGCCCACCACCGTCGAGGCCCCGTTCGAGGACGTCACCCGGGGCGTGCTGAACGCGACCATGGAAGTGGAGGAGCTCGCCGGACGGAAGATCCTGGACGGCGAGCGGATCATCACGCCTCAACGCGGCACCGAGGGCGTGGACCTCTACGTCTCCACGTCGAGCGCGGGGGGCGGGCTCCAGATGATGGTCTCCGGGGTGGTGAAGAGCATGACGGGAGAGAGCGCCCAGCGCGCGGCGCTGGGAGCCGGGGCCATCGTCATGGACGTGATCGCGAGCAACGACGGCCGGCTTCCGCACGAGAAGATCAAGCGGATCCGGCATCTGCGGCCCGACATGATCCTCCTCTCCGGCGGCGTGGACGGCGGGACCACGTCGCACGTCGCCGAGATGGCCGAGCTTCTGGCCGCGGCGGATCCGAAGGCGCGGCTCGGCGCCGGGTACGAGCTCCCGGTGATCTACGCCGGCAACAAGGACGCCGTGGACATCGTGAAGGAGCGGCTCGGAAAGAAGGTCGCGCTCGTGATCACGCCGAACCTCCGCCCCGTGCTGGAGCGCGAGAACCTGGGTCCCGCGCGGGACAAGATCCACGACCTGTTCATGGAACACGTCATGGCGCATGCCCCCGGGTACCGGAAGCTCATGACCTGGACGCCGGTCCCGATCATGCCGACCCCGGGCGCCGTGGGCCTCATCATCGAGACCATCGCGCGCGAGGGGGGAATCCAGGTGATCGGCGTCGACATCGGAGGGGCCACGACCGACGTATTCTCGGTCTTCCAGGGGGTGTTCAACCGCACGGTGAGCGCGAATCTCGGGATGAGCTACAGCGTCTCGAACGTGCTCGCGGAGGCGGGTCTCCCGAACATCCTGCGCTGGGTCCCCTTCGAGATCGAGGAGCGGGACCTGCGAAACCGGATCAAGAACAAGATGATCCGCCCCACGACGATCCCACAGTCGCTCGAGGAGCTCATCATCGAGCAGGCGATCGCGCGCGAGGCGCTGCGGCTCGCCTTCGAGCAGCACAAGTCGCTCGCGGTCGGGCTGAAGGGAGTGCAGCAAGAGCGCACGATCTCCGACACCTTCGAGCAAACGGCGAGCGGGGAGACCCTGGTCCGGCTCGACCACCTGGACCTTCTCGTCGGAAGCGGCGGCGTCCTCTCGCACGCGCCGCGCCGCGCGCAGGCCGCGCTCATGATGCTGGACGCCTTCCTTCCGGAGCATGTGACCGAGCTCGCGGTCGACTCGATCTTCATGATGCCCCAGCTGGGGGTCCTCTCGACCGTGCATCCGCGCGCGGCGAAGGAGGTCTTCGAGAAGGACTGCCTGATCCGCCTGGGAAGCACCGTCGCCCCGGTGGGACCCGGCAAGGAAGGAGCGGCCGCCTTGCGCGTGACGCTCGAGCTGCCGGGCGGGAAGCGCGAGGAATTCACGCTGCCGTACGGATACCTGCGCCTCGTGCCCCTGGCCCTGGGGGAGACCGCGAGAGCGACGCTCCGGCCGGAGAAGGGGCTCGATGTCGGGGAAGGCAAGGGGAAGGAGCGCGTGGTCACCCTGAAAGGCGGGGTGGTCGGTCTCATCTTCGATTGCCGCGGCAGGCAGCCCTTCCGCCTCCCGGAGGACCGCGCGGCCCGGATCGCGAAGCTGAACAACTGGAACGAAGCGCTGGCCATCTACCCGACGCGGGACACCGCCAAGGTCTCCGTGGGCGAGCTCCGTCCACTCGCGGCGAGGGTCTGACCGATGGCGCACTCCTACACGCCGGGGCTCAAGGTCAGCCCGCTCGCCACGCTCCGCCGGGAACGTAAGCTTCCGCTCCCGGGCGACGTGCTGGTCGCCGAGGGACAACGGGTCACCGCCGAGACGATCGTGGCGCGCACCCAGCTCCCGGGCAACGTGCAGGCGGTGAACGCGGCGAACCTCCTCGGAGTCCTGCCGGAAGACGTCGAAGAGTGCCTCACCAAGCCGGTGGGCTCGAAGGTCGAAAAAGGGGAGACCTTCGCGGAGAGCCGCTCCTTCTTCGGGCTCTTCCGCTCCAAGTGCCACGCCCCCGTTCGAGGGACGATCGAGAGCGTCTCGAAGGTCACCGGACAAGTGTTGCTCCGCGAGGAGCCGATCCCGGTCGAAGTGGACGCCTACGTGGACGGAACCATCGTGGAAGTCCACCCGAGGTCGGGCGTGACGGTGGAGACCCGAGGCGCCTTCATCCAGGGCATCTTCGGGGTGGGCGGCGAAACGTGCGGCGAGCTTCATGTGAGCGTCGCGAGCCCCGGAGAGCCGCTCGGGGAAGGCGCGATCGACGCGTCCAGTCGCGGGAGGATTCTCGTCGGCGGCGCCTACGTGACGACAGCCGTGCTGCGGAAGGCGATCGCGCAGGGCGTGAAGGCGGTCGTGGTGGGCGGATTCGACGACAGCGACCTTCGTCAGCTGCTGGGCTACGACCTGGGGGTCGCCATCACCGGATCCGAGGAGCTCGGCATCACGCTGATCGTCACGGAGGGGTTCGGATCGATTCCGATGGCGGCCCGGACCTTCGGGCTCCTGCGCTCCTGCGAGGGACGCCGCGTCTCCGTGAGCGGCGCGACCCAGATCCGCGCGGGGGTGCTCCGTCCCGAGATCGTGGCCCCGCTCCTGGAGGCCACCACGGAGCGCGACGGGCGGGAAGACTCCGCGGAAGGGGGACTGAAGGCCGGAGACATGGTCCGCGCGATCCGGCAGCCCTACTTTGGAAGGATCGGACGCGTGACGGCCCTCCCCCCGGAGCTGATGCCTCTCGAAACCGAGGCCAAGGTGCGCGTTCTGGAAGTGGACTTCGGCAACGGGTCGCGGACCCTCCTCCCGCGCGCGAACGTCGAGATGATCGAGTCGTGAGCGGGTCGCGGCTTGACATCCTGGGAGCCAGCGCCTACCGTCCGTTTCGAAAGAGCGCCGGTTGACCCCATGAGGAACCGCCTCGGCGTGATCGATTCGGCCCGATTCCCGGAATGCCGCGAGCGCGCGGCGGAGACCGGATGCCGCTGAAGCCCCCCGCCCGGCGTCGCACCGCGACGGCCGCAAGAGCCGCGGCGCTCGCTCTCTCCCTCGCCCTCGCCCCGTCCTTCCTGTTCGCGTTTCCACTCGGGGCGGTCGACGCGCCCAACGACGGGGGTTCCAGGACCGCGCTCCGCTGGAGCCCGCCTCCCCAGCCGCCCGCGCAGTGGATCGTGTTCCGCTCCGAGCCGGGCAAGCCGTTCGCGCCCGTTGACACGATCGCCGGAGAGGCGACCCAGTATACGGACGAGCCGTCCGAGACCCACGTGGTGCGGAACGGCGTCGCGTACCGGTACCGTCTCGTCGGTTTCCCCGACGCCACGATCACCTCCGACGAATCGCCCCCCGCGATCCCGCGGGCGAGCTGGTTCGACACGGGGAAGAAGAACGTGTTCGTGGTGATCACCATCTTCATGTGCCTGGTGCTCTATTACATCCGCCAGGCGGAGCGCGGAAAGACATGGTCCTTCCGCTCCATCGCGGGGCTCAACGCGATCGAGGAAGCGATCGGCCGCTCGACCGAGATGGGGAAGGGCGTACTCTACATCCCCGGCGTCCAGGACATCGACGATATCCAGACGATCGCGAGCATGATCATCCTGGGCAACGTCGCCCGGATGACCGCGAAGTACGAAACCCCGCTCAACGTGCCGACTCCGTCCCCGGCGGTGTATACCGTCGCGGACGAAGTCGTGAAAGGGGCCTACTCCGACGTGGGCCGGGTCGATGCCTACCGCTCCGACATGGTTCGCTACATCACAACGGAGCAGTTCGCGTACGTGGCCGCGGTGAACGGGATCATGCTCCGTGAGCGGCCGTCGGCGAATCTCCTCCTCGGGGCCTTCTTCGCGGAGTCGCTGCTCTTAGCCGAGACGGGGCACGAGATCGGAGCGATCCAGATCGCGGGTACGGCGAACGTGCATCAGCTCCCGTTCTTCGTCGTCGCCTGCGACTACACGCTCATCGGCGAGGAGTACTACGCGGCGAGTGCGTACCTCTCCAAGGACGCGCGGCTGCTCGGGAGCCTCAAGGCCTCGGACACCGTGAAGATTCTCCTCGTGATCACGATCGTGGCCGGCTGCCTGCTGCTGACCCTGGGTCAGCGCGGTCTGGCCGAATTCTTCGCCACCCAATGAGGCCGAGAGCGTGAAACGCGAGGTTCCTCTCCTGATCTCCATCGCCGCGGGGATCTTCGTGCTCATCGGCTTCTTCGTGCCGCACCCCGCGATCCGCACGACCTACGACGACATCCAGCAGTGGGTGATCATCGTGGTGGCGTTCACGTACGTGCTGGGGATGGCGAATCTTCTTCGCATCAACGTCGAGCAGGTCCGCCGCCGGGCGAAGGACTGGCCGTACAAGGCCGCCCTCGTCGCGGCGCTTCTGATCACGATGGCGGTCGGGTTCTCGGAAGGCACGCGCTACCTGAACGACGGGACTCGATTCTCCTGGATCTACAACACGTTCTATTCCTCGATGTCGTCGACCATGTTCTCCCTGCTCGCGTTCTTCATCGCCTCGGCCGCCTTCCGCGCCTTCCGGGTGCGGACGGTGGAGGCGCTTCTCCTCGCCATCGCCGCCTTCATCCTGATGCTCGGGCGCGTCCCGATCGGCAACATCATCCATCCGCTCCTGCCGCAGGCGGCGGATTGGCTGATGGAGATTCCGCAGAACGCCGCGAAGCGGGGAATTCTGATGGGGGCCGCGCTCGGGGTCATGGCCACGGGGTTTCGGATCATTTTGGGGATTGAGCGGACGTACGGCTCGGAGAGTGGCGGCGGATGAGCCCCTCGCTCGCGGATCTCAGACGTCTCGACCGCCGCTGGATCTTTCTCGCGATCGGCGTCTTGGTGGTCGCCCCGCTCCTCACCGGATTCCACATCGCGCCGGTACGGCCCGGCGCCCGCGCCAAAGGATTCTACGATGCGATCGAGCGCGTGCCCGCGGGCGCGACGGTGCTCCTCGCCGGGGACTACGACCCGGGGACGATCGCCGAGAACTATCCGATGCACCTCGCGGCCGCCCGGCAGCTCATGTCGCGGAACATCAAGATCATCGCGGTCGAGCTCTATCCCGGCGGGCCGCCGCTCGCCGACCGGGTGCTCCGCATCGCGGGGGAGGAGTTTCACAAGCGCGAGAGCTACGACTACGTGAACCTCGGATTCAAGTCGGGGAACGAGGTCGTGATGTCGCAGATGGGTAGCAGCATTCCGCGCACCTTCCCGGCCGATCGGCGAGGGATCCCGGTGAGCCAGATCCCCGTCATGAAGGGGGTCGAGAATTTCAGCCAGATCGCCCTGCTGGTCAGCGTCAGCGCGGGGTTTCCCGGCACGAAGGAGTGGGTGCAGCAGGTCGTGTCGCGCTACCACGTGCCGATGATCGCGGGGGTCACCGCGGTGAGCGCGCCCGAATACTATCCTTACCTCCAAGCAGGCCAGCTCCAGGGCCTCCTGGGAGGCATGGCAGGCGCGGCGGAGTACGAGGTGCTCGTGGGCCATCCGGCCCTCGCGACCCGCGGGATGGACGCCCAGTCGCTCGCGCACGTGTTTATCGCCTTCATGATCCTTCTCGGGAACATCGCCGCGCTGCCGCAGCGCTCGGCGGGGAAGAAGCAGGGGCCGTCCGCATGAGCCACGACATCGGGATTTGGATCGCGGCGCTTCTCACGCTGGGAATCTTCAGCTTCCTCTACAAGGACAACCCGGCGTACAAGCTCTGCGAGCATCTCTTCGTGGGGGTCTCCGCCGGGTACTACGTCGTGCTCACGTATTTCTCCGTGGTGAGGCCGAATCTGCTGGACCCCATGTTCCATGACTTCTTCGGGCATCGCCATTTCCTGCTCGTGATCCCGCTCGCGCTCGGGATCCTTCTATTCTCGCGTTTTTTCCCGAAGGGGGACTGGCTCTCGCGCTGGCCGATCGCGCTCATCCTCGGCGTCTATCCCGCGCTGCGGATCACCGGGTTCGGGCAGGGAGATTTCGTCGAGCAGATCCACGGCACCATCCTGCCGCTCTGGGTGCATGGGAATCTGGGGGCGACGATCGGGAACTGGCTCCTCGTCGGGGGGCTCCTGACCACGCTCATCTTCTTTTTCTTCTCGAAGGAGCACACGGGGGCGCTGGGCGGCGCGGCGCGTATCGGGGTCTACTTCCTGATGGTGAGCTTCGGCGCCTCGTACGGATACACCGTGATGGCGCGTATTTCGCTGCTGATCGGCCGCGTCATGTTCCTTCTCCACGATTGGCTGGGGGTTCTCCACCTCTAGCCGGAGTGCCGACCGCTTGCGTTCCTCGCACACCGCCTACCGGCTCCCGCACCGGGTCGCCTCCGGATCCCGGAACATGGACGTCGACCGGGCCCTCCTCGGATGGGTATCGGGGGATTCCGCGCGGCTCGTGTTCCGGACCTACGCCTGGGACCGCCCCACGCTGAGCCTGGGGCGGAGCGAGCCGTTTCCCGACGGCTGGGACGAGAAGGCGCTCGCCCGGGACGGGATCGCGGTCGTGCGCCGTCCGACCGGGGGAAGCGCGGTCCTCCACGCGGAGGAGGTCACGTTCGCCCTGGCGGCGAGCGTCCCGGGACCGTGGGCCCTCTCGCCGCGCGGCTTCGCGAACGCGGCGGCGGAGGCCCTGTCGGGAGCGCTTCGCGCGTGCGGCGTGTCCGGATCGCGGGTGCACGGCAGGGTCGGCCCCGCCCATGCGAGGGTCGGGGGCGCCGTGTGCTTCGCGCGGAGCGATCCCGGCGAGGTCGAGGCCGCGGGATACAAAGTCGCCGGTCTCGCGTCCCGATTCGGGCGAACCGGAGCGCTCTGCCACGCTTCGGTTCCCCTGACCGCCCGGTCCCGTGCGATCACGGCGTACCGTTCGGGGGAAAGCGGGGAAGCCTTAGCATTGGAGCGGCGCGCGCGCTCCCTCGGGGAGCTGCTCGGCCTAAAGCCCGATGCCGCGGGGCACGCGGAGACCGGCCGGCTCGCCGCGGCAATCGCCGGCCGGCTCGCGGGAGAGATCGCGGCTCGCTTCGGAGCGCCCCTGCTCGACGCCCCCTTCGCGGCGCTGGGCATCGAAGAGGGATCGGACGCCGTGGCATCCGCCGCGATTCCGTGATGGCGGCGACCGGGGACCGCCGGGTGGGGTGGGTCGCGATCACGCTTTTCGCATTCGCGATGGCGCTGGTCGAAGCAGCGTGCGTCGTGACGCTCA
>Ga0137396_10001142_pt1 | contig 13665 bp, 10 predicted proteins | sample czc16metaG_FD_108284 | JGI IMG/M metagenome (GOLD analysis project Ga0137396, IMG submission 108284) | Vadose zone soil microbial communities from Angelo Coast Range Reserve, California, USA - czcobulk3.16 metaG | ecosystem: Environmental > Terrestrial > Soil > Vadose zone | place: USA...
CACCGGCTGGGGCAAGCGGCTGCTGGCGGAGAACGACATTCCGGCGCATGTCGATCGGGTGCTCAGCAAGCCCCCGCGGCTCGGCGAATTACGCGCCGCGCTCGCCCAACTCGCCGCCTACTCGGATCCGGCCACTGCGCTGGTGGAATCGGCATGAGCGCCCCGGTAGCAAGACTGCTGATCGTAGACGATGAGCCGGCCCTCATGCGGGCCTTGTGTGACGGCCTCGATTACGAGGGTTATCTCACCCAGGGCTTCACATCCGGGCGCGAGGCGATTGCGGCACTGCGAGAGCAGTCGTTCGACCTCTTGTTGACCGATCTCACGATGCCGGAGACCGATGGCATTGCGCTGCTGCGCACCTGCCGCGAGATTGATCGTGAACTGGCGTGCATCGTGATGACCGGACAGGGCACGATCGCGACCGCGGTTGATGCGCTACAAGCCGGCGCGCTCGACTATGTGCTGAAGCCCTTCAAGATGAACAGTCTCCTGCCGGTGCTCGCCCGAGCGCTGGCGACGCGCAGCTTGCAGCTCGAGAATATCCAGCTGCGCGAGTCCGTGTCGATCTACGAGCTCTCGCGAGCCATCACTCAGGGTCTTGAGCACGGTGAGGTCGTGGAGCGAACGCTGGCGGCCGCGGGTCAGCACAGCCATGTCAGTGCAGTGTATCTGCTCGTGCCCACTGACGATGGTCGCTCGCTGCACCTCGCGGGGAAGACCGGGCCCGGCGCTCAGCCGCTGGAGAGCGCAATGCTGCTACTTGAGGGGTCCGGGGAGCGCTGGCTGGATGAGGCGCGCAAGCAGCTCGAGGGGCCGGAAGGGGACAGCGATCCGCGCGTGCTGTTCACGCACCCGTTTGACGCCCGCATTGGAGTTGCCCTGCCGATCGTCGCCGGCGGAAAGTTCTTCGGAGTCCTGGGCTTCAACTCCGCAAGATCTCAACAGCGCATCAGCCCCGGACAACTCAAGGCTCTCGAGATCCTGGCGCGCACCGCCGCGACAGCATTTGAGACCGCAGCGCTCGTCACTCAGCTGCGGCGGATGAATGAGGAGCTCGAGCTGCGGGTACGCGAACGCACGCGCGATCTCGAGATCGCCAACAAGGACCTGGAGGCCTTTTCATACTCCGTCTCGCACGACCTGCGTGAACCGCTGCGCGCGGTCGAAGGGTTTTGCGAAGTGTTCCGCACCGAGTTCGGCTCGAGCGTTCCGGAGCCAGGCCGCAGGATTCTGGAACGGATCTGGGCCGGCGCGAGCCGCATGACTCAGCTCGTCAATGATCTGCTGCACTTTTCACGCTTCAGCCGCGAGCCGCTGCACTGTCTGCGGGTCCCACTACGCGAGCTCGTGCTGCAGATCGTGGCGCGGCTCAAGGAGCCGCTCGGCGAACGGCAGCCGAGCGTGCAAGTCGGGGATTTGCCGGATTGCTTCGGCGACCGCGCGCTGCTCGAGCAGGTACTGATCAACCTGCTGTCCAACGCCTTCAAATTCAGCTCCGGCCGTGATCCGCCCCGCATCGAAGTGGGCGCACTGCGCCAAGGTGAGGATATCGTCTACTACGTGCGCGACAACGGCGTCGGTTTCGACATGCGCTATGCCGATAGGCTGTTCGGCGTGTTTCAGCGCCTGCATGCGCAGGAGGCGTTCGAGGGCACCGGCATCGGCTTGTCCATCGTGCACCGGATCATTACCCGTCATGGCGGCCGGGTGTGGGCGGATAGCCGCCCCGACGAGGGCACGACGCTCTATTTCAGCCTGCCCGTTCAAATCGAGCCCCGCGTGGCAGGAACCGATGGTGTGCCGTAGTACGCGAGTTAGCCTGGGCCTAGCCACGTCAACCGGGCGCTCCTAAAGGACTGTGACGCGGATCCCGTGAGGCACCGTCTTGCGAGTGTCTAATACACACACTGTGGAATGGCCCATGAATAGTCATGCTTTTGCGCGCGCGCTCAGCTGCCCCCCTCGGGCAGGTGTGGCGCCCGGCGCCCCTAGAGCTGCGGATGGACGCACACACTGAGCACTCTTCAGGCAGGCCGCTGCGTGTCCTGCTGGTCGAGGATTCCCAGTCGGACGCTGAGCTGGCGATGTGGCGCCTGAAGCAGGCGGGCTACGTATGCACGTTCCGGTGCGTCGTGAACGAGATTGAGATGCGCGCCGCGTTGAGTGCTGAGCTGCCTGATCTCATCCTCTCGGACTTCAGTTTGCCCGGCTTCGATGGCATGTCGGCGCTCGCCGTTGCGCGTGCTGAAGCGCCCGGGGTTCCCTTCATCTTCCTGTCCGGGACCATCGGCGAGGAGCGAGCCATCGAGGCCCTGAAGTGCGGCGCGATCGACTACGTCCTTAAGAGTAATCCGAAGCGCCTGGTGCCAGCGGTGCAGCGCGCCCTCCAGGAGGCGGAGTTGCGCCGCACGAGTCAGCTTGCCGAGCAGCAGGTCGCCCGCTTGACCAGCGTGCTGCAGATGCTTTCGGGAATCAACTCGGCACTGGTGCGCATTCAGAACCGCGACGAGGTCATGGACGAGACCTGCCGGCTCGCGCACCGTGTGGGTGGGTACAGACTGGCGATGCTGGCCCTGATCAATCCGACCACGCGCATGGCACGGCCGGTGGGTTGGGCGGGCTACGAATTTCTTGATCGACCGGAGCAGGAGTTCCCGGTCTCGGATCACGAAGGCGGCGATACGAGTCTCATGGGGCGGGTCATTCGCACCGGCGAGGCGATGCTCTGCGAAGACATCCAGCGCTTCCCTCACGTTATACACGGGCGGGAGGTGCTCATCGCCGCGGGCGTTCGTTCGCTCGCGTGTCTGCCGCTGCGAGTCGACAACACCCCGGTTGGGGCCTTCCTGTGCGGCACCGGAGGCAGCACCGTTATTGTTCACGATGAGTTGCTGCTGCTCGAGGAGGTCGCCTCCAACCTGTCCTTTGCTCTGCAGTACCTTGACAAGCAGGACGCGGTGCACTTTCTGTCTTATTTCGAGCCGCTGACCGGCCTTGCCAAGCGTGCGCTCTTCTGCGAGCGCTTGAGTCGGCTGTTGACGCGCGGCACCGATAGCCTGCCGCGTCTTGAGTTAACGGTGTTCGATATCACCCACCTGAGCGTCATCAATGATTCCTTCGGGCGGCACACCGGCGATCGTCTGCTGCAGTGTGTTGCGGATCGGCTCAAGGCGCACTTCCCGGACACCGAGCAGCTTGCACACCTGGGCGGCGGAACCTTTGCGTGCGTGAATGCCTTGCGCGAACGTGCCGACACTGAGATTCGCACCCTGCATGAGGACGTCACGCGCATTTTTGCCCTGCCCTTCAGCGTCGATGGGCGTCAGATTGTCGCCGAGATCAAGAGTGGGGTTGCCTGCTATCCGGACGACGGGCACGAGCCGCACGAGCTTGTGCAGAATGCGGAAGCCGCCCTCAAGGAGGCGAAGACCTCGGGCGAGCGTTATCTGCATCACCGCATCGAGATGAATTCCGAGCTCGCGCGGCGAGTAGAACTGGAGCACCGCCTGCGCACCGCGCTCGACAAGGGGCAATTCCTGCTGCACTACCAGCCCAAGATCACGCTGCACACCGGCAGGATTGCCAGTGTGGAGGCTCTGCTGCGCTGGCACGATCCGGAAAATGGACTGACCTCGCCCGCGATCTTCCTGCCGCTGCTCGAATCCGCGGGTCTCATGGCGGCGACCGGCGCCTGGGTGCTCAGGCAAGCGGCGTCGGATTGTCGCGCCTGGCGCTGTAAGGGCCTGCCGCCCATTAGAGTGGCCGTCAATATCTCTCCTCCGGAGCTGCGACGACGCAATATTGCGGGCGAGATTCTCGAGGCCATCGGCGATCTGGCGGGCGATCCAGCGTGGGGGATCGACCTGGAGATCACCGAGGGTGCCCTTTCTGGCGACTCCTCATCCTGTGTCCACGCGCTCAGGCTGTTGCGCGCCGCAGGCATTCGTATTGCAATTGACGACTTCGGCACGGGCTTTTCCTCGCTCGGTCGCCTGTCCGAGTTGCCGATTGACACTCTTAAGATAGACCGGCTGTTCACCAGCCGTCTGCCATCGGACCGCAGGAGCTGCACACTGGTCTCAACGATCATCGGTTTGGCGCATGCCTTCGACATGACGACCGTCGCGGAAGGCGTCGAGACTAAGGCGCAGTTGGATTACCTGGTGCGCGAAGGCTGCGATGAATCACAGGGCTACCTGCACAGCCGACCACTGCCAAGATCGGAATTGGAGAGCTGGCTCATCGGTGTTGGCAGCGCCGCAACGGACGGGAGCGATCTCAGAAGCGCGCGTGCCTGAGACCGGGATGCGCACGGGATTCCGCACCGTTACCTGCCCCGCCCCCTGGCCAATTTCCCAGGCTGAGTAACACCTGGGCTGCGGTTTCCCGCTGCCTGCGGAACATACGTAGAGACCTGGCCTGAGCCCAGCATGCATAATTTCCTGCATAGCTGCCTAAGCGCCGAATCCGCCCATGTCCGCCTTTCCTCCGGGTGACGAGCTGCACGCGCTGCTGGATGCCGCGGTCGACGCAATCGTTGTGATCGACCATCTCGGCCGCATACAGGCCTTCAATCGCTCAGCCGAGCGGCTGTTCGGCTACCAGGCACAGGAACTGCTGGATCGCAATGTCAACGTGCTGATGACCGAGCCGGATCGTATCGCACACGATGGTCACCTGGCACGATATGCCGCGACCCGCGTTCCGCACATTATCGGAATTGGGCGTGAAGTGAGCGCGCGGCGAAAAGACGGCAGCATCTTTCCGGCATTTTTGTCCGTCGGCGCGGTCGCGGACAGCGAGCCGCCGCGCTTCGTCGGTTTCGTCCAGGACATGACGCTAAAACGCCAGGGCGAGGAACAAGCGCGTCGGCTGCAGGAGAGTTTGTGGCGTGTGTCTCGGCTTGCCACCGTGGGTGAGATGACCTCCGGGATCGCCCACGAACTCAACCAACCGCTGGCAGCGATCGCGAACTATGCTCAGGCCTGCGACCGGCTGTTGGGCAGGCCGGATGCGGACCTCGAAGAGGTGCACGGCGCCCTGAAGGAGATCGCGGCGCAGGCGGTGCGTGCCGGGGATAGCATCCGTCGCTTGCGCAGCCTGGTGCGCCCGCACGTGGGTCGGCGCGAACCGACCGACATCAACGTGCTGATCACTGAACTCACCGACCTGGTGCGATCGGAGGCGCAGGCCCACCATGTGCAATACCGCCTCGAGCTCAGCGACGGGCTGCCGCGCCTGGAGGTGCACCGAACCCAGATCCAGTACGTCATACTCAATCTCGTGCACAACGCCATCGAATCACTTACCGAGATTCCTGACAAACCGCGTGAGCTCATCGTGCGTACTTCTTGGACCCGCGACGAAGAAGTGGAGGTATCCGTCTGTGACAGCGGCCCTGGAGTCTCCTCGAGCGTTGCTCCGCGCCTCTTCGATCCATTCTGCACGTCTAAACCTGCCGGCACGGGCCTCGGCCTTGCGACCAGCCGTAGCATCATCGGAGGGCACGGCGGCACACTGGATTATCGGCCGAACGTTCCGGTCGGCGCCTGCTTCACCTTGCGCCTACCGGTGGTGAATTCCGGCGACCAGACATGAAACAGGAATCGATCGTTTTCATAGTCGATGACGACGAGGCAGTGCGGAACTCGCTGCGGCTCCTGGTCAAGTCGGTTGGCCTGACTGCCACGGCATTGGTCTCCGCTGAGGAGTTTCTGGCGAGCTACGACCCGCTGCAACCTGGCTGTCTGGTTCTTGACGTGCGCATGCCCGGGATGAGCGGCCTCGAGCTGCAACAGCAATTGAACCTGCGTGGTGCCGTCATTCCGGTAATTTTCATCACCGGGCATGGCGATATTCCTATGGCCGTCGAGGCCATGCAGCAGGGGGCCTGCGATTTCCTGCAAAAGCCCTTTCGGGATCAGGACCTGATCAACCGTATTCAGCGGGCGTTGGAGAAGGATCGGGCGAATCGCGTCGAGCTCGGCGAGCGCAACCGCATCCGCGAGCGGCACGAGATGCTGACGCCACGCGAGCGTCAGGTGCTAGCGCTGGTAACCAGCGGAAAGGCCAACAAAGCCATGGCTGCCGATCTCGGTCTGAGCCAGCGCACCGTCGAGGTTCACCGTGCCCGCATAATGGAGAAGATGGGCGCTTCCTCGCTCGCTCACCTGGTGCGGATGGTACTGGACCTCGAGCAAAGCGACGGACAAGGCGCTACGCCGTCAGGCATTGAGCAGGGCTCTTAGCATCCCCAGCAACTCCTCAGCCTTTAGCGGCTTGCTCGCGAGCCGCAAATGAGAGTCGACGCGCAGCTCGTGCACGGCCGCAGAAGTGTCGCCGGTGATCAGTATCGCTCTTAAGGGAACCCGCAAGGCTTCGCGCAGCGCTGCAATGACCTGCATGCCGGTCTTGCCATCGCGCAGATGATAGTCGGTCACCAGCAGATCCAAACGCGGGTCCTTGACCGCGTGCGCCAGCGCCTCGGCCAGGGAAGCAACGGCGGTGACGTGGTAGCCGTCACTTTTCAACAGCATGCGGGTCGCCTCTCGCACGCTGGCATCGTCTTCCACCAGCAGAACGCGAGCCGGTGCCTGCCGAACGCGCAACGCTGGTTCCGCTGCCCGTTGTGTCCGGCGGACGGTATCGCGGCCTGCCGGCAGGGTGAGCGCGAACCGCGAGCCTTTGCCGACCTGGGAGTGCGCATCGAGCTTGACATCCAGCAGCGCCACGAGGCGCTGCACGATGCTCAAACCAAGTCCGTATCCGTCGCGTGAGCTGTTGGTCGGGTCGCCGACCTGATAGAACTCGTCATAGATGGAGCGCAGCTGATCGCCCGGGATGCCGATGCCGGTGTCGAGCACCTCGATACGCACCAGGGACGGCTGTTGCTGCAGGCAGCGTAATGCCACCGAGCCTCGACGGGTGCACTCGAGCGCGTTCGACACCAGATTTTTCAGGATCTGCTCTACGAGAGAGCGGTCGCTGTGAACGCAGTCTTCGCACGGTATCACCTCGAAGCTCAGGCCCTTGCTGTCCGCCAGACCCTGGAACTCGAGCCGCAGCTCCTCGAACAGCGCGGCCACGGCGAAGTCGGTCGGGTCTGGCTTGATGGCCCCGGACTCGAGCTTGCTGATGTCGAGCAGCGCGTTGAGCAGGCGCGACATCCCATCGATCGCCTGCTCCTGCTGGGTGAGAATCTGCACCGCATCCGGGTCGGTAAACGCGCGGCGCAAGGTGCTGTTCAACAAAGACAAGGTCTGCAACGGCTGGCGCAGATCATGACTGGCCGTTGCCAAGAAGCGACTCTTGGCTTGATTGGCCCGATCGGCGGCCTGACGCGCCACGATGAGCTCGGCCTCAACGCGCTTACGATCGCTCACATCGCGGATCGCTGCAGCCACCAGAACCCGCTCGCGGTCCTCGATCGGGCTCAGGCTGATCTCTAACGGAAATTCCGTACCATCCAGCCGCTGCCCGAAGAGATCCAGTCCCGCTCCCATGGGCCTGACGCGCACGCTCCTCGTGTAGCTCTGCCGGTGCGCAACGTGCCGGTCCCAGAAGCGCTTGGGCATCAGGCACTCGACGCGCTTGCCGATGATGTCATCGTGAGGGTAACCGAACAGCGCCGACACCTGACGGTTGGCGAAGCGGATTACCCCCGAATCATCGATGATGATCATCGCGTCGGGCGCGGCGTCGAGCGCGCTGCGTGCCAGCTCGGACGAAACGGACTGCATGGGCGAATCGCCTTGCAAGCGTCGCGAAGCCGTGTGACGGGCAGTTACGATACTTGAAAGGGCGCTGACCGGCAAAAAGGTCGGTGCCGCGAAACACCCTGCTCAAGCGAGGATTGTGTTCGATCGCTCGAGACCGGCTCAGCGCCCAGTCGCTCTCGGCACCTCCCGGCTGCCAAAATGGATCAGCAGGCCGAGCAGCGCCATCGCCCAGACGATGACCGGACTCGAAGGCAAGTCAAACACGGCCGACAGCACGAGCCCGATGAGGTAGCTGGCGAATGACAGCGCATAGCCCAGTGCAAGCTGACGGCGGACCGGATATCTGTAGGTCGCGACCGCGGGCACGATGAGGCTCGTGAACACGAGGTATACCCCGACGAGCTGCACAGAGATCGTCACCACCAGCGCGAACAGGACATAAAACCCGACGCGGCCCAGTGGCTGACGCCAGCGGAACCACGCGATCAGAAAGATCCCCGTCAGTATTGCTGCATGAACGAGCTGTTGCGGTGTGACCCAGAGGATCTGTCCGGCCAGCAGATCCTTCAGATCCTCGCCGCCGTGTGGATCGTTGACGAGGATCAGAATCTGCGCGGTCGAGGCGAGCACGAAGAGCACACCGATCAACGCCTCCTGGACCTCAGCTCGCCTGCGCTCTGACCACGTCAGCAGTAGCGCGCCGGTCAGTGCGGCGGCGGCGGCCGCGACCTGCGTCGTCCAGCCGGTCGCGCCGAGGCCGAAGCTGTGAGCGGCAATCACGCCCACTCCAGCCACCTGCGCGATAGCGAGGTCGATGAACACGATGCCGCGCGCAAGGACCTGTTGTCCGAGCGGCACGTGGGACAACACGACGAGAAAGCCGGCAATCAGCGCCGGCCACAGAATGCTCAGGTCCGCTTGGAGAGTGTTCACTTGAGTGCCGCCAGCAATCGATTGATCGTGTCATCAAATAGACCGAAAAGGTCTTTCGCCTCCGGCGTGCCCCCTACCGAGTAGGGCAACAGCACGACCGGCGCATGAATGCGCTCCGAGAGCCACTCGGCAGCCCTCGGGTCGTTGTACGCGTTCCGCAGAATCATTTTGGGCGGTGTGGCCGCGAGCTTCGCGACAAGCTCGGCGAGGTATCCGACGCTCGGAGGTACGCCCGGCTTGGGCTCTATGGAGGCGAGCTCCTTGAGGCCAAGCCAGTTGCACAAGTAAGCCTGGTCGCGGTGTATCACGACGACGCCGACGCTCCTGAGCGGCGCGGCCTTTGCCTCCCACCCCACGGTAGCTTGCTGCCATCGCTTCTGAAAATCTTCGCCGCGCGTTGCGTAATACGCGGCGTTGGCGGAATCTATCAGCACAAGGCGCGCGGCAAGCGCCTTTGCGATAATCGCGATGTTGCGCGGATCGAGGGTCACGTGCGGGTTGCCCAGGGGATGGATGTCGCCCATGGAGCGATCCACTGCCGAGGGAACCTCGAGTAGGTGAACGAGCGGGGCGGCCTCGAAGTAGCCTGGGCTGCCGGGCTGGATCTTCGTGTTGCCGGAGTCCTGCAGCAATACCGGCATCCAGCCGATTTCAAGATCGGCGCCGGTCGCCACGACTAGATCCGCCGTACGTGCCCGGGCCACGAGGCTGGGTTTCGCGTCGACGCGGTGGACGTCCTGAAACGCGCTCGTGGCCGTGTACACGTTGACCTTGTCGCCACCCAACTCCGTGACGAGCGCGGCCCAGTCCGGTGTGGTTGCCAGCACTTTGAGTGCCGCCTGCGCCGGCAGAGCGGCAACGCAGAGCGCGACGGCTGCCAGCGCCAGCAGACTTCGAACGTACTCGGGCATGATGGGCAATCCTAGAATTTATGGGCGCCGTGCGCGCCCATTGCGAAGATGTACTGGAGGAGGAGCTGCCGATCGCGCTCGGTCGCGCGGGCGTCGTCCCAGGCGTACTGCGCCCGAAGCCGCGAGAACTCGCTCAGGCTCCAGTCGACCATGATTGTCGTGCGCTCAGGCGATGCAGACGCCAGCGATGCGAAGGCCGCGCGGGGCAAGAAGCCCAGTTGGACGAGCCCGATGCTCGGTGTTCCGGATTGCATCGAATCGTAGCGCAGGCCCGCGCGCCAGCGCTGCAGGAACTCATACACGGCCTGTACATACCAGCCCGACTGCGAGCTGCTGTAGTCACCCGCGAGGTTGCGCCCGGTGACGTCGAACGCAAGCTGCCCGCTTTCCGTGCGGTGCAGGTACTCGCCCTGCAGCTTGAATTGATGGTACGTCGGATCACCGTGCGGAGCCCATTTCAGCGTGCCGTCGGCGATCCAGGTGCGCGACGTCCCGGTGAACGCGTTGGTGACCGGCGTTCCGAACTGATCCACGTCATCGTAGGCTCGATCGGTGGAGCGGGCATCGAGCCAGGACACGCCCACCCGCCAGCTGGTGGAATCGCCCACATCGCCACCCAGATGCGCGAACAGCGCGTCGCTCGCCAACGAGTTCGAATTCCGTTGAGTGCCGGGGAAACTGCGGCCGCTGCCGGCCTCCGCTCCGAGTTCGACGAAGTAATCCGTCGGCGCGACCCAGCGGATCTGCGCACCGTCCTGCGCAAGCTGACCACCCAGAAACACCTGGTACACCAGTGGTTGATCCGCGAAGTCCCAGTTATGCGAGTGGATCTCGTTCAGGTAGCCGGTACCGGAGAAGAACCGACCCCCTTTGATCGTGAGGCCGTGGTTGAGCGCAATGGTCTTGAAGTACGCCTCCTCGATGTCGATGCTGTTGTTGCCCTGGATGGCGGCCGTGACGTTCCCGAAGAAATACGGATCGACGTTGGAGGCGACCGTCAGCTCCGATTCGTCCAGGTTGAAGCTGCGATTGCCAGGGCCTTCTCCCGAGGGAGGCGGGATGAAGCCGGCGACGCGGTAGCTCGCAGGATCCTGGGAGAGGCTCGCGTAGTTGCCGGTCAGGATCATCGAGATAGCGGGGTTGAAAGCCGTCGCATTGCTGCTCTTACCGGGCGCTGCGACCGGCGAGGGCTGCGGCAACGCCGGCGGTGCCGCCGCAGGCGCTGCGGGAGGCGCCCCGGGCTGGGCCAGCTGCGCGGTCGCAACGGCGCTTTCCAACTGTTTGATCCGGGCCTCGAGCACCTGCACGCGTGAGGTATAGTCGGTCTTCAGAGCCTCGAGCTCGGCTCGTAGCGCGGCCACGTCGTCCGTGGCGGCTTGCCCGGCATTGGGCAGCAACAAAGAGACAAATACGATTGCCTCTGCAATGGGCGTGAGCTTCGCCATGGATCGCCTCTCCGTGTCCGTCGATTACACGGCTGGCGGCAATGCAATGCCGGCAGCCGGCGATCGTCATCGGTCAGGCGAGCAATGGCGGAGCGCGAGACAGAAAGGCGTGTTGCGGAGAATACCCGACGAGCGGGGCGACTAGCGTGCGAAACGTCGTGCCGACTTGAGCCTGTGCGAAGATTGGTGAGTGGCTCGTGCCGCCCGCTGCCGCAAGCACGGGGGCATACGATAGGCAACCCGGGCAAGACTGACTGGACGTGGCCGGGGCACCCCGCGGTTCAACGGACGCGCTCAGGTGAGAGTATGCGTGCATCACCGCGCCGATTTGTGCGACCAGCAGGGCGAGCGCGAGGAGCACGCCGAGCCTCGCGGCATACCGACGACAGGGCAGGAATCGGACCTGTGCCATGCTTCGGAGTATAGCTTGTAAGACGGAACCTCCGGCGGCACAGGGACCGGCGGAGCACGACCCTAAAGCCGCACTCTGCCCGCTCTGCCATGTCCGCAGCTTGCGGATGCCTCCAAAGCAGCGCGGGCAGACCCCGGGCCGTTTCAGCTCCCAAAAGCAAGAAACGGGTGGGGCATCGAGGCTTGCGGGTCCATCCTTTCGCCCTGTCCCCGCAACCAGGAGCACTGGCCGTGAGCTTTCAAATCTCCGCCCTCCCCGTGGAGCCGTTCAAGCACCTGTTCGGCCGACCCGATGACACGTTGGCGGAGTACGCCGCGGCTCGATTCGTGGTCGACAGGAAGCCGGGGTTCCCTTGCCGCGTTTCGCTCATCGACGCCGAGATCGGCGAGAGTGTACTGCTGGTGAACTACGAGCATCTGCCGGGAGCCTCGCCGTACCGATCACGTTACGCCATCTATGTGCGCGAGAATGCCGCCCGGGCTCACCCCGAGGTCAATGAAGTTCCGCGGCAACTGCGGCTGCGGCTTCTGTCGGTACGCGCGTTCGATGTCGCTGCGATGCTGCTCGAGGCAGATGTCGTGGATGGCACTGAGGTCGAGCAGGCCATCCATCGCATGTTCGAGAATCCGCGCGTGGCCTATCTGCACCTGCACAACGCCAAGCCGGGCTGCTATGCCGCTCGGGTCGACCGCGCAGGGTCTGCGGTGATTCATCCGGCCGCGAGAATCTTCTCCAGCGGGTCCCAATAGTGCGCGTGCCAGCCGGCTGCCAGGTGCCCGGCGCTCCCGTTGGGGAAGCCGGTATGGTCAAAGACGATCCGGGTGCCCGGGCTCAGATCCAACAGCTCGAAGCGCACGAGCGAGTAGACGCCACGGTTCCAGTTTCCAACCCGCCACGCCTGAACAATCAACTCGTGCGGCACCAGCTCGATGTGCCGGCCCACGATGTAGCCGCCGAACAGGACGAAGCGACCCCCCTCGTCCGGGCCGATCCGGGTCGGCTGGGTCATGCGCGACAGTTCTTTCATGACCCCGCTCGCCTGCGTCACCCTGTCGAACTGCCCGGTGTCAGTCAGCGCCTGGTAGACGCGCTTACGAGTGGCGCTGAACGTCGGCTCCTGATGTATGGACTCTGCCGCACGGGAAATCTCCCCAGCCGTTGCAGCCCACGCGGGTTCGCGCGGCCACGCAAGCCCGCCCACGGCGATGGCGCCGCCGGTCAGGACCTGTCGCCTATTTGAGGTGCTCATACACCGCCCGGGCATCCTTGAGCTTCTGCAGCACACCGGCCTTTTCCGTCGCCGAGTTCCAATCGGGATAGCTGCCGGTGGTTTGCAGCAGGTGATCGATCCACGCCTCGAAATAGCGCGCGTCCTCGGGTGAGCGCGGCCTCTCGCCGCGCACGGTAACGTACACCGGGCTCGTGGTCGCGTAAACGAAGTTGTCGAGCACCGGATATTCCGCGCGGGCGGTGAACGCTCGCAGCAGGCACCAGCCGCTCGTCCCGATCGGCAGCGTGCCGTTGACGTCGAGTCTGTCGCGGTGACTGCCGAGGGCGAGCTCGCGGGCGACGCGGCCGTTACAGACGACCTGGGCGTGGTCGACGGGCACGATGGAGCGCAGGCGCGCGGTAAAAGGCACGCTCTGCCCGCGCTCGAGGCGCAAGGTCGAGCCGATGGGATTGCCGGCGACGGAAAAATCGAGCAGCGGTCCGTTGGTCGCGAACGTTCGCCCCTGCCGCAGCGCATCCAGCCACGCCTCGCTACTGAGCGCGCCGTTCGCCACCGAGGCGTAAACGCGGTTCAGGCCGACCGGGCCGCGCAAGGTGGCATAGTTGGCCATCGCATCGGTGCCCCCCGCGGCCGGAATCCTGAATCCCAGGTTGAGCAGGCGGTACCACACGCCGGCGGTGGCCTGGTGATCGGCGAACGCCACGACTTCGAGGTAGTCGACCTTGCCGAGCGCAACATCGACGGGCAACTCGTCGGCGTCGGTGTGAGCAGGCTTGGTCAGGGGTCGCGGTTCCTCCTCGAATGGATGCACGTAGCCGATCAACGCGCCCTGTGCATGCGCGATGTCCGCCATATCCGCATTCGTCGGAACGAGGCTCGCCGCCGCCGTGTTCGGGTAGCCGGCATAGCCGGGCAGCAGCATGGGGCCGTGGATGCCGAGCACACCCAGGTGGCCCCAGTAGCTGGTGTGGAATTCCTGGCCGTGAACCACGAGGGTCGCGGGCTTCGATGC
>Ga0137396_10001148_pt1 | contig 13627 bp, 12 predicted proteins | sample czc16metaG_FD_108284 | JGI IMG/M metagenome (GOLD analysis project Ga0137396, IMG submission 108284) | Vadose zone soil microbial communities from Angelo Coast Range Reserve, California, USA - czcobulk3.16 metaG | ecosystem: Environmental > Terrestrial > Soil > Vadose zone | place: USA...
CGGTGGCCGACGCGACGATCGTGGTGCGCCGCGCCGGCGCCGACGAGCGCTTCACGACCCTGGACGGACAGGATCGCGCGCTGGACGCCTCGATGCTGTTGATCGCCGACCCGCGCCGCGCGATCGGGCTCGCCGGCGTGATGGGTGGTGCCAACACCGAGGTGACGGACGGGACCAAGCGCGTGCTGCTGGAGAGCGCCTGGTTCGCCCCCGCCTCGATCCGGCGCACCTCGCGCGCGCTCGGTCTCCGGTCCGACGCCGCGTACCGGTTCGAGCGCGGCGCCGACGTCGAAGGGCTCGTGACCGCATCCGCCCGGGCGGCGGCGCTCATCGCCGAGACCGCGGGCGGCACGATCGCGCGCGGCATCGTCGACGCGTACCCGCGCAAGCGCAAGCCCCAGCGTGTCCGCCTGCGGATGTCGCGGGTGAAGCGCGTGCTCGGCGTGGCGCCTTCGCCGGCGCTCGCCCGGAAGGTCCTCACCGGGCTCGGCCTGCCGGTGAAGTCGCGCGGGGCCGATCTCGAGGTGACCGTGCCGAGCTTCAGGCGAGATCTGTCGATGGAGGACGATCTCGTCGAGGAGATCATCCGCGTCTGGGGCTACGACCGGATTCCGTCCACCTTGCCGGGCGGGGCGATCTCGCTCGTCACGCACCCGGCCACCTTGCGCCAGAGCCAGAACGTGCGGCAAGCGCTGGTGGGCGCGGGGCTCGCTGAGGTCGTCACGTACGCGTTCAGCGACCCCGGGAGGACCGAGCTTCTCCGTCGTCCCGCGGATCCCAAGCCCGTCGAGCTCATGAATCCGCTCGCGCAGGACGCGTCGTTGTTGCGCACGCACCCTCTGGAAGGCGTGCTGAGCGCGGTCGCGACCAACGTCAGGCGCCAGCAGGCGGACGTGCGCGTCTTCGAGGTGGGCAAGACCTATCGCTGGGGCGACAGCGACACCGGGACGACCGAGCCGCGCTGGGTGGCGATCGCGCTCACGGGCGGGCGCAGCGAGCCGGGCTGGGCCGGAGCTCCGGAGCCGGTCGACGTGTATGATGCCAAGGGATTGGCCGAGCACGCGCTCGCGGCGCTCTCCGTACGCGCCGGCACGGGAGAAGCCGGCGCGCTCAGCGGATTCGAGCCCGACTGCCATGGAACCCTGGTGACGGAGAACGGTGCTACTCTCGCGGAATTCGGTGAGGTCTCGGCGCCCTTGCGCGAGAGCTTTGGCATCGCCGCGCCGGTGTTCGCGGCGGTCGTCTCGCTCGACACGATCGGGGCGACGAGCGCCGCGCCTTTGCGCTATCAGGCGCTTCCGAGATTCCCCGCGGTCGAGCGCGATCTGGCGTTCGTCATCGGTAGCGATCAGACCCTGACCGCGGCTCGGATCGAGTCGGCGCTGCGAGAGGAGGCCGGACCTCTCCTGCGGCGGCTCGTGCTCTTCGACGTCTTCCGCTTCCCGGACGGCCGGTCGAGCCTGGCGTGGCGACTGCTTTTCCAGGCCGAGGACCGGACGCTGACCGACGCCGAGGTGAACGCGATCCAGGAGCGTGTGGTCCGGCGGATCACCGAGACTTTCCACATCACCCTGCGGAGCAGCTGATGGGCGACGGTATCGTCGAGCGATTGACGGAACTCGAGGGCGCAGTAAAACGTGCGGCCGAATCTCTCGGGCGCCTACGCGAGGAAAACGCGCAGCTCAAGCGCGAGGTGAAGCGACTCGGCGACGAGCGTCGCCAGATCCTCGCCCAGGTGGACGTGATCCTGAAGGACATCGGCAAGCTCGATCTGGACAGGCCGCAAGAATGAACGAGCCACGGCGGATCGAGCTGAACCTGCTCGGGCAAACGCTCACGATCCGATCCGAGGCGCCGCCCGACTATCTGCGCCGACTCGCGAAATATCTCGAGGAGCGCGTGGGGCAGCTCAAGCGCTCGGGCGTCAAGGATCCGTTGACGGCGTTGTCGCTCGCGGCGCTCGACATCACCGACGAGCTGTTTCGCTCACGCGAAGACAAGACCCGCGATGAGGGCGACGTCGGGGCTCGGCTCGGGGCGCTCGTCGCGCTGCTCGAGAAAGTCACGCCTCGGGATCCCAGTTCGGAGCGCTAGCTCCGGGCGCTAGACGGCGAGACGGGGCTGGGGGGTGGCGGGGGTACGCGAGCGACTCCGTCACCGGCTCGCCCGTTGCCGCAGCTCTTCGAGCTGCGGGCGGGACGAGGGGGTTCCACTCCGCTGCTCGCGTACCCCCGCCACCTCCCAGCCCCGCACCGTGCACACCGGGTCGTCGATCGCATAGGCCGAGTCGTCGTCCCACGCTTTGGGGCTTAGAAGCGCCGATCAGGATCGGAGAGCGCGGTCAGAATTTTCCGTGGCGGCCGGCGCCGGCGGCGAAGCGTTGGGCGCCGGCGGCGCTTTCACCGGTGGCGGCGGAGCGCATGCCGAGCGCGTGCTCGCGGCGCAGGGCGGTGGAGAGGTGCGCGCCGAGGGAGTCGTAGGCCGAGCGGCGATCGCTCTTCACGCAGTGGGGCGGGAAGGTCGCGATCGTCGCGGCGAGGGCTTCGGCTTCTTCGCGGGCTCGGCCGTTCTGCACGACTCGGTTGGCGAGGCCGATCCGGTCGGCTTCTCGAGCGTTCACCGGGCGACCCGTCAGAATTAAATCGAGCGCGCGGCCGAGGCCGACGATCGCCGGCAGTCGCACGGTGCCGCCGTCGACGAGGGGAACGCCCCAGCGGCGGTTGAAGACTCCCATCACGGCGCTTTCCTCGACGACGCGCAGATCGCACCAGAGCGCCAGCTCGAATCCGCCCGCGACGGCGTAGCCCGACACGGCGGCGATCACCGGCTTCGTCAGCGCCGTGCGCGTCGGACCCATCGGCCCTTCGCCGTACGCGCGCGCGAGTCGGCGCGGCGCCGCCGCGAAGGCCTTGAGGTCGTAGCCGGCGCAGAAGGTCCCGCCGGCTCCCCAGAGCACAGCCACGCGGCGCTCGCCATCGCGCTCGAAGGCGCGGAACGCCGCGCGGAGCGCGACGGCCGTCGGCGGATCGACCGCGTTCCGCCGATCGGGACGGTCGATGATGATCGTGGTCACGGGCCCGTTCGACTCGGCTCGGACGCTCGGCCGCTCTGCCATGGGTGGTGGTCTCCTCGGGATTCTGCCGGACGCGAATCAACTTGACCGGAGGTCGAGCCGTAGGGTACCAAGAACTGTCCCTGCGCTGTTTGTGATGCCGGAGGGAAGTTTCAACCTCGTTGACAAATGGGGAGCTGTAAACGAGGGTCGTGTGCAAGCCCCTCTCGAAGGGGAAGCCTAAAGCCCTCAAATTAACGGCGCCCACCTGGTGATACCAGGTTCGAAACACCGTCGGCACACGGCAGAGGCGGGGATTTGACTCCCTCGCTCGGTGCCCCCTATACTGCGGCAATGCAAGGCATTTGGCTCATTGCCGACTCGATCATCGCGGTCCTTGCTCTCGTGCTCGGGTTCATCCTCCACAAGTGGATCAGCGAGCGCAAAATCGGAGACGCGGCGAGCCAGGCCCAGCGCCTCGTCCACGAGGCCGAGCGCGACGTCGCCAACCGTCTGAAGAGCGCCGAGCTCGAGGTCAAGGAAGCTTCGCTCAAGGCGCGCACGGCCTTCGAGGAGGACACGCGGCAGCGCGAGGGCAAGATCCAGCAGATCGAGCAGCGCGTGCTCTCGAAGGAAGAGGAGCTCGCCCGCAAGCTCGATCAGCTCGAGCGCCGCCTCAACGAATCCCTCTCGAAGGATCGCGAGCTCACGGGACGCGAGAAGACGATGGGGGAGAAAGAAAGCCGGCTGGCGTCCGCGCTCGACGAGCAGCGGCGCAAGCTCGAGTCGATCGCCAGCCTCACCGCCGAGGAAGCCAAGCGCCAGCTCCTGGCGCAGATGGAGGTCGAGGCGCGGCGCGAGGCGCAGCTGGTCGGGATGCGCCTCGAGGAAGAAGCGCGCGAGACCGCGCAGGTGAAGGCGCGCGAGGTGCTCGCCACGACCATCCAGCGGCTGGCCCCGGACTACACGGTCGAGACCGCGGTCTCGGTTGTGGATCTGCCCTCCGACGACATGAAGGGGCGCATCATCGGTCGCGAGGGACGCAACATCCGGGCGCTCGAGCTGCACACCGGCGTCGACCTCATCGTGGACGACACGCCCGAGGCGGTGCTGATCTCGGCGTACGACCCCTATCGGCGCGAGATCGCGCGGCGCAGCCTGCAAGTCTTGATCGCCGACGGTCGGATCCATCCGGCTCGCATCGAAGAGGTCGTCGAGAAGGTCAAGAAGGAGATGGATCAGCATCTCAAGGAAGAGGGCGACAAGGCCTGCTTCGAGGTGGGCGTGCACAACCTGCACCCCGAGCTGGTGAAGCTGGTCGGGCGGATGAAGTTCCGGACTTCCTACGGTCAGAACTGTCTGCAGCATTCGAAGGAAGTCGCCTGGCTGGCCGGCATGATGGCGGCCGAGGTGAAGGCCGACGTCAAGCTCGCCAAGCGCATGGGCCTCCTGCACGACATCGGCAAGGCGCTCACGCACGAGCAAGAGGGGAGTCACCCCGAGCTCTCGCTGCAGGTGCTGACGAAGTACAACGAGTCCGCGAAGGTGATCAACGCCGCGCTCTGCGGCCACGAGAACGTCGAGCCCGAGACGGTCGAAGCGGTGCTGGTCGAGGCCGCCGACGGGATCTCGGCGGCGCGCCCGGGCGCCCGCCGCGACGTGCTCGAGTCGTACATCAAGCGCCTGGCGAAGCTCGAGGAGATCGCGCTCTCGTACAAGGGCGTGGAGATGTGCTACGCGATCCAGGCCGGTCGTGAGCTGCGCGTGATGACGAAGGCCGACATCGTCTCCGACCTCGACGCGCACCAGCTCGCGAAGGACATCAGCAAGCGCATCGAAGCCGAGATGCAATACCCCGGTCACATCAAAGTGATCGTCATCCGCGAGACACGCGCCGTCGAAGTGGCGAAGTAGTCGCTCATGAACATCCTGATGGTCGGCGACGTCTACGGCGAGCCGGGCCGGCAGGCGGTCACCAAGCTTCTGCCCCGCCTGCGCCAGGAACACGCGATCGACTTCGCCGTCGTCAACGTCGAGAACTCCGCGGGCGGCTTCGGCGTGACCGCCGCGATCGCCCGGCAGGTGCTCGAGGCCGGCGCCGACGTCATGACGTCGGGCAATCACATCTGGGACAAGCGCGAGATCGTCGAGTACATCACCAAGGAAAACCTCCTGCTGCGCCCCGCGAACTTTCCGGCGGGGACGCCGGGCGTCGGCTACGTCACCGTGAAGACGGGCCCGCACAAGGTGGCGGTGCTGAACCTGATGGGCCGCGTGTTCATGCTGCCGATCGACTGCCCGTTCCGGAAGGCCGACGAGATTCTCCCCGAGCTCCGCAAGGAAACGCCGATCGTCCTGGTCGACATGCACTGCGAGGCCACGTCCGAGTCGATCGCGATGGGCTGGTATCTCGACGGCCGCGCGAGCGCGGTGGTCGGGACGCACCGCCACGTGCAGACGGCCGACGAGCGCGTGCTGCCGGGCGGCACCGCCTACATCACCGACCTCGGGCTCACCGGGCCCACCGACGGCGTGATCGGCGTCGACCGCGATCAGATCATCCAGCGCTTCCTCAATCAAATGCCGATCCGCTTCGAGACCGCCAAGGGCCCCGCGGCGCTGCAGGGAGTCGTGATCGTGGTCGAGCCCGAGACCGGCCGCGCGACGTCGATCCGGCGGCTCCGCGTCGCGGCTTGACCCTCGACGGCAAGGTCGTCGCCCAGAGGGTCCTGGACGACGTGCGCGCGGGGGTCGCGCGCCTCAAGGATCGCTCGGGCGTCGTCCCGACTCTCGCTGTCGTCCTGGTGGGCGATTTCGCGCCGTCGAAGGTCTACGTCGCCAACAAGAAGCGCGCCGCCGACACCGTCGGCATTGCCTCGCAGGACCACCTCCATCCCGAGGGGCTCGACCGCGCGGCGCTGCTGGCGCTGCTCCGACGGCTCAACGCCGATCCCAAGGTGCACGCGATCCTGTTGCAGCTGCCGCTGCCGTCCGGGCTCGACGAGGACGAGGCGATCGCGACGATCGCCCCCGAGAAGGACGCCGACGGCCTGCACCCGACCAACCTCGGGCGATTGCTCGCCGGCGCGCCGAGCGTCGTGCCGTGCACGCCGGCCGGCTGCGTGGAGATCCTCGATCACTACGGGTGCGACCTCAAAGGGGCCGAAGCGGTCGTGATCGGCCGCTCGCGCCTGGTCGGCAAGCCGCTCGCCCAGCTCCTCCTCGCGCGGCACGCCACCGTCACGATGTGCCACACGCGGACGCGCGACCTCGCCGCGCACACGCGTCGCGCCGATGTCCTCTGCGTCGCGGCCGGACGCCCGCGGACCGTGACCGGCGACATGGTGAAGGACGGGGCCTGGGTGATCGACGTCGGGATCAATCGCCTGGAGACCGGCAAGCTCGTCGGCGACGTCGAGTTCGAGAGCGTGGCGGCGCGCGCCCGCGCGATCACGCCGGTGCCCGGCGGCGTCGGGCCGATGACGATCGCGATGCTCCTGCGCAACACCTTGCGCGCGGCCGAGCGCCAGCTGGGCGTGGCATGAGCACGGCGCGCGCGGTGCTCACGGTCTCCGAGCTGACGCGACGCCTGCAAGAGGTGCTCGAGGATCGCTTCCCGGCCGTGTGGGTCGAGGGCGAGATCTCGAACTACCGCCTGTACGGCTCGGGGCACGCGTACTTCACCTTGAAGGACCCTGACTCTCAGATTCGGGTCGTCCTGTTTCGCAATCGTGGCCACCGCATCAAGTTCGAGCCGGCCGACGGCCTGCACGTGATGGCCTTCGGCAGCATCGAGGTCTACCCCCAACGCGGCGAATACCAGCTGGTCATTGAGCTGCTCGAGCCCAAAGGGCTGGGCGCGCTGCAGCTCGCGTTCGAGCAACTGAAGGCGCGCCTGCAAGCGGAAGGGCTCTTCGACCAGGCCCGCAAGCGCGAGCTGCCGCGATTTCCGCGGAAGATCGGCATCGTGACCTCGACCAGCGGCGCCGCGCTCCGGGACATCCTCCGCGTGATCGGCCGGCGCTTCGGCGAGCTCCACATCGTGATCGCGCCGTGCCGGGTGCAAGGAGAAGGCGCGGCCGAGGAGATCGCCCAGGGGCTCCGCGACCTCAACGCGCTCGGCGGCGTCGACATCATCATCGTCGGCCGCGGCGGCGGCTCGCTCGAGGATCTCTGGGCCTTCAACGAAGAAATCGTCGCCCGGGCGATCGCGGCGTCGAAGGTGCCCATCGTGTCGGCCGTGGGCCACGAAGTGGACTTCACGATCGCCGATTTCGTCGCCGACCTTCGCGCGCCGACGCCGTCCGCGGCGGCCGAGCTGGTCGTGCGCGAGAAGCAGGCGGTGATCGACAGCCTCGGCCAGCTCCGCGCGCGGCTCGAGCGCGTCGCCGCCCGGCCGTTGCGCGACCTCGAGCGGCGGGTGGACGAGCTGACGGCCCGCCTTCGCCGTGAGATGCGCGGCGAGCTCGGTCGCGCCGGCCATCGTGTCGCGCTGGCGATCCGGGCCCTGCGCGCCTCCGATCCGGTCGCGCGCGTAGCCGGTGACCGGCATCGACTGGCGAATCTCCAGTCGAGACTGGTCACGGCGCTCACCCGTCGGCGCGACCGCGCGCGCTACGGCCTCAGGACCGCCGTCGGCCGACTCGATTCGCTGTCGCCGCTGGCGGTGCTCGGCCGTGGCTACAGCCTGACGCGCACCCCGACGGGCGAGATCGTGCAGAGCCCGGCTCAGGTGAGTGTCGGCGAGGCCATTCGCGTGCTCCTGCACCGCGGGAGCCTCGACGCGCGCGTGACCGATACGAGGGAGCAGGATGACCGACCTCAAGTTTGAGGACTGTCTGGCGCGACTCGAGCAGATCGTGGGCCGGCTCGAGACAGGCAATCTTCCGCTCGAGGAGTCGCTGAAGATCTTCGAGGAGGGCATCGGGCTGGCGCGGACCTGCGCCCGTTATCTCGAGGACGCCGAGAAACGCATCGAGGTGCTCGCCAGGGACGAGAGCGGCGCGCTCGGTGCCCGCCCCTTCGCCTGGGAGCCCGAGCGGGAACAGTGAGCGCCTTCGACCTCGAGGCTTATCTGAAAGAGCGGCGCCGGCTCGTCGACGCGGCGCTCGATCGATTCCTGCCGAGCGAGGACACGCCGCCTCCGTCGGTGCACCGCGCAATGCGCTACAGCGTGCTGGCCGGCGGCAAGCGACTGCGGCCGATCCTCGTGATCGCCGGCGCCGAGCTGGTCGGCGCCCAGCCGAGCCTGGTGATGCCGACGGCGTGCGCGCTCGAGATGATCCACACGTACTCCCTGATCCACGACGATCTGCCGGCGATGGACGACGACGACTACCGTCGCGGCCGGTTGACCAATCACAAGGTGTTCGGCGACGCGATCGCGATCCTCGCGGGCGACGCGCTGCTCACCTTGGCCTTCCAGCTCTCCGCCCAGAACGCCGCGCTGACCGGCGTGGACGCGAAGATCGTCTGCGACGTGGTCGCCGAGCTCGCGGCCGCGGCCGGCACCCTGGGCATGGTGGGCGGCCAGGTCGTGGACATCGAGTCAGAGGGCCAGACGATCACGCCCGAAGAGCTCGACTACATCCACATCCACAAGACGGCCGCGCTGCTGCGCGCCTCGCTCTCGGTGGGCGCGCGCCTCGGCGGCGCCGACCCCGCGGCGCTCGCCGCAGTTGCCGACGCTGGGCAAAGCCTCGGACTCGCATTCCAGATCGTCGACGACATCCTGGACGTCGAGGGTAGTCTGGAGACGCTGGGCAAGACGGCCGGCAGCGACGAGCGCAAACAGAAGGTGACCTATCCCGCGCTTCACGGCATCGAGGCCTCACGCCGTGAGGCGCGGCGATTGATCGAACGGACGAAGAGCCGGCTCAGCGCGTTCGGTGCCCGATCGGTGCCGCTCTGCGCGCTGGCGGACTTCGTCGTGGAGAGGAAAAGCTAGTGTCGTCGATCACGGGACTCTACGCGCGCGAGATCCTGGACTCGCGAGGCAATCCGACGGTCGAGGTGGAAGTGCAGCTCGAATCGGGCGCCTGGGGCCGCGCCGCGGTGCCCTCGGGCGCCTCGACCGGCAAGCGCGAAGCGATGGAGCTGCGCGACGGCGACGGCCAGCGCTATCGCGGCAAGGGCGTGCGCCAGGCGGTGCGCAACGTCGAGGAGACGATCGCCCCCGAGGTCGAGGGGATGGAGGCCTCCGAGCAGGCGGCCCTCGATCAGGCGCTGCTCGAGCTCGACGGCACGCCGAACAAGTCGGCGCTCGGCGCCAACGCGATCCTCGCGGTGTCGCTCGCCGTCGCCCGCGCGGCGGCCGACGACGCCGGCTTGCCGCTCTATGCGTACCTGGGCGGCGTCGGCGCGCGGCTCATGCCGGTGCCGATGCTGAACGTCCTCAACGGCGGCGCGCACGCCGACAACGGGCTCGACTTCCAGGAGTTCATGCTGGTGCCGGCCGGCGCCGAGAACTTCTCCGGCGCCTTGCGCATGGGCGCCGAGATCTTCCACACGCTGAAAGAGATCTTGCACGAAAAGGGCCTCGCGACCGGCGTGGGCGACGAGGGCGGCTTCGCGCCGAACCTCGCCAGCAACACGGCCGCGCTCGATCTGTTTTTGCAGGCGATCGAGAAGGCCGGCTACCGGCCTGGCGGGGACGTGTTCCTGGCGCTCGACGTGGCGGCGAGCGAGTTCGCCGAGCCCGGCGGCCGCTACCGCCTGCGCCGCGAGAACCTCGTGCTCTCGAGCGAGGAGATGATTCACCGGTACGAGCAGCTCGTCGACCGCTACCCGATCGTCTCCATCGAGGACGGCCTGGGCGAGGACGACGTGGCCGGGTGGGGCGCGATGACGCGCAAGCTGGGCAGCCGGGTGCAGCTCGTGGGCGACGACGTCTTCGTGACGAATCCGGCGATCATCCAGCAGGCGATCAAGAACGGTCTGGCCAACGCCGTGCTCGTGAAGGTGAACCAGGTCGGCACGCTCACCGAGACGCTCGAAGCGATCGAGCTGTCGAAACGCGCCGGCTACGGCACCGTCATCTCGCATCGCTCGGGCGAGACCGAGGACACCTTCGTCGCCGACCTCGCCGTCGCGGTCAATGCCGGCCAGATCAAGACCGGCTCGGTCGCCCGCGGCGAGCGGACCGCGAAGTACAACCAGCTGCTACGCATCGAGGAAGAGCTGGGCCACGCCGCGTCGTGGCCGGGGCGCTCCCTCTACACCCGCGTCGCGCGGTGAGGGCCCGCCGGGCCGACGTCCAGGGGCTGAGCCCGCAGCGCCTGGGCACCATCGCCATGGTGGTGCTCGCGGTGGGCCTGGCCGTGTTCGGCGTGAAGGAATCGGTGCGCGCCTGGCAGATGCGGCGTGACATGCAGGCGGTGGAGCGCGAGCTGGGCGCGCTGCGCGCAAAGCAGGAGCAGCTCACCCGCTCGGTGGATCGGCTGCGCAACGACCCGCTCTACATCGAGAAGCTCGCCCGTGAGGAAATGGGCATGGTCCGCGAGGGCGAGACCGTGCTGAAGTTCCCGTCGCAGACCTTGCCGCCAACCCCGCCGCAAATTTCTCGCTGAGTCGCGCGTGGACGCGTTCTGGGCCTGGTTCTGGGGCGCCGGGTGGTTCTGGTTCGCGATGTTCTGGGTGGCCCTGCTCGTCAACGGCCGCGCCGCGTTCAAGCTCTTGCTCGACTGGAAGGGCATGCTCACCACGTGCCGCTTCGTCGAGCGCGCCTACGAGCGCCTCGCGACCTTGCCCGACGAAGCCACGCTCGAGCGCGACCGCGCGGCGCCCGTCTTCGTGCACCTGGTGCCGGCGTGGCAGGAGCCCGAGATCGCCACGACGCTCCGCGCGTTGCTCGACTCGCGCTATCCGCACGCCAACCTGCACGTCGTCGTCGCCGCCCGCGAGGAAGAGGAGCACGCGCCCAATCCGGCGATGGGCGTCTCGACCGCCGAGCTCGTTCGCCGCTTCCGCGAAGGGTTGCCGCCCTGGCAGCAGAAGATGGTCTCGATCGTCTCGATGCCGGGCGAGGGGCGGAAGGCGCACCAGCTCAACTGGGCGCTCAGGCCCGAGGTGCTCAAGCCGCTGCTCGACCTGCGCTATGATCCGGCGCGCGTCTGGATCGGGCTGAGCGACGCCGACTCGATCCCCGATCCGAACGTCTACCGGTGGATCGCGGCCGACCTCGCGCAGAACCGCGGACAGCTCGCGTATCAGGGCGTGACGCTCTCGCTGGCCAACTTCGACCGGCTCGACGTGCGCGGTCGCGTGTGCGCCGTGCAGCAGTCGTCGATCTTCATCCGTGTCTCGATCGCGCGGTTGATCAACGAGCGGCGGCGCATCGAGGCCTTCGCGCGGCTCCAGGCGCGCGCCCCGCGCCTGGGCCGTCTGCTGCGGCCGGTCTTCGAGCTCTGCTTCCGGCGCTCGCAGATCTGTCTCGGCCACAACCAGTTCGTGCGACTCGATGTCTTACAGACCCTCGGGGGCTTTCCGACCTCGGGCGCGACTGAAGATTCGACCCTCGGCTATGCGCTGGGCGCGCGCGGCGTGCTGATGGCCGCGATGCCCATGCTGGAGCTGGTCGACATGCCCGAGACGAACGCCGGCATGATTCGCCAGAACGCGCGCTGGTACAAGGGCGTCCTCGACGACGTCGCGTTTCTGCGCGGCGTCTGGCACGCCAGGCCGACGGCTTACAACCTGGCCCAGCTCTGCCGGCACGTCGGCAACAAGGTCGTCGAGTGGCCGATCGCCGCCATCGTGTATCCGACGCTCGGCTTCCTCGGCTGGCACCTCGCGTACCGGTTCTCGTATCACCCGGTCTGGTTCTTGCTCGGCGTCGCGTTTCCCTCGATCTCGCTCGGGCTGACCGTATGGGTGGGCGGCATCGTCACGCAAGATCTGGTCGAGAGCCTCACGCCGCACTTCCCCCGTAGAGTCAACGTTGCCCGCACGACCTTGAAGGCGAAGTTCTGGGGGACGTTCCGGTGCCAGACCTACTGGCTTCTCGCCACGCGCGGGGCCTGGCGGGTGCTCTGGGCGATCGTGCGTACCGGTCGATTCGAGCCGGTGAAGACCGACCGCGTCGTCCGCCAGAGCTGATCTCCGTTCTCGCTTCGCTGTGCGGGCGCGCCGCGCCTTGACTTCACCGCGCGACGGCGCTAATCGTCCTCGCGTCCCCGTCGTGGGCTTCCCGGGCCCGCGCTCATTGACGAGAGGGACATGGCGAGTCGCCGGGGCTCACCGAAGAGGGAGGCGCGCGATGCCGCACTATCTCAGCGACGAGGAGCTCAAGCGCACCGCACCAGCCGAAATCGCGGCGTTTCGAGGGCCGATTCCGACCCAGATCGTCTCGAACGGCGAATACAACCCGCTACCGCAGACGCCGGAGCAACGCCGCGTCGAAGCGCGGGTATCGGAGCTGGCGAGTGACCTCGCTCCGAAGCACGGCCTGAGCCGGCGCAAGTTCCTGGCCTCGAGCGCGGGTATGGCGGCCGCGTTCCTCGCCATGAACGACGTGTTCGGCCCGGTCTGGGAGGTGAGCCGCGCCGAGGCGGCCACGCCGGGTGTCGCCGACATGCGCGCCCAGGCGCTCTCGGGACAGTTCATCGTCGACGCGCAGACGCACTTCGTCCGCGACGACTTCAACCAGGCAGGGCTGCTCGATCTCGCGAAGTACGCCAAGGAGAACTGGAACCCGAAGCTCTGGGGCGAGAACAACCTGGCGCGCTTCAAATTCGAGAACTATCTGAAGGAGATCTTCGTCGACAGCGACACCAAGGTAGCGCTGCTCTCGGGCGCGCCCTTTGACGACCCGAGCTGGGATTTTTTGACCAACGATCAGATCGCCGATGCCCGCAAATCCATCAACAAGTTCGCCGGATCCCGCCGGCTCCTCGGCCACGCCGTGATCACGCCGAAGAAGCAGGGATGGATGGACGAAGTGGACCGCGCGATCGCGACGATCAAGCCGGACAGCTGGAAGGGCTACACGATCGGCGATCCGCTGTTCCCGTCCAAGCAAGAGTCGTACTGGTGGCTGGACGACGACAAGCTCATGTACCCCTTCTACGAGAAGGCCGTGAAGTCGGGCATCACGACCATCTGCATCCACAAAGGACTCCTGCCGGCCGATTACGAGACCTCGTGGCCCAAGGTGTGGGAGTACGCGACGGTCAGAGACGTGGGCAAGGCCGCGAAGGACTGGCCGAAGCTCAACTTCATGATGTATCACGGCGCGCTCCGTGCGTTCCTCGAGAAGCCGGACGCGGTGCTCGCCGAGTTCGAGCAGACCAGTCGCATCAAGTGGGCGACCGACCTCGCCGAGATCCCCGGGAAATTCGGTGTGAGGAACGTCTACGGTGAGGTCGGCACCGCGTTCGCGACGGCCGCCGTCGCCAACCCGCGCTTCGCCGCCGCCTTCATCGGCACCCTGATCAAGGGGCTCGGCGCCGATCACGTCATCTGGGGCACGGACTCGCTGTGGTACGGCTCGCCCCAGTGGCAGATCGAGGCGATGCGCCGCCTCGAGATCCCCGAGGACATGCAGAAGAAGCACGGCTTCAAGCCGCTCGGCCCCGC
>Ga0137396_10001150_pt1 | contig 13622 bp, 19 predicted proteins | sample czc16metaG_FD_108284 | JGI IMG/M metagenome (GOLD analysis project Ga0137396, IMG submission 108284) | Vadose zone soil microbial communities from Angelo Coast Range Reserve, California, USA - czcobulk3.16 metaG | ecosystem: Environmental > Terrestrial > Soil > Vadose zone | place: USA...
CCAAAAGCGCGGACCTCATTTTCCTGTTACGCCGCGCTTCCGGCACGGCCAAGTAGCTCAGTTGGTAGAGCAGAGGACTGAAAATCCTTGTGTCGGTGGTTCGATTCCGCCCTTGGCCACCATAACTTCAACCACTTACCGGCTGCGCCTCCGGCGACTGTGGCGGATTTGTGTCGATAAGCTCATCCAAGAGCTTCGCTCGATGCGCGAGATGCGCCGGAGACAGATGCGCGTATCGTCGCACCATCGCCGCCGTTTCCCATCCACCCATCTCCTGAATGTCATGCATCGGTACGCCTTCCTGCGGCAACAATATCCACCATGGCTCTAGAGATACTGCAATCTACATCGACGCTAGCCGCAGCGCTGGCGGCCTTGGCGGCGATTCTTTCGGGCATGTGCGCCTTTTTGAGCTATCGACTCGCGCGCAAGATTCAGGACGATTTGAAGACAGACGAACGGATTGTTGCTGGAACTCCGATCCATCCAAATTTGCGTGAAGGCGCGCATTCTGAGTGTGTCATTCAATGCACTCTATTCAACAAATCGAAGAGAAAGGCATACGTAAGCGCCGTGTTGGCGTACGACGGGCAAGGCAGGAAGATCGACGTCACGTGGTCTGATGAGATTGATCAATTGGGCAATCCACAGAACCCATGTCAGCTAATTGGCCTCGTGGATGCGGGCACGCTTTTCATCCGAAAGAACAACGGAGAGCGGATAGGGTACGCTCGAATCGAGGTCTTTCATTCCTTCTCGGATACACCGATGGATGTGATGTTTGATCCCGCGGTAGTTTGGCTTCGCGAGTGACGCACTCTGAGAGCCCGTGTTCAAAGGAGCCGGCTAACACGCTATACGGGTCGTACCTTCGCAAGCGGGCTTCGACCGCTTGCTCGGCTGCTCAATGGCGACGTTAACCGCTCCTTAGATGGGGATGATAATGTTGATCCGGACACACAGATTGTCCTGTCTCTCAGTTTCATTGTTCTTAGGGTTGCTCCTGCAGTCCATCGCGGCTCACGCTGAATGGCGTGAAATATTGCTTCCACATAATGAACGGCTCTACGTTGATATGTCATCCCTTCAGCGCAGCAGCAGTCTTGTTAGATTGAATTGGTTGGTTGATCTGGGTGGCAAATGCCGGTCGGCCCCGATAAGACGGAGAGGGCCGCGTTTTTCCTACTGCTCACAACTGTTCGAGGCTGAATATGAATGCCGAACAAAACAGAAGAGGCAGGTACGGCAAACGTCGTATTCGGAAGGCATGGGCAAGGGGTCTTCAATCGTCGAAGGAGAAGGGCCATGGACCGACATTAAGGGCTGGAATGACGCTTGGCAGGAATCATTTGCGATTGCCTGCAATTCGAAATGAGCCTGATATTGTCGGCACCCAACGAAAAGCAATGTCTGGTGCCTACCCTTCACTTTGTCCCTTGCATCAAAGCATTACTGAGCGATAGGTGTGAATCCGGTAACGCCAGCCAGCGCCCCACAAACGCCTTTACAGCATATGACCTCAGAAATCCGTTTCATGTTGTACGTAAATGCGCAACCTAGCTCAGCGCACCTCACGCTAGAGGCAGCTCAGGAACGTGCCCGTGAATTCGTAGCCAGTCGGCGCGCACTAAAAATATTGGGCTATTTTCATGTGGCGCCGAGTAAGAGTTGGACCTACGATTACGAAATCGATGCCTGCGGCGAGATCGCGTCGCAGGTCGGGACGCGGCTGGCATACGTGCTGCGTCAGATCGCGGACGTGCTCGTGAACGCGGAGCTCGAGCGGGCGAGTCGCCGAGCTTGAGGAACGCGCTGCGATGCGCGCGAGGGACATTCCATTGCTGCCGGCGGCAGCTCGCACGTTGAACTGAGACGTAAATGCCCAAGAACCTCCAGGCACGAATTGAAGTCCTTGAGCGCATGACTGAAAGCCGTGATTCTGTATACCTAGCGTGGTATCGCGACGATGGGAGCTTGGTGCCGCTAAAGTCCGGGGAGTGCTACGGTCAGCGCGTTGTCCTCGTCCCTGCTCAATGCGAGACCACCGTCGAATGGCTTAAACGCTACACACCACACGAAGGCGTGGATTCGAAGGCAGCGCAGCAGGAGCAGGAGGAGACCCAGCGGCGGGCACGTCAGGCCTTGCGGTGCGCCGTCGCGAGCCAGAATGGCGGCGCTCCGTAGGTATGGAAGCCGATGAGAAGGTGCTCGAGGCCGAGGCCGACCAGCTGCTGCGGCAAGCCGAAGCGCTCGGCGTCGAAGACAGCAAGGCGTACCTCGCATCAGTCGCCGATGAACGTCCGCTCGTATTCATGAAGCTCTTGGAGCGGTTGCCGGAAGTCGCCGCCGTGCTGGGCATCAACCAGGCTGGGCACGCGTGAGCGTTGACCGCTTCGCTTCGATGGGCGTGCTGATTGCCTTGGTCACGCTTCTCGGCTGCGACGGAGACCAGACCCAGCGTAACGAAGCCGCGCGCGCTCAGCGCCGGATGGTCAACGATGGCCCCTAAGCCGCCCTTCCATAACGTCCATGACGGACAAGAACTTAGGCAGCCAGCAAACCCAAGGGCAGGTGTGGCAGAAATCAGCCGGTGGCATTCTCATCCCAGTCGGCACGGTGCGCGAGGCAAGCAATCGCATGTCTACAAATTTTCTCGCCGTCAAAGTGCGGGCTGAAGGAATCGAGCAGCTATACGCCGACGCCGGCGTGACGCTTCCTCGGATGTCCGGACTCGGCAGGCTCATCGCCAATGCAAAGCGGGTTTCGGACCATTGGCTCGCGGCACAGAACGACAAGTACAAAATGCCTGACGTTTTCGCCGTTATGCACATGCTGCGCATAGCGGAAGCTGTCCTTCCGCTGGCTGACCATCCGAGGAGCGTGTACTACCTCGAGCGGCTGCTGTCCGGTGAGATAGACTTTTTCAAGCGCGTCGAGTCAGAAGGAAAGAATGCCCTGTGGGAGTTGGAGCTGTGGTCCCTGCTACGTAGAAATAAGGCGCCCGTGGAGCTTCTGGATCCGCCCGACATCGTCGCAAACGTGAGCTCCGGCGTGCTCGGCATCGCATGCAAAAAGGTCTATTCCGAGGCGAATTTCGAAAAGACGCTTTCTCAAGCAGCACAGCAGGTCAAGGACCATGACATCGGTATCGTCGCCGTGAACATTGACGATGTGACGCCGGCAGACACGGTGCTGCGTGTGAACCACATACAGGAAGCGAACCAACTCCTCATAACCCAGTGCGAGCAATTCTTGGAGCGGCACGAAAGACATTTTCGGAAATACCTCTCGCAGGAGCGCCTGGTTGCGGCGCTCGTATCTATCCATGTTCTCGCTGAAGTGAAGTCTTGGAGCGTGCCCTTTAATAACTATTGGCAAGCGTTGATATGGAGGCTGCCTGATCTATCGGAGAAGAAAGCCGGTCCCGCGGAAGAATTTCGGGACATGATCACTGGCGCTCGCCCGACACCGCGAGCGCATCAACGCGGCGCCGGAGCCTGATCCTGTGCCAACGGTATACAAACTCAGTTTTGGGGTCGGACCCTGTCCAGCATGAACCCTCGTGGTTTTCCCCCTTCCATTCGATTCGTCGAAAGGTTACTCGGTCCGGTCTTTGATCTTCGCTTCCCGCGTGGTCTGCCATTGCATGTTCGAGGGCGCGTCGGCACCGCCGCGCTCGAGAGGCTGAACGTGGTCGACGACGTAGCCTAGGCGCTATTGCTGGCGCCGGCGCGAACCTTGAACTGAGTTATGCAGAAGGCGCGCCCGTAACGAGTGATTGCGGCGGCGGCTATCGAACCGGGCGCCCTCTGGCCTAGTACGTCCAAGTTCCGTGCGCGAGCGGCGCGGCGTTCAATTCATCGCGATGCCGGCGCCACGATGGCACGAACATAACCACGTGATGTTGAATCAACTCGAGACGCGCAGATAAGCCGCAGGAGGTCCCTTCCAATAGAATTCAACTTCTCACGCCGCGCTGTGGCGTGCCGAGTGGACAGGGGGAGGCCTCATGTCGGAGCCGGACCGGAAGAGAGCCGGGCTCGGGCTGCGGATCGCGTGCGCCGCGGTGCTTTGCGCGGCATTTCCTAGTGTGCAGGCCGTGGACGCGATCGAGCACGAATTAGAGATCGCACACACCGACCAGCTGTCGCCCGCCACCTCGGACGTGGACCGCATCCTCGGCGATGCGGCGACGACGCTGCAGAGGCGGGACTCCTCGAACGACGTCGCCTGCCCCGTAGCCCTGAAGCGCAAAGGCAATCTCGTCCCCATCCCGGCGAAAAGCCATCCCGGCGCCGTGCAGACCTACGACGAGATGGCGAAGCTGCGCGAGCTCCCCGGCGACGTGAAGATCGTCCGCGAGATCACTTGGTGCGGCGAGCCCGGGATCTTCCTCGGCTGCGGCGGGCCGCAGAAGGGCCTAATGGCCGTAGTGCCGATGGACGACGCCGCCAGCGACGGGATCCTCTGGGCGCACGAAATCGGCCATTACAAAGGCATCGGCCATACCGACCCGCCGGTCGAGCACCGACTCATGCTGCCAGTCATTGCCAATGATCACCGCGAGATCACCGACAAGGAATGCGAAAAGTACGCGGCTGCCCCACTGCCGGTGTTTGGCCTGAAGGGCAAGGTAGATAAGAAAATCTTCGTGCAGCCGTCGCCGGCGGCCGCGGCTAAGCCAGCGCCGTTACGCCCGATTCGCGAATTCGTGCGGCAGTACTGGGTGCACGGCGTTCCATACTCGGAAGCACTTCGCTACGACGCTGAGGTCGTGCCGACGATGCTTGAGATGCTGAAGGATCCGAAGGAACGGCCCTTCCGGTCGAACATCGTGCAGATGATCGGTCTCGTGGGCAGCCGCGAGCACGTCAATGAGTTGATCTCCTTCTTTCGCCGCGGCGAGGGACGGCTGCCGCCGAGCGAGGCACGCGCGAAAAGCGCCGTGCTGCTTGCCGTCGGCTTCCTGCAGAACCGCAGCCCGTCGCAGGCTGCGCAGGCGTTTCTCGTGCAGAACAGTAACCCGAACCAGGTCAGCACGGCGTGGCTCGGGGCGAACGTCGGCGAGGCGCAGCTCCGCCAGCGCGAGATCGCCCGAACCGCGGCCGCGGGGATCGCATTCAGCGGCCAGCCGGCCCTCGGCACATGGCTGGCCGAGATCCAGGTTTCGATCGAGCAGGGCGCCTTCACGCTCAATACTGGCGCAGGCGAGCCGCACGAGTATGTGCGTCAACTCCGAGACATCCACGAAAGCGTCAACAAGCGGGGGCTCGGCCCGTACCTGCGGGGGGAGCGGTAATCACTAAGGAAACCAAGGGAGAAAGCACATGATTGGAACGGATTCACGGTTAGTCGCACTGTCGGTCGTGCTCGTGCTCGCGCTCGCGGGATGCGGCGCAGTAGTGCCGAAGGTGTCCTACCAGGAGGTCAACGGTCAGGACGACAAGGGGCTCATCAAGTTCCGGCTGCAGCGCTCAACGATTCTCCTCGACCGCAAAAAGGACAAGGACGGGAAGGACGTCAGTCCGCAGGAGATTCTCATGACTTCAGTGCCCGCCGACCGGGCCGATGATCCGGTGTACGCGATCATGCCCCAGGACAACTTCTTCACCACGACGCACCTCAAGGTTACCCATCGCGCGAACACCGACCTGATCGAGTCTCTAGGCACGGAGATCGAGGACAAGCGCATCCAGTTCATCCAGCAGGTCGGGGGGTTCATCACCGGTCTGCTGGGCGTTGCTGGCGCAAGCGCCGACACCTTCCCAAGCTACATCGACGTCACGAAGTTCGTGGACGAGATTGAGGACAAGGAGAAGGCCCGCCAGGCGATCAGCAAGACCGGCGAGAAGCTCCCGGACGGAAACACGACCTACAACATCGACATCGGCCCGGTGTCGAAGGACGCCATCGAACGCGGTAAGTTCATCACCAACCACGACGGAAAGACGGTCAGCGTGCTCTTCTACGCTGCCTGCCGGGACGTGAATGTCCATTTCACCACGGATCCTGCGAAGAATAAGGTGTTCAACCTGCGCATTTCGGACCCAAACTTCGTGCAGACCATCCAGCTTCCGGCGAAAGGTAAGATCGACATGCACACCGGATGCGGGGTAAACGTCACAAGCGAGAAGGCCGACGTCGCGACGGACATCAAGATCGTCAACGAGCTGATATCGCAGGTGAAGTCGATTCGAGATGCTTCCAAGAAGGGTGGCACGCAAAGCTCGGGAGGCAACGCCGGGAAGAAATAGCGCTGCCGCTCGCGTGCTCCAGGGCGGTCCCACGCGCGATAGCGCGATCACTTCTCCGGCGGCATCTGAATGAGCATTGGCCAGAAGATGATTAAGGCCGCAGCGTGGCTCACGCTGAAGCCGAACGAATGGGCGCGCAAGCTGCCGAAACACACCGCGAGCCGGTTCTTCGCCGAACTCGGTTCACTTGTGCTCGCCGTGCTCGCGTGGCCGCTCTCAATTCCGCTCTTGCTCCTCGGCGTCCTTGTTGCCAGCCTGGAGAATTTACTCGGCATTGGCGACTGATCGTCCGCCTGAGGCTAGCAAAGACCAAGCATCACCTATCGCTTCAAGCGTTGAAGTTAAACCGGGAAGCTGCCAGACCCGATCCCGGCCGCGCTCCATCCGTTGCAAGATCGGGGGGATGGAGCGGCAAACCCGCGCTGGAAAATAGCGCCGGGCCCAGGGCCCCGACGAAAGCCACGATCGATGCGACGGCGGCTTCGCCGACTTCAAGAACGTGGAGCGAGTGGGGCCACCACGTGGCAAGGCGCCGGCCGCGATGGCGCAGCCCGCTCTTGCGAAGTGATCCGCGATGGGCGATGGTGCGATGGAGATTGGCCCTCGCCGGTGTAGACTCGCCGGCCCTACCCCCCGCGGAAGCCCGGTTTCATGCAATCGTTGCGCGCACCTCGGCAGTACTCTAGACTGAGTACGATTAGAGTCGAATCGGACTCAGATGGCCCTAAAGGCTGCAGCAGCGTCGAAGGCCGGGAAAACAGCTCGCCTGCAGGTCAAGGTGGACCGAACTACCGAGCGAATTATTCGCGACATGGTTCGCTTAAGCATCCACGGCACCAGCCGGTCGGAAGTGGCCGCTTCCATCATTCGCCAGTGGCTTTGGCAGAACCAGGCGCAGCTCCGTGAGAACGGTATTTCCATCGCAGCCCAACCGAGCAAGCGTGAAGGGGCCGAGACACAGTGACCGAGACGACGCTGGCAATGCCTAGACTGCCAGTGCGTCTGGAGACGGATCCGATAATTGAGGCCGTCTTCGAACTTCGCTTCACGAGTACCGCGAAGGCGGTGGCTGATGTGCTTCAAGGCGCGATATATCCCGGGCTGAAGGATCGGTTTTCCTTGGTCGAGCGAACAATCATTAGCGCGCTTCCCTCTGGTTTACTCGACGCAGAGCCCAATCTGCGCTACCAGCCTCGCCTTGTTCTGCGAGGCGATCAAATGAACGTCTTTATCGGCGATCACGCCGTGTCTCTCGCATGCCCGAAGCCCTATCTTGGTTGGAAGCATTTCAAGCCGCTAATCCTCGAGCTGGTGCGCCTGGTCAAAAACGCGAATGTCGTGAGTGAGGTGGAACGTTTTTCGCTCCGCTATGTGAATTTGCTCCAAGGTGAGACGCCCGAAGCGCAATTTTCCCTAGTTCATTACGCGGCTTCGCTCGGACGCCGATACAAGCTGCACACGCTCGTCACTTACACGAGAACGGAATTCGAGCAGGAAGGGTTGGCAAACATCGTGGAGCTCGGTGCGAACTCGGTGGCCACCACGCACAAAGGCGAGTCTTTCACGGGGCTAGTCGTGACCATCGACACGATTCATAAATCGCCGCCTGATTTTTTGAACAACCCGGATCCGCTTCTCGAAAAGGCGCACTTAGTCGAAAAGTCGGTTTTCTTCGAGGTCCTTACCGAGGAGACGGTCAACAAGATGGGGCCGATATGGGAGTGAACTGGAGAGACGCATGGGCGTAACGCGCATCAGCTGGCCGAGCGCCGCGCAGTCTTTCGGCTCTTACTCAGGCTCGGTCGCGGCCGCCTTCCTTGCGGGCGCGCTGTGCGCCCCGGTCGAAGCCCATGAGGAGTATGCGCGCGTGCTTCGACGACTGGATGTGCGTTGGAGCGTTCCGCGTGCGTACGGCTCTTCGTTCCAAGGTACGGTGATTTCGTACGGGATGACGCCGGCTACCACGCCGCCCGTTATTGCGCTGCTGGAGGAACCTAGTGCGGATTGGCTCGAGCTACGAGCGCTCGGTGCAGACTGGGATGGCAAAGGCGCCGTTGCAGTGTCGCCATCCGCAATCGCGCATGCCAAAGCTTTCGTGAACTCGCTTGGCGTAGTCGGGTCGACATTTGAACCATTTGCGCACCCTAATGGCAGCGTAGGCCTCGAGGCGCAAAAGCCAGGCAAAGAGGCTTACTTGATCGTCACGCCGTCAGGGCGCTTCTCATACCTCGTGCGCCTTGGCGATGCCGTCCATCGCGGCAAGGATGTCCAGGCTGCACTGATGGCGCGTGTTCTCGCTCTCCTCTATTGAACTGGGCGTCAGGTTCGTTGGCTTCGCCGCAGCCGAGTTGGCGCGTCTGCGCTCGCCGCTGAACGTAAAGAACAACGAAACCTTAGGTCGGGAACTCTTCAGCGGCCATCTGAAGGGCAAACGTCTTCGGGTTAACGCTTTCCTGATTAATGAGATAAGCGAGAGTGGCATTTCTCTGGATAGACTATCGCTTGCTCCACGGCGTTTGTTCAGTGCTGTAGGTCGCGAGGCTGCCGCCAAACGATCAGTCAATTTCAAAGGCTTCGCCGAATTCGATTGCGCAAGCCTGCGGGCAATTGAGCTCGACGATGGCACTCGCCTTGATGCTGTCGGCGACCCGACGTTCGAAAACGCCTTTCATGCTGACGTCGCACTAATGCCGGACAGAGGCGACGACTATTACCTCTTTGTGGCGACCGAACTCAAAGATATATCGCAGCCACATCTGGAGTAGGCAAGGCTCAGAAGCGAGACGATCTTTCTCGTTCCGCTCGACGTCAGCGGCTTCACAAAGTCCGTAGTCCACCCGCACTCGCGGCACTGGACGCTACAGGGAAACCGAGAGCCTTCGCGGTTGACGAGCTCACCGCCTTGTTTACCGCACGCTGGGCAAGGTTTCAGCCGTGCTTTGGCCAACTACCAATCCCTTGCAACACAAACCCGATGACGAAACACGCCAGGCCGAATGCGGCCCAGCGGGCTGCGCGAACTCGTTCTTGCGCGCGCGCCGCCGACAGGTCGGCATTTCTGTTCAGCAAATCGCCAGAACCGTATTCGTCGATGGTCTCGCCGAGCGCAATCTGCTCGAGCGCCGTTGCCTTGGCAATACCGATCCGGACACCCACGTACACGAGCACGGCGCCGAGGATGTCGAAGGTGACGCCGAGCACTGAGCTCCATTTCGCGAGGAAGACGCAAAACGCGGCCGAGCACATCAGCGCGGATTCAGGTCAACCAAGCTGACGTGAATTGTGAATGGCTCGTGGCCGTTAGGCTCCTCGGCCGAGTAGTGCCGCATCCGATTTCCCATGACCTCGAGCACTGCGCGCAGGCTTCGCTCAAATGGCTCCGCATCGGCACCGCGGAGGATGTCCGAGACTTCCCGCGTGATCACCACCCGCAATTCTCTCGAGCGCTTGTTCGGGCGCTCAGGATCATTGACGACTGGCCAGTGGCACCCGATCAGGGTTGCGCCACCGTGTACGTTGAACCGAAATTCGGCGTCTGGGCCAGCGATTCCGTGGCCGCGCATCTCAGCGTGCAGCCTCGCGTTAAGCTGATCCTGCGTCCTCGGCATGGGCGCCCCCTCGTCTACGGCCTGAAGTGACCGGCCGAGCGTAACAGCCGGCCGAAGCCCCTGAGATACGCTTCCTTGAGCGCCTCGACGAGCTCCGGGCGATCAGCGACCAGGTGCGTCAGCGACCGTGTCGGTGTGGTCCAAGTAAGCGAGCCGGGCGGGATGGTCCGCCGGCAGCTGCTCGAGCGCCGCGGTGATCGCGGCATGCTCTTCGGCGTCGCGCAGATCGTGCGTGGGATCCATGCAGCCGTCAACTAACGTCCCTGAGAAAATTAAGGGGCCGGTCGACTATACAGAAGACGGTGCCCTCGAGCTTCGCCTGCTGAATCTGATGGGTCGAGCTACCGGTAATTACCATGACACGGCCGATCTTCCGGAACTGCGCGGTTACGCGCTCGCCACGAATCGCGGAACCTGCTTCCGTATAAATCTTCGTCGCGGTCTGCTTTAGATCCTTCTGTTTCATCGCCGTCCCCTGCTCAATATCCCAATTTGGCCGCTTGTCTCTAGCTCGTTGCACAACTCCACTACCAGTTCTAGATCCAAGCTGAGCTGCTCGGCTATGTCGCTATAAAAAAGCGGGCCCTTGGATTTTTTGAAGAGCTCCAGAATCTCCTTCCTCGCCTGGGCACGGGGGATGGAGCGGAGCACGACTGTAGGCGGTCGATCACTGACGATGTGGTCAATGAGTTTTTTCATTTCGCTAAGGAGTGCTTTGTTGAACTCCGTCAGTTCGCGATTTTGCGTTTCATAACTCTCGAGGAATGTGTCGAATTTCCCGGCCAGTGTTGCGACGCCACGGAGTTCGTCTCGTACGTTCCGGAAGCCCTCAACCACTTCCGTGAGGCCGTGATGACCTTTGTATCCAAGAACAGGCTCTAGCTCCTTAGCAGTGAATGTTTGCCTACTCTGGTACGGACCTCGGTAACCTTCGCTTGCCTCACTGGACATTCGCGTAAACTCGAGCGAGAGAAAGTCATCGCCATAGTTAAGCGCATAGGCAACAGGACTCAGGTTGAACAGCGTTACGGACAGTTTTCCCTTATAGCCCGGATCAACCTGCGGGCCGACGGAGGCGTAGATACCCCGACGTGACAGACTCGATTTGAGCCCGAAGCGGCCAACGAGGTTAAGGGGCATCTCAAGCGCCTCCATGGTGTACACCATGGCGGGCGCATAAGGCTGGACCATCAAGATACCCTCTTTTTCGAGGTCGATGATCGGCTCGCCCTCTCGCTGAACGGTGGCAGCATCCTTACCAACACGCAGGTCGTAGCTTGCTGGCTGTACCTGCCCATCTTCGAATGGCGTTATTCCGAGGCGTTGCGCTGCGACTTCTTTTCGAATATCCGAGTCGGACAAGATCATGGAGCCCCCGTTTTGGTATTGGCCCGCGGGACGCTAGCACAAGAATGCGGCACATACGAATTTGGCGAAGCATGAGCCGTCGTGGCATCGTCGCCAGCACGCCAAGAGCGCGTACCTATGCGGGCGAGCTTCGGGCTTCCAGCGTCTTCCCAACCGGCCTTACCTTTCTGTCCGATGGCCAGCTCATCGGCTCTGCTGAAGCTGTTTTTCTGCACCACGCCGTGAGCACTCGACTCAACACGGCGAAGAACGACGACGAGAAACTCCTGGAGCCGCTCGCAGATTCGTTGCTACTGGCAGTAGAAATAAAATGCCCCGGTCACTAGTGGTGCCGGGGCGGACCGCTTCGATGAGGGAGAAACGGGAAGCAGTCCCGCGCAGCTTAGCAAGCGCAACCGCTAAGCGTCTGTCGGGTTATTCCGTACACACGATTTATCTATTTTTCCAGCAGCGCACCGCGCACGGCGGCATTCGCGGCTGATGACACCGCTCGAGCAGCACCTTTTGGATTCGTATGTTCAGGTCCACTCCGCCCAGCCAAACTCGCACAGCAGGCTGCCGACGCACAGTACAGCGAGCTGCCCCTCCTGCTCCCGAACCGGGCTCACCGGCAGCCGCTCCTGCGTTGATGGCTTTTCGCGCGAGTGAAAAAGGCGAACGATGTCTGCAGCAGCCATGGCCACCCGCCGCTTGTGCGGCTCGTCCAGGCTGCTCAGCTTCTTAATGAGATCGTTCAATTCGCGTCCCGGACCTATCGCGCCAAGATCCTGCAGGTAGGCGCTCAATGCGGCTGAAGCGGCATCGCGCGCGCGATCGACAACGGAGCCAGCACCAGCACGGAAGACCTCATCGCGCAGCTTTGCCACTGCGTCAACAACGGCTTGCCGGCTTGCAGATGGTATGGCTGCCACCCTGAGCTGCGGCAGCGCGCCGAAAGTTTCGCGGCCGCGCAGCGTGAGGAGAAATTCGCCGCTCGTTGAGCCTTCGAGCGAAGAGATGGTCCAGATCGTGTAGCTCGTATCATTGCCGACCACTACGATCGGCTGCCCGCCGCGGTTATGGATCTCCTTCAAGCGGTTCGGGATGTGGAGCGGTTCAAACGCGAATAGCGTCTTGACGATGGTGCCGCGCTGGTTCGCCTCGCGCATTTCCGTTGGCCGGTGCGGATGCGGATAGACCTCCCAGTCGCCCGGCCGAGTGCCAGAGGCGGAGTACAGCCGACCGCGGCGCACCCGCGTCACTGCGTCAAAGCTGTCCTCCCGAAAGAGCAGTTCGGCCTGCGCGAGTTCGTAGGAAGGCGGCAGCTTAGGCGGAAAATCGGCTTCTGCAATGATCGCGGCTGGCGCCGTCACGGGTATCGGCAGAACGGCGTGGCCGTAGCGGTACCAACCCTCGTAGACGAGGCCATGTTCCTTCTCGATGGCGATCCAAGGCAAAGCTCACTCACTCCTTCTGCCAAGCGTACCGCCTTGCGCGTCGCTCGGCAGGCGAACGATACCGTGCTGATGAACCCGACGGCCCTTGCGGCGCAGTCGCTGCTGCACGTAACGTCGAGCGGTCAGGCTCTCGGGACTACCCAGCGCAGCGCGCGTCCTGCGTGATCATGGCAGCGCCAGGTCATCGATAGTCGCAGGGGGCAACTATGGGGGCAACCGAGCCTCGGTAGTTGGACCATCACCAGTAAACACGGCGCTTTCAGGGCGGTATTCGATTCCGCCCTTGCCACCAACACCTCAAGCGCCTAGCGCGGTCTCTTGAACAAGGCGCCCAAAAGGATGCCTCGGAGCGCTACCTCCAAGAGGAGACTCAGTAAGACCCAGCGGATCGCAATCAGGGCACGCATCGATCGGTCTAACGATCACGATATCCTCTGGGAGGACAACCGGGCATGCCGCGCACGAAAGTTGACAACGCTTCTGCATCACTCGATTCTGATGTCGGCGCCGCGGATGATCGATCCGTAGCGTGCCTGCTCGCGCCGCATGAAGGCGGCCATCTCTTCCGGCGTGTTCCACACCGGGTCGAGTCCGAGAGTGGCGAAACGCTCCTGGAGCTCCTTCCCCTGCAAGGTTTTCTGGATTTCGCCCGACAGGCGCACCACGATGTCGCGGGGCGTGCCGGGAGGAGCGGCGTAGCCGATCCAGCCGCCGATGTCGAAGCCCGGCAGGTCTGCGGCCTCGGCGAGCGGCGGCACGTCCGGCATCGCCGCGCTGCGGGTGGCGAAGCTGACGCCGAAGGCCTTGAGGCGTCCGGATTTCACGTGCGCGAGCGTCGCGGTGACCGTCTCGAGGGTGTACGCGATCTGACCATTGATCACGTCCGTGAGCGCGGGCGCGCTTCCCTTGTAGGGCACGTGGCGCGCCTTGATCTGCGCCATCGAGTTGAAGAGCTC
>Ga0137396_10001151_pt1 | contig 13622 bp, 12 predicted proteins | sample czc16metaG_FD_108284 | JGI IMG/M metagenome (GOLD analysis project Ga0137396, IMG submission 108284) | Vadose zone soil microbial communities from Angelo Coast Range Reserve, California, USA - czcobulk3.16 metaG | ecosystem: Environmental > Terrestrial > Soil > Vadose zone | place: USA...
GCAGCAGTCTCTGCCCATTACTTCACAAAACCAACATTGTTGATAGTCTGGAGAGCGCTGGTCTAAATTGGAAGGCTTACATGGAAGACTATCCTATGACGTCTGGTTGTTCCAATGACCTGAGCGGGAATTACGAACCTAACCACAACCCGTTCATCTACTACTATGACATCCAGACCAACATGGCCAGATGCCAACGCATCGTTAACGCCAACCCCCAGGTCAGTCAAACAACCTGCTGGCCGACTTCGCTACCTACCGATTCCGTGCTCCTCAACGACTTAAATTCTCCATCTACCGCGCCTAACTACATGTTCCTAACCCCGAACAGGGTCGATGATAACCATGACTGCAACGATGTTTCGATTGGCAATGCGTGGCTGAACAAGATCGTTCCACAAATCCTGGGCAGCACCTTGTTCAAGACTAAAAGGGCGGCGCTCTTCGTAACGTTTGACGAACCGGGCTGCACGAATTCTTTCCCAGCTTGCCCTCCATCGATTTCAGAATTGTACACAGTTTGGGCGTCAAACTCGGTCACCAATTCAGGGTTCAAGTCTGTTACTTCCTACACACACTACAGTTCCCTGAGAACAATCGAAGACAATTGGAGACTACCATACCTCAATGCCACGACCGATGGGAACGCGAAAAATATGTGCGAGTTCTTTAGCTCAAGCCCCCCCAATTGTTGAGTGCAAAATAGAGGCGTTCTTTAGCATCCTTCAGCCTGCACTCGGCAATCTTTGGAAATACAATTCTATCTAAAAGGATCGAGCAATGTTTATTTCAGTAACCAGCGAATAGGAGTCGGGGTTTCCCTCGAATGACTCTAAGGGTCAGGCTGTCCCACTCCCAGCGGGAAGTACCACGTAACAGCGAGCTCAGTCTCGAACTGACAAAGAAATGGACCTTGATTTGAAAAGCGTGAGTGAAAGGGGCTAAGCGATGAGCGAGAAAATTCATCCCGGGCTGGTCTAACCCTGTGAGGAAACGAGATCGTAGACCGCTCATCGGTCTCGCTATTGTCCTAGCTTTTGCGAGCTTTGTTTCCCAGATTCCTCATGTCGAAGCCGGTACGGCATTTCGTCTTGACGGGACGAGCGGCAGCGGGTCATCAGTTGGAGGCAACTGTGTCTGGACCCAGAAACTTAGCACTTCGAACAAACCTGACGTGATTGTAGCAATGCTAGCTATCAATGACACGACAACAACCGTCACTAGGGTTTCGGACACCGCCTTGCTCTCATGGACTCTTAGAGCGAGCCTAGCTGGACCCGGAAACGTGCAGATCGTCTACTACTATGCCATAGCTTCAGTGGCGCTATCTGCTGACTCTGTAACTTTCGAATTGAGTTCAGCGGCAGTTGCCACGATCTGCCTGGATTTTGGGATTTCCGGAGCCGACACTAGCGTCCCCTTTGACCCGAATGTAGGTATACCAAACAAGAATTTTGGCTCGTCGACCACTGCCACTCTAATGTATAACACCAGCAACCCCACTGACTTTCTAATAATTCTCGAAGGATTTTGTGCTCAAGGTGCTGCAGGTTCCGGTTCACCATCAGGCTTCACAGCTGTCAACGGTGGTAATGTCCGACCCAGTAACTGTGCAGCCGAGGGTTTCCAAAGCGTGATTTACGATGAAATTGTATCTACCGCTCAGTCCTCAAGCAGTGTAACTTGGCCTTTCGAAACTGCAAGTTCACCCTTCGCCGTTATCGGGGACGCAATCCAGTCCGCTCCTGGGCCTCTCAGTGCCTCGGTCACTGCTGGTTCGAATGCCGTTGATATAGGACAATTAGCCTCGTTCTCCTGCATTGGCACGGGCGGGCTTCCTCCTTACACCTATTCCTGGGCATTTGGCGATGGAAGTACAGGGTCGGGTGCTAGTACGACCCACGTCTACAACACTCCCGGAACGATAAGTGTGACTTGCACGGTGACCGATAACGTTGGAACAACAGCGAATGGAGCTGTGCAATTGACGGTCAATTCGCGCATGACCTTAACGAGTGTTACCTGTGCTGGCCCATTCATCACAAACCAGGGGTCCTCGTGTAATGTAACGGTTACTGACAGTTCGCCTGGAACGTTCAGTACGCCAGCCGGTACCCTGGTCTTGAGTCAGATCGGTGTGACCGGCACTTTCACTGCGTGTATTCTTGGCGGTACCAGTGCCTCTGCAACGTGCAGTTCCAGCTTCACAGCCTCGACTGTCGGCACAGCAACTATCACTGCGAGCTATCCCGGTGATTCTACTCACGCTTCTAGTAGCGGAGCAACTCCCATAACGGTAAATTCGGCTCTCTCAATCACATTCTTTACTGCTTCCCTCACTATCGTCGACCCCGGGGAGAAGGTCACATTCACCGTCACAACGATCGGCGGGTACGGGACTCTATCGTATTCCTACGCGAATCTTCCTGCAGGTTGCCTGTCCACCAACTCAACTATTCTTTCGTGCTATCCGACCTCGAGCGGTAACTACGGTGTGAAGGTGACTGTTACCGACCGTGCAGGGGAATCTGCAACGTCCAAAGTAAGCGTAACAGTCGGTCCGCAGAGGGTCCTCGGTCTGCCCCAGACCACGGGGCTAGCTGTAATTTTCGGGGCTATCGCAGGAGTTGTAGTCATAGCAATTCTCTCAGCATTCATAGCCGTTCGCAGGAGAAAGAGAAGTCAGTCACCAACCGCGCCGTGAAGCAGGGCTCAGACACCGCTCGCCCTTTCGTAGCGTGAACAATCTTGCCATTGACCAAGTTCCCGGGGCGGGCTAAATGTGCAGAGTATGCATTGACGGTCGGTTCAAGGAAGCCGTTGCGATGGTTGCAGAAGGTCTCGGTTTTGGGAAGAATCAATCACTTTGGGTCGATGATCGCTACAGGGCCAATCTTGCCTACTTAGTTTCGATTGTGACATACTCACCTCTGTCGTGGAAGGGGGTAGGAGGGGGTTCTCCGCCCATTCATGTTCATTTCCACGGGATTCCACGCGTGGAATTTGGGGTTCGCATCCCCAGGTCATCCCGCAATAGTGATGTCTTATGAGAACGGTTGCTCGATCATGTTAGCTGGTTCGTTTCGCAGATTAACAAGCGTCACCCTAACCAGGGGCCTTTCCATTCACAAAGGTTGTCCTTTGCGTGGTGACGTTTGTCCGCTGCCCCGGAAATGATTCCTCATCAAATTTAGGCCTGCACCTGTAAGAAACCAGTAAGCCGTCCCGATTCCCAGGAGGAAAAGCACTGGTAGCAGAGCAAACAAACATGGCAGGCATATGCCCTCATTAGCCGACCGATTAGTAGGCGGCCGTACGTGCACGTCTACGACCTGCGGTGTAAACACTGTCTGCTCCGAACTATCACTCGTAATCAGATCTACTGTGTAGTTTCCCGGGTTCGTATACGAATGAGTTGGCCTAGCGCCCTCAGTTGTAGTGCCATCTCCGAAGTCCCAGTTGAAACTGTAAGGTGGGACACCGCCCGATCCAATTGCGCTGAACGATACTGTTGTTTCTGCTGACGGGGTCAGAGGCGAGAAAGAGAACCTCCCTGATAATGGGGCTATCGCTGCCACAGTCAAGATCTTCGATGTTGTGACTGTCCGATTTAGCACATCCATGACCGTCAATGTAATGACGTATTGTCCCGGAGAACCGTAAGTGTGGCTGAGGCTCGACGCTGAAGAGGTCCCTCCATCACCGAAGATCCAGAAGAATCGATACGGAGCAATTCCCCCTGTAACATTGCCGTTAAAGTTGATCTTGGTCAAAGTATTGGCCGAGGCAGGGGTGAATCTGAAGCTTGCCGATAGAGGAAAACGTGGCGTGGTCCCGTTTACGGGCACGTAGTTGAGGAGGTTGGCCCATCCGACTCCTCCGCTATAACCGGCACCTCCCGGACAATTAGCTGGCTGCAGGGCACCGTATGTACCTGCACAGGGAGTATCTGTCCAGGTCCCTGCGGGCCACCAAACCCAGTTTATTCTTGGATTATGACTATCAAATAATTGTGTTAATGTTTGAATAAAGACTAGTGATACATTGGTATATCCAGCGGACCCTGGTAATATATCGTCAGGAGGACACCCTGACGTGGTTCCATGGGGACCATTACATGTAGAAACTTGGGGGTCTGGACCACCTTCAGTGTCTAACGCATACCAACCTGTCGTCTGTTCTCCCTTGAGCACTGCTTGGTAATCTTGCTCAGCGTGTGATATTGCAGCTGCTATGGTCCAGGTTGAATATCTGTACGACATGTAGTTGTGCAGGCTGATCAAAATCTTACCCAGAGGGTCTGTAACTGTTGGGTACCCGAGGCTGAGGTCTTTGTAGGGACAACGGCTACTGCACTGATCTTCCACAACTATGAAGTGTTGATCGCCGATCCGTCTTGACATGTTAATCCACTGTTGGTATGTCTGCGACAGTGTTGTCACTGAGGCGTTTGGCTCGTTGATTGGCTCCCAGACAATCTGACTGTACAAGGGTCCCAGTTGTTGTACGATGGGTTGCCAGTAGTTGAGCCAGCAACTTGTGGCCGTAGATATGTCATTATTGCCGTCATATCGTAGCACGATCCAGAAATTGTAATAGTTCGCGATCTTGATCGTGCCCTGGGCATCGGAGAAGGAGTAGGGGCTATCGTCTCGGTCGCCACTAGGGATCGTGCAGTAGGGCGCAAAACTTACCCTAATCGTGTTCAACCCCATAGCATTCATCCTGACGACCAGTCTTTCCATGTCGCTCTGATTTTGTCCAGGAAAGACGTTACTCGCCACATACGTCGAGTTGTGGTAGCAAACGCTTGAACAGGTCGTGGTAGCTGAATCCAGCCTTAAGCCCCCCCAACCGATCATGAGGGGAGGTTGCTGCGCTGGGCAACTCGGGGTACACGATGTGGGAGCTACATGCGGGCCACTTGCGGGGAGGGTGCTCTGGCCTTTCAGACTTTTCAGTGTCGGTGCAAACTGTACGCTGGATGCTAGGACGAGACAGGTTAGGACGCCGAGTAGGTTACGAGTTCTTGTCATTTCCGGCGGTCAACCAACCTAGTCGAGCCCAACGTCGGCGGTTTTCTCGTCTTATCAGTCCGAAGGAAATGTCGACTCTGCCGGACGCACTGCATAGCTAGAGCTAAACTAGGGGTAGACTTACGGTAACGGCAACTTTTGATGTCGCAGTCTGTCCGTTCGCATCAGTAACCGTCAATGTGACAGTGTATGTTCCTGGGAGCAGGTACGAGTGGCTGACACTGGATCCGCTTCCCGTTGTTCCGTCGCCAAAGTCCCAGCTGTACTTGTAGGATCCGGCTCCACCGGTTGCGCCACCAGTGAACGTGACAGGTACGACGGTTGTTGGGTTGGAGGGAGAGTATGAGATGCTCGCGGAGAGTGGGGAGTTCACCTTTACCGTCTGGGATGACGTTGCGGTCTTGCCCGAAGAATCAGTGGTCGTCAACACTACAGTGTAAGAACCGCTTGACTGGAACGTGTGGCTCACCGAGCCTCCTGAACCGGTTCCACCGTCACCGAAGCTCCAGGAATAGCTGTACGGTGAAACCCCGCCGGACGCGGAGCCCGTGAACGAGGCGGTCTGTCCGGCGTCAGGCGATGAGGGACTAACAGTGAAGCTGGCCGAGAGAGGCGGATTCGTGACAGTGACCGATTGTTGAGAAGTAACCGTCTGCTGCGGCAACCCACTGTCCCTTACAGTTAGAACAATCGTGAATGTTCCAGCTGACGCGTAGGTGTGGGCTACTGTTGAGCCTGTGCCGCTGGACCCGTCCCCGAACGTCCAACTGAACGTGTACGGTGTTGTCCCACCGTTAGCCGATCCTGTAAACGTAACCTGCTGGCCTGTAACCGGTGAAGATGGACTGTAAGTGAAGCTAGCGGTCAAGGCGGGAGGAGGCGGGTTAGAGACATTAACCGTCTGAGTCGAACTCGCCGTCTGTCCAGCAGCATCGGTGACTCCGAGGACTACATTGTAGCTACCAGCAGCCTGGTACGAATGAGTGACGGAGCTTCCCGAGCCGATTCCACCATCGCCAAACGTCCAGGAGTAAGTGTACGGCGAGGTTCCACCAGACGCGGACCCTGTGAAAGATACCGTCTGTCCAACCTGTGGGTTCGCAGGGCTAAATGTGAAACTTGCTGTCAGAACTGGAGATGGTGGGTTTGTAATGGTAACGGATTGTTGGGAACTGGCTGTCTGTTGCGGTGACCCGCTGTCTTTCACTGTGAGAGTAACGGTGAAGGTTCCCGCTGTCCCGTAGGTGTGATTTACAGTTGACTCTGTGCCTGTGGACCCGTCGCCGAAATTCCAGCCGAAAGAATATGGTGTTATCCCTCCCGAAGCAGAAGCTGTGAAAGTCACCTGCTGGCCTGCAGCAGGTGAAGACGGACTGTAAGTGAAGCTAGCGGTCAAGGCGGGAGGGGGCGGGCTGGTTACTGTCAAGGTCTGCTGCGACGTGGCCGTCTTCTGGGGCGAGCTACTGTCCTTGACTGTAAGAACCACGGTATATGATCCTGCTGTAGTGTAGGCGTGAGTTGCGGTAGAGCCTGTTCCAGTTGAGCCGTCCCCAAAGCTCCAGGCGAAACTGTACGGCTGTGATCCCCCAGACGCGGTAGCAGTGAACGAAACCTGAGTCCCTGTAGACGGTGATGATGGAGAATAGGTGAAACTGGATGTCATGCCACTCGATGTTCTCCATGCTGTGAGTGGATGAATCTCCCAGCCTGAATAGCTGTGCCACTGATCGGCAAAATGGCCGTTGTTGTTCGGGTCCCAGTAGACAAAGCCCTGAATGTCAAACAGTTGCGTGGTCGAAGGAGGATTCTGCGGTGCGACCCCAGCCGACTTCCACGCCTGGTCTATCTCGACATGTATTCTGCAAAGATAGACATCAGCGCTGGCGCAGTTCGGGTCCAGAACGTTCGCGGTTGTATCACAGAAGGTTCCATTCGGGTACTGGACACAGTCCTCGATCGTATAAGACGGCAATTTGACTCCATGGATCTCGACGAACGTTGCGTTTCCATTAACCGTACAAGGCGGAGAAGTCGATCTCTTGTTGGGAATGCCGGGTAGGAAGCCCCCGCCACCGTACGTTGCACCGCCGTTCGAGTTCGCCTGGTTACCGATCACTCCCTCTATTGTGGTTAGTAGTGCTGTACATGAGACAGCAGGGTTCCAGGACGGAAGCGAGCCAGGAGCAACGGTAGTACCATGGACGGAGAATTGGTATGCCAGAAGCAGGAATGAAGAGATCATCAGCGCGGACAACAGTAGCGTACTTGTCAAAGCCATTTTTCGTCTAGAAAGGATCCGAGCGCCTTTCACTATCGTAACCACCACCACGGTTCTCAAGGGAAAGACGACGGAGCCCGAGTATTTGTCCAGTCCGTCCACAAGAGACTAGAAGAGAACACACAAGCAGGAGTATACATTGAGGCACAGCTCGAACTATTCTCCTAGCTATTTTGGAGTCGATTCAGCTTACTCGGGATCATTCCTCCAAGACTCATGTTTTAGCTATCAGAACGGTGGTCGGTGCAAGCGCGGAGGCGCTCAATAAGGAGTCGCAGGTCCTACGAGACGGTCCTGTATCGATAGGGATACAAAAATGCAGAAGTATCGAGGAAGAGAGCGCAATATTCTAAAGCGCGTATTACAACTAGTCAAGTCACAAGGTCGGAGAATTGGCCCAGCACGTACAAACCAACCCCAAGGAAAACGCTGCTGAGACTGCTTCTGAGAGCCAGCCCTGTTCTCTTTGCAATATTTCGCAGGGAGAAGTTCTCGCGGAATTCCAGCGGTGGAAACTTGTGCGGACCAAGACGATGAAAGGTCATAGGGAACGTTTGATGCTGTTCCACCGAGACCATGTTCGCACTCTTGATGAGGGATCTATTGGGGAGGCGTACTTGTTGTTGATGAAGGCTGGCTCGAAGTTCTTCTCATACACGGACAAGTGGGCTATATTCGAGCCCGTCTATGCGACGGTCCCGGACCACTGGCACCGAGTCGCCTCCGATTTGGATGAGAGAGCTCAGGATTACGGCCAGATTCTCAAGACTCCTAGAATGATTATCGACAATCATGAGGGGACCATTTTCAGAGCGTATCCCGATAACAAGTCGCTTGAGCAATCCAGGAGTTCCAAGTGAATAGTCCATTTCGAGATTATTTCCAGAGATGGCTCCTTCTTGCGGAGGCGACTTGTCCAACATTCTGATAATCAATGACTTAGTCGATTCATCTTTCGCTTCGGACTTGCTAGATTCGCTCGAGCTCTGATTGTTAGAAGGGTGAGTGAACCTACGAAGCCCATGAGTCCTCCAACGACGAGCAACCACATGCTGGTGGAGAGTGAAGGGAATGTACCGCATAACAGGCAGCTCCCATTGGAACCGTTTCCTGACCCTCCACTTGAACCTCCTGAAGGAGGCGGATTTAACAATCCGTAAATCTCCGTCATCGACAAGGCCGCGGCATCGTTGGAGGTCAGGGTTGGCAGAGCCCAATTGTTCTCGATAAGGTGCAGGACCGAGTACTCATCGTAAACGTCGCTGGCCGAGATGAGGGCCTGTTTGACGACTCCTGGTCTATAGAACATGATCGGAGCTGGGTCGTACTCGTCCCACCAGATCATGAGCATGGTCCTGTGACCCGGTGTGAAGAGGTTGCTGGCAAGAACCGAGCCTGCAGCGGGACTGCCTAGACTTCCCGCCGGTCCTACCAGTAAATCGTGAAGATACGCGTCTCCTGATTGGATAGAATTGTCGTGCATGTTATTACCGTCTGTTGGAGTCAGCCAGATGAAATTAGGCGGCGAGGCCGAGTTCATCGGCGCCACAAACTCTGGATCAGGCTGGCCAGAACAACAGCTACTACCCATTATGTTCGGACTGTTGGCGGTGCCGGCGAAGCCTGTGAACGGGAAGTGGTCGTTGCCCCTCGGACATCCATTCTGACAGAAAGCGTTCCAGCTCAGACCCGCGGCGGTCATGCTGTCGATGAGAGTAGGAGCGGTGATACAACAACTATACCCATTCGATATACCTTGGTCAGACCCCGAGATCAGGGCAGTGTAACAGCCAGCAGAACACCCGTTTACAGGTCTTCCAGCTGCACCATAAGCGTGGTAAAGGGGAACGGTAGCCCCTGCAGCCAACATGCTTGAGATGAAGGGAGCATTACTGCTCCCGTTGCCCGTGCCCATTACATCAGCATAATTCTGGTTCTCCATTGCAACAATGACAATGTTGTTGAAGCTAGTTCCCGCGGCCGCATGCACCCGCGGCAGAATGGGGATCACTATTATCCCAACAATCAGCATCACGACAAGCAACTGAGATATCATTATTGTCTTGATTCTCAACTTTCTTTCACGACCCCGGGCGCGAACATGGTGGCCCGAGCCGAACCATCTGCTCGCATTGCCGACGGAGAGCCAGACTCTTTGGTGTGAGCGAGTTCTTCGGCAGGAAACTAGTATAGCCCACATTTTTGGTATAGGCGCTACCGAACTTCTAGCCTAGGGTTCGAGTTCATGTGCCCAGTTACCACTGCAGTCTTGCGTGGACTCGCCGGGAGGGTTCGCCAATTCGTGGGGAGATTGTGCGACTTTCATTCAGCAGCAAGTGCTAGTGCAGAAGCTCCGCTCTCCAACGAAACCGCAATATTTGCCGGCGTCCGTCCCTTCCGAGCAATTGACAAACTGTTCCCCCTCCAAGGCACACGCTTCACCGGTCTCCGTCAGGATGATGGTAAACCTGACGGCTCCCTCTGTTAATATAAGAGCCCAACGTCATTCCATGCAAGACTGAGGGCTGGAGGTGAGATTGAACAGCCACTTTGTAAGCCATTGTGGTTGATTGTGGTCTTTCTTAGACGCGCTGGTTATATTGAAAGATCAAGAAGTAGCTACCAAATACAATGCCACCCTTGCAAGTCTCGGTTATAGGTGCTGGCTATTGGGGGAAGAAGGTAATCCGGGAGATCCTGAACCTCTCCGAGACAACCGGCAAGGTAGGCCTCTGCTCCGTGGTGGACAACTCACCAAGTATCCTCGAACAGTGCGTGAAAGAGTTCGGCCCGTTAGAGTGTCACTTGAACTATCGAGACCTCCTTTCCGATCCTCATGTTTCAGCAGTTCACATCTGCTCACCGAACGCCAGCCACTTCGAGGTAGCGTCCGAATTCCTAAGATCCAAAAAGGATGTCCTTGTCGAAAAGCCACTCGCGTTGAGAACAAGGGAAGCAAACGAGCTGGTGAGGCTTGCAGAGACGACCGGTAGAGTTCTGTCCACAGGACACCTTCACAGGTTCAACAACGGCGTCAAAGAGCTCAAAAGCGTGGTCGACAGTGGAGTTCTTGGCGACATCTACTATCTCCGATTGCAGTGGACCGGCCTCCTTCCACCCCAGAAGGAGAGGGATGTGATAACGGACCTAGGCCCGCATCCATTTGACATCTGCAACGACGTTCTCGGCTTGTGGCCGACAAAGATCTCTTGCAGAGGCAGAGGATATCGAAACCGAACAAGCGACGAGGTAGCGTTCATCACTGCCGAATATCTGAATGGTATTGTGGCGAACATCGAGCTAAGCTGGCTCGATCATGAAAAACGCAGAGAAGTAACAATAGTAGGTAGCGACGCAGTCGCAAAACTAGATTGCCTCGACCAGAAGCTCATCCTTCAGAGTCCTAACGGAACCGATCCCGTGTCGGTTGTTCCGAGCAATACATTGGGCGAGGAGATCCTTCACTTCGCCGACTGCGTCGAACGGAACCGAAAGTCAATTGCTTACACCAATCTCTCCAATGGAGCGATAGGAGCAGGTGTTGTGCGGCTACTTGAGGCATCGAAGAAATCCGTGCACGAAGAGAGGAGCGTGCAGGTTCAACGTCCAGAATCCATAGAGATACCGGCTGCTGAACCAGCCCACAAGGGATTCTGGAAGCTGGGGAATTAGGCACCGGCGTCTGTAACGAGGTCAGAATTGTCCAGGACAATCTCTGGCGGTGTCTAGATAAGGCGTCAGGGCAGTGCTAGCGAAAGAAGCAAGCCCCCGTGAGAATGAGAAGCACACTCACCGCGTCGTTCGACTAAACCTTCAGGCATGTAGCGAGTGTGGACACTTCTTCGTTACCTCCTATGTGAGAACTGAGAATGGAGATTTGGTAGTGAAAGAACTGGAGTTGGACTTGAAAGTCAAATCCTCACGAATTGGACCATATCCGCCGGCTGGAGACGTAGTTGGCGTTACGGCACTGCAACCGGCGGATCGACGCAAGGCTAGAGAGGAGACCTGCTGGTGAAGGGTGTTATGTCTTAGCGAACCGAGAAAACGGCGAATCTTTCAGCTCTTGAGACTTCCATCCTCCCAATTGAGATACAACGAGATCGACCTCTATCAGTATCGCGGGATTGCATCCTGCATGATCGGATTTCCCTGGATAGCTAAACGTAATCGTATCTAACTGTGTTATCTTCTAGTCTGATGTGGACGGACTGAACAAATACTCTGGTCCCCTCCCTGTTCCGGAAATAGGTGGTAGCAAAAATGCAAGGTGAAACACGGATTCTTACAAAACGAAACATCGCAATTACAAGCACCCTACTGCCGTCGGCGTTGATGGTCTCTACGTCTCTGCTGCAGGCATACCCGGTCTCCGTCCACGGAACCACAGTCGCTCCCGGCTCGCTGCCATCCTGGAACCCCGCAGTCTCATGCACCGCACTATTGACAACACCCGGAACCTATACGGTCACCATCACAGCCAACAGTGGAACGATATCCCATTCGACCACTGTGACTGTCACAGTCACGTTGGTGTGACGTTGATACAGTCGACTCTCAAACCACCCTCTCCCCTCTTTTCTATCAAGTCGTTCCTCAATGTATGAGCTAGGAAGTTGAATATGGACGTCGAGAACTCGGTTAGCACGGTGATCCAAAACTTGGACGATGCCAATAGATCGAGCGCAAAAGTTGAGTCAACAGTCCGATTCTACAATCTGTTGAGCATCGTATTCTTCATTCTCGCCGTAATCTCTCTCAGCATGCTCACACTCTACCTAATAGCCGACTTTATCGTGATCGCCCTTGGAGCCATGGACATCGGAACCATTCTCAACGCAGTAAGTCGGATGATCTCTCTGCGTAACGTACAGGATTCAAATGAACGTCAAAGGAAAGCAGCAACCACTGTAAAGTTCTTCCACGCTGTTAGCTACGCTTGCTTTGGAATCGCCGCGATAGTCTTCGGTATCGCGCTAAACGGCTTAGCAACGGACTTCGCGGTCATGGGGTTGGAGCTTACAGGATGTGGAACAATTCTGCGTGCCGTATCTCGAGACCTTCAGCTAGAGGGTGTCTAATTGTTTGGTCGAACTATGGAAGGTAAACAATCTATTCAAGCTATTTCTCCTATCCTTCATCGCAGTCTTTCTCTTCCTGATATTCGTCCTGAACAATATTCTCGCTTCCCGATACTTGCTCATCGTACTTGCGGCTGGAACTATCAGCTATCTTGTCATTAGTTTTCGAGTTTCGCCGAGAGCCAGCAGAACCGCCATCCCTGAACATCGACCTCGCCTCACCCGCACGCATCTTCTCGCAATGGTAGTGATTGTTTCCCTGTTTGTCTCGTCTTACTTCCTAGTACGCTCGCTGACGGCGCCCTCCGCCTTTCAGCTTGAGAAATACCGATATTTGGTTCTCCCGAACGGCACGGCTTTCTCAATGAGTCCACTGCAACCGAATAATGAGTGCGCGTGGCTAGAAAGCATGAACATCACAACACAAGAAAGAGCTAAGCAACAGGGACTTCCTGACTGCGATTTCGTCTCATGGTATCACCGAACCAACCCTCCCATATTATTCCTTGAGTTTCAGAACTTCACAGAATTCGTCTACAATCTCAATAGTACGACTGTTAGAACAACTGGATCAGAACTCCTCTGCTTCTCCCTATCCTCCCAAAGTTTTCAATGCTGGATGCCCCCGGCGATGGTGTCTCATTTGAAATGAGACTTTCAATCGAGCCCAGCTGGTATCGCAGATTTGTGACGCTATACCGAAGGATCATGTGATTAGGCGTTGAGGAAGAGATACAAAATCATAGCATTCGCGATTTTTCTGACCGCGATTATTCTTGCAGGGGTTTCTGCGTATGTCTATTCGCAATACGTTCCGCGGGTCCTGGCAGATGATACCCTGACTCTGAAGGAGAATCATCAATGGCAGTTCGACCTTTTTGTTCTCGGAAAGCGGAATGTGAACATCACGGTCAGCACAGTTCAGTATCCTGTCTTCGTGACTTTCTGGTATCAGCAGGGCTTCTCAGCAACCGATTACCTTTTTGACAAGCAGGTTACGAACACAACCCAAGCTAGCTTCAATGTCAGTGTTCAGCAAAGTGGAACGTATTATCTCAGCGTTCAGAAGACAGAACAATACGGGGAAAACGTAACCACGGTTGTTCATGTTGCAGTCATATCTTGAGGCATAACGGCGTTTTTCAAAAATAAGCATGCTTTTCTCGACCCCCAAGGGGCAGTCGATTCTTGCGCGCCCTGCCCTTCACGAAACGCTGATTTTTCCCA
>Ga0137396_10001153_pt1 | contig 13618 bp, 10 predicted proteins | sample czc16metaG_FD_108284 | JGI IMG/M metagenome (GOLD analysis project Ga0137396, IMG submission 108284) | Vadose zone soil microbial communities from Angelo Coast Range Reserve, California, USA - czcobulk3.16 metaG | ecosystem: Environmental > Terrestrial > Soil > Vadose zone | place: USA...
CATACTTCGCTATTTAGGTCTCTGACTGATTCTCTAAGTCTTGGGACTTCCCTATTGAAAGGTCGCACTGTAACCCTGAGTACCGCCCTAGGATCTGCTTCAGGTATTACTGAGAATCGTTCGTTCTTTATGTCTCTCAGTGATTCGTTGGGTTTCATGGCTTCTTTCTTCAGAGGCCGTACCGTAAACCTGGGCGCGTCACTAGGTTCATCCTCAAGCTTTGTTGAGCATACTTCATTATTTAGATCTGTGACCAATGCGCTTGGTTCAACCTCCGGTTTCGTCGAGCATGCTGCACTAGTCAGGTCTCTAACCGGGTCGATTGCTTCGGCCTCAAGCCTTCTAGAACATTCATCGGTCTTCAGATCCCTGAGTGCTTCAGCAGGTTCAACCTCAGGTTTCACTGAAAAGAGTTCATTGTCTAGATCCTTGACCTTATCACTAGGTTCATCCTCAAATCTTCTCGAGAAATCTTCCTACTTCCGCTCTCTGAGCAGTTCACTGGCAATGAGCTCAAGCTTTGTGGAAAAGGGCGCGTTCATCAAATCACTGTTTAGCTCGCTAGGCCTTTCAAGCTCTCAGAACAAGGCCTTTGCTCGGACTTTGAGCGCTTCGCTAGTCACAACTTCGAGTTTTGTGGAACACGTTTCAGCGTTCAGATCCTTAACCGGTTCTCTAGGCCTCGGAACTTCATTCTTCAGGGGTCGAACAGTGACCTTGACCGCTTCACTTGGTTCAACCTCGAACTTTGCGGAACACACCTCATTCTTCAGAACCCTATCTGATTCGTTGGGTCTCGCACAATCTTTCTTCAGAGGACGCACCGTCACCCTCACGGCTTCAGTGGGTTCAGGTACGGGTTTTGTAGAACATGCTTCAGCGTTCAGATCTCTGAGTGACTCACTGGGTCTTGTAGCCTCCTACTTTAGGGGACGCACAGTCAACTTGAGTACCAACCTCGGTACGGCTTCAAGCATCGCCGAGCATTATTCGTTCTTCAGGGCTTTCACTGGCGCGCTTGGTTCGGCTTCGGGTTTCGTAGAGCACGCTTCGCTGTTCAGATCTCTTTCTGGTTCGCTCGCATCTGCTTCAAGTCTTCTCGAGAAATCATCGCTTTTCAGGTCTCTGACCGGCTCGTTCTCGTGGACTACGGGACTTGCCGAGAAGACTCTGTTGTACAGGTCCCTGAGTACTTCACTAGGCCAAGCGTCTAGCGTTTCCGATCACTCTTCATGGATCAGATCTCTCTCGGGGTCAATAGCTTCAGCTTCGAGTGTCGCTGAAAAGAATTCGTTGTTTAGGTCTTTGAGCGGAACGCTAACTTCGGCCGGTTCTCAGACCAAAGGTTTTGCGAAGGCTATGACCGGTTCGATAGGTTCAGGGTCCGCCTTTGTGGTGCATGTTTCGCTATTCCGGTCTCTGACCGATTCTCTAGGTTTCGGAACTTCCATATCAAAAGGTCGCAGCATACTCATGACCGATTCCATAGGATCGGTATCCGGCATTAACGAGAAACGCTCGTTCTTCAGGTCTCTGAGTGATTCGTTGAGTCTTGGGTCTTCTTTCTTTAGAGGACGAGCTGTTTACCTGGGTGCCTTCGTGGGTTCAACTTCAGGTTCGGCAGACCAGGGCTCATTCTTCAGAGCTCTCACCGGCTCAATAACATCCGTTACGGGTTTTGGAGAAAAGGCCTCATTCTTCATGTCATTGAGTAGTTCGTGGACTGTGCACGCGAGCCGTGGTTTGCAATTCATAGAGAACCTTGGGGCAAACTTCAACAGGAGAACAGTTCTCTCTGGACATACTGACTGTTCGGAGAACATTATCCTCAACTGTGGCAGCTCAACTGCGTCCTTTGCCTTTCTGGTTATTGGAGTAGGGGTTTCAATCTTCGGCATCTACGCGTTCAAACAACGTCGACGGTTCAGCACCTCCCGGAAAGCCCAGAAGGACGAGAAAGTTGTCGTTGATCCAGAGGGCTGGGAAACGAAACATAGAGACTAGAAAGTCAAATTCTTAGCCCCTAAGATCAGGAAAATCTCTTCCACATTCAACTTTCCTGAAGCTCAACCACTACCATAAACCGCTAAATAGAATGGAGTTTCAATCTGGAAACCGGTTTTCTAGATTGGACAAGATGGAGAAATCCACGGAGAAGAAGAAAGGATTCGTCAAGGAGTTCATGGATTTTCTTCAGACATTCGGCATCATCGGGCTTGCAATCGCCTTCATTATTGGTGCCGCAGCATCTGCAGTTGTAAACGCGCTGGTCAAAGACCTCATTAATCCACTGGTAGGAATCCTCCTCCCTAGCGGTAATCTTTCTTCTCTAAACGCCACCGTCACTTCTCCAATCTCACAAAAGCCTGCAGCTTTCCTCTATGGAGACTTCATCTCACAGGTCCTATACTTCATCATAATCGCAATAGTCGTCTTCTTACTTTACAAGCAGCTCAAACGAGCAGGCTTCGCAAAGATCTAGCTCCCCCAAAGTTGACAGACTGTCAATGTGGAGGATAGTAGAACTGTATTCCAGCAAGAATGTATTGTACAGCTATTGCAGCTATGAAAAGAGACATTATTCTGGCTATCACTGCCGAACCGGTTCTGCCTAGCATGCGGTAGATTCTGTCGGTTTGTCTTAGAACGACCCAGCTCGCGAACATGACGAGTACGATTGCAAGAAGCGCAACGACAATTCCGTAGGACTGAATCGAGATCAAGGTCAGTGTTATCGCCCCCGGACCCACCAATAACGGGAAAGCTATCGGGAAAACGGCAGTTTCTTCAGCAGTAACAAGCGCAAGCTTATCGAAACGCTCTCCACGAAAAATTATCTCAATCGACAGCAGTAATAGAACCAGTCCTCCTGCAATCTGGAAACTCTGGAGGGATATTCCGAACAGCAATAGGACCTCTTGCCCGACGAGGGCAAAAATTGCAAGCAATACGGCTCCTATGACTGTCGCTGTTCTGAAGACCTTTCGCTTCTCCGTGAGGCTCATTGACTTTGTCAATCCGGCAAAGATCGGAACTGGGCCCAGTGGGTCCACTATTACAAATAGGGCAACGGTTGCTTTCAGAAGGTCGAAGAGAGAGATATCAAGTGAGCTCATCTTAGCACCATCATCGCTTTCTATCGTTATTGGTCTTTGGTGGGCCGGGAGGGATTTGAACCCACGACCTTCGCCGTGTGAGGGCGACGTCCGTTCTGCGCAATCGTATGCTTACCAGGCTGGACTACCGGCCCAACGAGGTGGCGTTGGAAGGCGACTATATTTCATCTTTCGAAGAGGAAGATCCTCGAAGAGTTGTTTCTAGCGGAGAAGCCTAACGTTCGTACCTTGAGGATTCTCTTCTATAAGTCGAAACAAGGGAATGCATCTTCCGCCGGCCTTCTCAATTTTGACAAGAGCTCTTGGCGAGAACTTGAAGGCGGCGACCGTAAGCTTTTCTTTGGGGATGCCCGATCCAAGAACCTTTCCCGGAACCACGATAACATCTCCTGCCTTGGCGAGTCTTGACACTTGCCCCAAGTTGAGAACTATTCTGGTCCTTCGTGATTTGCCCAAGAAGCTTGCGACTGTTAGCCAGAGGGGGGCTTGATGTTGCCTGCCGGCGCGTTTGAGATAACTTATCGTGTTGAGCATTTCGGGGTTTGTAGGTCGGTGATCTCGCATTGTGGAGTCCTCTTGGCAGGGAAGCGCTTCATCCTGGATCGGTACCAATAAAGGCTTTGGAGATCAGACTCGCGTTTTGAAAACAATCAGCGCCAACCGAGCTAGCTTATCGTTTGAACCTTGAGGATCTCGGTCTTGCCAGAGGGGCCTTTGGGGTCGCCAGCAATTATGACAATTCTGTCGCCCTTTTTGGCCAGTCTTGTTCTGACAACTGTTTTCTCTGCTTCGCTGAAGATTTCCTCGCTCGTGCTGAACTCCTTGGTCAGAAGGGCTTGAACTCTCCAGGAGAGTAATAGTTGCCGTTGGACCTCCGGATGAGAGGTCAGTGCGATGATCGGGAGCGGGGGTCGGTATTTCGAGACAAGACGCGCGGTTCGACCGGTACGGGTTGGTGCGACGATTGCCGAGGCGGAGACTTGGAGGGCTGTCTCGCATGCTCCCAGCGCTAGCGCGTCGGCTTGGCCGTGCTCGTACCATGCTCTACGTTGAGCCGAGATCTCTTTCGGTAGGAATCTCTCGGTCTCCTCTGCGACCCTTCCGAGGATCTGCACCGCTTCGACGGGGTACATGCCGATAGCCGTCTCCTCTGAGAGCATGACTGCGTCCGTGCCATCGATGATCGCGTTCGCGACATCCGTCACCTCTGCCCGGGTCGGTGTGGGCGAGGAGACCATTGACTCGAGCATCTGAGTCGCGGTTATCACCGGTTTTCCAAGCCGGTTGCTCTCGTGAATGATTCTCTTCTGTATTATCGGTACAAGTTCGAGTTTGAGTTCGACTCCGAGATCTCCCCTCGCAACCATGATCCCGTCTGCCTCCTTGACGATCTCCTCCAGGTTGTCGACTGCTTCTCTCTTCTCTATCTTCGCGACGACAAAGATCTTCTCTCCACCGGACTCCGCGACCTTTCTCGTTGCTCTTATGTCGTCAACTTTCTGGACAAAGGACACGGCTATGATGTCGACTTTGTTCTCCAATCCGAACTTGATGTGCTCCTTGTCATTGCTTGTTATCGCGGGGACCCGGATTCTGAGCCGGGGAAGATTGACCCCTTTTCCTGAGGTCAGATCGCCACCATTGATGACGCGTCCTTCGACCTCGTCTCTCCTTGTTCGTAAGACCTCGATTCTGATGGTTCCATCAGCGAGGAATATTGTGTCCCCTTTCTTGACCGCCCTAGGCAGATCCGGGTAAGCGATTGGAATCTTTGATTTGGCGTTGGTCGGCTTAGTTGTCAGACTGACCTTGTCAAGCTTCTGAAGACGAAGAGGTTCAACAGCGAGTTTGCCTACTCGTAGCTTCGGTCCAGGCAGGTCTTGGAGTATCGCAACGGGGCGACGGAGAAGTTCGCTTACTTGTCGAATCGTCTTGATGGTGCGAACATGCTGGTCATAGGTTCCATGCGAGAAGTTGATGCGTGCAACATTCATCCCGGATTGGATGAGTCGGGTCAGCATTCGAGAGGAGTCTGTCGCTGGGCCGATCGTACACACGATCTTAGTTGCAATGGTGTTTGTCTTCGTTGTCAGTTGTTTGCGACCTGCTGGCAAATGTGCCCGTCAAGTTTGTTCATAACACATTCTCTCAACAGCTAACGGCCGACTTTGTTCATCATTGGAAAGATTTAACGGAGCACATGGTTGACGTCAATACAAATGGAGCCGAAGCTTCAGGGCCTTCACCACATCACAGCAATTACCTCTGACGCTTCGTCAGCTGTTAACTTTTACACCGGAATTCTCGGATTAAGGCTGGTCAAGAAGACGGTCAACTTCGACGACCCCTCCTCTTACCATCTCTATTTTGGCGGCGAGAAAGGAAGCCCAGGAACCCTAATCACTTTTTTTGACTGGGGCAAGAGTATTGGCTTTGGACAAGTGGGCGCTGGGGTAACGCACCATTTCGCGTTCACGACCCGGGACGAGGAATCTCTGGCCAACTGGAAAACATGGCTGGAACAAAACGATGTTAGCGTGCTCGGATCCTTCGACAGAGGTTCTTTCAAATCCATCTATTTTCGAGACCCTGACGGACTAATTCTCGAGATCGCGACCCCAGGAAACGGGAGAGATTACTCAGATGCTCTCCATTCAGAATTGATTCTCCAATTTGCTGATCCTACAACAGTCGAGCCACGGAAGGAGCGAATCAGTGGGGTCAGCGTTGAGATGAAGCTTCAGGGACTTCATCATGTAACCGCTCTCACGCACGGATCCTCACAGATCCGTGAATTCTTTGCCGGGATCTTGAACATGGAGCTGGTGAAGGATAACCGGAGAGGGTCATCAGGGACCGTGCAACAAGTCTTCGGGCTTGAAGGAGGCCGCCCGGGCTCGATGATCTCCTTCGTCGAATCATCCGTCGCCCCTCATGGAGCAGTAGGCGTTGGAACAGTCCATCACATCGCCTTCGCAGTTGAGGACGAGGACGCGCAGTTGAAGTGGAGGGAACGATTGCTAGCCCGGGGTATCCATGTGACGCCCGTGTTGGATAGAAAATATTTCAAGGCGATCTATTTCCGCGAGCCAAACGGGATCTTGCTTGAGCTCGCCACCATCCCTCCGGGATTCGGAGTTGACGAGCCAATGGAATCTCTTGGCCAGTCCTTAGCTCTTCCTGACTGGCTGGAATCGCGAAGACGCTCGATTGAAGCCTCTCTCGAACCGATATCCTTGCCTGCGCAGGGAGAGATCTCTTCTCGAAGCTGATTTTAGCTTGGGTTGGAGAGCGTCGTTTCTAGGAATTATGTAGAAAGACTTCTCAAGAAGGGCGCCTTCGTAGGAGAAAAAAATTGTTTGTGTTTGCGGGAGTCGCCGGTTGTTGTTGGCGTTGGTTATTGGGCCGCGACTAGGATTTCGACTGGTTCGGGCTCTTCTGTGATAGCTCGCGATTGCTTCGCGAAAGTGTAGACGAGGGCGCATCCTTGTTCATCGATCCGGAGCTCGACGGCCCCGGTTGGCGCGCCCATTATGTCTAGTAGTTCTGCGACGTCCTTTGGAACTCGAAGGTACGCTGATTGTTTGATGAATAACGGTTTCACACTCTGGGTCAAGTTACATCTTCCAAGACAGTAACTGTCGGAACCTCAAGTTCCGGGTTTCGGAACCCTCGTCCAATGTAATTGGGGCCTTAAGAGTAAGGGGTGTGTGCGTGCACGCGTCTGTGCTTGAACCTGAGGAAGGAGCGTGGTTTGGGTGGAAGCTACTACGGCCTGTCTTGGCTAGTAACGTGTAGCTTTAGTCGAATAGTACGCTCTCGTCGCACCGTCTAACGATTCCGAGAGGAACGTCAGTTGGACGGGCGACCAGGTTTAGCAACGATACTAGCTGTTCAATCCTTCAAAGGTGGAACGGGGAAAAGTACGGTCTGTGCCAATCTCGCGGTTACACTCGCGCGACTGGGGAAGAGAGTTGCTGTGATCGACCTTGACCTGGAAGGTCCAGGGTTGCATGTGATCTTCGGAGTATCTGATGGAGAGATCAAGGCAACCATAAACGACGTTCTCCATGGTCCAATCCCCATCAGGGATGCTGTTCTTGATCTAACCCCTAGACTTGGGATCGAATCGGGATGCCTCCTCTTCTGTCCAGCTGGCCACAGGCTTGAAGAAATTCTCAAAATGGTCGATACCGGCTTCAATCTCAGCAGGTTCAAAGCAGTTCTCTATACCCTGGCGACTGAATTCCATCTTGACTATCTTCTTATCGACAGCCATCCCGGAATAGAAAAATACACAATCCTCTCCATGGCAGTCTGCGACGTCGTAGTTCTCTTGTCAAGGGTTGATCATCAAGACATGTTCGGAAGCGGCGTCATGAACGAAGTAGCAAGCCAGTTGAGGAAACCTGTTGTCTTGATACTCAACATGATACCTAGCAGTGTGGGAGAGAAAGAGTCCAAGAAGATTGGACAGAAAATAGCGAGCCTCTTCAACCTCCAGGTCTTAACAGCTCTGCCTTTTAACTCCGACGTCTTTGAAAACCTCAGCAGAGGCGTATTCGTTCTGGAACACCAGAAGGATCCGCTCACGAGAAGATTCACAGAACTCGCTGAGAACATGATAGGCATCATTGAACAGGCAGTTGAAGGCGGAGAAAATTTTGATAACAAATCTACTCCACAGTCAGTTGGCTAGTCCGCCAGAAATGCCGCTCGTCCAATTCTGGGGCAATTAATTCCCGCTTCGGCTCTGTAAATTCAGAAAAGCGTATGTCGATGCTTGGGAAAAATTGGCCGAATCTTGGTTTGGGCGTGGTCATAGGTATTCTAACAATCGCTGTTCTAATTTCACTAGCTTGAACTAAAGTTCAATCTCGCGATAGCCAACGATCCCACTCTTTCCAAAGTTTCTATAACCCCTACTTCTCTCGTTACCCGGCCTTACCTTGAGTTACCAGTTGGCAGACGAGTATTTCCAGCGGATCCACCAGATAATGTCGTTACTAGACGATGAGAATGTTGAGATTATCGGGGCGATGAAGAAGTTCGGACCTCGAAACCTTCAGTCGATTGCGCGAAAATCCGGCGTCCCCTACCCCACGGTCTACACCCGCGTTAACAAGCTAGGGACTCAGGGATTGCTGGACACTTGGACCTATCCTAACCTTGCCAAGATCGGCTTAGCCCGATCAATGGTTCTCCTAACCCCATCACCTGGTCGAGAAGTCATAGCCAGTGAAGCTCTGAAAATCCCAGGCTACTGGCTCTGGATCGCAAGATGCACTGGCGAGTGCAACGGATACTACTCGCAACACGCGGTCCCTGTCGAAAACAGACAAGACTTTGTTCAATATCTAGACCAGATAGTCTCATCGGGCCTCGCCACGAGCTACAGGATCTTCTGGCTCGGTGACTACCACTCTCACATTCCCAACTTCGAATACTACGATTTCAAAAAGAGAGCTTGGAGATTCGACTGGCCAGCTTGGCTCGGCTTGTTCATGAAAGGCAAGGGTGTTCAGAATGGTCCTGAGGAAAAAGAGCCGTCAAAGGATGACTTTGACAGGAATGACTTGTTGATCCTCAAAGAACTGATGAAGGATGCTCGAAAGAAGCTTTCCGAGCTCTCGCAGTTGATCGGAATGACGCTTCCGGCAGCTAAGTATCGGTTCGATAACCTGGCCAGGCGAGGATTCTTACAAGACTACGTTATCCAAGTCCTGCCTTACCCACCGGAGATATCGGATCTCTACGAGGTCCGACTGGACTTTGGTGAACACAAGGCGATGATCGCAAAGGAGAACTTCTTCAAACGCCTACCTTTCGTCTTGAACTACTCACGAATCAAGGGGACCAACTCGATAACCATCAGAGTCTACCTCCCTAGGACGGAGGTCAACAATCTCTTGACGTTGCTATCGGCCCTCGTCAGGGGGGGTGTGATAGATCGGTTCTCTTACATGTTGCTCGATCCTATGACGATCCAATCTCAGACCTTCCACTACAAGGCCTTCGATGACAAGTCGGGATGGCATTATGACAACCACGAATACCTAGCCGCTCTCCGCAAGCTTGCATCATCCTCTGACAAGGCGGAACCTCCCGCAGTAACTTTCCGGCCGTCGAAGGGCCTACCTGTCAGTATGATGTAGTGGCATTCTAATCCGGATCGGTTGATTGTTGAGGCCGGTTCAGTTCGAGCGTTTAGCTATTGAAAGCTCGGGACCGGCGTAGTCTGGAAGATGACTCGCGTACCATCTTCTTTATCGAATGCGGATGACACCTTCCTTAACTCCTCAAAGTATTCCAAGTTGTTGTAGCGCCATCCAGTGCTATCTTCATAGGATTTGTATGCGAGGGTCTGCGTCCTGATGGTCATAGGGTCTAGCAAGATGTAAGTGAACCCCGTAAGGACTGCCCTACGGGTCAGCGCGGAGAACATCGTGAGTAGATTGTTCATCTGGGTCCGCGGAAGATAGATTCTGACGGCGATAGAGTTGGCGCCTTCCACTCTGGAGAGAGTCAAGACCATTGGAAGAGTGCTCAACACCTTCTCTCCTAGGGCCAAGCCCTCTCGCGTCCGGAAGTCTAGGACCATCTCGTAGAGGTCAGAGATTTCAGGGGCGAAAGGTAGCATGTCGATGACATATTCACGTATGAATCCAGATTCGGCCAGGTTGTCGAAACGATATTTGACTGCCGGGACTGTCATGCCTAACAGCTGCGCAAGTTCAGTCAGTTTTGTTCGGCCGTCCTTGGTCAGCTCCTTGAGGATGATGAGGTCTTTCTCGTCGAATGGACTCGGCCGGGAGATCTCCTTCCGTTGGGCCTGAACTGGCTTTGCGGCTAACGCGTCGAGCCATTTCGGCCAGTCGAATGTCCACGTTTTCTTCTTAGTGTCGTAATAGCGGAAGTCTGGGAGTGGTGACCCTGCTTCTTCTAGCCATAGAAGCCGGTATTCCGTTGCAATTCCCGAGGCGACGATCCTGTCAAGGTATTGTTCAAAATCCCAACGTTTCTCAAGGGGAATCGCGTGTGTCGAGTAATACCCGTTGCATTCTCCCATGCACCTGATGAGTCTCAACCAGTAACCTGGGACCCGGAGTGCTTCAGGAGCAAGCAGTTCCTTGCCTGGTTTTGTTGTGAGGAAGACCATGGCTCTTGCTAGGCCTATTTTTGTGTAGTTGGGGTGGATCCATGTTCGGAGAAGTCCTTCCTTCTCAAGTTTGGAGACTCTCGCGTGGACTGTCGGTCGGGGAATGTTTGTCTTGTTAGCTATGAGCTGGAGATTTCTTAAGCCATATTTTCTCATCGCCATGATGATCTTGATGTTCTGGTGGTCGAGGAAGGAGACGAAGCGGTTGATCTTATCCAGGTACTCTTCAGGTGCGATATGGCTCAAATATGGTCAGAAGAAAACAGGGGGCATTCGGAACTTTTCAACATTTTCCCTACATGGGAATCGTCTTGGGGGTGGGGAACCTTCGTCGTCTCTATGCGGAAATGAATTCACCTCGCCAAGTCTGGCGATAAATCCTTAACTTATGTTATTCTGAAGAGGATTTGGCGAGTGGAATCTTAACAATATGTCGAGTTATCTTTATCTCCGCTCAACTACTCTCCAGATGCGAAGTAACAGCGTAGTTGGAAACAGTGATGGAAGGAGGGGGATACGAGAAGACCCTTCGATTAGTTGTTGCTCACAAGGGGTCTGTGGGATCTTCTGACGGTCAAGGATAGCAGTGGCATGACCTCGACACTCATCCAACCAAGCTAATCCCGCTCGTCACTGAAGAAATAGTCAGGATAAGTCTCAGATCAAGGCAGGCCACTTTCTATCTTTTTGAGGAGGGACCCATTATCAAGAAGAGTTTGAACGAGCTCTCTTGATCGATAAGCTGCCCTCAAAGCCCAATCCTGGCCTTAGAGATGATAACTGGAATCGTGTCGCGAATGCGTGCGTGTGCCTCAAACGATACTTATTCCTCCGTCAAATAGAGCCAGTGTGCCTAGTTACAGTATCCTAAACGTTCACCATTTCCACATGAAAAATCATTAGAGATGCTATAGGCCGTCCTTTAGTTGCAAAGACGTCTACGCAGAATCACGCCGTTCTTAGTACTCATAGTCTGCATCACGCTTTCCAGCGTCTCCAACCAAGCGAGAGCGGTGGAAACCTACAGCATGACGTCCTCTCCGGGTCGGATATTGGAATCGACTTCTTCAGGCGTAACAATCACGGTCTCGGTAAGCAACGCATTGTACTCTCCTCCGACCCCCTACGTATTTTCATGGTCGATTAGAGATCCCTCTGGTGCCTCGAGCTCTGCTACGAGTAGCGTCGTCTCTCAAACTCCGGCATGGTCATTCTCGAAGATTTATCCAGCGAATTTCAGCGGTGCCTCCCTAAAGCTTCCCGGAGTCTACTCGATTAACGTATCAGAAACCCTACCTGCCTCAACTCCAACTGCGGTGATTGGCACATTCATCGTTGGCATAACCGACAGCAGTACGTATCAGCGAACCTACCCTGTGGGAATTCAAGCCGGGGGGTATCTGCCGACGGACCTGGTGAACATGACGATCACCCGGTCCGGCGATCCTATTCAGGCGTTCTCGGCATCAAGGACGGCGGATAGCAATGGGTTTGTGACCGCCTCTTGGTCGACCCTCCCCAGCACCAGTGCGGGAAACTACATTGTAACGGTTGTTGGAAAGAATACTCCACCAAAAGCCGTTCCTGACGCACAGCAGTTCATTGTTTACCCGACAAACATCACGACGACGGGACTGAGTCCTGGGAAAACTTCCCTCGAAAGAACGGAGACTCAGGGATTCAGGTTTAACGCGAACTACCTGGGCGGACTAACAACTACACAAGCATCATCGACTATCCGGCTTACCGAGCCAGACGGAACCACAACGCATCTCACGCCTGCATCCTACAATTCTTCGCTGGGAGAATACACTGCAGCCTTCGCAATTCCCATTAGCTCGCAAACTGGAACTTGGACTGCCTTCGTAGACCAGAACAGTCTCTCAGATCCATACGGGAATGGGGGGCCACTTCAAGGCAAGAGCACTACCTTCAGCGTCCTCCCCGCCATCCTGACCGTAACACTGGTCTCATCCAGCACAGTCCTTAGCGTCGGAGAAACGCTCACCATCCAAGCTTCTGTTGCCACTCCCAACGGAGCCATTTTCTCTCGGGGCACAGCCGTTGCATCCATTACAATTTCCGGTCGGAATATTGGATCCGGACTAGGACTTACTTACGATCCCACGCGTGGACAGTGGATCGGGAACTACAAAGTCGCCCCGTCCGATCCCTCGGGAGCCTGGTTAGTCACAGTCATTGCAACTGACGGCTACGGAAACATTGGACAGAGTTCGGTAGTTGTAAGCGTCAACGTTCCGAGTGCACAATCCTCTACCTCTATGCTATGGAGCTACTTGGTCATTGTACTTCTAGTAGGCGTCCTCAGTTTCATTATCCTAATCACACGAAAGAGAGGAGTGACCCGAAGAGAAGTGAAGCTTGACCTCCAGGGCATCACAACCCAAGCGGAAAAAGTGAAGGGCGATGAATAACTCAAGTCAGCACGAGATCAGCTCAGGAGAAAGAAGGAGGAAGTAGGCTTGGAGAAACAAGATCATGACTAGAAGCATCGCCGTCCATTCCTATAAGGGAGGCACAGGGAAAACCACTATCACCGCGAACATAGCCGTTGCTCTAGCGCTCAAGGGTCGGAGGGTGGGCATAATGGACATGGACCTTGAAGGACCAGGGCTTCACGTGTTCTTCGACGTCGACCCTAACCAGGTTCGGTTTACCATGAACGACGTTCTCGCGGGCGTAGCGGCCCCCGAAGCTGCAACTATCCGGCTGAGCGAGAAGATGGGTTTCGACCCCGGTGAAATTTACTATTGTCCCGCGAGCACCCGGGTTGCAGAGATCATGAGGACTCTCAAAACTGGGTATGAGGTCGATATGTTCGAGAACGCTGTCAAGAGGCTTCAAGAACGCTTCGGGCTTCACTACCTCTTCATCGATACACACCCTGGTATCCAACACGATACCCTCTTGGCACTTGGAGTCTGCGACCACCAAGTTCTAGTTTCTAGAATAGACCAACAGGACATCTTCGGTACTGGGGTGATGATTGAAGTGTCTACGACCTTTGAGAAACCTGTTCACTTGGTACTTAACCTGATACCGCCACGCGTACGCGAGACTGAGGTTTCGAAATTCGCCAGGATGCTGAGCTCGCACTTTTCTGTTGACATGGCCGGCTGGTTACCCTTTTCAGAAGAGATCATAGGCTCGCTAAGCAGATCGATTCTGACCTTAAAGACTCCTAAAGATCCTATAGCTGCACGGTTTCGAGCTTTGGCCGAAAGAGTGGAATCGTTCGCCTAAGCTCGCACAATACGCGTTAAGGGCTCAGCCGATTCCTATCCCTTGGAAACATCGCAGTTTCCCGAATGTTCTCCCTACC
>Ga0137396_10001154_pt1 | contig 13615 bp, 10 predicted proteins | sample czc16metaG_FD_108284 | JGI IMG/M metagenome (GOLD analysis project Ga0137396, IMG submission 108284) | Vadose zone soil microbial communities from Angelo Coast Range Reserve, California, USA - czcobulk3.16 metaG | ecosystem: Environmental > Terrestrial > Soil > Vadose zone | place: USA...
CCTCACGCTCTTGTTGAACACGATTTTCGCGCGCCCGTAAATCTCCCCTATCCTCGACGGTTCCGCGCGGCCGAGAAAGGTTTTGTCGTAGCGCGAGCGAATGAGATCGAGCAGCCTCGCGCGCTCCGGGTGCAATCCGCGATGGTCCGAACCGATATAGGCAACGTCGATGTCGCGCTCCCTTGGAGCACGCTCATAGAGTCGAGGATCGACCGCAAAAGGAAGCCAGTGCGCCTGGCAATCCCGGAAATGACGCAGAAATTCAAACTGCGCGACGAATGTCACGTCGAACAGTCTTGCCAGGTACAGATGCTGCCGGAGGTGCAGGTGGGTATCGATGGCATACCAAGCCGACACGCAGTCCATGTCCTGCATGCCGGAGGGGAAAATCAGCCTGGTTCCACCTTCGACGAACAGCAGCATGTCCGGGCGAAAACCTTCCCGCTCCACCCAGCGACCCGCATCGAACACGCCGTTGGCCACGTTGCTGACGGTCGGATGCGCCCGATCGGAGACGACGCGCACTTCGTGGCCGATGTCCCCCAAGGCCTCGACGAGATAGATCGCCGTGGCCGGGGGGTGCATCGAGCTGACCACGAGGATGCGCTGGGCATTCATGGCTGCCGCCGATCAAATGAGCTTCAGAGCCCCGACCTGAAGTAGGCGATCGTGCGCTTCAGGCCTTCCTCCAGCGGAATCGTCGGCGCCCAGCCAAGCGAAGCGCGCGCGAATGCAATATCAGGTTGGCGCTGGCGCGGATCGTCCTGGGGCAAGGGCAGGAACACGAGCTTCGAGCGGCTCCCCGTCAACTTCAGAGTCATTTCGGCCAGCTCGCGCATCGTGAATTCGACCGGGTTGCCTAGGTTCACCGGCCCGGTGATTTCAGTGGGCGAATCCATCAGCTTCAGCAGCCCGTCCACGAGATCGTCGATGTAGCAAAAGGAGCGCGTCTGCGTGCCGTCGCCGTATATCGTGATGTCCTGGCCGCGCAAGGCCTGCATGACAAAGTTGCTCACCACGCGCCCGTCATCGGGCAGCATGCGCGGGCCGTACGTATTGAAGATGCGCGCCACCTTGATCTCCAAGCGATGCTGGCGGTAGTAATCGAAGAATAGCGTCTCGGCACAGCGCTTGCCTTCGTCATAGCAGGCGCGCGGGCCGATGGGGTTGACCCGGCCCCAGTATGCCTCGGTCTGCGGATGCACCTCGGGATCGCCGTAGACTTCGCTGGTCGAGGCTTGCAGTATCCGCGCCTTGACCCGCTTTGCCAGTCCCAGCATGTTGATCGCGCCATGCACGCTCGTCTTGGTTGTCTGCACCGGATCGAACTGGTAGTGAATCGGGGAAGCGGGGCAGGCGAGGTTGAAGATGCGGTCGACTTCGACATAGAGCGGAAACGTAACGTCATGACGCATCGCTTCGAACAGAGGATTGGCCAACAAGTGGACAATGTTGTCCTTGCTGCCCGTGAAGTAGTTGTCGACACACAGGACGTCGTGGCGGTTATCGACTAGCTTCTTGCAAAGATGCGACCCGATGAAGCCTGCGCCGCCGGTCACCAGAATTCTCATCGTTCCCGCCTCCTTTCCTCCATCCGCTTGCAAACCGTCAAACCGGCACCCTGAAACGCTCCACCCACAGCGCGAGCACGAGCAGCGGCCAGAGCCGCGTGCTGTGCGAGCCTCGGCCGGAGACGTGTTCCGCGACGTAGCGTTCGACTTCCTCCTGGCGGAACCAGCGCGAGAGCGTCCTTCGCGAGACCAGCGTGTCGCGCATCATGTCGGCGAGGTCCTCCCTCAGCCAGCGCGTCAGCGGCACCGAGAATCCCTTCTTCGGCCGGTCCATGAAGTCGCGTGGCAGCCAATCGGCGAACGCCGCCTTGAGGATGTGCTTGTGACGCCCCGCGGCCGAGAGCTTGTAGCGCCCGGGGAGGCTCGCCGCGAATTCGATCAGCTTGTGGTCGAGGAAGGGCGAGCGGCACTCGAGCGAGTTCGCCATGCTGGCGATGTCGACCTTGAACAGGATGTCCTCGGGAAGATAGGTGGCGAGATCGAGATACAGATAGCGGTTGAGCACGTCGTCGCCGGGCCGCTCGAAACGCTCTGCAAGGTACTCGGTGGTCGCGCTCTCGCCGATGCGCGCGCGCAGCTCGGGCGTGAGCATGCTTTGCTTCTCGGAATCGGAGTAGAAGGCGAGCAAGTGCTTGTAGCGCTCGATACCGCCGAGCGCGAGCATCTCGTCGGGGCGCGTTGAAGGGAACCTGCGGCGGCCTTTTTGCGGCCGCGTGCGATTTTCCAGCGCCACGGTCATCCTGCGCAACCCGCGCCACAGCGGCAGCAGGCCACGCTGCGCGAGCCACTCCAGCCGCCGTATCTGGTAGAAGCGCCGGTAGCCGGCAAACACCTCGTCGCCGCCATCGCCGGTGAGCGCGACGGTGACGCCGGTGCGCGCGAACTGCGACACGTAATAGGTCGGCATCACCGAGTTGTCGGCGAGCGGCTCGCCGAGATGATCGATCATCATCGGCATGATGGCCACGGCGTCTGCCTTCACCGTCATCTCGTGATGCTCGGTGCCCAGATGCGTCGCCACTTCCCTGGCGTGGGGCAGCTCGTCGAAGCGCTCGTCCTCGAAGCCGATCGAGAACGTCCTCAGCGGCGAGGCGCCGAGCCTCGCCATCGCCGCCACGGTGATGCTCGAGTCGATGCCGCCGGAAAGAAACGCGCCCAGCGGCACGTCGGACACGAGGCGCAGCCGCGTCGCCTCGAGCACGTGCTCGCGCAGCGCCTCGCAGGCAGCGTCAAACGACAGCTTGCTGCGCTTCGCGAGATCAAGGTCCCAGTATCGGAAAACGCGCTCGACGCGGGCGTTCCTCACCACCATGGCGTGCGCGGGCGGCAGCTTCCGGATCGCGGCAAACCCCGACATCGGCGCCGGGATGTACTGGAAGGTGAGGAAGTGATCGATGCCGCGGGCGTCGGGCTCGCGCGAAAGCGCCGGATCGAGCGCGAACAGCGCCTGGATCTCCGAGCCGAACAGGAAGCCGCGCGGCGTCCCGGCATAAACGAGGGGCTTCACGCCCAGGCGGTCGCGCGCGAGCGACAGCGTTTCTTCCTGCCGGTCCCATACCGCGAAAGCGAACATGCCGCGCAGCTTCGCGAGGCAGCGCTCGAAGCCCTCTCGCATGAAAACGCGCAACAGCACTTCGGTATCCGAATGCCCGCGGAAGGTCTCGCCTGCGGCGTCGAGCTGCGCACGCAGCTCGGGAAAATTGTAGATCTCGCCGTTGAAGACGATCACGTAGCGGGCATCGGGCGAGACCATCGGCTGGCGGCCGTTCTCGGTGAGGTCGATGATGGCAAGGCGCGTGAAGCCGAGATGCGTGCCCGCTTCGCTCCAGTGGCCGCTGTCGTCCGGCCCGCGGTGATGCAGGCGCTTGATCGCGTCATCCAGCCGAGTGGAAGCACCGGTTCCAAGCACGGCGCCTACGATACCGCACATGCCGGCCCCCTCAGGAAGATTGCCTCCAGGTTTTCGGCGCTGGCCGCCCAGGTGAATTTCGCCTCGGCGCGCGCACGCGCGGCAGCGCCCATGCGCTGCCGTCGCGCGGGATCCGCGAGGAAGTCCGCCAGCGCCGAGGTCCAGGCGCCGACATCGCCCGGCGCCACCAGCCTCCCCGTCTCGCCGTCGGCCACCACTTCGGGCAACGCCCCGATATGCGACGCGAGGACCGGCAGACCGCAAGCCATGGCTTCGAGGACGCTGATGCCGAAGGATTCCTCGCCGATCGAAGGCTGGACATAGATGTCCGCGTGACTCAACACTGCAGGCAGCTCGGGATGCCCGACCCGCCCGGGCAGATGGACCCGGTCAGCCACTCCCAATGCCGAGGCGTGTGCCCGCAGGGACTCCGCCTCCGGCCCGGCGCCGACCGCCAAGTAATGAACGTCGCGGGCAAGCCGAGGCATCGCCGATACGATGATGCGCAGGCCTTTCCAGCCGACCAGCCGACCGGTGCTGACGATCAGCCGGGCATTCGCCGGCACGTCCCATCTTCTGCGCAGATCGGGACTGCGATCCAGGAGACGAAAGCGTTCGACATCGACGCCATTGTGCACCACCGATGTGGCGCGGCCATAGCGTGCCTCCTGCTGCGCGGCCGTGTAACGGCTCACCGCGGCCCAGTGGTCCACCGCGCCGGAAAACCAGCGATCGCCGAGATAGAAGTCCGTTCCACTTGCGTGAAACACGACCTCGGCCTTCAGGCCCCGGCGCCTCGCGTGCCACATGACCGGAAAATCATAGGGCTTGCAGATCACCAAGGCATCGTACCCGGCGGACAGCACGTGATCGAGCGCCGGGCGTGCGAACGACAGCCGTTCCATGAGACGCTGGAACCGGTGACCAAAGTTCGGCCATTCCTGCTCGAGACGGAAGGGAAATTGCGCCAACGTCACCTCGTCGTGCCATGCACCGCCGCGCGCGCCAGCCGCCAAAGTGACGGCATGGCCGCGCCGCGCAAGCGCCCTCCCCATCTCCCAGCAGTAGGTTTCCAATCCGCCGTGAAGGTGGGAGCTCGTGACGTTGTAGATGCAGATTTTCACGATTCGCTCCGGTTTCTCGGCCCGGTCACGAAGGCTTCATTGAAGCATTTCCCGGTACAGCTTTTCCGTTTCGCGGATGACGTTCGCCCAGGTGAAGCGCGCTTCGACCATCGTACGCGCTGCACGCGTCATGCGCTCCAGGCGTTCAGGCGCCGTCGCCGCCGCGATTTCGATGCCCGCGGAGAGAGCGTTTGCATCGGCGTCCCCGGGCAGCAGCAGCGCGTTCTCGCCATCGACCATGTATTCCTTCATGCCGCCCTTTCGCAACGCCAGGACTGGAACGCCCGAGGCCATCGCCTCGAAGGCAACGAACGGATTCGGGTCTTCGAAGCGGGACGGAATGACAATCAGGTCGCCCAGGCGATAGATTTCCGGCATTGCGCCTGGCGCGAAGTGCCCGAGCACCGTGACCGGGATCCCGGCAAGCCGGGACCGGAGCGATTCGGCGAACGCCACCCGCGCGCTCCGGCGCGGGTCTCCCAGCGGCCATTCGCCCGCAAGGACGAGATGAAAGCGTCGCGGGTCCAGCCGACGCACCGCTTCGACCAGCAAATCGGGGCCTTTTTCCGGAGAGATGCGACCGACGTAAAGCACAACGAAGCGGTCCTGCGGCACGTCGAAACGGCGCTGCGCCGCGGCTTGGCCGCCGGCGTCCTCCCAGCGCGGCCGGAATTTCGCGACGTCGACGCCGTTCGGCAGCTCGACGAAGCGCTTCGCGACGACACCGCGTTCGCGGAACCAGTCGCTGATGTAGCGGCTGCAGCCGCACAAGACATCGACCGGGGGAAGCGACTGCACCAGCTTCTCGTTCTGCATGTGAAGGAGCAGCTTCGCCTCTTTCACGCCGGCGCGGATCCGCGACACGAACTGCGGCGCGTTGTGGATGTGGATGATCGCCGGCTGCACCTCGCTGGCGTAGTCGATGATGCGGTCGACATACGAATACGGGTCGAGCCGGGTCAGCTTGCGAAAAAGGCGGTTATACAGGCGCCCGATGCGGATGCGGTGATAGTGGACGTTTCCCACGATTTGCGAATCGGGCAGTTGCGGATGCGGGACGCTTACGATGCAGGGCGCGTATCCGGACAGTCCGTGCGCGACGGTGTCGATCCATTGCTCTACGGCCGCGCCCTTCAACGGCGGAATAGGGTGGACTTCCTGACTAAATAGCAAGACCCGCGGCGTGTTCACTTGGTATTTGCCCGAATTGATCCGAAGTGCGGAGCTATTTCTTGCCGCCACGCGCTGCGATACCGCGCTCCCAATTCCATGCAGTGGAAACGATGTCCGCAAGATCGTGGCGTGGCTCCCATTGGAGAAGACTCTTGGCAAGCGTGGGGTCCGCCCAGAGTTCAGGGGGATCCCCTGCCCTGCGGGGTGAAATCTGGTGAGGGACGGATAGGCCGGTAACCCTTTGGATCGTACGAATCACTTCCATCACGCTATGGCCTCGGCCGGTTCCAAGATTGATTGCCTGCGAGCTGCCACCCTTCATCAGAAAAGATACCGCGGCTACGTGCGCATCAGCCAGATCAGATACGTGAATGTAATCGCGTATGGCGGTACCGTCCTCCGTAGGGTAATCATCGCCAAAAACGGACAACGCCGGTCCGCTGCTTGCAGCCGCCTTAAGTGCGAGCGGAATGAGATGAGTCTCCGGGTTATGCACTTCACCGGTCTCACCGTCCGGATCGGCACCGGCTGCATTGAAATAGCGCAGGGCAATCCACCTTATACGATGGGCCCGTTCGGCCCAATGCAAGAGCCGCTCGCAGACCAGTTTTGTCTCGCCATAAGGGCTGATCGGGTTTGTGGGCATGCCTTCATGAATCGGAACCGTCTCCGGCAAACCGTAAGTCGTACAGCTCGATGAGAAAACAAGATTGGGAACATCAACAGACACGCAAGCCTGCAGGAGAGACACCATGCCCCCGACGTTGTTATCGTAGTAGTCGAGCGGATGTTGCATCGACCCGCCTACATACGCCGAGGCGGCAAAATGAAAAACAGCATCGGGGCGAGTTGTCTTCATCAACAGTGTCAGACGATTGGTGTCACGAATATCAAACTCATGAAGCTCACCCCAGCGCACCGCGCCCCGGTGCCCTGTGCTTAGATTATCCACGATGATCGGCGTCCAGCCTCGGCGAGCAATTGCCTTGCAGGTATGACCGCCTATGTAACCAGCCCCGCCAGTAATCAACACCTTCATGCGGCTCCTAATGACCTCGCTCGGAAAACAGGGACTCGACTTCGGACATGACCTCGTCCACGGAGAGCTCGCCGACCGCGGGCTGCTCGAGAACGCGGCAGCGCGCGCGATTCAGGGGAGCGAGATAGCGACCGGGATAGGCGTGGTGATAGATGCCGATCATGGGCACTTCGAGTGCGCCCGCGATATGAGTCGGCCCGGTGTCCACGCCGACATAGAGATCGAGCTCCGCCATGAGCGCTGCGCTCTCGCGCAGGCTCAGCTCGCCGGCGACGACGCGCACTTTCCCCGGTGCGCGCCGAGACAACTCTTCGGCGCCGGTCCTTGCCTCGCGATCGCCGAGCACGACGAAGCATGCAGCGGGATGGCGGACGAGAATGCGCTCAGCGAGGGCGGCAAACGATTGCGCGGGCCAGTTCCGGTGCGCCTTCGTCGGAAAGCTGACCATCTGCAAGCCGACCACCGGCCCCGCGGCCGGGAACGCCTTCGCCAGCCAGTGCACCGCCCACTGCCGCTCCGCATCGGTGACGACATACGTCAGGCGAAGGTTCCGCGCCGTGATTCCCGCTGCTTCGGCGAGCATCAACCGTTCCCTCACCGCATGGATGGGCGTGCGCGGACGCGGGACAAGGATGCATCGTGCGGCGTCGGTTGCCGGCGCTCCGTCCCCGAAGGCGATGACCCGAGCGGACAAGCGTTGGCCATAGCGCACCAAGGACGAATCATGGCCGAACACGAAGGCGATGGCGAAGCGCTTGCCGCCGAGGCGACCCCGCAGCCACGCCGACTTGGGTTTGATCGTGCCGAGCCGGTCGATGAAGGGCAGGTGCTTCAGGACTTCCGCTCTTTTTGGATGTGCGAGCACGGTCAAGGTGCCTCGCGGGGACGCCTCCTTCAGCGCTCTGAGCATCGGGGTGACCAGGAGCGTATCGCCGATCCGCGCGACGATGACGACCAGGAAGTCGGCATCGGGGGCGGGTGCCTGCACGAGGCGTTCGGTCTCCGGGGCCTTGCTCACCGGGTTTCCGGGCCGGCCGCGACCGAGCTGAAAACGGCTTCCATCCGCTCGAGCATGCGCTCCAGGGCGAACCCTGAGCGGGCGAATTCGTATCCCTTGTGCGCAAGCCGCTCGCGCAATGCGGGATCCTGGTTCAGCCGCCGCAGCGCACCGCGCAGCGCGTCCGCATTCTGCGGCTCGACCATCAATCCCGTCTCCCCGTCGCGCACGATCTCGCCGATCGCGCCGACGGGCGTGGTCACGACCGGGATGCGGCACGCCATCGCCTGCATGATCGCCTGCGGTATGCCTTCGTTGGCATACGAGGGCAGCACGAAGACATCCAGCGCCTGCAGCCACGGCAGGACGTCGTCCTGGTTGCCCGGCATGCTCACCTGGTCCGCGATGCCGAGCGCGGCCACTTGGGCGCGCAGATTCTCCGCGCCCGGGCCGTCGCCCACCATGATGAGCCGCCAATCGGGGTCGCGCGCGCCGGCCACGGCATCGACGAGATAGCGGTGGCCTTTCCAGCTGCGCAGGGTGGCGACGATACCTATCACGAAAGCGTTGAGGGGCAGGCCGAGCCGTGCGCGCGCGGCCCGGCGATCGGCCGGCGCGAAATGCGCGAGATCGATTCCCGTGGGAATCGAGCTGACCCGCTCGGCTTCCAGCCCAGTCTCGCGCACCACTTGCTCGCGCAGCCGCTCCCCGGTGGTGACGACGTGCGCGGTGGCGGTGCGAAACAGCCAGCGGGTGGCTGGATTGCCGGGAATGGGGCTCGAGATGTGCCGCGTTCGCACCACGCGCGGCGCCCGCGGCAGGGTGCGCAGGGCAAGGGCGGTGAGCCAGCTGTCCGTGGAGCTGTGGCAGTTGACGACATCGATCGTTCGCTGCGCAAGAAAGCGCCGCAGGCCGAGCAGCCCCCGGAGGCTCTTGCGCGTGATCGGGGCCGTGTGCGCGGGAATACCGCGCCGGCGAGCTTCCGAAAAAATGCGCGACTCGGGCGGCGCGACGATGCAGACCTCGTGGCCGCGGCTCATCATACCCAGTGACTCGGCGATGATCCGCAGTTCCTGCCCTCCCCATCCGCATGACGATTCAGTGTGGACGATCTTCAGGCGTGTCATGCGTCAGGCCGGGACCTCTTCCTGCTCGAGCGCGAATTGGATGCGATAGAGCCTCGCATAGACGCCGTTTCTCGCGAGCAGCTCGGCGTGGTTCCCCGTCTCGACCATGCGCCCGCGCTGCAGCACCACGATGCGGTCGGCGTGCTCGATGGTCGAGAGGCGATGCGCGATCACGATGGTCGTGCGCCCTCGCATCAGCTCGGCGAGCGCCGCCTGGACGTGGCGCTCCGACTCGCTGTCGAGCGCGGAGGTCGCCTCGTCGAGCAGCAGGATGGGCGCGTCCTTGAGCAGGGCGCGCGCGATCGCAAGCCGCTGGCGCTGCCCGCCGGACAGGCGCACGCCGTCTTGGCCGATCAGCGTGTCGAAGCCCTGCGGCATCTCGCTGATGAAATCGAGCGCGTGCGCGGCGCGGGCGGCGGACTCGAGCTCGGCGCGCGATGCGCCGCCGGCGCGGCCGTACGCGATGTTCGACGCCACCGTGTCATTGAACAGCGCGACGTCCTGGGACACGAGGGCGATGTTCGCGCGCAGGCTCGCCAGGGTTATCTCGCGCGCGTCGATTCCGTCGATCTGGATGCGGCCCCCACTCACCTCGTAGAAGCGCGGCAGCAGATTGACGAAGGTGGTCTTCCCGCCGCCGGAGGGTCCGACCAGAGCGATCGTCTCCCCCGGCTCGATGCGGACACTCACGTCGTTCAAGGCTTCCCGGCCGCTGCCGGGGTAGGCAAACGATACTCGCTCGTATTCGATCCGCCCCTGCGAGGGCGCCAGGGCCCGCCTGCCCGTGTCCTCCTCGGCACGCTCGTCGAGCAGCTCGAACACGCTCTCTGCGGAGGCGAGCCCCCGTTGCAGCGGAGAATTCACCTCGGTCAGATGCTTGATCGGAGTAAGCAGCATGAGCATGGCGGTAAGGAAGGACACGAATGCGCCTACGCTCAATTCATTCGCGGCCGACTGCTGCAGCGCGATGCTGATGATCACCGCGACCGCGATGGACGCGAAGATCTGCACGATGGGAACCGTTGCGGCCGCCGCCATCGTCTGGCGCATGTTGTAGCCGCGCTGCTTCTGGTTGGACCGGTCGAAGCGCCGCGCTTCGTAGTCCTGGCCGCCGAAGATCTTCACCTCCTTGTGGCAGTCAATCGATTCCTGGAGCACGTGGGTGACGTCGGCCTGCGCGCGCAGCCCTTCCTGGCTCATGCGGCGCATGCGCTTCGAAAACACCTTCACCACGATCGCGACGCCCGGCGCGATGACCAGCGTAACGAGCGTCAGCCTCCAGTTGAGGTACAGCAGCCACCCGAGCAATCCCGCGACGGCCAAGGTATCGCGCACCAACACCGTGAGCACGGTGGTCGCCGCGCTCGTCACTCCGGAGACGTCGTAGGCGACCTTGGATATGAGCGCACCCGAGCTGCTGTCGTCGTAGTAGCGGGTCGGCAGCGTGAGCAGGCGTTCGAACATGGCGTTGCGCAGATCGAGCACCACCTTGTTCGATACCCACGCCATCGTGTACGAGCTGAGATAGGAGAGGACGCCTCGGACGAGGAAAATGCCGATGATGGCGAGGGGAACCAGATACGGATGGGTCTGGTTGCGCTCGACGAAACTGCCGTCGAGAAGCGGTTTCATCAAGGCCGGCAATACGGGCTCGGTCGCCGCAGCCAGCGCCATCGTGAGGAGGGATACGGAGAAAACGCGCCAGTACGGGCGAACGTGGCCCAGGAGGCGCAGGTACAACTCCCGGGAAGAACCTTGCGGCGAAGAGCTCATCGTAATGCGGGCCGTTGTTTCCTCGCGCTCTCCAGTTAGGGCATCACCATCGCGCCGGAGGCATCCGATCCGATCCGTTCAAAGAATGTTGAATTATAACCGCTTTATCCTTGCACCCCGCAGAACTGCCCGGCGGACTGACTGCGGACCGGTCGGCTCAAGTCCCGCGGTCACGTGTGAGATCACGGTAGAGCGCGACGAGTTTCTGCGCCATCGCATCGAGCCCGAATCGCGCGGCGGTCTCCCGCGCGCGCATGCCCATGTCGCGCGCGCGCGCGGGATCGAGCCGCCCGAGGAAACCGGCGAGCGAGGCCGCGTCGAGGGCGTCGCAGGTCATGCCATTTGCGCCTTCATCGATCAGTTCGGCCGCACCACACTGGAAAGTGACGATGACGGGCAAGCCGCAGGCCATGGCTTCCAGCGCCGCATTCGGAAACGGATCATAGAGGGTCGGCAGAACGAACGCGTCGGCGGCGCCGTACCAGGGCCGCACGTCGTCGCGCGTTCCGAGAAAATGCACCCGGTCTCCGATACCGAGCTCGCGCGCCAGCGACTTCGCGCGCGCTGCTGCCTTGTCCCCGCCGACGACTATCAGACGCGCCCGGGCATCCGCACCGCGCCGGAAGGCAGGCAGGAGGCGAAACATACCTTTGCGCTCGAAGCCGCCGCCGACAAACACGTAGGTCATCGAGCCATCGGGAATGCCGAGCTCGGCGCGGGCTCGCGCGCGGTGCGCTTCGCGCAGACGTGGGTGGAAGCTCTGGAGATCCACGCCGTTGTAAATCACGTGGAGTTTCGTCTTCGCAAGGCCGAACCGCACTCGAATCTCGTTCTCCACCATGCGCGAATTGCAGATTACGGCTCGCAGCCGCGGGCTCTCGAACAAGCTCCGTTCCGCGGCGAGCATGTAGCGGTGATAGGGATTGAGCGCGAGGCCGAACCGGCCGAGAGCCCCGAGCGCCGCGCGGCGGTTGTGCAACCATTGGGCGTGCACCCCGTCGCCGGCGCGGTAAATATCGCAACAGGCGATGCGCTCATGCGATTGCACGAGATCGAACGGCCGGCGCGCGACTTCGCGGCATACCGCCCGCGCGAAGCTCCAGTCGCGCCACACGCGACCGACGTGAAACGGATCGCAGCGCACCACGGTGCCCGGGTCGCCGGTCCACTCGCGCGCCAGCACGGTCACCGCGACGCCTCGCTCGCTGAGTGCGCCGCGCGCCCGTTCGATGAAACGTTCGGCGCCCCCTTGAGCGCTGTAACGCTGCCGCACCAGGGCGACGTGCATTCGCTCTAGTTCCGTGCGAGCTCGAGGCGCTCGCACAAGGCGCGAACGCCCTGGAGCACGTGGGGGCCCTGCGCGTGGAGCCAATCCGGGTCGATCGCGTAAATCCTGCGGTTTCGAACGGCGGGAACCGATTCGAGACCCTTCCAAGCCTGGAGCGCTTCGCTCCCGAAGCCGCCTGTGACGATCGCTTCGGGCCGGGCGTCGAGGATTTGCTCGCGGGAGACTAGCGGGGTGAGCGTCTTTGCGGCGGCAAAAACGTTGCGCCCGCCGCAGAGACGCAACGCGTCGCTGATGAGGTGCGCACTGTTCACGGTGAGCGCGGGCGCATGCCAGATCTCCAGAAACACCGCGACGCGACGCTCCGCGGCGTGGCGCTTGCGCAAATCCGCGATTTCATTTTCGAATTGCCGCGCGCGTGCGTCGGCGACCTCCGCGCTTCCGGCCAGCGCGCCGACCAGGCGAACGATGCGGGGAATATCGGCGAGGCTGCGTGCCTCGGTGACGAAGACCCGGATGCCGATGCGCTCCAGACGATCGATCTGCAGCGCCGAATTGCCGCTTCGCCAGGCGAGCACGAGATCCGGCCGCAACGCGATCAAGCGCTCGACATCGACCCGTCCGTAACTCGCCACGACCGGCAGGCGCTCCGCCTCGGCCGGATGGCGACTGAAGCTCGAGACGCCGGCGAGCTTCGCACCGGCGCCCGCCGCGAAGGCGATTTCCGCAAGGTGCGGAGCGAGGGTGACGATGCGCGACGCCGGCCGCACGAGCGACATCGTGATGCCGCGATCATCGGTCGCCTGCAGCGCGTGCGCGGTCGCCGACACGGCGGCAAAGACCGCAAACGCGATCGCCCGGATCATCGCGCGAGGAGCGAATCGACGGCGGCCGTTGCCGCCTCCACGGGAAGCCGGGTGAGGCACTCGCTCACCTTGCCGCCGCCGCAGCCGTCGTTCCCGCAGGGGCGGCAGGGATGCTCGCCGGAGGCGACGATGCGATGCGGCACCCGCCACGGTCCCCATTCGAACTCGCCGCTCGGGCCGAACAAGGCGACCACTGGCGTCTGCATGGCCGCCGCGATATGCATGGGGGCCGAATCCACGCCGATGAAGAGCCTGGCCCGGCCCGCGAGCGCGGCCAGCTCCTTCAGGCTGAGCTTCCCGGAGAGATCGATCGGCCTGGCGTGGTGGGTGCGCGCGAGGACGTCCGCGACCAGCTCGCGCTCCCTCGCATCGGGCGCGGCGCTGATCACCACGCGCTCGCCGCGGCGCGCTAGCTCGTCGAGCAGGGCCGCGGCCCGGTCTGCGGGCCAGCACTTGAACTGCCAGCGCGATCCCGGGTGGAAGAGCACGTAGCCCTTTGCGGCGAGCCCGTGCCCGGCGAGCGTCGCCTCGACGCTGCGCTCGGCCTCGGTCCCGGGCACGAGCACCAGCGCTCGCTCGCCGTCCCCCGGCTGGACGCCGATCCGCCGCAGGGCGTCGAGATTGAGCTCGACCATATGGCGGCGCGCGTTCTTCGGCAGCGCGTAGCGGTGCGTGAAGCTGCGCTTCCAGAAGCGCGGTTTGTTGGGATGGTCGGGTGCGACCGCGACGCGCGGCCCGAGCGCGCGTGCGA
>Ga0137396_10001155_pt1 | contig 13611 bp, 8 predicted proteins | sample czc16metaG_FD_108284 | JGI IMG/M metagenome (GOLD analysis project Ga0137396, IMG submission 108284) | Vadose zone soil microbial communities from Angelo Coast Range Reserve, California, USA - czcobulk3.16 metaG | ecosystem: Environmental > Terrestrial > Soil > Vadose zone | place: USA...
GAGAACCAGCTTGTCTTGCGAGTTGAGTTCGCTATAGTCGAATTGACCGCCGCACCTGTCGCAGACGAATTCCGCCAAGAAGGATCATCCAATGGATGGGGATCGCTACTCATAAACAGTCGTGCTTCGTGATTCTGCTAGCACCGACTTAGGCACTGCCCCGCAACCCATTTTACCAGCGCGCTCCATTCCCTTCTCGGCATTGTCAGCTATTTCGGACGGGGAAAAGAGCAAAAGAATCCAGCAGACATTCGACGAGTTCAACGAGTCGTGGCTCGTTTACTGGAATGCGTACATTGACCTGCAGAACCAGTTGTATGAGAGCCTGAAGGCTGCGCGCGACGTAACATGGTTAGGCGCAACCGACTCGGCCAAAATGAGCGAGATAAACTCAGCCCAACGACAGCTCTTCGCAACGATGCCCCGCCGCCTGGACTATGCGCCACTTGGACAGATCAACCGGAGCATGGACTACGCCCTCAGCAAGGTCAACGAACTACTGGCTGCGCTCTTCTCCGAGAAGGAAAAATGCAAGCGCCTAGAAACCGCAATAGATATCTTGACGGAGAAAGCGAACAGAACCAAGCAGGAACTACAGACCGAGTCGTAACACAGGCTCTCTGGGCTAGGCGCAGGATTCGTCGCGTCTAGCAAGACTGTCATGGAGCCGGCGGCAGGCGGGACGACTCAGATACAGCTCCTATCCAAATTGTCGACTTGCACCCCTCAGACTTTGGTTGGACACTTGGAGCACACAGATCTGTAGGGAAGATCCCCGAGGACCTCTGAGTGAAGTCGAGGACTTGATAATGGGACGGGACTTCAGGCTATAGATCAAGCGTAAGTTCTCGGGAGGACGAACCAATTTGGGCTTGCACGCTAATCTACCCCAATGCGGTTTTCTTGTGGGAATTAACGATTCTTTCGAGTTGACAGATGGCGTCTGGCGAAGGTGGTTTGGTCGACCGATTTCAAAGACGAATGGTCGGCCATTTGTGCAAGGGGTGGTCAGTGAGGCTTACACTCCAGGCTTGAACGCGATGATCGTCAGGGAAATCTTGGGTCATTTCGCGAATGTCGTGAACATGACTGAGGACTATGTCAGAGGGATCAGTAGAATAACTGAACACGCGAATCTGATGCCACTAGTATAGATCAGCGCAAAGCAAGCGCAAAATGGGCTTATTCTGAACGATTTCGTGGATTCACTGGATTACGGGTCAAAAACGGCCGGACGCTAATACTCGCCCGAGAAAAAGGGGGAGTTGAGAACGCCGCAAGGCGTTCTCGATCTGTCACACTTCGAATCTGTGGCTACCTGTCCTTGTTCTGATGCCTGGCTAATTGATGCTCTTCGGTATCATCGGCCTCGGAGGCCCGCCGCCACCACCGCCGCCGCCGCAGCCTGAGCATGGTGTGGACACGCTCACTGTAATAGTTATTGAGTGAGTTAGCTGCCAAGCGTGAGGCCCTTGATACCAGCCCTGGATTGTCAGAGAGTATGTCCCTACCGGGGTCGTGCTGGGAACCGTTATGCTCATCGACGTGGAACTGGATCCTCCGTAACCAACCGGGATCAGCATTGGGTTGGCCGATATGGAAGCGGTGATTCCGCCCGAGGACTGCGTGTAGAAGTTGACGTAACCGGAGAATCCATAGTTTGAGAATCCCGTGAGCTGATCAGCTGCGCTGGTTCCAGGTGACGCGTAGACGGTGCTGCTGCTCACAGCCAATGAGTAGTCTCCAATGTAATTGATGGATATAGGGATAGTGTGGACTATGTTTCCGCTGGTTGCTGTTAATGTGCCACTGTAGGTCCCAATATTCAGTGTACTGCTTGCGGCGAAACAGACATTTGTCTGGGCTGTGCCTCCGGCGCCGACTGGTACACTTGCAAGTCCAAACAATGCTGATAGTCCTGTTGGTAGATTCGCCGACAAAGCGATGTTGGTTGAAGTATTGCTTGTGAGAGTAATTATTGGGCAGTCACCGGCGGAATGCGCTACGTCTACCGCATTCTTGTTTGTGAAGAAGCAAAAGTCAATGGGAGATATGGTCAGGGAGATGGACGTCCAGCGGTTAGTCGTGCTCGAGCCAACGACCCATATAGAAAAGGATCCGCAGTCGGACGTTGCAAAGTCGTTCACCGTCAAAGTTGATGTGGCAGTTCCCCCCATGGGATTGACGCTTGTTGGGTTGAGAGACAAGGAGAGGTTGGGATCGTCTGAGCTTGCGGTCAGTCCTACCGGTAATGCCCATCCCCAACTAGCTTGGACGCTTGCCGTGGTTTGCTTAGACCATGAGGAGCCTGTCTGTGCGCTGAGAGATGATGGACTCGCTGTTAGGCTGTAGTCTGGCGGTGTACTCATATCCCACACGTGGAGTTCGGATCCCCAGATAGGCTTGTCACACGTCCCGCTCGCCGGATAGTATCTGAATATCAGGTTCGGTCCGTTTGTGTAATTAATTGTGATGCCAGTAGTGTCCGACGTTGTAGAGGTGTAGGTGGTCGTGTACGAGAGCGAGGCTGTAATCCCCCAGAAGGTTGCACCCCAGGTGAAACCGAGACTCGATGTTTGCCCGACGGTGTGCGTGGAAGAAGGTCCGAATGGAGCCGCTGATGGTAGGATGTTGCAATCTAGGTATGATCCCGTTGAAAGGGTGTTTGGATTGAGATACTCTACACGCTGGTAAGGTTGCCAGTGATATCCTCCCACTGGAATCGTAACTCCCGCGTTTTGAAGCCCTTGGGAACAGCTCCAGCCATAGAATGATTCGGACGAGCTTCCCGCGCAGTAGTATCCTATCGCGTAATATGGAAGCCCGAAGTAGTCTGCATGGACTGGTGGTTCATCGAATGCGTTGTTTGAGGTCACGCCGAAATTATTTGAAAACCCTGCTTGAATCGACGAAGCGGCTCCAATGCTGGCGCTAACACCGATCGACACGTCTGCCGATTGTGACATCTGAAAGTGTAGAGTGCTCCATTGGGTATTGCTGTACATCGCGGCGGCGGCGACCATTACCGTCTTTGCTGGTGAGATTTGAATGGCTGCTGAAGCGTAGCCAGTGTTATCAGTCGTAATGTCGCCAACCCATTGACCCCACATTGGATCATACGCATCCTTGCCAAGCACTTTACACGGGGACGGCAAGGGATAGCATCCGTCAGCCGAGGTTACCGGTGTAGCACCGTTCACGGAGAGGACGTACGACTTGTTGGCGATGATGCAAGCGCTGCCATTGGGTAGCGTCTCTGCAAAACTGAAGTGGCCATTACTATCGGTGATTGCATAGTCTGTAATCTGGTAGCCACCACAAGTGATGATGACTACGTATTGATTTGGAACAGGGCTGCCATAGTCATAGCTGACAACGCAACCTTCTATCTTGCCAGAAGCAGAGCTCGTGGGACAGGTAAAAGCATGGGCGGGCGAGGTCAGTGCAGGAAGCAGGGAGACGAATGAGAGAGCCAAGATCAGAATAATGATGATCTTTTTGATTTTTTCTTCCTCCTTTTTTTGGGAACTTCGTATCATCGCGCCCCTCCTCGGCGCTTCCGCCAAGTCGAATCTCTCCAGCGAGTATAATCGGCCCAGAAACTAGGTTCTAGAACTCAGTTCTGAAACTTAGTTTCAGTTTCACTAATGAGTGATAAACGGTTGACTGGCACAATGGGCCGTTGGACGGAATCGAGACGTTCCTCAGGGTGCTCGAAGACGGAAAGTGGCACAAGATAGCGAATCTTGCGATGCGACTCGGATGGTCGAGGGCTAAGACGATAAAGCTCGCTGAATTTCTATCGGAACACGGCCTCGTTCACTACCGAAGCCAGGAAGAGTCCGTGATGGCCGACGAGGAACTGTCAGCTCTGTTGAAAGAGACATAGCGTAAAAGTCGTCTAACTCCTTCTCAACCTCACGAAGCAGCCCGAGCAAACGTTCACCCTTCTCTGTCAAGAAGTATCTCTTCCCCCTAGAATCGGACTCTATCCTGAGAAGGCTCTTCTTGATCAGAAAGATGGTGTATCGTTCAGCGAGTTTATGGTTGAGGTTGACTTTGAAAATGATGCCGCTCTTCGAAGCACCCATTGCTCCTATCGAGAGAATCTCATAGATGACCCGTGTAGCATCCCGCCGTCTGTCAATTCTTGACAAACAATTCCTTCATCCTAAATTGGACCTTGTTCAAGATTACTCTGAAAATTATCTAGGCTTTTTTCAGAGAATTTGAGCATGTCATTACAACAAGGGGGCCAACCTATTAGGGCAGAAGAGGAGACGAAAATATGGGCTGGTGTCCCTCAGGCCGCATGCGCCAAACCTGTCAAAATTCTTAGGGCCCGCGGGTTCTCGGAAACAGACTCTAGATCCGAATACTACAAGTTCCGAAGACACCGGGTTTTCCGTCCCATCTCCGGGCGATAATGAAACTAACCCGCAGCATACTGAAAGAAGCGCAGCTGATAATTTCGGTCTCGCTATGCGCTCGAAGAACATAGCAGGGTTTCGAACCGGAATAGTCAAAGCCAGAAAATTCTACGACCGTGCTGCTCACGGGTACCGTTCTAGAAAATTGCGAGGGTTGGAGCTACGCAGTGAGGCATGGAAAATCTATCTTGGCTTTTACCTTGCGAAAACCGCAAGCGAAAAGAAGCGTGCTCTTGACAAAGCGTGGCGAGTCACAAAACAAGCGCTCGAGCTCTCCCGCAGATTCGGCAATGATCTGGAGTTTGCAACTACGTACGATCAGCTCTCGACAACTCTCGCGCTGGGTTACGATTTCCAATGGAACAGTAAGGGGAGACAACGGAAATTTGAGGAGGCAATAGAACATGGAAGGTATGCAGTGCGATCCCTGTCTTCTGCTGATAATGAGAAGCTTCTTGCGCGAATTTACGCACGTATGGCTCTGTTTTTAGACGCGGAAGGAGATGAAGCTTTCCAATTCGAAAAGCAGTTAGAGCTGGATCGAGAAGGCATAGAGTATTGGAGAACCGCGGAGCGCCTCGACAGGGAAGAAGCGGTTTTGCAAGCCGCGTATCCACCTTCCGGTTTCTTCCGGATCCTCGACGAGGAGGAATGTGCCCGGATTTGTGAAGAGGGATTGAGATTTGCTGAGGCAAAGGGCGATAATTTTGCGACTGGATGGCAGCTTGACCAAGTTGCTGGACGAACGTTTTTCAAAGTATTTCCTGCAGCGGACAGGTCCGAGAGCATCAAGATCGCTGAGCAGTCCCTAAGGCTCGCGGAAGAGGCACAAGAGAGACATGAGTTGGTCAATCTTGTCACCCCTAACAATGGTGTGATCTGGTCTCAGGCCCCCTATGCCGAACATTTCCTGCAATTATCTTGGTTTCAGAGTGATCCATCTAAACGTCGAGCATTTCTCCGCAAGGCGAGGGAAGAAACACGTACTCTCCTTCGAGAGGCTCGACGGTCGAGTTATCCCAGAGTCATCGCATACGCTGCCAGTGTGACGAGCAAGATCCTGGAAGAGCTAGCCGATTCCACCGAGAACAAAGCGACAAAGAGAAGGTTACTGCAGTCTTCGCTCATACATCGGCTTGAAAGTGCAAGAATCTACACTGGGATCATGCCCAACGGAATCCATCCGGTCGGCACAGTTCTACGACACCTAGCAGATGTCAAGTCTGCCCTAGCGGATCTGGAAGACAATCACCAGCGAAAAGTGCAACTCCTGCGGTCGGCCCTCAAAGACAAAGAAAGAGGGCTCGAGCTGAACACGAAATACGCAGAAAACGTAGCAAGAGGACAGCCACACCTAGTACAAAGACTGGTTGGGAAAAATTACCTCGAATACGGTGACCTTCTTACGCGATTATACAAGATCGCTCGAGACGAAGATCTTCTCCCAGAAATCGCGAAGGCCTACTCCGACGCTGCCAAAATGCTCAAGCAGACTACGGCACTCCGCGGACTCGGGGAGGCTTACTGGAAGTCAGGAGAGGCCTATGATAGAATACGAGCAAACCTTGCAGCCGCGGAGAGCTTCGATCTCGCTGCAAAAACCTACCAAGACTTATTCCAGAAGAACCAGCACATGGGAAGTCTATTCCAAGACTACGCACGGTATCTAGAAGCTTGGAGCAATATCGAGTATGCTCGCGTCTCACACCGACGACTTGCTTACGATGAGTCCGAAAAATTTTACGAAAAAGCCGCGAGCCTACACCAATCGGCAGGACGCTGGAGTTTCCTGTCTCCCTACTATAGCGGTCTTGCAAGACTAGAAGCAGCAGAAAACCTCAGCAGAAGCGGACATAGTTCACAATCGATCTCCACATTCAAAGATGCGGCACAATTGTTCAGAGAGTCTAGCATTTCACTTCACAAGCATGCTGCGTTGACCCAAGAGCCTGAAGAAAAGGCAATGGTCGAGCGAATGGCTGGGGCATTCCAGGAGCAGTATTCTTTCGGAAGAGCTATGATCGAGGAGGCCAGGGTAGCCGAGGATCACGGCGACTATCGTACCAGTACAGACAAGTTCGACGAGGCCTCGAGGACGTTTGAAAATGCCTCAAAATCGGCGAGCTTGAAACGAGAACAAGACGAGCTTCTCTACATTTCGACTCTCTCAAAGGCGTGGAAGGAGATGGCGCAAACTGCTGGATCGGGCTCCAACCAAGGTTTCACCCGCGCGGCTGCCCTCTTTGAAAAATCATTGGAATATAGCCCGGATGAGACTGCGAGAGATGTGGCCATGGGACACAAGTATTTTTGCGAGGCGCTGGCAGCGAGCGGCCAGTTCACGTATACGCTGAACTCGGCGTTCTACGAGACTGGAGTCAAGTATCTTACGATTGCTTCCAGCCATTTTGCTGGGGCCGGGTTCAGCGTCCAGTCGATGCACGCCCAAGCGTGCAAGCTCCTTCTTGATGCACACGCTGAAATCGCGAAGAGTAGCAGAGAACCAGATGTTGGAGAAAGTGCAAGAGGTTACGAGGCTGCGAGAAAGATTCTGCAGGAGGCTGGGGAGGGTTTCGCAAGGGCTCACCAGACGGCCAAGCAACAACAGGTTCAGAGACTGATAGATAGTGTCGGTCAGCGGCTTGGCTTGTCACAACGTCTCGAAGAGATTTCGAAGACTACCGCTAATATTTCTCCGACGGTCGCGTTTCCGACCCCTGCTAGAGGGGAAGAGGCTCCGATTGGACATTCGAGATTCGCTGGAGCTGACCTTGAGGCGAGGTTCACCGACTCAACCTCGAAGGGTTCGAAACCTGGTGAAGACGTTCTGGTAGAAATAACTGTCGCAAACACGGGAAGCCAACCCATTAGACTACTCAAGATCAAGGACGTTATCCCGTACAATGCCCGGCCCTGTCAAGGACCCTACCGTACTGATGGCGATTCCGTATTGCTAGACCAGAGGCGACTTGACCCGATGAAGCTTGAAACATTCCAGATCAAGCTTCTTCCGAAGAATAATAGTCCGATCATCACTCGGCCGAGAATATTGTTTTCCGATGATAGCGGTCGACACCGGGAGACAGAGCTAAGACCCAGGATATTGACGGCCTCTCCGATACTCGAGTTTCTAGCGAGAGAATTTCTGACGGATTATAGGAATGCGAGACTGGCTAGAGACCATTCGGGATGGCGAACGTTAACGAGTGTTGTCAAGGCTCTAAAGATTCCACGGAGCCAAGTCTACGGCGAGCCAAGGTGGGGACGTGAATACGGGAGACCTCTTGAGGCGCTGATGAGGTCTGGTTGTGTAGAGTCCCGTACGTTTCCAGGCGAGCGGGGCCGTGGAGGACTGATCGTTAAGATCAGGCTCGCGTACGATAACGAGATTGCCAGACGCTACGCTGAAGAATTACTCGCGGCAAAGTGCTAGGAGTCGGAAAGGTCATGCAAAAAAGAGGGATTTCACATGTCTACATTTTGAGTGGGTCTAGGATTCCGTTGGCTATGTAATTGCCCGGCGCCGTCGTGTAGATATCGTACATGACATGGCTGCCACCATTCTGGTAGTGCAATGCACTTATCGCGACCCATTGTTGTGATATGGCCTCGAATAGACGGTAGCCCACCTGCAATTTAGTCACGGACATCAACGTTATTTTTCCGCTAGGCAACATTACGTAGAGTTGCTGCGCCGGGTTCTGGTCCACGATCAACGGCTTACCGGTCCCCGTGTAGATTTCCATCTGGTTGTTGGTGACCACGCTAAAGTACCGTGTTATCGTTGTCGTCACATACTGATGCGTAGCCATGTCATAGGACAACAGTTTCATTCCCACCTGCAAGTTCTGTGCAGGAACCTGGCTGCCATCGGCAAGTGTGATCCACGTTCCTGCCGCGACGCTTCCACCACCGCCTCCACCTGAAGCAAATATTTGGAGATCGATTTGCACAAAGTGACTCTGGCTGGTAGTGCAAGCCGATGCTGGACATATTCCGGTTACCGTGACGGTGAAGTCTCCGGTCTGGGTCCCCGCGTAAACGATCAGCAACTTTTGTGCGCAGTACATGTATGGGCCGGGGTAGCATGAGGACGCGTTTGGATTCAGGGTCACGCTTGTTTGGGTTGTACGTGTGTCATTCCAGACGACGCTCGGTGTTGTCCCAGTGCCGCAGCCTGAGTTGCATCCGGATACCGACGTTTGAAGCGTAACGGTACCAGTGTATCCCCCGTTACTATCCAAGTACATCCAGTCTCCGGGTATTCCGCTCTGGGGAACAGCCAAAGAGCCAGATTGAACCCAAAGGCAGAAGTTGGCGGGCGGCGTGCCAGCCATGGGGTTGCACTGTATCCAGAAATAGTTGAAGAGGTAGTGAGACGTCGCTCCCGGGCCACATCCGCTGCAAGTTCCAAGGATGCCTAACATGAATTGTCCTACCGCGTTGTAGCTTGCCACTGTCAACGATCTTAGACAAGAACTGGACGGACAAGACGCAGGTTGAGCGGTCGTCTGGGCTGATCCAGTGTCCGCCCATGAAGCAACAGGCAGAAGCCCATCACTACACGAGGACTGGCATGCGTACATGGTTACGGAGAGGTTGACAGTGTTTGAGAATCCATTGATTCCGCCGACTGAGACTTGGTATGTGATTTGAGTGTTCTGGTTGAGTGGTGGATTGTTGTTGAAGTTGGAGCTGACTGAAAAGTCGGTGAACGTGTAGGTTGCCGTCGTAGAATGCGATAGCGATCCGCTGGTTCCGGTTATCGTCACTGTGTAGGCACCGGAAGTACCAGAACTACAGGACAAGGTCGCAGGTCCAGGTGGTGTAACCGTGCCAGGCGTGATTAGCTGACAGTAGAGGCCTGCTGGGATCGTCGTGATTGTCAGTGTAACAGGATTTGCGAATCCGCCGATTGATGATACCGTGATCGTGGAGGAGGGAGAAGTTCCGGCTATGACTGCAGCTGGCGATGATGCCGAGAGGCTGAAGTCGGGATTGATTATAGTTACCGTTATCGATGTCGAGTGACTTATCAGCGCGTTATAGTATTGGCCGGTTGGATTGTAAGTGCCGGTAATTGTTACCGTGTATGTTCCCGGGGTTGACGAGGAGTAGGTGCAGGACGGAGTCGCTGAACCACCCGAGGCTATGGTCGCACTTGGAGGACATGATACAGTCAGTCCCACTGGTGCCGGGGCACCTAGGCTCACGGTGCCTGAGAATCCTTGTAGACTCATTAGGCTAACGGTGCCGCTGGTCGAAGAACCCGAAGGGACTGAAACATCCGGCGCTGAAATGCCAAAGTCTGTGATTGTGATCGGAACATTGACAGAAGACGAAAGCGATCCGCTTGTTCCGATGAACGTTACGCCGTAGCTGCCTGCGGGTGCACCGGTACATGCAGGCAATGTTGAACCGCTTCCCCCAGCTGGAACGAACACGTCGTCCGAGGAAGCTCCACCGGAGAACCAACAGGATATTGCGCTTGAAGATGGAGTCGCGGTAACATGTACGGTTCCGGTGAACCCGTTAACACTGTTGACTATTACTGTGTCGTGTTGTTCTGAGCCGGCCGTTATGGTTAGAGAAGTCGGGCTACCAGAGAGTGTGAAACTACCACACGAGACAAACGTGCTGACTGCCGAAGAATAGCTGCCTAGATTGCCTGCATTGTCTCGGGCTCGAGCTTGGAATCCATAGGTGTGGGAACACTGTGACAGTGTGAAAGTGGCCGAGGTAGATCCTGTTGCTGTCGCGGCCGGCCAGTTTGTCCATGCACCACCGTTATCCTGGTACTGGACATCGTACTGCCAGATTCCAGACCCGGTGTCACTACCGCTCCATGAGACCGTGAAGGGTGATTGGCTGTTCGTCGGGAGAGGCGACATAGTGGTGGTAGGTGGTGTCGTGTCTGCCCCGTCCAAGTAGCGGAGTACAACGTCTCTCTGTTTGAGATAGGATGTTCCGTACCAATACGTTCTCCACTCATAAGCTGTGGATGCACTTGCGGCGAACTGATTGTGAAAGGCTTGGAAGGTTTTAGCATACTGGAACTTGTCACGAGTTACAATGTTCACACCGAAATTCGTTCCGGGATTCGTAAAATCGAGGCCCACAACATTACCACAAGGACAAGTATTGATATCAATCCATAGATTCCAATCTACAGCATAGTTGCCTGCTGTAAGCGTGCTCGCGTAGGGTCCATAACACATGTAGGCATTCTTGCTCCCGTCGTCGATGGTGTTTACGGACCAGCTGATACCGTCACCGTCAAGCCGACCGAGATTGTTGTTGTAATTAGAACACTGCGATCTTGCGGGGAAGACGTAGAGGTAGGGATCGCCTCCTGGATGATTCACGGTGACACTCTTCGGTCCAATTGTACTGGAATATTTGGAGCCGGACAACAACACGTTGCTTAGTCCTTGACCGTACTGGTAAACCCTGATCGCGCCGCCATACTGGAAGAGATAGGGAATGTCATTCTGACACCCACCATTGTAGGTTTGGCGTATCGGATTGTAGGCGAATTTTTGCCAGGGTCCGCTGTCGATGTTTGATGTTCTTGCGAGTCCCCATCCCCAGTTCCCTATCGGGCTTCCACTTATTCCACCGATCCCATTCAAGCAGTAGACGCTTTGAGCCCCCTCGAAGGCCAAGTAATAGTATGTTACCCCGTCACTACCGACCTCGCTAACTACAGAAGCGCGACTATTAGTGCGGGAGTCCCAAGCGCTGTCCCCATTTCCAATATCCATGACCAAGCCACGCTTCACTAGATTGGTAGGATCGGAGCCGCTTGCCATCATTATCTTGTTGCGCAGGTCATTAGCAGGACCACAATTCTGATGGTAGAACACGTAGAAAGTATTGCTGAAATAACCTATGAATGGTGTTCCGACGTTGTTACAACTTGAATCAGTTTGGATGATGGGCGACGATGCGGACTTGGTCCAGGTCACGCCGTCTGAAGAGGTAGCAAGGCCAACTTTCCCGAGGCCTATCGTGCAAGTGCTCGCCGCTGAGCCTTCGTAGACCATGTAGTACTGATATCCGGAGGGCGATTTCGGAGCGTAGACTACACTGGGTGCGACGACGTAGTTGTTGTCCCAATCACAAGTGCCTCCCAAGGGAACTACAGGATTGCTTGGGTAGGGAGTGAAACTGGCCCCGTTGTCATTTGAAATAGTTAGGCCTATTCCAACTCCATCGTTTCGATTATTCGGCCCGTGATCACGATAATACATGTAGATGGTGTTCGGGCCCTTATCCGGCCTCGCGATGGGGGCCTGTTCATCGTATCTGATTGAAGCGTCATATTTGCTTCTCTCGAAGTAGGCGTTTCCGTTCCATAGATCGTATAATTTTCCATAGGGACCGGGAGTCGGGCTGGAAGGCACGTTGAGAGTGGTCTTTGGCGCGGCTGGTTTGTGTGGCGGGATCGCCGGCAAGACTGCTATCGCAATTATCGCCAGGACTAGGAGAGTCGATCTGGATGGGGACATTCGAAACAATATGATCTCTCCAAACTTCGCGAGCTTAGAGAATGTAAGGGGGCTGAAACTCAGTTCTGGAACAATGTTCCTAGCACAATTCCGGTAATAGGGTCCTAAGATGACTTGGTGAGCGGCGGGGTTGATCGGGATAATCTCGTAATCGTAATTCGTCCGGAGAAGCTTGGCTGACAGTTGACTGTTTGACAGTATGACGCCGAGGATATGTTGATTTTGAAGATTTTGAAGATTCCGCCTTGGTTGATCGAGAAGGTGTGAACGCTTGGCGTCGGGTTTTCAGGGCTTCCGTTTGCGCCGACACAATAGCTGGAGGAGAGTCCATGATCAACGTTCAGGTTGTCATGGGTTGTCGTCTTGATCTCAACGATCCATCCATAGTTGACTGTCACATTGTATATGACTACGAGCCAGTAGTTCGGGCAGGGTCTAAGCTGCCTGGTGGTGGGGTGTACTCGTAGCATGTGAAAGTTTTGTCGAGAAGAATCCCCGGGGGCGCAGAGGGTTGAGTCGAAGTCCTGGAAGCAGTGAAGGTCGTGATGGCTATTGCACTACTGGCGATTATGATGAGGATTGCGAGGAAGGATATCGCGATCTTTCGACTCGTTTTCATTCTGACAATCTCATCTAGGACAGGGTTGGCCTATTCAGAGCTGTACGCCATTTTCTAAGAGTGATGGTTTTACTAGGCAGGGTTAGACGCAAGCTTCCTATCTTCTCGCTGCCCTTGATTTTTGGCGACTGCATGATCAATCTTTTGATCTGGAAATTGCTGGATTGCCCGGATTATGCGCCTGTCCGGGTGTTCTGGGCTTGTTATCGGTATTAGTAGTCCGTGCAGACTATTGGCCTAGCGGGATGATTTTGAACGGGGAAAAACATGGGTGATTAGGGGTCGATCTTAGATCCGGGATCAGGGCTTATTGTTCCCGTGAATAGGGGAATCTCATAACGTGCACCGATCTCGGCTGTCATGTCGAGTCAAGATAGCAATGGGTCGATCGGAGAGATAAACCGAGCGGAGGTTGGAGCCTGTCGAGCCATCTGCTGAAGGCGTTCAGCATCTTTCTGACTGTGTTGACGACGTGGCGGCCCTAAGCCCAAGATGCTTGCGAATTCGCCGTAATACTCCCATCCCTTCCTAAACGCGTTCCAAGTTCCCTTGAGGATGATCTCCTTTCGTCGTTCGCATCGTCTGCTGGACTCAGCTTTAGGCAAATTCCCGATCTATTATTGGATGCCAAGCTCATGTCATTCGAACTTCTGCCATTGTCGCTCCGATTCTCGCCGTCTCGCGCGTAGGACCCGTTCATAGCCCTGTAACCTCTCGGCTATTCGGCGGAGGAAATCCTCCTGCAATTTCATCAACTTATCATGTACGGTCTGTCTTTCCCTATCTGTGCGTTCAACACCCAGAGGTATCACTTCGAGTGCAGATAGCGTCACAAGCTCTGCACGTCAGGCTTCTTTCTTGGAGCCGGGGGTGGGCGAGACGACCCAGATACGGAGCCCCAATCTCCATCCTGCTGATCAATCCAATAGTGAATGATTTGCCCTCGGTCTTGCTATTTGCGAAGTTGTCCAAACCCTTCACGTTTCAGAGGCGTTTTCTCGAAATCTCGGTCGTTGGTGTAAATCTCCCTAATCCCAAGTCGCTCGGCTAC
>Ga0137396_10001156_pt1 | contig 13601 bp, 10 predicted proteins | sample czc16metaG_FD_108284 | JGI IMG/M metagenome (GOLD analysis project Ga0137396, IMG submission 108284) | Vadose zone soil microbial communities from Angelo Coast Range Reserve, California, USA - czcobulk3.16 metaG | ecosystem: Environmental > Terrestrial > Soil > Vadose zone | place: USA...
GAACTTCGAGTCCGGGTCGGAGCGCCCGAAGTCCCGCACCGCGCCGAAGTCCACCAGGTAGAAGGCGCCGTCCGGACCGAACTTGCCATCGACCGGCCGATTGATTCCCTGGATGCCTCCCTCGGCGAAGGCCTGATCGGCCGGGGCGGTGCAGCGCTTGCGACCGTCGTGGTCGGTCGCCTGATCCTTCTTGCGGCAGTTGAAAGCCCACCGCACGAGCTTGATGCGACCATCTTTCAGGAACTGAACGAGCTCGATGTCGTGCCCTTCCTCGGGATCGCCGTTCCCCTTGGAAAATCCGAAATCGCCTTCGCGAGTGACCAGCGCGTCGCCCCTCCTGACCCTGGCGCCGGGGTTGCCGCCGCCGGCGAAGTCGTCGGGAACGAAGTCGAGCCCGACCGCGGCGACGTCGGCCGGCTCCAACGCGAGCGGTGCGATCGGCAGTTGCGGCGGGAATTTGAGAAGGGGTCGGACGGGTTTCCCGACCGCGGCGGCAGGATTGTCGTCGGCGGGGCCGCCGACCGGGTTGAAGACCGACTGGGTGGAGGCCAAGAACCCGAAGCGGTCCGGCCACCCGTGATAGTCGAGGCCGCCCTTCCATACCTGCAAACGGTCCGGCGAGTTGTTGGTCGGCCGCGCGCCGCGCTCGTCCTCGCCGTTCTCGGTGATGAGGAGGCCGCCTCCGAGCGCGTGGTTGTGCGGCGCGAAGCGAATCCCGAACGGATTGCGGTACCCCCACGAGATCGGGCGAACCGTGTGCTGAAGGTCGCTCAGCTGGGCGGCGAGAATCGCGCCCGTGCACATGCCGACCTGGGTCGCGCCGTTGAAGGCGTGGACCACCTGGCCGGAGGCCCCGGCGACGCCGTGCGGCAGGTAGCCGCCGGTGGTGTGACCGTCGCCCGAGTCGAAGTTGTTGCCGCTGAGCACCACGTCTTGACACGGAATTTCGTGCTGGAACACCTCTTTGACGTCGGCAGGTCCGCCGATGCCGGCCGGGCCGGTATTGTCGTGGCCGACGATGCCGGAATTCGTGACGGAGCCCTGTGACCAGACGAGCCACCCGTCCCTGACCGTGAGCTGCTCGGTCGGATGGTCGCCGGTGGGCAGACCGGTGATGCGCTCGGTCACGTGGCCGGTCGTCGCGTTGACCTCGAGGATGCGCGAGGAGTTCTTCGGCCCCAGCGCGCCGCGGATTCCTTGCCGCGAGTCGCTGACGAAGAGACGACCACCGTCGAAGTCGTGCTCGAACGCGATCCCGATCGTGGGCGCGTGCAGGACGCCCGGATCTTCGCGGCCGGCGACGGTCTCCGACCGCCCGAGCACGCGGACGAACTCGCCGTTCTGGTTCAGCACCCTGACGTCGGCCAGGAACGGATTGTCCTTGGCGAGCCCAGGATATCCAACGGCGGCGTTGCAGACGCCGGGCAGCGAGGTGCCGGCCTCGGTCACGTACGCCTCGAAGTGCTGCTCGTTTCCCTTGAAGGCGATGTTGGTGGGGAAGTTCAGACCTTTCGCGAAGACCTCGATCTTGTAGCCGGGGGGAACGAGGATATCGTCACCGGTTCCCGGATTGAACTCGACGTCCTCTCCTTTGCAAAGAGCGTTGATGACCGTCGCGGCCTGCGCCGGTGACGCCGACCACGATGCGATCAACACCAGAGCCAAGACGAGAAGGGAATTCATTTGGAACTCCTCTCGACTGCTTGAGCGCTCGAGGGTTTATGAGGTCGCGGTTGTCCCTCTGTCTCGTGTCGTGAGGAAGGCTCGGCGGCGCCCGCGGTCGCGTGGTCAAGGAACGATCGACGCTTTGCCGAGCGATCCCCGTTGACCCGCGTGCACGCGACATTGAGTAGGCCGTCTCTTGCGAGGAGTGGACTCTAGAATTCGCGCGCTGCCGTTGTCAAGTCGAAACCATCCGCTGACCGTCGCTCCGTTCATCGACCGCGGCCCGCCGATGCCGTAGACTCTCGGCGCGATGAGATTCGGTGTCTATCTCCCGACCTTCGCCTGGCGCGACCTGCGCCTGGACCACGCGGCACGCGTGAAGGTGTTCGCGCGCAAGGCCGAAGAGCTCGGATTCGATGCGCTGTGGGTGGCCGAGCACTTCCTCGAAGCGCCCGGCCTTTACGGGACCGTGTGGATGTCGCCGCTGCTCTGCCTCGCTCACGCCGCGAGCGTCACGTCGCGGATTCGCCTGGCGACGGGGCTGCTGATCGCCCCGTACTATCATCCGGTCACGTTGGCTCGCGAGATCCAGACGCTCTGGTCCTTGTCTGGCGGCCGCTTCGTGCTGGGGATCGGACCGGGCTGGGACGAGCACGAGTTCGAAACGCTCGGCATGAAGCTCTCGGAGCGCGGTCGGAGGACCGACGAGATCATCGCGGCGCTCCGCCGTCTCCTCACCGAGCGCGACGTGACCTTCGAGGGCCGCTACTACCGCTTCCAGCACGTGACGATCGAGCCGTTACTGCCGCGCTTTCCCGAATTGTGGGTGGGCGGGGGCTCCAAGATCCAGACCTCGCTCTCACCCGACAAGCCCTACGTCGTGCCGGCGGTGCTGAACCGGATCGCCGGCGCCGACGGCTGGCTCGCCCGGGCCGCCGGCAGCCAGCAGATGGTCAAGGACGACGTCCGCGCGATCCGCGAGCACTGCGCCAAGATCGGACGCGACCCCAATTCGCTGCGGTACGGTCACCTGAACTTCCTCCACCTGGTCGACACCAGCGACCGCGAGCAGGCGCTCGCGCTGCAGCGCCCGATCGTCGAGCGCGTGATGGGCCCGCATCGAACGTTCGAGAATCTGCAGCAGTCGTATTTCCTCGGGACGACACGAGAGATCGTCGAGCGGATCCGGGATCTCGAGGCGGCGGGCGTCCAGGACATGGTCCTGGCCACCTGCGACTACGACCTCGAGCAGCTCGAGCGGTTCGCGACCGACATCGTCCGCCGGTTCGAGCGCCAGACCTAGCCGCCTCGCCCCTTCGACCCTGACAGCTTTCCACCATTGACAAGGGGCGACCCGCGTTCCTATAGTCCGCGGTGCGCGAGGCCCTCTGAGCCAACATCGTGTCGAGGAGGGGTGGCGGTGAGACCACAGCGTTCCGTGATCTGGGCAGCGTTTCTCGCAGTGGCCGGGCTCGTCGCCGTCGGGCCGGGGAGCGCCCGCGCGGCTGACGTGATCAAGTTCGGGGTCTCGACACCTCTCTCCGGTCCGGCCGCGCCCTGGGGCATTCCCCACAAGCAGGCGACCGAGCTCATCTTCGACGAGATCAACGCGCAGGGCGGACTGGAAGTCGGCGGCAAGAAGTACAAGCTCGAGGTCGTCGCCTACGATCATAAATACGTGATCGCCGAAGGGGTCGCCACCGTCAATCGGCTCATCGCGAAGGACGGTGTGCACTACCTCTCGATCCTGGGCGGCGCCGTCGTCAAGGCCAACGAGGAAGCCGTCAACGAAGGGCGCGTCTTGAATCTGCCGCTCGCGTACGCCGACGGCCTCGTGAGCCCGAAGAACCCGCTCACCTTCCACAGCTTCCCGTCTCCCCCGGAGACCACCTCCTTCTGGAAGTGGATCAAGCAACACCATCCCGGCCTCAAGCGCGTCGCGACGATATCGCCCAACGACGATACCGGATGGTGGTCGATCAAGGTCGAGACCGCGTTCGTCCAGAAGCTCGGGTACGAGACCGTGGCGAAGGAGTTCTTCGAGCGAACCATGACCGATTTCAATCCGGTCCTGCTACGGATCTTGGCCCAGAAGCCCGACATCATCAGCGTGCTGGCCTCGCCGGCCGGGAGCGTCGGGCTCATCATCAAGCAGGCGCGCGAGCTCGGCTTCAAGGGCCGGTTCATCCACATCGGACAGGTCGACACCTCGGTCGTGGCGAACATCGCCGGCAAGGCGAACGTCGAGGGCATGTGGGTGCACGGGTTCGTCCAGGCCCCGCTACCCGAGAAGGTCAAGAGCTGGCAGGCGCGCTATACGAAGAAATACGGCGAATGGAACGCGACGAGCATCGACTTCGCCAATCCGGCCTTCGCCTTCGTCGCCGCGGTGAAGAAGGCGCAGAGCGTCGATCCAAAGAAGGTCGCCGATGCCCTCAGCGTCGTCGAGTTCGAGAATCTCTGGGGCAAAGCCCACTTCGGAGGGAAGGACTACTACGGCATCGGCAACCAGATCATCTACCCGATGCCATTCTCCGAGGTGAAGGACGGGGTCGCGACCCTCGTGATTCAACTCCTCCCACCTCATAACTAATGCCGCCCTCCAGCGTTTGGGGAGGCCCTGCGAGGCCCCCCGGCGCCGAAAGCAAAATCGAGGGGCGCCCCGGCGCAGCCGGGGCGTCTCCGAGCGCGGGGGGCTTGGGGGGCCCTGCGAGGCCCCCCATCTCAACAGAATGACCCCAGCCTTGCTCGTGCAGAGCGCGATCGTCGGCGTGTCCCTCGGCTCGATCTATATCCTGATGGCCCTGGGGCTCACGCTCATGTTCGGCATGATGCACATCATCAACTTCGCGCACGGCGCGGTCTACATGCTGGGCGCGTTCGTCATCTACTACGTCTTCTTCCAGGGCGGCGTGCCCTACTTCGCCGCCTTCGTGGCGTCCATGATCCTGCTCGGCGTCTTCGGGTATCTCGTCGAGCGCTCGATCTACCGGCCCGTCAAGGGCGGGATCGAGCCGACCCTGGTCGCGCTGCTGGCCCTCACCACGTTTCTCCAGGCGGCCGGCTATCCGGTCTTCGGCCAGCTCGACAAGCACGTGCCGCCCGTCTTTCCCGGGACCACGAACGTCTTCGGCGTCGGAATCTCCATCGAGCGGCTGATGATCATTCCGGTCGCGGGAGCCCTCGTGATCGGGCTCTATCTCTTCATCAACAAGACCCGACTCGGCGCCGCCATGCGCGCCATCGAGCAGGACAAGGAAGCCGCCGCCCTCCAGGGCGTCAACGTGCACGTCGTCAACGGCCTCGCGTTCGCGATCGGCTTCGCCCTCGCCGCCGCCAGCGGGGCGCTCATGGCGCCGATCTTCAAGCTCGACCCGATGATGGGCGAGCAACCGCTCCTGAAGGCCTTCATCATCATCATCCTCGGCGGCCTGGGCAGCATCCCCGGCGCGATCCTCGGCGGGCTCATGCTGGGTCTCATCGATTCCATCGTCGCCACGGCGCTCGGCGCGGAGCCGGCGTTCCTGCTGAGCTTCGTGTTCATCATCATGCTGCTGCTGTTCAGGCCGACCGGGCTTTTCGGCTATGCGTCGTAAGCTCGGCGTGCCGATCGTCCTGGCGATGCTCGCGGCGCTCGCGCTCCTGGTGCCGGCGCTCGGGGGCGACTACTACGTCCACGTCTTCGCGCTGGTCTTCACCAACGTCATCCTCGCCGCCAGCCTCCGCCCGTCGCTGACGTGCGGCCAGCTCAACATCGGCCACTCCGCGTTCATGTCGGTCGGGGCCTATACCTCCGCGCTGCTCGCGAAAAATCTCGCGGTGCCGTTCGAGGTCTCGCTGCTCTGCGGCGCCCTGCTGGCCACCGCCGTCGGCCTGGTCATCGGCTATCCGGCGCTGCGGCTGCGCGGCGTATACTTCGCGATGGTCACCGTGGCCTTCGTCGAGGTGATCCGCCTCATCGCCCAGCTCTGGGTTTCGCTCACGCGCGGCATGAGCGGCCTGAGCGGGATTCCCAAGCCGAGCATCCTGGGCATGACGCTGACGTCGCGCGCCGGCCAGTACTACCTCGTCGTCGGGCTGACCCTGATGATCCTGCTCGTGCTGTGGAAGCTCGAGCACAGCCGGCTCGGACTCATCTGGAAGAGCATCGGAATGGCCGACAACCTGGCCCAATCGCTCGGCGTCAATATCGCCCGCCACAAGCTCCTGGCCTTCATGCTCGGCTGCTTCTTCGCCGGGACCGCCGGGGCGTTCTACGCGCACTTCATTCGGTTTTTGTTCCCGCCGGAATTCGGCTTTCTCATGGCGACCAACATCCTGGTCTACAACTACGTCGGTGGCCGCGGGCACTTCGTCGGCCCGATCGTCGGCGCGATCTTCCTGTCGTTGCTCTCCGAGCCGTTCCGAGGCAGCCCGTACGAGACGATCTTCTTTTCGATCGCCATGCTGCTGACCATCCTGTTCCTGCCCGGCGGTCTCATCACGCTGCCCCGGAAGCTCGCCGAGCTTCGGTCGTGGCGGACCGCCTCGGCGCCCACGCCGAGTCCGGCGGCCTGACTTCGTGGCGCTCCTCGAGACGCGTGATCTCACCCGGGTCTTCGGCGGCCTGACGGCCGTCAATCGCGTCGACCTCACCGTCGACAAGGGCGAGATCGTCGGCCTGATCGGCCCCAACGGGGCCGGCAAGACGACCTGCTTCAACCTTTTGAGCGGGTTCCTGCGACCGACGCGGGGCTCGATCGTCTTCGACGGCCAGGACATCACGGGGCTCCGACCGCATCAGATCGCCGGGCGCGGGCTGGTGCGGACGTTTCAGCTCACCACGCTCTTCCAGGAGATGACCGCCCTCGAGAACGTCCTGCTCGGGCTGCATCTGCACAGCGGCAAGGGCCCGAGGCAGGTGCTGTTCAGTCGGCGCGATTTCCCGGCGGACGAGATCGCGCGCGGGCGTGACGTGCTCGAGTTCACCGGCTTGGCGCCGCATGCCGACCAGCTCACCCGGAACTTGCCGCACGGACACCAGCGCGTGCTCGGTATCGCGATGGCGCTGGCGGCGCAACCACGGCTCCTGCTGCTGGACGAGCCCGTGACCGGCATGAACCTCGACGAGAGCGGCCACGTGATGGATCTGGTGCGGACGATCCGGAGCCGCGGCACGACGATTCTCCTCGTCGAGCACAACATGAAAGCGGTCATGGGCACCTGTGAGCGCATCGTCGTGCTGAACTTCGGGCAGAAGCTCGCCGAGGGCACCCCGTCGCAAGTGAGCACCAGCCCGGCGGTGATCCAGGCCTATCTCGGCACGGGTATCGCTCATGCTTGAGGTGGAGAACCTCTGGGTTCGCTACGGAACCGTCGAGGCGGTGAAGGGTGTGTCCTTCAGCGTCCCGGCGGGGTCGATCGTCAGCCTGATCGGGGCCAATGGCGCTGGCAAGACGACGAGCCTTCGGGCGCTGACGGGCCTGGTCAAGCCCGGCGGAGGGCAGCTACGGTTCGAGAGCACCTCGCTGCTCGGGCTCGCCCCGCATCAGATCGTGAACCTCGGCATCGCGCACGTGCCCGAGGGGCGCCGGCTCTTCCCCAAGATGACGGTGCTCGAGAACCTCACGATGGGCGCCTACCTGCGCTCGCGAGCGGAGATGGCGTCGACCTTGACGATGATCTACGAGCACTTTCCGATCCTCCGCGAGCGCGGGCGGCAGCTCGCCGGCTCGCTGAGCGGCGGTGAGCAGCAGATGCTGGCCATCGCCCGTGCCCTGATGAGCCGGCCCCGGCTGCTTCTGCTGGACGAGCCCTCCATGGGCCTCTCGCCCATCATGACGGCCGAGGTCGGTAAGGTCATTCGGCAGATCAACGCGCTCGACGTCTCCATCATCCTTGTGGAGCAGAACGCGATGCTGGCGCTCACACTCGCCGAGTACGGCTACGTTCTTCAGACGGGTCAGCTCGTGATGCAGGGCAAGGCCCAGGACCTCCTGCGTGACGAAGGAGTGAAGAAGGCCTACCTGGGGCTCTGAGGCGACCGGACCGTGACCATCTCAGCGGCCGCGCGTCCTGAATCTGAAGTCCCGCGACACGCCGAGGTTGCCCGCGGCATCTCGCGACCTCATCCGGAAGTGGTACACGGTGTTGGGCGCCAGACCGCTGATTGTCTGTGAGTGCAATCTCCCGAGGGTCGGATTCAGCGGCGCCCGGGTTCCGTAGGATCTCGTCACGCCGTACTCCACCTGCGTATCGCTCGGCTCATTCGTCGTCCAGCCGACCGTCGCGCTGGACGTCGTGACCGAGAGGCTCATCCCCGAAATTGCCGGGGCGATGCCGTCGATCGCCCCGGCATTCGCCACGGTGACGGTGAGGCCGGCCGATGTGGCCTTGTTGCCCGCTGCGTCGCGCGCCACCGCCGTCAGCACGTGGACACCGTCGGGCGTCGTCGTCGTGTTCCACTTCGCCGTGTAAGGCGGCGTGGCGACCTCGGCCCCGAGATTCACGCCGTCGAGCCTGAATTGCACGCCGGCCACGCCGATGTTGTCGGCGGCGCTCCCCGAGATGGCAACGGTGCTCGTCACGATCGTGCCGGCGGCCGGAGCCGTGAGGGAAATGGTCGGCGCAGTCGTATCGCTCAGCGTCACCGCCAGGTTGGCCGTGCCCGTGTTCCCGGAGGCGTCCCGCGCGGTGACGGTGACCGTGTTGGAGCCCAGCTGGAGGGCGATCGGGTTAGTGGTCCAGCTGCCTGTCCCGGTGGCGGTGCCGCTTCCGCCCCGGCTGTTCACCCACGTCACCTGGGTTACTCCGACGTTGTCCGCGGCGGTGCCCTTGAGAGTGAGCGACGAGCCGGTCGCGACGTAGGTCGGGCTGGAGGTCGGCGAAGTGATCGTCACCGTGGGCGGCGTCGCGTCCGCACCGGCTCCGCTGCCGGTCACGATGGGAGAGATGGTGCCGCCACCGGTCGTGAAATTCAGACTGGCGCTCACGGTCGTGGCCGTCGTCGGCGTGAATCGCACGATCACGGTCTGGCTCGCGCCTACTCCGTTGAGGGAGAACGGGCTTCCAGACGCGATACTGAACGGTGCTGCGACCGACGCCGCGCCGGAAAGCGTCCCGCCGCCCGTGTTCGACACGACGAAGGATTGTTCTGCGAAGCTCCCCAGGTTGACGCCGCCGAAATTCACGGTGCCGGACGGGTTCACGGCAAAATCGGCTCGGGCCACGGCGCTCGCAGGGCCCGAGCAGGGGCTTTCGTTGCCGACGGCATCCACCGCGGTCACGGCGACGTTGTAGAGCGAGCCGATTGTGAGTCCCGTGAGCCTGAGGCTCACGGGCTGGTTGGGACCAGGACTGGATGTCGGTGAGGCGATCTGCGCCAAGGAGGATCCCGGACACGGCGCGCTCGAGGTGCCGTAGTAGAACCGATACGATTTCAGATCCGTGAGAGGGCTTCCATCGGTATTCGTCGTCGGAGCGGTCCAGGTCGCGTCCAGGATCCCGGCCGTACCCGGGCGCGTCACGAGGAGGACCTCGGCGAGGAGGCCGAGCCCCAGGCACATGATGGCTGACCGCGTGTTCATCCGTGGCATCGTGGTCTCCGATGGTTCGCGCCTCCCTCGCCGAACTTTGCGTTCGTCGAGAAGAAGGTCTTCCTTCGTGAGAAGCGCGTGCACTGGTGATGCCACGTGGCGGCCGCGTCGTCGCGCGAAGTGTCTGGAAACCGGAGATCGCGGACATTGATCCGAAGATCAACGAGGGCGAATGCGGCCGTGACTCATGCCACGACGGACCACGCCGGACAGCGAACGTTCAGATGCTGACGCCGCAGTTTTGAGAATGTCTCAATCGTGCAAAACCGTACGATGAAGCGCGGGACTCCGTTGCCCCCGTACGTGGTCGTGTGGGGCCTACTGATCCTCGCGTGGGCGGCGAACTTCGTCATCCGCATCGGGTTCTCCGCGCTGCTGCCGTCGATCATCGACGAGCTCCAGCTGACCTACACTCGCGCCGGTCTGCTCGCCTCCGCGTTCTTCTATGCCTACGTGCTCATGCAGATCCCATCCGGTCTTCTCGGCGATCGGTTCGGCCGGCGCCGCGTCTTGCTCATCGGCCTGGTGGGCGGCGCGCTCGCGGCGGGCCTGACCGGGCTGGCCGGCTCGTTTCTCACGCTCTTCCTCGCGCGAGCGCTGACGGGCGCCTTTCAGGGGTCGCTCTTCGCCAACGACCGGGCCATCATCGCGACCGTCACGCCGCCCGATCGAATCGGTCTCGGCCAGGGCATCTCGTTCTCCGGACCGGGCCTCGGTCTCACGTTCGGGCTCGTCATCGGCGGGCTCCTCGTCGAGTTCCTCCCGTGGAGCACGGTGATGATGCTGTTCGGGCTCGGCCCGATCATGGCCGCGCTGCTCATCGCCCGCTATGTACCGGCGCCGGCGCCTCCCGCGGTGCGGGTGCCCGTGGGCCAGCGGCTCCGGAGTCTCTTCTCGAACGGACCGCTCTGCGTGCTTGGACTCGTCAGCCTCTGCGCCATCGGCAACCAGTTCATCCTGGCGACGTGGTCACCGCTGTTCTTCGCCGAGGTCGGCGTGACGGATCTCGCGCGCGCCGGCAGCTACGCGGCGCTCCAGGGGATCGCGGCTTCTCTGGGGATGGTCGCGAGCGGATGGACGCACGACCGTCTGGTCGAACGGGGCGGGAGCTCGAAGAGCGTGATCGTGGCCGGGCTCAGCGGGCTGACGGTGTCGATGCTCGTCATGGCGGTCGTGATCACGCAGCGATCGATTCCGTGGCTGGCGGTCGTCCTGTTCGTGGCTGCCTTCTTCTGCTGGTCGATCTGGGGCGCGGTCTACGCGCTGCTGGCCAGACTGGTCCGCCCCGAAGAGCTGGGCACGGCCTTCGGCTTCAGCAACAGCATCAGCTTCATCGGCGCCATCGTCGGCCCGACTGCGACCGGCTGGGTCCGCGACCTCACGGGCTCGTTCAGCGCCGGGTGCGTGCTCGCGGCCGTCCTGGCCCTGGCCGGCGTCGCGCTCGCGTTTGCGGTTCGTGTGCCGCCGGCGCTTACACCGCCGCCACGCCCTCGACTTCGATCAGGAAATCCGGATGGAACAGACTCTTGACCACGATCAGCGTGCTGGCCGGAAGCTCGCCCTGGAAAACCTCGCTGCGCGCCTGGGCGACCGCCGGGAAGTCCTCGAGCTTGGTGATGTAGGTCGTGATCTTCATGAGACTCGCCAGATCGCCGCCGGCCGCCCGCAAGACCCCGCGTAGATTTTCGAACACCTGCCGTGCCTGCGCGCGCACGTCGCCCTTGCCGACGATGTTGCCCGTCGCGTCCCACGCGACCTGTCCAGAGATGTAGAGGAGCCGGCCTCCCTCCATCCGCGTCGCCATCTTGTAGTTCGCAACCGGCTTCGCCTCGGGTGTCGCAATCGTGCTGAACGGCATCGTCGATCCTCCCTGATTTACAGGCGCGTCGCGGCCGGCGGGGGAGCCCCGACGGCCTGCAGCGCGCACGACTTACGCGATGGCCGCGATCACTTCGATCTCAACCAGGAACTCCGGCCGCGCCAGCCCCGGGATCTCGACCAGGGTCGAGGCCGGGAAGTCGCCCTTGTAGAAGTCCCGGCGCACCGGCGCGCCGCCCTGGCGCCAGGAGTCGATGCTGAGCACCCACGTGGTCTCTTTCACGGCGCTCGCCGCCGTCGCGCCGGCGGCGCGCAGCACGTGGCTGATGTTCTCGTAGACCTTTTCGGCCTGGCGTCGCCAGTCGCCGATCCCCGCCACGGAGCCGTCGGGGTTGTTCGCGACCTGACCGGCCAGGTAGAGCAGGCGACCACCGTTGACGATCACGCCCTGGTAGAAGTCGCCACCGTGGTTCTCCGCGTTGTATTTCTCGAGCAACGGCTTGCCGCCGGGGGAGCCACCCGGGTCCACGACCAGCTCCACCTCGATGAGCATGGCCGGGTCGGCCAGACGGCGCACGACCAGTCCCGTCGAGGCCGGCCGGGCGCCGAAGAACTTGTTGCGCTCCGGTCGGCCGCTCGCGTTGTAGGCCTCGATGTCCGTCACGTAGACGAGCTGCTTGACGACATGGTCGAACCTCGCCTCGGCCCGCGACAGGACGGCCTGCAGACGCTCGAACGTGCGCCGCGCTTGCGGGCCCATCCCGCCGGCGACGAGATTGCCGTCCGGACCTCTGCCGGTCAGTCCGGCGGTGAACAGCACTCTCGACGGATTGACGCTCACACCGGGCATGAAGCCACGACCGCTCTCGACAGGGCGTTCGGCGAGAATATCTCGACGATCCATCACGTCCTCCTTCAGGAGAAGACCCCACGGTCACACGCGTGCAAGGTGTCCGACAGCGGGGCAATACTGCTCCAACCGCCTCGCCGCGGTCAAGGAGCGGCGCTCCATTTGCGGTCGTCCTTGACCCTTTCGCGCTAGTCTCTATCATCGGAAGTGAGCCCCGAGACGAACTGGAGGCACCCATGAGGAGATGGACGACCGGCCGCGTGGGGATCGTGGCACTCGCGGCGATTTCGCTCGCCGCGTGCTCATCGACAACGGAGCAGGGCGCCGTCGGGGTCGAGCGGCGTCAGTTCCTCCTCATTTCATCGGCCGAGGTGGATCAGGCGGCGGCGGCCCAGTACCAGAACGTGCTCAAGGAGCAGAGCCCGAAGGGCAACGTCAACAAGGATCCGCAGCAGGTGGAGCGTGTTCGCGCCATCGCGAAGCGGCTCATCCCGCAAACCGCGGTCTTTCGCAAGGACGCGCTGGACTGGAAGTGGGAGGTGAACGTCCTGACCTCGCCCGAGGTCAACGCGTGGTGCATGCCCGGGGGCAAGATCGCGGTCTATACCGGCATCATCGAGAAGCTCCAGATCACCGACGACGAGCTCGCCGCCGTGATGGGGCATGAGATCTCCCACGCGCTGCGCGAGCACGGTCGCGAGCGCGCGTCGCAGCAGGTCGCCGCCGGCGTCGGCGCGAGCCTGGCGGGAGTCGTGGCGGAGGTGTTCCTCCCCGGCACTGGACAGGTCGGCACCGGTCTCGCGGGAGTGGTCGGGCAGGTCACCTACGTGCTGCCGTACTCACGCATCCACGAGACCGAAGCCGACCGCATGGGCGTCGAGCTGGCCGGGCGCGCCGGCTACGATCCCCGGGCCGCGATCGCGCTCTGGCAGAAGATGACGAAGCTCTCGAGCGGCGGCGCGCCCCCGAAGCTCCTCTCGACCCACCCGTCGCACGAAGACCGCATCAAGGATCTGACGGAGTTCTCCCAGAAGGTGCTCCCGCTCTACGAAGAGGCGCGCGCCAAGAAGTAGCCGGACCGGTGCGCTTCTCCAAACGCCACCCTTCGCATATACTCTGCGGGCTCGAGCGGGAGACCGGCTCCCCGCGCGGAGAACCAGGTGCCGATCCTCAGCGTTCGTGACGTCACGGTCCGGTTCGGTGGCATCCTCGCACTGGACGGGGTCTCGTTCGACATCGAGCCCCGACAGATCGTGGGTTTGATCGGGCCGAACGGCGCGGGCAAGACCACGCTGTTCAACTGCCTGAGTCGTCTCTACACGGCCTCCGCGGGCACGGTCAGCTTCGAGGGCGCCCAGCTGTTGACGCAACCGGCGCACAAGATCGTCGGGCTCGGGATCGGCCGTACCTTCCAGAACCTCGCCCTTTTCCCGACGCAGAGCGTTCTCCAGAACGTGATGGTCGGCGCCCACTGCCGCACCTCCAGCGACTTTCTCTCGAACGCGCTCAAGCTCGGCTGGGTCGCGCGCGAGGAGGCCGAGAGCCGAGCCCACGCCGAGGAGCTCCTGGATTTCCTCGACCTCGGCCGGGTCGCGCACCATCCGGCCGCCGGCTTGCCCTTCGCCACCCGCAAGCGCGTCGAGCTCGCGCGGGCACTGGCCAGCCGGCCGACGCTCTTGCTCCCCGACGAGCCC
>Ga0137396_10001159_pt1 | contig 13589 bp, 12 predicted proteins | sample czc16metaG_FD_108284 | JGI IMG/M metagenome (GOLD analysis project Ga0137396, IMG submission 108284) | Vadose zone soil microbial communities from Angelo Coast Range Reserve, California, USA - czcobulk3.16 metaG | ecosystem: Environmental > Terrestrial > Soil > Vadose zone | place: USA...
AAGCCGATGCCGATGCTCGGCAACGACTCGAAACTCGCGGCGCTGCAGGAGCAGGACAAGATCACGGCCTTCTTCGGCCACCCGGGGCCCATGTCGCCGGCGGCGCAGGAGGTGCTCACGACCTTCATCATTCCCGACATGTTCACGAAGGTGGCGCGTGGCACCGACATCGAAGAGACCATGAAGTGGGGCGTCGGCGAGATCCGGCGCATCTACACCAAGCACAAAGCCGCATAGCACATGTCTGAGCTGCCCGCGGCGGGGAGCCGCCGGCCTGAAGCCTCGCTCTCGGTCGCGGTGGGCGCGCGAGTGGGGGTCGCGTCCTGGTGGCGCACCCCCACCGCGCGCCGCTATCTGTTCGGCTACTCGCTTCTCACGCCGGCCGTCTTGTACGTCGGGCTACTCGTCGGCATGCCGTTCCTTTTTTCGCTGTACCTGGCGCTGAGCGACGCCACCGTCGGCGAACCCATCGCCCGGTTCGTCGGCATCGAGAACTTCATATCGGCGCTCGAGAACGCCACATTCTACACGGCGCTCCGAAACACGCTGGTCTTCACGCTCGGCGCCGGCATCCTCAAGGGCCTGCTCGGCACGTCCCTGGCCTTCCTGCTCGTGCAGCCCTTCAAGGGTCGGCGCGTCGTCCGAGCCCTCATCGTGATCCCGTTCACGCTTCCGATCGCGGTGAGCGTGCTCGGCTGGAAGTGGATGTTCGACTCGCAGTTCAGCGTCGTGAACTGGGCGCTCTCCAATCTCGGCCTGATCGGCGGCTACGGTTCCGCGGACTGGCCGGTCTGGCTCGGCCAGCCGGGACTCGCGCTCTTCTCGGTGATGTTCGTGAACGTGTGGCGCGGCTTCCCGTTCAGCGCCATCGTCCTGCTCGCGGGGATGACCTCGGTGGCCCCCGAGATCCTCGAGGCGGCCAAGGTGGACGGTGCCAGCTTCATGCAGCGCTTCAGGAAGATCATCGTGCCGATGATCGCGCCGATTCTCTTCGTCGGAAGCGCCTTCGACACGGTGTTCACGCTCTCCGACCTCTCGATCGTCTACCTCCTGACCAATGGCGGACCCGACGGCGCCACGGAGATCCTGCAGACGCTCGCCTACAACACGGGCATCCGCGCCGGCGCGCTCGGCCGCGGCGCCGCGATCTCGCTCTTCCTGTTCCCGCTGCTCTTGCCCGCGATAATCATCCTCCTCAGGACGCTACGACGGAGACAGTACTGATGGCGACGCTGGCCCGCGAAGTCGCCGCATATCACGCGCCGCGCAGCCGGCGGGCAAAGGAGGCGCGGCGTCACGCGCTGATCTACGTGGGGCTGGTCCCGTTCCTGGTCCTCGCCGTGTTTCCGATCTTCTGGATGCTGATCACGGCGCTCAAGCAGGAGCCCGACCTCTACCGGATGGACGTCGTGCCGTTCTGGTTCCACCTGCCGCCGACGTGGAAGAACTTCGACTTCCTCTTCCACCGGACGTTTTACGGCGACTGGATCGTCAACACCATGTCGATCTCGTTCTGGGTCTCGGCGATCACGCTGCTCACGGCGGTACCGGCCGGCTACGCGCTCGCGCGTCTGCGCCTGCCCTTTGCCGAGAACCTCGGTATCGGGATCTTCATGACGTACCTCGTGCCGTCGATCATCCTCTTCATTCCGCTCGCACGCGTGGTGTCGACGCTCGAGCTGCAGGACTCGTGGTGGGCCCTCGTCGTCGTCTACCCGACCTTCACGATCCCGTTCTGCACGTGGCTCCTGATGGGGTTCTTCAAGACCGTGCCCTTCGAGATCGAGGAGGCCGCGATGCTCGACGGCTGCGGTCAGTTCGGCGCGCTCGTGCGGGTGGTGCTGCCGGTGAGCTGGCCCGGGCTCGTCACCTCCGTCATCTTCTCCTTCACGCTCTCGATGCAGGACTTCCTGTATTCGCTCGCGTTCGTCTCGATCTCCGAGCAGAAGCCGGTGCCGCTCGGCGTGGCGACGGAGCTGATCCGGGGCGACGTCTATTTCTGGGGCTCGCTGATGGCGGGCGCGCTCCTCGTCGGCGTCCCGGTGGCGATCGTCTACAACCTGTTCCTCGACAAGTTCATCTCGGGCATCACCGGAGCGGCGATCAAATGAGGAGTGCATTCGATATTCTGGGAGGCTCATCGATGAGACTCGAGATCATCGTCGCAGCACTCGTGGGGTCGGCAGTCGTCTTCACGGGCGGCGCGCACGCACCGTACGGCGGCGTCCCGGACGTTGCACCCGCGTTCGCGCAGGACGGCAAGGCGGCGCAGCCGAAGGGTGTCACGAGCCGCGGCCTCGTGGGCTCGACCGGGCCGATCGCGGCCGTCGCCGCGGGCGTGCCCGCCGCGCTCACCGGCCAGATCGTCGAGCTGACGCCGGGCGGGCAGACGGGCCGCCAGCGCAACTTGGTTCCCTCGTTCCTCTACGTGATCGAGGGCACCCTCGTGATCGACACGGACGGCGGGCCGATCGGCGTCTCCGGCGTCCAGTATCACGGCGAGGGCCAGTCGTACGCGGGCCCTCCCAACCTCTGGTACAACGTCATGAACACGGGCCAGGCGCCCGCCCGTTATCTCCTCCTCTTCGTCGCCGCGCCGGGGGCGAAGACGATGGAGCAGTTCAAGCCGGACGACTAGCATGAGCCGCGGGGCCGTCCTCGCGCTCGCCGGCGTTCTGGCACTCGCGTGGGGTGCCCCAGCCGCCGAGCGGGTGGACGTGGTGGCGACGGGAATCCCCCGTCCGCTCCAGCTCGTCTGGGACGGGCGCGTCCTCGTGGTCCTGAGTCCCGGCGCGCGGGGCGACTCCGCCGGCGAGCTTTACCGTGTTCCCGTGGGCGTGGACGCGCCGGTGGATCAGTCGCGCCGGCCGCGGACACGGATCCCGTTCGCCGACGCGGCCGCGACGCTCGGGAGCATGGCGCTCGATCCGATCTCGGGCGACCTCTTTCTCGGCGAAGAGAACGGGACGCGGATCTGGCGGCTCGAGGCCGACGAGCGGCTGACCCTCTACGCCACGGGGCTCCGCCGCCTCGTGGGCGGCGGCGCGCTCGCGCTCGACCGGCTCGGGCGCCTCGTGCTCGTCGACTACGCGGACCCGTTTCTGTCACAGCCCGACGAGCGACCCCCGCCCGGCCTGGAGCAGCTCCGCGAGGAGGACTACCGAGGCCCCCTGATCTTTCGGCTCGGCCCCGATCCGACGATCCGGTTGCCGCGTCGCCTCGACTACCTGGCGCCGCTGTTCCCGCGCGCCTGGAGCCGGCGGACCGGAGACAGCGTGCTGCCCCACTTGATCTCGCTGGTGCCGCTCGCGAACGACGAGCTCGTCCTGCTGACGTCGAGCGGCGAGCTCTTTCGGCTCCAGGGCGATGGCGGGTTCGCGCTCTTCGCGCGGCTGCCGCGCGGCCAGTACAATCGCACGCACATGGTGGCGGCCCCGGACGGGACGATCTTCGTCAGCGGCGGGTTCCACGTGGGAAGCGTCTTCAGCGTGTCGCCGAGCGGGGTCGTCACGACGCTTGCCAGCAGGCTGGCGGACCCCCAGGGCATCGCGCTCGACGGACGCGGCAACCTCTACGTCGCCGAATCGTCCTTTCACCGGATCGTGAGGCTCCGGCTCTCCGACGGTTGACAACACCTGGGAGCCCACCTAGACTGCCCACGACCGTCGGTCCCGCGGGAGGCGCGTATCGCGCGCGTCGGGTTCCAGGGTAGCCTTCCAAGATCGCGCCCGCCAGCGTCATGGCCAGAACCGGACTCCGCCGGCTCGCTCACCGTTCGGACATCAGCGAGGTGATCGGCCTATGAACGACCACACTAGCCGCCGCGGCTTCATGAAGCAGACCGGGCTCGGGATCGCCGGTGCCTCGCTGGCCACGATGCTCGAGGCCCGACAGGCGCCCGCCCAGATCAAGGGGACGAGTCTGCGCATCCTCCTGTGGAGCCACTTCGTACCGGCCTACGACGTCTGGTACGACCAATTCGTCAAGGAATGGGGGGACAAGAACGGCGTCCGCGTGCGAGTGGACCGCATCCCGCACCTCGAGCTGCCGGCGCGGCTCGCCGCGGAGTTCGCCGCCGGCTCCGGGCACGACCTGATCTACAACAACGGCACCATCCTCACCGGGCTGTATCACAAGCACCTGCTGGACCTCACCGACGTCTCGGAGCGGCTTGGCCGGAAGTGGGGCGGCTGGATTCCCTCCGTCGTGCCGATCTCCGTCGTGGAGGGTCGCTGGTACGCGATTCCCGACTACTACATCCTGCTGCCGATGCTCTGGCGCAAGGACCTCTTCGACCAGAACAACCTGAAGGCTCCCGACACGTGGGAGCTGGCACGCGTCGCCGCTCGGACGCTGAAGGCGAAGGGGCATCCGTGCGGGATCCAGTTCTCTCACTGTAACGACGCGAACCTCAACTGGCGGTCGGTCCTATGCAGCTTCGGCGGCCAGGAGACCGATCCCTCCGGCCAGAATGTCCTGCTCGATTCCAAGGAGACGCGGGAGGCGCTCCGCTTCGCCAAGGCACTCTTCGACGAGGGCATGACGCCCGAGGTGTTCTCCTGGGACGACGCCTCCGACAACCGCTTCCTGGCCTCCGGCGTCGGCTGCTGGGTCCACGACGCGATCTCGGCCTATCGCACCACGGAGGACACCAACCCGAAGGTGTTCCAGAGCACGTCGATCGGCCTCGAGCCTCAAGGATCGGCAGGCAAGCGGGTGAGCGTCGCCAATCCGAACGTCTACCTGATCTGGAAGTTCGGGAAGAACCCGCAGGCGGCCAAGGAGTTCCTCGAGCACCTTTCCGACAGCTGGAAGGACAGCATGGTCGCGAGCCGAGGCTACAACATGCCCTTCCTGAGCGACGGGTACAAGAAGCCCATGCCGATCATCGGCACCGATCCCAAGATGCAGGTCCTGCAGGACTTCCCGAACATCGTCGGCTTCCACGGCCATCCCGGTCCTTTCACGCCCGTGGTCCAGGAAGTCGTCGCGACGTTCATCCTTCCCGACATGTTCACGCGCGTCGCCCGCGGCCAGACCCCGGACGAGGCCGTCAAGTGGGCGGTGGGGGAGTACCGGCGGATCTTCGCGAAGTACAAGAAGGTGTGACCGGGCGCCTGACGCGCGCCCGCTACTCCGTCAGCAGCCGGTAACCGACGCCGGCCTCCGTCAGCAGATAGCGCGGCTGGGCGGGGTTCTTCTCGAGCTTGCGCCGCAGGTGCGCCATGTAGACGCGCAGGTAGTGCGACTGGTCCTCGGCGTTCGGGCCCCAGACCTCGCGCAGAAGCTGGCGGTGCGTGACGACCTTGCCCGCATGCTTGACGAGCGTCGCGAGCAGGCGGTACTCGATCGGCGTCAGGTGCACCTCGGTGTGCTGGACCAACACCCGGCGGCGACCCAGGTCGATCTCGAGGTCGCCGACCGCCAGCGTGGACTCCACGGACTCCTGGTCCACGCGCGCGCCGTGACGGAGGGCCACGCGCATCCGCGCGAGCAGCTCGCCGACACCGAAGGGCTTGCTGAGATAGTCATCGGCGCCGGCGTCGAGCGCCGCGACCTTGTCGGGCTCCTGGCCGCGCGCGGAGAGGACGATGATCGGCACCGCGCTCCACTCGCGAAGCCGCGTGATCACCTGCAGTCCGTCGATGTCCGGCAGGCCGAGGTCGACGATGACGACATCCGGCTGCCGGCTCGCGGCCTCGATGAGCCCTTCCTCGCCCGTGCCCGCCTCGAAGACGCGGTAACCCTGGCCGGCCAACGCCGCGCGCAGGAACTTCCGGATCTGCGGCTCGTCCTCCACGACGACGACGACCGGCTCAGCCATCGGTCGTCGGCGGCGTGCCCGTGATCGGCAGCGTGAAGAGGAAGGCGACCCCGCCCTCGGGGAGGTTCTGGGCCCAGATCCGTCCGCCGTGGGCGCGGACAACGCCCTGGCAGATCGCGAGCCCGAGACCGGCGCCCCCACCGTCCGCCCGCCCGCGGTAGAACTTCTCGAAGACCTTGTCCTCCTCGCCCGGCGGCAGGCCCGGGCCACGGTCGGCGACCTCCACGGTGGCCGCGCGGTCGGTCGCGGTCGCGATGATCTCGATCGGACTGCCGGGCGGCGTGTACTTGAGCGCGTTGTCGAGGAGGTTGACGAGCACCTGCTCCACGAGGACGTCGTCCATCGGCACCAGCGGCAGATTCGGCGGCACCCGGGTGATCACGCGCCGGCCCGCGAGCCGCTTGCCGAGACGGCTCAGGGCCGAGCCGATGACCTCTTCGAGCGAGTGCCACTCCTTCCGGAGCTGGAGGGCCCCGGACTCGAGCCGGGTCATCTCGAGCAGGTTCTGGACGAGGCGGTTCAGCCGCTCACCCTCGTCGCGGACCGACTCGAGCAGCTCCCGGCGCGTGCGCTCATCGAGCCGGGAGCCGTTCTCGAGGATCGTGCTCACCGCGCCGGTGATCGTGGCGAGCGGCGTCCTGAGGTCGTGCGACACCGAGCTGAGCAGCGAGTTCCGCAATCGCTCGGTTTCCATCCGGATCTGCGCGTCGCTGGCTTCTTCGGCGAGCCGGGCTCGCTCGATGGCGAGCGCGGTCTGGTTGGCGAACGTCTCGAGCTGATGCAGCTGCTCCGGGGCGTCCAGCGCGTGAGGGTCCGCCGGCCGCACCCCGAGCACTCCCACCGGTCCGCGCGGCGCGATCAGCGGCAGGTAGAGCGCCGAGGCGCCGGGCAGCGTCGCGGTGCCCAGGCCGGCGGGCTGACGGTGCTCGTAGACCCAGCGGGCGACGCCCTGCTCGTTGGTGTCCAGCTGGAACTGTCCGCCGCTCCAGGGCGTGAGGCCACGGTCGGCGCCGGGCAGGAGCACGACCACCTGGCTGCGGAACACTTCGCTGACGTGTCGCACCGCGATCGTCAGCAGCTCATCCACGCCGCGTGTGCTCGCCAGCTCCCTGCTCATCGCGTAGAGCGCGGCCGTCCGCGCCTCGCGGCTGCGGGCGGCGGCCGCCTGGGCCCGGACCCGGACGGTCAGGCCGCTGATCACGAACCCGACAACCAGCATGACCGCGAAGGTGAAGAGGTGCCGGGCGTCGGAGACGGCGAACGTGAAGTATGGCGGAACGAAGAAGAAGTCGAGGGCGGCGACGCTCAGGACGGCCGCGAGCAGCGATGGGCCACGGCCGTGGCGCATCGCCACCACGACGATGCCGAGGAGATACATCATGATCAGGTCGGCCAGCTCGAAGAGCGGGGACATGACCCACGCCGCGCCGGTCGCGAGCGCGACGATCCCGACGGCCCAGACATGGGGCGACCAATCGATCGGCACCTCCTGTCGGCGGACGGGCGCGACGGGCGCGGTGCCCTCGCGCTCGCCGCTGATGACGTAGATGTCGATGTCGCCGCTGCCCTTGACCAGGGCGTCCACGATCGAGCCGATCAAGATCCTCTTCCAGAGCGGACGCCCCGGCTTGCCGACGATGATCTTCGTGACGTTGCGGTCGCGCGCGAACGCCAGGAGCGCCTCGCTCATCTTCTGTCCGGGCAGCGTGACGGTCTCGGCGCCGAGCTGCTCGGCCAGCCGCAGCGTCTGGATGACGCGATCGCGGGCGTCCTGCGGAAGCGAGAGCTGCGCCGGCGTCTCGACGTACGCGGCGATCCACGGGGCGCCGAGCCCCTCCGCCATCCGTTTGGCGGCCCGCACGAGCCTCGCCGAGTCGGGGGTGGAGCTGACGCAGACCAGGAGCCGATCGCCGGCGGGCCAGACTTTGCCGATGGCGTGCTCGCGCATGTAGACGCGCATCTGCGCGTCCACGCGCTCCGCGGTGCGGCGGAGCGCCAGCTCGCGCAGAGCGATCAGGTTGCCCTTGCGGAAGAAGTTCCGCAGGGCCTCCTGCGCCTGTTCGGGCATGTAGACCTTGCCCTCCTTGAAGCGCTGCAGGAGGTCGTCGGGCGGCAGGTCGATCAGCTCGACCTCGTCGGCCTGCTCGAGGATCGAATCGGGCACGGTCTCGCGCACCACGACACCGGTGATCTTGGCGACCACGTCGTTGAGGCTCTCGACATGCTGGACGTTCACCGTCGTGTAGACGTTGATGCCGGAATCGATCAGCTCGAGCACGTCCTGCCAGCGCTTGGCGTGACGGGAGCCCGGCGCGTTCGTGTGGGCCAGCTCGTCCACGAGGATCAGCGCGGGGCGGCGGATCAGCGCGCCGTCGAGGTCGAACTCACGTAGCCTCGCGCCATGGTACTCGACGGTGCGCGCGGGGAGGATGTCGAGCCCCTGGAGGAGCGCCTCGGTCTCCGGGCGGCCGTGCGTCTCGACGTAGCCGACGACCACGTCGATGCCGTCCGCGCGCTGCTCGCGCGCCGCCTCGAGCATGGCGTAGGTCTTGCCCACGCCCGCCGCGGCGCCGAAGAACACCTTGAGCTTGCCGCGTTGCTGACGCGCCTCCTCCTCCTTGACCCGGGCGAGCAGGGTGTCGGGGTCGGGCCGCGCCGCGTTCACGCCCCTAGTGTAACGCCCGTCGAGCGCGACGCGTCCAAAGAAGGGGACGAGTCATCTCCGTTGCTCGAGCTCGAGCACCACCCGGTTGCGCCGGAGCCACTGCGCCATCAGCCGGAACATCGTGATGACCACGACCACCTCGAGAACGCTGCGGAGCCCTCCGTCCGGGACGGTGACCTCGACGAGGGCGAGGAGAGCCACCAGCAGCAGAGCGATGGCGTAGAGGACTCCCCAGGTCGGTTTCTTGTCGATCCGCGGCTTCATGGATGTCTCCTCTTGCACATTGGAGGGCCGGAGGAGGTCAAGCCGCCGTGAAAGTCGAGGGGCTCCGCGTCAAAACGGAGTCAAGGAGCGCCCGTTGACGCGCTCTTTACGCGGGCGGCACCGCTCTTAACGAACTTTTGATCCTGGTCGCGTTATCGTTTCCAGACGGAGGGAAACGCAGATGGACTTCCTCTACGTCGGTCTGAGCGTGCTCTTCTTCGGCCTCACATGGGCGCTCGTCAAGCTCTGCGAGCGCGTGTAAGGGAGGCAGCGATGCCACTCCTCTACGTCGTCGGCGGCCTGGTGTCGATCGGCCTGCTCGTCTACCTCGTGCTCGCGCTGCTGAAGCCGGAGCTCTTCTCATGACAGCGAACGGGATCGCGCAGCTGGTTTTCTACGTCGTCGTTCTGCTCCTGCTGGCGAAGCCGCTGGGGGCATACATGGCCCGCGTCTACGAGAACCGGCCATGCGGTCTGGACAAGGCCCTCGGCTGGCTCGAGCGCCTCATCTATCGGGCGTCGGGGATCCGGCCCACGGAGGAGATGGGCTGGAAGACTTACGCCGTGACCATGCTGCTCTTCAATCTGGCCGGCCTTCTGGTGGTCTACGCCCTCCAGCGCCTCCAGGGCGGCCTGCCGCTGAACCCCGAGAAGCTCGGAGCCGTCTCGCCCGATTCCGCCTTCAACACCGCGGTGAGCTTCGCCACCAACACCAACTGGCAGGGTTACGGCGGCGAAACGACGATGAGCTATCTCACGCAGATGCTGGCGCTGACCGTCCAGAACTTCGTCTCGGCCGCCACCGGCATGGCCGTGCTGGCGGCGTTCATCCGCGGCTTTGCCCGCCGCTCCGCCGAGACGATCGGCAACTTCTGGGTGGACATGACGCGGACGACGCTCTACATCCTCCTGCCGCTCTCCTTCGTCTTCGCGCTGGTCCTCGTGTCCCAGGGCGTCGTGCAGACGTTCGGTCCCTACGCGAGGGTCGCCGTCGTGCAGCCGACGAGCTACGACGAGCCGATCACCGACAAGGACGGCAAGCCCGTGCTCGACGAGAAGGGCCAGCCGAAGACGAAGAAGGCGATGCTGACCGAGCAGGTCATCGCCGTCGGCCCCGTCGCCTCGCAGATCGCGATCAAGCAGCTCGGGACGAACGGCGGCGGCTTCTTCAACGTCAACTCGGCCCACCCCTTCGAGAACCCGACGCCGCTCACGAACTTCCTGGAGCTGCTCGCCATCCTCCAGATCTCGGCGGCGCTCTGCTACACGTTCGGCGTCATGGTCCGCGACACGCGGCAGGGCTGGGCGGTGCTCGCGGCCATGACCATCATCTTCGTGGGGCTTCTGGCCGTGTGCGTGGTGGCCGAGCAGAACGGCCAGGTCTTCGTGAAGCAAGGCGTCGATCACACGGCCAGCGCGCTACAAGCCGGCGGGAATATGGAGGGTAAGGAAGTCCGGTTCGGCATCGTGAACTCCGCGCTCTGGGCGACGGCCACGACCGCGGCCTCGAACGGCTCGGTCAACGCGATGCACGACTCGTTCACCCCCATCGGCGGGCTCGTGCCGATGTGGCTGATCCAGCTCGGCGAGGTGGCCTTCGGCGGCGTGGGCTCCGGGCTCTACGGCATGCTGGCGTTCGCGATCATCGCCGTCTTCGTGGCGGGGCTCATGGTCGGCCGCACGCCGGAGTACCTCGGCAAGAAGATCGAGGCCTACGAGATGAAGATGTCGTCGCTGATGATCCTCATCCCGCCGGCGGTGGTGCTGGTCGGCACGGCGATCGCCGTCGTCACCGCGGGCGGCAAAGCCGGCCCGGCGAACCCGGGCGCCCACGGCTTCAGCGAGATCCTCTACGGGTTCTCGTCGGCCGGCAACAACAACGGCAGCGCGTTCGCCGGCCTCTCCGCGAACACGCCCTTCTACAACACGGCGCTCGGGATCGCCATGCTCTTCGCGCGCTACTGGCTGGCCGTCCCGGCGCTGGCCATCGCCGGCTCGCTGGCCCGGAAGAAGATCGTCCCGGCCGGCACCGGCACGCTGCCGACCCACACGCCGCTGTTCGTCGGGCTGCTCGTCGGCGTGGTGATCCTGGTCGGGGCGCTGACGTTCGTACCCGCGCTGGCGCTCGGACCGATCGTCGAGCATCTCACCCTGATCGCTGCGAAGTGAGGTGATGGGTCGTGGCTACATCGGTGAAGGCGCGCTCGCTGTTCGACGCGTCGATCGTCAGGCAGGCGGTCGTCGACTCGCTCCGCAAGCTGACGCCCCGGCGCCAGGTGCGGAACCCGGTCATGTTCGTCGTCTACGTGGGCTCCATCCTCACGACGCTCCTCTGGGTCCAGGCGCTCGTCGGTAAGGGGGAGGCGCCCGGCTGGTTCATCTTCTGGGTGTCGGTGTGGCTCTGGTTCACGGTGCTGTTTGCCAACTTCGCCGAGGCGATGGCTGAAGGGCGCGGTAAGGCCCAGGCGGCGTCGCTCCGCAAGGCGCGACGCGACCTGCAGGCCAAGCGGCTGGCGCGCCCCGAGCGCGGCGCGAGGTACGAGGTGGTCGCCGCCGCGGCGCTGCGAAAAGGGCAGTTCGTGCTCGTCGAAGCCGGGGATTTCATTCCGGCGGACGGGACGGTCATCGAGGGTGTCGCCTCGGTGAACGAGGCCGCGATCACCGGCGAGAGCGCGCCGGTGATCCGCGAGAGCGGGGGCGACCGCAGCTCCGTCACCGGCGGCACGCAGGTGCTGTCCGACTGGCTCATCGTCGAGGTCACCGCGGACCCCGGCGAGGCGTTCCTCGACCGCATGATCTCGCTCGTGGAGGGCGCCAAGCGCCAGAAGACGCCGAACGAGATCGCGCTCGACATCCTGCTCGCGGCGATGACCATCATCTTCCTTCTGGCCACGGCCACGCTGCTGCCGTTCTCCCTCTACAGCGTGGGGGCGGCGGGGCATGGCACGCCCGTGACGGTGACCGTCCTCGTGGCGCTGCTCGTCTGCCTGATCCCCACGACGATCGGCGCCTTGCTCTCGGCCATCGGCATCGCCGGGATGGACCGCATGATCCAGAAGAACGTCATCGCCATGTCGGGCCGCGCGGTCGAGGCCGCCGGCGACGTCGACGTCCTCCTGCTCGATAAGACGGGCACGATCACCCTCGGCAATCGCCAGGCGACCGAATTCTTTCCGGCCCCCGGCGTCGGCGAGCGCGACCTCGCCGACGCAGCCCAGCTGGCGTCACTCGCCGACGAAACGCCGGAGGGCCGGAGCATCGTCGTCCTGGCCAAGGAGAAGTACGGCATCCGGGAGCGCGACGTGCAGAAGCTTGGCGCCACCTTCGTGCCCTTCACGGCCCAGACGCGGATGAGCGGAGTCAGCCTGAACGGCCGCCAGATCCGCAAGGGCGCCGCCGACGCGATCGAGGCGCACGTCAAGCAGCTGGGTGGCTCCGTGCCCGCGGGTATCCGTGTCGCGGTCGACACCATCGCGAAAGCGGGCGCCACGCCGCTCGTCGTCGCCGACGGCGCGAAGGTGCTCGGCACGATCCAGCTCAAGGACATCGTCAAGGGCGGCATCAGGGAGCGGTTCGGCGAGCTCCGGCGGATGGGCATCAAGACCGTCATGATCACCGGCGACAACCCGCTGACGGCGGCGGCCATCGCCGCCGAGGCCGGCATCGACGACTTCCTGGCCCAGGCCACGCCCGAGGCGAAGCTCAAGCTCATCCGCGACGTCCAGGCCGAGGGGCGGCTGGTGGCGATGACGGGCGACGGGACCAACGACGCGCCGGCGCTGGCTCAAGCGGACGTGGCGGTCGCCATGAACTCCGGCACGCAGGCGGCCAAGGAAGCCGGCAACATGATCGACCTGGACTCCAACCCCACGAAGCTGCTCGAGGTCGTCGAGACCGGCAAGCAGATGCTGATGACGCGCGGGGCGCTCACGACGTTCAGCATCGCCAACGACGTCGCCAAGTACTTCGCGATCATCCCGGCGGCGTTCGCCACGACCTACCCGGTGCTCGACGCGCTCAACATCATGCGGCTCGCGACGCCGGAGAGCGCGATCCTTTCGGCGGTCATCTTCAACGCGCTCATCATCATCGCGCTGATCCCGCTCGCCCTGAAGGGCGTCCGCTACCGGGCGATCGGCGCAGCCTCCGTCCTTCGCCGTCACGTCTGGATCTACGGAGTGGGTGGCATCATCATCCCGTTCCCGGGAATCAAGCTGGTCGACATGATTCTGGTATTTCTCCACCTGGTGTAGAGGAGCGCAGCCATGCTTGCTCACTGCCGTGCGGCAGTCGTCTCGCTGGTCATATTTTCGATCGTCACGGGCGTGGCGTATCCGGCGATCGTGACCGCCATCGCCCAGGCCGTGTTCCCTCGGCAGGCGAACGGTAGCCTGATCGTCAGGGACGGCAAGGCCGTCGGCTCGGCCCTCATCGGCCAGCCCTTCGACGATCCGAGGTACTTCTGGGGGCGCCCGTCGGCCACCACGCCGTTCTCGTACAACGCCGGCTCGTCGTCGGGCTCGAACCTCTCCCCCACGAATCCGGACCTGGTCAAGGCGGTCCAGGCGCGGGTCGACGCCATCCGGGCAGCGGATCCCGATATCACTGCCCCGGTCCCGGTCGACCTGGTGACGGCCTCCGCGAGCGGTCTCGACCCGCACATCAGCCCCGCCGCGGCGCTCTACCAGGTCTTCCGCGTGGCGAAGGCGCGGAAGCTCGATCCTCAGGCCGTCGCGCGACTCGTCGAGGAACACATCGAAGGCCGCCTGTTCGGCCTCCTCGGCGAGCCCCGCGTGAACGTCCTCGAGCTGAACCTGGCGCTCGACGGCAGGTGACG
>Ga0137396_10001163_pt1 | contig 13574 bp, 7 predicted proteins | sample czc16metaG_FD_108284 | JGI IMG/M metagenome (GOLD analysis project Ga0137396, IMG submission 108284) | Vadose zone soil microbial communities from Angelo Coast Range Reserve, California, USA - czcobulk3.16 metaG | ecosystem: Environmental > Terrestrial > Soil > Vadose zone | place: USA...
CGGGACGACCGCGGTACCGCCCGCGCCCGGCCTCACTCCGCGGGCCCCAGAGCCGATGCGGGAGCCCGAGCCGAGCGTGCCGAAGTCGGCCCTGCCGATCGCCCCCGATGCCCCTTCGGGCGCGGCCACCGCCGCGAAGATCCCGCCGGCCCCGACACCGCCCAACTCGATTCCGCCGGCGCACGTGCCACCGGATACCTTGCCGCCCCCTCCCCCGAAGCCGGCGCCCGACTCGGCTAAATAGGGGCGCGCCGTCGGGCGCCGTCCTCGCCCTCTTCGATCATCGCCGCCAGCGTGGAGCGAAGCGGCGTCGGATCGAAGCCGAGCTCGGCGCGGGTCCGCGCGTTTTGGACGGGCGCGAGCCGCTTCAGGTGCAGCACCAGCTCACGCGGGAGCACGAGCTGACGCAGGAAGGAATGCCGGGGAAGGACCGGCGTGAGGAGTCCCATCTCCTCGACCAGGAGATCGGGAAGGCGACGCCGCGGAGCCGGGACACCGGATAGCTCGGCCAAGAGTTCGTAGACCATCCCCAGCCGGACGCACTCCCCCGTCGCGAAATACCGCCGGCCTCCGCGTCCGCGCTCGATCGCCGACGCGACGCAGCGACCCACGTCGCTTCCGCCTGTCGTGGCGAGCCAGACGTCGTTCAGCAATCGGAACGGAAGCTCGCGACTCACGAAAGCCTTCACGAGACCTCCCAGGATCGTCGTCGCGCCGGGCTGCACGAGAACGCCGGGACTCACCACCATGGTCGCCATGCCGCCCGACCGGTTCGATTCGAGCACCATGGCCTCCGCCTCGAACTTCATGCGCACATACTCGGATTCGTAGCGTCCCTCGGGGGGCGTCTCCTCGTCGACCGGCCGGCTCTTGTCGCCGCGCTCCTGCACGGTGCCCGTGTAGCCGATCAACACGAAGATTCGGGCGCCGGCGCTCTGCGCCTCGGCGAGGAGTGCTTCCGTTCCGTCCACGTTGATCCGCCGCTGCGCGGCGCGCGCCAGCCTCGCGAACCCTGTGCGCGCGGCTGCGTGGACCACGACGTCGCATCCCTCCGCGATTCCCCGGAGCGACGCGGGTCTCGAGAGATCTCCCCGCACCACCTCGACCGGGGGCGGCGCGGACTCTTGAGTCCTGCGCCTACGGAAGGCGCCATCCAAGGGAGCCTGGTGCCTCAGGATTCGGAGAGGGACCTGAAATCCCGCCAGAGACGGCCACAGAGCGCGTCCGACCGTTCCGGTCGCACCCGCGACGAGTATTCGCATGGGCAGGTATGGAGATCGCATTGGGGTGTGGGCGCGGTGCGCGTACGTCGCGTGGCACGGGGCGCGCGCGCGTAGAGTCTATCACTCCTTGACCCGAGACGCGGGATCGAGTCTTCTTTCCCCGATGGCCCCGGACGCCGCTTCCCACGAACGGAAATCCATCTTCTTCCTGGCGCGATTCGAGGCGTGGGCGCTCCCCCGGATCGCCGCGGCACTCCCCCGATGGGTGGTCCCGGATCACCTGACGCTCCTGGGCGTCTTCGCCGCGACCTGGATCGCGGTGGCATACGCCCTTTCGAATCGGTCCGAGGCGTGGCTCTGGGGGGCGAGCGCCGGTCTGGTGGTGCACTGGTTCGGCGACAGCCTGGACGGCACCCTCGCCCGCGTGCGGAAGATCGAGCGCCCGCGGTACGGCTTCTACCTGGACCACCTCACCGACGCTTACTCGACCACCGCGATCGGAATCGGCCTCGGCCTTTCCCCGTACATGCTGCTCTCGGTCGGTCTCGCGATCGTGATCGCCTATCTCGTTCTCTCGATCAACGTGTACCTCGAGACCCACGCCTTCGGCGAGTTCCAGTTCGGCTACGCGTGGATGGGACCGACCGAGGCGCGCGCGATTTTGATCGCGTTGAACACGCTGGCGCTCTTTCGCCCCCCGCTCCCCTTCCACGTCGGCGTGGTGGGCGCGACGGTGTTCGATGTGATCGGCGCCGCGGGGGCGCTCGCGATGGCCGGCCTTCTCATCGCGCGCGTCGCGAGGAATCTCAGGCGTCTCTCCGCAATGGAGCCCGCGAGGAAATAGTCCGCCGTCACCGAATCTGCAACCTTCCCACGTCGCCCTCCTCGTGGTCTGCAAGGAAACTCTGGCCCATCGCGGCCAATCCGCCCGAATTCCCCCGCGCTGGCGTGCTCCATTCCAGCCGCCTTGCGTCCTGCGAGAGGCGCGATCGCTTCATCCCAACCGGATCGGCCCGCGGCTCCGCGCGCCGCGCAACCTGCATGGAATCCTGGCACGCCGTCTGCTTCGCACCTGAGTGGTCGGGGGGACTGCATCCATAAATCCGCAGAGCAGGCTCTTCCCAGCGAGACACCCCGCGGACATAAGGAGGTCTCATGAAGTCCTCACTCAAGCTTCTGGCCCTGGGCTTACTGCTGTTGCTCGTGCCGTTCGCGACCGCCCATGCCCAGGCGCCTTCGCTATCCGCCATTCCCAACGTCGGCGTGAACGCCGGCGCTACAGCGACCGTGAACGTGGTCGCGGTTGACGTCGGCGGCCGGCCGATCGCCCTCACCGCTTCCCTGCCGTCCTTCGGGACACTGAACACGCCAACGTCGGGGACCGGGGTCGTGGTCACCACACTCAGCCTGGCTCCATCTACCGCGAACGTCGGCACCTACACGGGCGCCGTGACGGCGACGGCGGGAGGCGTGGCGAACATCAAGACTTTCGAGATCACGGTCAACGCCGCGGGTTCGAACCGGTCGCCGGTCGTGACCGCTCCCGCTCTACAAGAAGTCACGGCCGGGTCGACTCTCAGCTTCACGGTAAGCGCCAGCGATGCGGACGCGGACGCCATCACGTCCCTGAGCGCCTCGGGGGTCCCCGCCGGAGCCACGTTCACGCCGAACGCCTCGAACACGTCGGGGATGTTCCACTGGACGCCGGGCGCGGGAGATGTGGGCGAGTACGACATCACATTCACGGCATCGAACTCGCTTTCGGGGGCGGCCGTGACGCATATCCGCGTCGCGAGCGCGGCTACGGTCACGATCACCCCGATCGATGATGTTACGCTGGCGGAGGGCGGCTCTCTGTCCGTGCCGGTCAGCGCGGCCGGCGTGGCGGGCGCCATGGTGACCCTGACCGCCTCGCTCCCGTCGTTCGGGACCCTGAATCCACCGGGCTCCGGCACGGGAGGTGTGAACACGACGATCACGCTCTCTCCGCCCGCGGGAAGCACGGGCACCCACCATGCCTCGGTCACCGCTACGTCCCTCGGGGTTTCCGTCACCGAGCTCTTCGACATCATCGTCACGGGCGGCGGTGGGGTCGAGAACCATGCGCCGGTTCTGAGCGCTCCCGCGAGTCAGACGGTCGCTATTGGATCGACCCTCAGCTTCGACGTGACCGCGACCGACGCGGACGGGGATCACGTCGACCTGTTCGGGAGCGCTCTGCCCCCAGGGTCTGGCTTCCTTGATCACGGCGACAACACGGGAACGTTCACGTGGAGCCCGGTTCCCGGTCAGGCGGGGACGTACACGGCATCGTTCAGCGGCACGGACAACCGGGGCGGCTCCGGCTCGGCCAGCACGATGATCACCGTGACGGGCGGCGTCGTCGAGAACCACGCGCCGACCCTGAGCGCTCCTTTGACACTCCACGTGGACGAGGGCGTCAACCTTTCGTTCACGGTGACCGCCTCCGATCCCGACGCCGATCACGTCGCCCTCTCGACGAATTCAGTGCCCTCCGGGGCCTCGTTCTCCGATCAGGGGAACGACTCCGGGATTTTCTCGTGGACTCCCGGCTCCACGCAGTCCGGGGTCTATGACGTGACGTTCGTCGGGAACGACGGGCATGGCGGCACCGGCACCGCGACCACGACCATCACGGTCATCGATGTGGGCGGCGGCGGTGGCGAGGTTCCGGGGAAAGCGTGTCTCATCGGAGACTTCAAGGCCGGAAGTGAAACCACCTGCTTCCGAATCCGGCCCGTCAATGGCTCCTTCGACGTTCGAAATCTCGTCCAGTCCAGTATCACGCTCGAATTCCACGGGGAGTCGATCGCGGCGCTGCCTGGCGGGACTCAGCTCGAGGTCGATTGCCATCGCCACGAGGGCGGCGGTGATGGAGACGACGGTGGCGACGATCCCGGAGACCACGGCTCCGACAATGGAAGGGGCCACCACGACGGGGCCGCGGTTCGACTCGGCGGCGACCATCCTCACGGCGACGGCCACGGTGATGACGGCGACGGCGATGACGACGATGCCTGCGGGATTAGCTGCGATGACCATGGCCACGGCGACCAAGACTCCGGCAACGGGGGTGACAATCACGACGACGATCACGAGGGCGATGACGACGTCGATTGCGACAATTGCTCCGGGAACGGCGGTGGCGGGACCTGCGACACGGTCGCGGTCCGCGCATGTTTCTCGACGCAGGCCCTTTTGAGCCTGTTCGCTGGAGCGAGCTTGCCGTGCGATCTGGTCAACGCCGAGATCCACGCCACTCTGACAAACGGCGCCACGGTCGTGGCCACGTTCGGCGGAGACAGGCACGCGGACGAAGATAAGGACAAAGACAAGAACAAGGACAAGGACAAGGACAAGAACAAAGACAAGAACAACGACAAGAACAAGGATAACGACAAGGGCAACGAAGGGCGCGGCGGGAAGGACGTGAGAGTCCTGAAGGCGAAGATCTGGCCGAACCCGCTCAACCCGAGGACGGAGCTCTCCTTCTCGATGTCCCGTGAGGGCAGGGTGCGTGTGACGATCTATGACATGCAGGGGCGGCTCGTGAAGACGCTCCTGGACGAGGTCCGTGCCGCCGGCGAGCAGAAGCTGGCGTGGGACGGATCGAACGCTCGGAGCCAGAGAGTGGCTTCCGGCGTGTACTTCTTCCGGATTCAGGCGCCGGAGGGGGAGGTCATCCAGAGGGTCGCTGTCGTGAAGTAGCTCGTTCCCGGCAGCGCGTTTCGAATGGGCGGGCGGGGCGCCTTCGCGTCCCGCCCGTTCTCTATTCCCGCCGCGATGGAGCCCGCGAGAAATAGCGCCGCGTGCCGCGCCGCCCGAGAGCCCGGCGCCGAGCCCGAATCTGCAACCTTCCCGCGTCGCCCGTCTGGCGGACTGCAAGAAAACCTCTGGCCCGTCGCGGCCAGATCCCTCGAACGTCGTGAATTCTTCTGTCCAATTCGAGCCACCGTCGCGTCCTGCGACGGGCGCGATCGTTTCATCCCAACCGGATCGGGCCGTGGCACCGCGCGCCGCGCAATCTGCAAGAAATCGCGGCACGCCGCCTGCTTTGCGCGTGAGTGGTCGGGGATTGCGTCCACCCCGGACGCATCATCGCGGCGGTTGAGCCGGTCGGGTCCGATCGCCGGGAAGAAAACAGGCAAACCGTACCGAGGAGGTTCGTCGTGCGCCAAGCACTTCGCGCGGCTCGCGCGGGAGCGTGGCTCGCTCTGGTTCTAGCCGCGCAACTCAACGCCGCCCCCGCGATCGCGGGGCCGTTCACGCGACTGCAAGTATTGCTGCCGGGCGAGACCGCGGCTCCAGGAACGTCCTCGGGCAAGACGGGAACCCCGAGTCCTCAAACTGCGGGCGTTCCCTTCTTCGTCACGGTCCGTGCGTGCGACGCCTCCTGGGCCCTGGTGTCCACGGTGACCCACTCGATCCAGATTCTGTGTTCGGACGCGAGCGCGTCGCTCCCCGCGCCGGCCCAGCTCGTCGGGGGCACGGGTGACTTTCTCGTGATCCTGAACGCGGGCGGCAACTTCACGATCTACGCGCACGACCAATCGGATGTCACGATTCCGGATGGCCCCAGCTCCTCGGTTCGATCGATCGTGCTGCAGAGCATCGAGATTTCGAGCATCTCGAGGAACCAGACCGCCGGTGTCCCAATCACGGTCACGGTCACGGCCCGGGATCCGAACGGCGACGTCGTGAGTGGGTTCGCGGGCGCCGTGCGGCTTCGCCAGCTCACCAGCTCCGGCGAGGGCCGAATCTCGCCGCTGAGCGTGAACCTGACCTCGGGCCAGTGGACCGGCAGCATCACCGTCTACCGCGCCGACGAGACGAAACCGAGCCTCGGGAACGTGTTCGTCCGAGCAGAAGTTGAAGGCCATCCCTCTCAGAGCGGCGTCAGCAACGCGTTCCTCGTCCACCCCGGATCGCTCCGGCGCCTGCAGATCGTCGCGCCTGGCGAATCGCCCCTCCCTGGAAGCGTGAGCGGCATCACCGGCGTTCCGGCGAGCCAGGCGGCCGGGCGCAGCTTCACCGTCAGCGTTTACGCGACCGACGACTACTGGAACCCGGTGCCGAGCGGGGACGCGGTGCGCGTCTCATCCCCCACCGATCCCGCGGACACGCCCGTGAACGGCTCCCTGTCGGGAGGCTCCCGGCAATTCACGTTCACGCTCATGACGGTTGGAATGCAGACGCTGATGGTGACGGACCAGAGCGACCCGAACATCGTGTCGATGACGAGCGCCGGGATCCAGGTGATCCCGAACGCGGCGGATCACTTCGCCTTTTCGGCGATCGCGTCCCCTCAGGTCGCGGGCGTGCCGGTCACCGTCACGGTCCGGGCGACCGACCCGAGCGGGAACACCGTTTACGACTATGCGGGTGACGCGGTCCTGGCTTCCAATACGGGCTCCGGCACGAGCACGCCGACCCTGATCACGTTCGTGGCGGGAGTCTGGACCGGCCCGGTCACGTTCTTCGGGGCGGGCGCCTCGGTGCGGCTCACGTGCACCGATTTCTCCGCGCCTCCCAGGACGGGAACGAGCGGGAACGTCGTCGTGAATCCCGGCTCCTACGTGAAGCTCCAGATCATCCTGCCGGGCGAGACCGCAAAGGGAGGCACTGCGGACGGCAAGGACGGGACGCCGAGCAATGAGACGGCGGGAACCCCCTTCCCGATCACCCTGCGCGCGGTCGACGCTTACTGGAACGTCGTGAGCGGCATCGGCGACCGTGTCGCGCTCACTTCGACGGACGCGTTCGCGAGCCTTCCCGCCGAGACGACGCTCGTGAGCGGGCAGCTCGTCTTCCCGGGGCGCCTGTACAAGAGCGGAACGCAGACGATCACCGTGCGGGACGTGGACAACCCCGGAATCCTGAACAACACGTCGGGAAACGTCACGATCGTCGGAGGTGCGTTCTCGCGGGTGCTGGTCCTGGCGCCGGGCGAGTCCCCCGCGCCGGGCACCGCGAGCGGCCGCACGGGCGCCGCGACCGATCAGTCGATCAACTACGCCTTCACGCTCACGGTGCTCGCGACAGACCCGTGGTGGAACCCGATCGCGGGCCCCACGGACGTGGTGCACATCACGTGCGGGGACCCGCTGGCGCAGCTGCCGGCGGATCAGGCCATGGTGAACGGCGTCGCCACGATGAACATCCGGCTCTCAACGGGCGGCTTCCAGCAGATCTCGGCAACCGACGTCACACAGCCTTCGAAGCCGGGCAGCACCACGCAGGTCCGGGCGATCTCGAGCGGATTCCACCTCGAGGCGTCGATTGTCCCCGCGGCCGTTCGGGCGGGCGAGCCGTTCACGGTGATCGTCAAGGTGACGAACGACGCGGGCAGCGTGATCCAGGAAGTGAATTCCTTCGTGACGCTCGTGGCACAGCGCGCGTCGGACCGGTCCTCGGGCCGGGGCGTCCTGCTCACGAGCCAGTTCCAGCTCCTGCAGGGACAGCGGGCCATTTCCGAAACCTACACGTTCGCGGAGCCGATCGTCATCGTGGCCCGCGACGACGCGGGAAACGCGCCCGCGACGAGCAACGTCATCACGGTGACGCCCGGGCTGCCCAGCCTGATCCACCTCAGCAGCAACCCGCCGTGGGTCGGCGGGAACCGGCACGCCACGATCGTGGCGCGCGTCGTGGACGCTTTCGAAAACGGCGTCCCGGCCCAGGCGGCGGCCTTCAGCATCGTGACGGGCACCGGGACGATCACGGGCTCGGACTCGCTGAGCGACGCCGGCGGCTACGCGCGGGCGGACTTCCTGAGCCCGCGGAATCCGGAGAAGAGCACGATCCGGTTCACCGCGAGCGGACTCATGCTCGATCTCGATCTGGACGTCGCGTTCATAGATCCGGGCGCCGCGGTCGGCACCGCGTACAGCTTCCCCAATCCCTTCAATCCACCCAACCAGCCAGCGACGATCGCCTGGAAGATCATGGACAACGCCAACGTCACGCTGCGCGTCTATACGCAGACTGGGAATCTGGTCTTGATGAGGGAGTTCCCGAGCGGCGGCCAGGGCGGCCAGGCGGGCCTCAACCAGTTCGTCTGGGACGGGAAGAACGGCAAGGGAGAGTTGGTCTCGAGCGGCGGCTACATCGTCATGATCGAGGCTCCGGGCACGGGTGTCATCCGCCGCAAGATCGCGGTGGTTCGGTAATCGAGGAGGAGACATGAACCGCATGGTGAAAAGCGTGGCCCTGAATCTCGTCCTCGCCGGAACGCTTCTCCTGAGCGCCGGGCCGGCGTGGGGCGAAGGTCAAGCGGGAGGCGCGCCGGGGGCGTGGCTCTCGACCTACGTCAATGCTCGCACGCTCGGCCTGGGCGGCGCCTTCGTCGGCGCGGCCGACGACGCGTCCACGGTCATCTGGAACCCCGCGGGCCTGAGCACGCTCGTACCCAACGAGCTGCGCATGGATGTGTCGCGGCTCTTCGAGGACACGACGCTCGGCGCCTTCCAGTTCGCGGTTCCGGGGAGCAGGCTGCCGAGCTTCGGGCTCAGCGTGCTCACGCTCCGCTCGGGCGCCTTCGAGAAGACGGACGACATGAACAATCCGATCGGAACGTTCCACGAGATCGAGACCGCATACATCCTCACCATGTCGCGGGCGCTGACTCCCCGCTTCGCTCTCGGAATGAATTCGAAGCTCGTGCGCCAGAGCATCGAGGACTTCAGCGGGGGTGGCGTCGGATTCGACGTCGGCGCGATCTATAACCTCACGCCGGCCCTCCGCGTGGGGGCCTCGGCGCTGAACCTTGGCGGACCGAGCATCCCTTCGTGACACAAAGGAAACGTACGCCACGCAGTTTCGCGGGGGATTCTCGGCGACCCTGCTCCGGGGGCGCGGGCTCATCACGGCCGAGCTGGACCAGACGCAAAATTACGGCACGACGATGCACGGCGGCTCGGAGTACTGGGTTCAGCCCGCGTTCGCGCTCCGGGTCGGCATGAACGATCAGCGCCCGAGCGGCGGCTTCAGCTACCGGACAAGCGGGCATTACCAGTTCGACTACGGCGTCTCGGATCATCCGCTCGGAATCGTGCACCGGATCGGCGTTTCCTATCGCTTCGGAGGCTTCTACGCCAGCGCCAAGGCGGAGCCCGAGGTCTTCTCGCCGACGGGAGAGAGCGCCGTCACGAATATCCTGCTCGGATCGCGCACCAAGTCGGAAACGGATAATTGGAGCCTGTCGCTCATCAACAAGACCGACGAGGTGGTCCGCCGCTTCGGAGGGAAAGGCTCGCCACCGGCGCATCTCCTCTGGGACGGCAAGAACGAGAGCGGCATGCCGCTCCCGGACGGCGCCTATCGCTATCAGCTCATCGTGCACGACGCGGACGGCAAGGAAATCCTGAGCCCGACGCACGTGGTCGAGATCTCGACGGGCGGGCCGCAAGGATCCGTTCCGGTGATCCCGATTCAGCAGTAACCCAGTCGCGCGGAGAACAAGGACGATGATCGAAACGTTTCAGCGTCTCCGGCACTCCCTCCCCGTCCTGGCGGTCACCCTGGCGCTGGGCGGGGTCGCGGTCTCGGCCACGGCCGGAAAACTGCACGCGGCCGAGAGCAAGTCGGCTCCGGGCTCCACGCTCCAGGAAGCCGGGCTCAAGTTCGAGTCGGCCCGGCTCCTGAGCGACGCCGATCGCGTCGCCGGACTCGAGGAAGCGCTCAAGATCACGTCGCGGGCCATGGATCGCGGAACGGAGGGCGAGAGAGCCGCCGCGCGCTTTCTCTCCGGTGAGATCCGGTGCGGGCTCGGACGCTTCAGGGAGGCGGAGGGCGAATTCCGCCGCGCCGAGAAAGGCTTTCGCCGGACTCCATTCGCCGACGATGCCGCGTTCGCCGCGATCCAGGCGCTGGAGGCGGCCGGAAACGACGCCGAGGCGGCCAAAGCGTGGGTCGCCTGGGAAGGCCGCCATCCCCAGAGCCCGCTCATGGGCGAAGCCCGGCTCGCGGAGGCGTGGAACGCGCTCCGCCGCGGTGAGACGACCGCGGCGCAGAAGAACCTCGCCGCGCTGACCGCGTCCCGCGCCTGGTACGGCTCCGATCCCCGGGTCGCGCTGGCTCAGGCCACGGCCCTCTACCAGCGCGGCAAATCCGCCGAGGCCCTGGCGGCGCTCGGGCCCAAGCCCTCGGGCGCCGCGGCGATCTATCTTCGCGCCCTCTGTCTCCGGGGCTCCGGCTCGCTGCTCAAGGCCGCGGCGTCGTTCCAGGACGTCGCCGACCGCTACCCGGATTCGAATCTTCGCGATTACGCGCTCCTCGCCAAGGCCGACGCATTCTTGAAGGCGAAGGACTACCGGAGCGCCGGCGAGGAATTCGCGCGCGCCGCAGAGCGCGTCCGGGACGACAAGGTCCGTGCCGAGGCGGAGCTTCGCTGGGCGGGCTCGGTCTACCTCGCGGGCCAGGTCGACTCCTCGCTCGCTCTGCTGCGCGGGATCGTGGGACGACGCGGGGGCACCGACTTCGCAGCCCGCGCGCAGTTCCTCGTGGGTGAAGCGCTGATCGGCAACAAGATGTACGCGGAAGCGATCGTGGAGCTGAATCGCGTGCTCACAACCTATTTCCAGCATTCCGTGGCAGCGAGCGCCCAGTATCGGGTGGCGCGCTGCCTGGACGCGCTGGGCCGCCGCGCGGACGCGACCGGAACCTACCAAGCCGTCGTTTCAGGCTACCCGCTGGAGCCGGAGTCTCCCGCGGCCGCGTACTTGGCGGGGGTGGGTCTCCTTTCGCAAAACCGTCCCTTGGCCGCGGCCCCCTATTTTCAGATCGTGCTCGACCGCTATGCCTCGCGGACCGACTCCTCCTCCTCGACGCTCACCTTCGCGTCGTCGGAGCTGGCGGGTCTCGTGGACGCGGCGCTCTGCCTGCTCGAGTACACGTACCACAAGGCCGGTAACATCGGTCAGCTCGCCGGCGCGCCTCACGTCCTCTTGCAACGCATGCCCCCGAGCCGGTCGCCCTGGCGCGCGTGGGCGCTCCTGATCGACGCCGACGCCTCCGCGGCGCAAGGGCGCTACGTGGAAGCGCAGGCCACGCTCGAGCGTCTCACGCGGGACTTCCCGAGCCACCCGATCGGGGCCTCGGCGACGAAGCTCCTCGCGTGGACCTACGCGCGCCAGGGACGCGACAGCCTCGCGGTCGCCTCGGAGGAGCGGCTCGTCGCGCTGTACGGCGGATCGGGAGACGCTTCGGTCGTGAGCGGGGCGTTGCTCGACATCGCGCGCTACCGTTTCAACCAGAAGCGCTATCGGGACGCGGCGGCGGCGTACGACGGGTTCCTGCGCAAGTACCCCACCCATCCGGACAGGCTCAGCGCGCGCTACCAGGCGGGACTCTGCTACAGCCGCTTGAACCGCGCCGGGGACGCCGTGGACCAATGGGAGGCGGTCGTGAAGGACAGCGCGAGCGCACCGATTGCCGAGAAAGCGTGGACGCGCGCGGGGGATCTCTACTTCATGGCCCAGCGCTACACGGAAGCGAAGCGCTGCTACACGGGACTCCTCGAGAACTTCGCCGGGACCGACGTCGCCTCGCTGGCGACGCTGCGCCTCGCGCAGTGCGAGTACAACGCGGGGAATGATGCGGCGGCGCTGGCGGGGTTCTCCAAGACGCAGGAGCAATATCCGGGAACGCCCGCGGCGCGCGAGGCGAAGCGCGGCACGGAGCTCGCGCTGTATCGTCTCGGTCAGACCGCGAAGGGGAACGACGTGCTGGAGACCCTGATCCAGCAGTATCCCTCGAGTGCGTTCGCCGCCGACGCCCAATTCCAGATCGCGAAGCGGCACTACCAGGAAAAGGAGTTCCGCCAGGCAGCCGAAGGATTTCGCCGGGTCGTGAGCCGGTTCCCGGGCTATTCCTCGGCCGATCAGGCCCAGTTCCTCCTCGCGGACTCCTACGCCCAGAGCGGATCCGCGCCGGAGGCGCGGCTGGCCTACGAGCAGTTCCTCTCCTTTTTCCCGGAGAGCGACCTGAGACCCACGGTGGAATTCCGCCTCGGCGTGATGGAGTTCGAAGCCAAGGAATACTCGCCCGCCGCCGTCGCGTTCACCCGGGTGCTCGAGGAGAGCGTCTCGACCGAGATGGGATCGGCGTCGCGGTACAACCTGGCGCTCTGCCAGAAGCTGCTCGGACAGACCGACGACGCCCGCGCCTCGCTCGAGCGTTACCGGATGGACCGCCCGCGTGACTCGCGTACCGCGGAGGTCGCCTACCAGCTCGGCGACATGGACGAGGCCGCCGGCCGCACGCAAGAGGCCGCCCAGGAGTTCGAAACCGCGCTCGCTTCGGGCCCCTCGCGGGCGCTCGAGGTCGAGCTGCAATACCGGGTGGGCCGTTGCCGCGAAGGGCTCGGAGACCCCGACGCCGCGCTCAAGGCGTATCTCCGCGCGGCCGCGTCGACGGATCGCCGGAACGCGTTCCGCGTCTCGGCGCTGACGCGCTGCGCCGCGCTGTACGAGTCGAAGAAGAGCTTCGCGAGGGCGCTCGATATCTACCTCGACATCGCCCACAACTCTGAGGATCACGAGCTGGCCGCGCTCGCCAAGGGGCGCGCGTCCCAGCTTCAGGCAGGTTCCAGGAAGCGGTAAACCCGAAACGGTCGCAGGAAAACGAGTCACCGAAAGGAGTCAGGCCATGTTCGAGAATTTCGACTGGATCGGCGCCATGCGCTCGAGTCCCGTCATGGTGATCATCATGCTCTGCAGCGTGCTGACGGTCGGCTTCGCGATGGAACGGATGATCTACTACACCAGGCGCCGGGGCAACCCGGACGGGGTGCTCGCCACGGCGTTGATCGCGGTGCGCGGCGGGAACCGTGAGGAGGCCACACGCGTCCTGAACGGCTCTTCCCATCCGTTCGGGGCCGTGGCCGCGGAGATGCTCAAGAGCAGCGAGCTTTCCGCGGAGGCCGTGGAGGAGAAGCTGCAGATCGCGCTGAGCGAGCAGCGGATGCAGCTCGAGCGCAACCTAGGATTCATCGGCACCATGGGGAACACGGCGCCCTTGATCGGACTTCTCGGAACGGTGTGGGGCATCATGCGCGCGTTCCACGACATGGCGCGGACCGGGTCCGCCGGCCCCTCGGTGGTCGCATCGGGGGTGGACGAGGCGCTCTTCACTACGGCGGCCGGACTCATCGTGGCCGTGCCCGCCGTCATACTCTACAACCACTTCACGCGTCGCATGGGGGTGCTGCTGACCGTGGCGGAAAACCGCGCCCGGACCCTTCGTATCGAGTCCGAGGCGGCCCGGGGCGGTCACCGCGCCTCCCGGGTGGCATAGGGGGCATCCGTGCGAATCACACGGAAGCGAAATCCC
>Ga0137396_10001164_pt1 | contig 13564 bp, 17 predicted proteins | sample czc16metaG_FD_108284 | JGI IMG/M metagenome (GOLD analysis project Ga0137396, IMG submission 108284) | Vadose zone soil microbial communities from Angelo Coast Range Reserve, California, USA - czcobulk3.16 metaG | ecosystem: Environmental > Terrestrial > Soil > Vadose zone | place: USA...
CTCAGGCTTTTTGCAGAATGCGACGACTCGGTAGCTTAGCCGAGGTGCCTTTCTGACGAGAACGTCGAACGACCTAACTAACTTTAGAAACGTTGAATTTGCCCGGAAAACGGCCTCGTCGCCTCGGATATTTGTAACGACGAAAGAGTGAAGATTAAGCATCGTTCGTAATGATTTGAGGGTCATAACTCTGATGTGATCGCCTGATGGGACAATATCGGGGCGCCCAGGCTCGAATTCCGTTATGTGGCCAAGAGGGTACCGAAGACTTGGATTATTCGTGAATGGTTCATAACCAATTAGGAGCGCCAGTCTGTTGTAGAGAGACGACAGGTTAGGCGTTGTCAGTATAAGGGTGCCACTAGGTTTCAATACGCGATATATTTCATCTAGGAAATGATCTGTGTCAAAAACGTGCTCTATCACTTCTCCAGCGAAAACAGCGTCAAAATAGTCCGAATCGACTGGTATTCTCTGATAGCTAAGGTCAACACAGAACGCGGTAATCCCCTTGTCTGTTGCCAGTTTGACAGCTTGTTGGGAAATGTCCGTTCCGTATACGTCAACGCCTTTTGTGGCTCTCTTCACTATGCTTGCAAAGTTTCCGTCTCCACATCCGACATCCAAGAAGGTCTTCATTGAGGCGGACTTGAGAAACTTTAAGGCGATTCTCATTCTGTGAGGCAGTTCTTCCTCGGTGGGCCATGTAGCTCCGAGATAGAGGTCGCGGATTTCTTTATACTCAGCCAAAATGGTTTACTTCACTTGATTGCCTTTTCCTCATTGCACTAACCTTCGTCATCATAACAGTATCTATATCGTTCAATGAATCCACGACAACACACCCTTCAGACTACGCGGCCCCTTTTTCGGTTTGTCCAATCAAACCGAGAAAGCTCCTTGAGAAGGCTTGAGTTGAAAAGGAATTCGAACGCGCCCTTGCTCTCTCAGCTTCTCGGCGCCAACTTGACTCGTCAGTTAGAAGGTCCTCGATCTCGTTTGTCAAATCCTCAGTTTTGGTATACCCTCTTCCGAACTTTCCTCGAGAAACAACATCTATCCATGGGCCGCTATTCTCGCCGGCATATACTACTGGAACAGCTCCGGCACTCATCCCCTCGACGACAGAAATGCCGAAAGGCTCAAACTGGGAAGGGTGAACAATTACCTTGGTTTTTTCAAGAATCTGCAGCAACATTCTCTTTGGCGCGTCGGGAATAATCCGAACACGGTCCTGCAGACCGTTCTGCTTTACATAACGAACGAGGTTTCTGAAGCACGCGATATCACGTAGATGTCCAATAATGAAGCACTTACAGGATGGCCTAACTCTCTTCATGGCCTCTACGACTTGTTGGTGCCTCTTGTTTGGCTGTATGGCCCCGAGAGAAACAACAAAATTGGATTTTGAATCTCCCTTCAGCGGAAATGGATCTACGGGTGGAAAAATTGTCGTGATGTCACTTCTATGAAAAGTCCCGTGCATGTAGCGGCTCGTAACCGTCGAATTCGCAGCTAGCCAATCTACACTGATCTGTTCAGTTTCAAAGAATCTTTTCATGAGTGGCATGACGGCAAGTTCTGAAGCACGTTTCAATCGCGAGCTAGTTTCTGACCTCTGGGCTGCATATTTCATTCGACATGCATATGGAAAGTGGGCGTACAATAGACTCTTCATTTCGGTGTCTTGGAATTTACCCCCAAGATTCGGAGAATCATCGTTGAATATGATCAAGTCAGGTTTGAACCTCTCAACCGCACGCTGTATGACGCGCAAGACACTTGTCAGAATCGTCGCTATGTACGGAGTCCCGAGCATGCCGATTGCTGGCTCGCGACGTGCTTCGCTATTTAGAAGAAACAAGCTATTAACTCTGGAATACGGCAAGCTGACCCCGAAGGATTGGGCCAGGGTCCCAATGTCTGTTCCCCAGAGCGAGACCAAGCCCACGTTCGAGCCCGGAAGCGAGGAGAGAACTTCCGTCATCTTGACAGCGACGTAAGATCCCCCTCCTTGTCCAAAACTCGCTCCACCATTAGGACCCACGATAAGGAATCGTTTCATTAAGCGCACGCCTCATTATAGATTGCGAGGAGTTGGTCTGCTACAACGCCAAGCGAATTCGTCTCCAACACTCGCCTTCTCGCGTAGTCTTTCATTTTATGCTTCAACGCATTGTCAGAGTCAAGAGTTGCTATTGTATTGGACAACTCCTCTGTCGTTGGCGAGATCAAAAGACCATTCTGGCCGTGTGTAATTACGTCTCTCAAGACAGAAAGTCGAGTTGCTACAACCGGAGCCCCGCAAGAGAGTGCCTCAATGACTGTCATGGGAGACATTTCAGATAAGCTTGGTAGTACAACGAATTCCGCACCCGAATAGAGCCCAGGGAGAAGTTGAACTGGCACAGGTCCCAGGAATCGAATGCTGGAGTCTACTCCAATGGCTTTTGCAAGTGACATCAGAGATTCTCTCTCAACCCCGTCACCTACAATCACCGTTATCGGTCTTGTGCGTAACTTGGCAACCGCTCGAAGAAGCGTTCGGACATTCTTCCTAGGATCTAGTCTTCCTACGAAGAGAATGTAAGGGCCCTTCAGGCCAAGTTTCTGCCTGGAGATTCCCTCAGCTTCTCGGTCAGGTCTAAAAAAGTCCGTGTCTATGGGATGAGGAATAACACTGATTCTGGTCCGGTCAAGTCCGACCCAATCTGAGAAATATTGAGCGACCGATGTTGACAGTGCGACGAAGCGAGCTACCTTTCTAACGACGCGCTGTGCCGTAATCTCGGTAAAGAGGCGTCTTATCGCGGCTTCTGCTCGTGGAGGGGTTTCACCATCCCAAGAAATTGGGCTGTGAAGAGTGAACACTGTCGGCACACGGGGTTTGAGACTCAGATACAGCGCAGCGGAGGTCTCTTCGTGAAAGTGAGCTACGTCTGGCTTTTGACTAAGCGTGACCTCGTAGCCTGTCTTCGCTGTCAGTAGCCCTCCTAGCGAATGCGTTAGGATCCATGTTGGAAAAGGTACTGGAAACTTCCGAAGTGGCGAATGAAGCGGGTGAGTTTGTATGTTGGGATGGAACTTTGCACCTGGAGTAATATCGCTCAAGAAGTGGATTTTCGCGCCCTTGGATGCAACCGCGTTTGCTACGACATATGCGTGGCTTTCTATTGCACCTCCAAGGATAGGGGGAGCAGGCACTATTCCAGTGCTGGCTATCATCACCGAAATTCTCAATGTAAATCACAATTGGACTTTCAAGATTGACACTCTCGAATTCTGAAACACAGGGACGAATGCGCCTTTGGGAAGCCCGAACCTATTATTCTGAGAATATGCTCTCGCATCCAAGACGAGATAGTCGACAGAGTATGATTTGATTAGGTTGAAAGCGCTGTATGAAGTGATCGGGTCAGAGAATGAGAAGTTGAGCAAAGAGATCGAAAGATTTAGCCGAGCGCTCGATGAATGCGAAAAGAGGCGAACACTCAAGCTTGGCAGTTTGGTTATACTGTCGTTCTTGCTGAACGATGAACTAATCGAGTCCCCGGCAGGTGCAATATACCCGACCGACATTGAAATGGTCTGCCCACCTGGAAGCAGTGCCGCGAGCTCGACAAGGTTTGGTGATGGTTGAGAATAAGCGAATGTTTCGCCCGAGAAAGCGAGTATGCGCGTAGCGAAGGCGGTTTCATTTGAGCTGGGGATAGAGATTGAGTAACTCACGCCAATCGAGTTTGGAGGCATAAGGGACATGGTGCGTATGACTTGTCCAAACCCCCAAGAGTAGTTGAAAGAGAAGGAGTGGATCCCATAGTTGGATGAGTCTGACAGGGCTTTTGACGATGCCGATACAAGCCCACTCGTATGCATTCCAGATGTGTCGTTGAAGGAAATGATCTGATAGTCATCGTCCAGAAACAGCAGACCTTGTCTTCCTGTGGCAAGGTTGAGGTAGAGTACAGGGTTGAGTATACTTGAAGGGAAGAAATCCCCAATAGTCAGCGCTTGGCTGTCGAGAACATAGTTTCCCGCGTCTATTGCGTTTGCCGCGATTGTAGGTTCGTAATCAGGAGACGTTACGATGTAACCAATTGGACGCGGAGAGATCACATTTCTTTGACTGTATCCGGCAATCCATGCACCTAAGCCTGGGTAATTCGTGAAGAGTGTGTCGGTGTGTGTGGTGTGGAGCGTTATCCAGTCTAGTCCCTGTAAGGTTGGTTGATCGAGAACTTGATAGTAGGCCGTAGCCGACCGAAGCCTGTCGAAGTCCCCTATCGAGAAGCCAACTACGATTAGTCCGATGAGTAGCACTCCTCCTATTTTCGCCGTCGGGTTCGGAGCTCTGGCAAAGCTCAGTATTCTCTTGTGAAAAGCTGCGACGAGCAGGAACAGCGAAATCGGGAGAAAATACGCTGCCCGGCTATAGATGGTGGGATTCAGAAGGAGAACTAGCGCGATTGAAGCGATAGCTGAAGCAAGAATCACGATCGTCGCGGCTAAGTTGCGAGGATTTCGAACGAGAACTAAGAGCCCTATCAAAGCTGTTGAGGCCAGTATGTATACGGACAGATTCGTTCTAGCATTGGTGTACACAAACACAGTAAAGATAGATTGCAACGAGACCGACCCGTTGGAAATTACGTTCACGCTTCCCTTGGTCAAGGAGAAGTACGTGGGAAAATATGGGATGCTGAAGAGGGCTGAAAGGCCCATGGTCTGTGCATATCGCTTTAGGGAATGCGAAAATTCTAGGTATGGTAGGTACGATGCCGCCATAACGCCGATGAAAACGAGAATTGTGTATAGCGCGGTCAATTGGTGAGTACCGACTGTTAGAGAAAGAAAGAAAGCAGAGAATAACATGTTGCGAACGGTGGATTTTTGAATTAGTCGAGTCAAGTAGTATAGCGACGTCAGGGCGAACGTTATAGCGAACAGGTTAAGGGTTCCACCCCACCCCATCATTTCTCCAAAGGCTTCGCAGAAGCAGAAAAGGAAAGACCCGACCGTAGATGCCAATCTATCGCGGACGATGATTTTGCTCAGGTAGTAGAACGGAAAGATTGTGAGTGTTGGGATCAAAGCATCTATGATCTTTAGGCCGAGAAGTGTTGGGAAAATTGTCGTCATTGGAATAACAACTAGGAGATAATAGAGGGGAGGAGCGGCGAACTTGAAGTATGGGAACACCGGATTCGCTTCAGTGTATGTGTGAAGGACGATTAAGTCACCACCCAGGTCCTCGCTAGGGGGACCGACTTGAGGATAGATTACTGCAAACCTGAGTACAAACACCACTGCGAATAGCGCAAGGATTGCAACAGTATATTTTGAGATGTTTTCCCGGATTTTCCTGACCCGCCTAAGTAACATAACCCATACGGTAAAGGCACGCAAGGCGAGTGTTCGGTATTGTCCCATCACTTATTCGCTAGTCCGCAGAACTAATCCAGTCGTCAGTCGATTTGTCTTATTCAGCAGTCTGTTCCATATTATCAGAGGATTGAGGTAAGAATTCCTGTGACGATTGTTGGGACTTCAAAAGAGCTGACAGCCCTGTCGCGGTTGCTTCGATTGCAAGTGCGCTTGAATAACTAGGATTCCATCCTGCGGACGTTATCTTATTGCAGTCTAGGAGCATTGTCCTGACATCACCCGGCCAACCCCTTCCGTCTCCATGATCGAGGTATCTTTCGACGGGCTTACTCTTTATGCCTGCGGCGTTTTTCACGATGGATACAATGTCTTTGACCTGTAGCGAGTCTGACGAGCCCACGTTTATGATATTAGTTCCCTTGACCCGCCTGCGAAGAAGCAATAGAAGTGCGTCAATGAAATCATCAACGTAAACGTAAGATTTGCTCTGCTTTCCATTTCCTAAGACATCAAGTTGACCTTCCCCCTTCAGAACTCTGGTCATAAGGTCGTGTACTATTCCGTGATCGCATCGGGGCCCAACAATATTCGCCAGTCTGCAAATAATAGCGTCAATGCCAAACAAATGGCTGTAGGCGGAGATCATTCCTTCACAGCCAAGCTTCGAGGCTCCGTACAGTGACAGCGGTTGAAGAGGCCCATAAGTCTCCGGAGTTGGAATAATATTTGGTTCACCATAGACTGCCGACGTCGAAGTGAATACGATTCTGCGACACCGTTGACTGTTTTTGACAGACTCTAGAAGAGTGTGAGTTCCAACGAGATTCTGCTCGAAGTCTATTTTAGTATCGTGCGCACTCAATCGTACGTCTCTGCTTGCCGCGAGATGAAGAACTGTGTCGCAATCCTGAATTGCTTCAGACACACTGTCTGTATCGAGCACATCTCCCTCAATAAACTCAAAGTTAGGGTGGCCTTCCAAGCACCCTAGGTTTCTCAGGCTACCAGTCGACAGATTATCCATAACGACGACATTTGTGCCTCGCTCGACCAGCCGCTCGCAAAGGTGGCTTCCGAGAAATCCGGCGCCGCCGGTTATCAGAATCTTGTCAGCGGACACGACGTATTTCCCATCCCAATTTCCGCCTCAGACCGATAGTTAGATCTTAAGTCTTGTGTCAACTCAATGCGTGCGAGTCAGTCCGACTTTCTTCTCCTAAAACGAGATAAAATTAGGTAGGATAGCACTGTGGTTCCATCCAACCAAAAGCTGAACTTCGACTTGGACCCGCTATCGCGGATCCTATACTTGACGGATACCTCAGCAACGTCGTATCCCATGTGTTGCCCAACCACAAGGATTTCCGAACTCAGGGTCATTCCGTCCTCGTGTAACTCTCTCGCAACAGGAGCAGGAAAAACCTTGAACCCGGATTGAGTGTCCCTTACGCTTTGCTTGTACAATAATCGGTAGACCGCAGATAGTACCATATTTCCAATCAAGTGGGTCAGAGACATACTTCGCTGTTCAAAGCCATCGCGTCGTCCAACTACCAACTTGCCGGTAGCAGCAAGTCTGAGCATCTTGGGCAAGCTTGAGAGATCGTAAGTATCATCGGCGTCTACAATTGCGTAATATTCCGCGCTGGCAGCTCGAATACCGGTTCGGATCGCTCTACCATATCCTCTTCTTGGCTCGAGAATTACGGTCGCATTAGCACGGAGTGCCATTTCTAGAGTCTTATCGGAGGATCCACCATCAATTACAATCACTTGGGCGGCAGGGGTCGTCACAGATAGTTGTGAAAGAACCTTTGATATTGTGGGTCCTTCGTCGAGTGCAGGTATCACCACAGTAAGGGAAAGCCCCGCAGAGGTTTCATCTGTGCGAGGCTGGGAAGAATAATTCATGAGTTCCTCGATATTTGACGGGCTTCGGTTGGCTTCAAGAGCCCTCGAGACGCGTGTCTCCGAATGACGAGATTTTTCGCAGCCCGTCGTGGCCGGTCGAGAAGAGGTCTTTCGCATATCTAACGATACGCTGCTGGCTTTGTGGCCTTCCTCTGAGCCCGTAGTTCTCATGGTTGCAATGTTCTGCTCCTGGATCCCCCTGCTCTGCCTTTATCTGATTCAACCGGTACCTTCAACGAGGCCTCAAGCACAACCGAGCCTATCGTTCGGCTCTTCGGCTCGCTGATCCTTCTGGTGGTGAGTTCGATAAAACTTCTTTCAATCTTGCTGAAAATTCTGTTCCAGATCTGTTTGCTCAAAGCCCACCTCTCCAATGCCGCTTTCTTCCAGCGGGTGAATCGATGGTCAGAATCAGCTGTAGATTCGATTCTTCCCTCAACGAGCTAGGAATCAGCCTCTCGCTAGACAATCTTCCTAAGATCGTCTAGGATTTTCTGTTCCCTAGATCTTTTTCCCTGCCAAGTAGCCAGCATCCAACCAGCCAACAATCCGGCAGCTACTCCCACCAAGGTTCCGTTGAGCAACCATCGGGCGGGCCAGAAATGCGCGGCCATCCATTCTTGCATGAACAGATTATTCTCGTACTCTAGGCTCAGCCAGACTAGGAGTGATAGTATCACAAAGGACTCTCCTAATACTGCCAACCTCGCTCTGCGTAGCATATGCTCCGCCTTCAGACGGTGCATATCCAGAGTCTCAGACATCGAATGTGGGACGGGCTATTTCCGACGCTATAAGATGCGTAGAATCGTCCCGTCGAAGCCCAGATACTATCTGATTCCCGAATCGCGAAAAAAAAGGTCCGAGCTATCAGAGTGTGGTAGATTGTGTCAGAGTCTACTCCTAGCATTAGCGTAATGTGCTGGAGTCTGAGTAGGCCCTACGCTGATATCAACACAGGCATAACTCCTCTGCGGACGTCCACTACCTAAACTAGCGCGATCTCGCTCTGAACCGGTCCAACTTCCGCGTCATTTCTTCGTAGGCGCATTTTCCAGCGTCGGCTCCCGCCCATGTCTTCATCTTGAGAACTGGTTTGAAGAGGAGACCTGAAGGAGTGTCTGTCACCTGTACCTTCGGTCCTTCCCGCAGAACGTACCTCTTCCTTAGCCGGACTGGAATGGTGATCCGTCCGTTTCCGGTCACGGTGACGGTTTTTCCCTCTACTAGATTTCAAGGGTTGTCGATTGGCTCTTTTGAAAGGAGGGTGACTGGGTATCCGTGAGGCTTCAGCTTCTTGTATTGTGTCTGCTCGTCGGCCGTTATGCACACGGTTCCGCGTATCTGAGCAAGCGCGACCGGTACTGCGTCGTATATTGTGAGATCGCCCTTGTAGGCAATCGCTGAGGCCTTGTTGATGACTTCGGGGTCGACGGATCTCGTGTTCAGCTGCAATCCATAGAGTTCCTCTACGGCTCCGCTCAGCTTCTTCTCGTTAAAGTCGGGCCTGTATCGTAGCGCATTTGCTACTTCGTGATAGAGTAGGTCGCTGACCCAGAGCCGTCTCGTGCCTTCAACGTGCTGGTCCATGATTCGAAGAGCCCGGTCCGATTCCTCTTCCTTGCTGAACCATTTGACGGCGACAGAGGAGTCGATTACGGCTTCCGCCCAGCATCCCTCCACTTCCTGATCTCGCGCACTCCGCTCCAGCCAGGGGTCTTCGACTCTTCTCTGAGCCTCTTGATATTCTCAGCCGCCTCCAGCATCCGCTTCCGCCGGACCGTCTCCTCAAACGCATCCCTCGCAACCTCGCTCCAATTCACTCCTGAGACATGTTGCATTTTCTTCTTCAACTCCTCAGGAACGGAAACCGTCACATTAGCCAAGGGGACCTAACACAGGCTAACTGCCTGTGCCGGCTATAAGTGTTACCAAATCGTGCTGGAGACACCGGCTGGTCTAGTGCATGTAGAGAGACTGCGACCTTGATTATGAAAGGTCGCTCAGACAGAGGATCATACAGACGCCTGAATCCTCAAGTCGAAGCGAGAATCCTATCAAGAGCCACGATCGGCATCACAAAGACGAATTTACCTGAATTCCGGAAGAAAGGGGGTAATATTCCGCTTTCTCCAGCAATCTACGCCCCGATCAAAGCCTTGATCAGCGATACGTGCCCAGAACACCTATAGCCACCAAACCACCCATATTGGCAAGGTGAAAGAAGAAAATGCGCAATCCGTTCAGACGAAAGTCCAAGAAAGCAGAACCAGAAACAGCAAAACAAGCCTAGTTCAATTCCGATAAAAGAACAGTCGTCCCAATCAGCAGCACTAGGTTGGGACGCACCTTATCCGACAGACGAACCGCTGGAGAACGGTAACGCTCGATCATTTCTACGCCATCCTTCAGACCATCTTGTCTACCAATAGTCCAGACCCCGGCCTATATCCCAGGGTTTCAGATTCAGTCTTTCTCAAGCCTCTCCAACCTCACCAGTTGGAAAAGCTTAACCCTACCGAAACTACAGCCCGGAAGCCTCTATGTCATCCGATTCCCTCAGATACCTGACGGCGAAACCCCGAAATATTGTTACGCACTGGAAGATTCTCGTACTGTTCAGCCTAGTTCCCCTAACGCTAATCCCTACGGCTAGTCCTCTTGCTGCAAGATCTTCATCTCCCTCCCAGATTTCTCAGCAAGCCGCCTCTAGCTTTTCTCCGAATCTGACTCCGGACTTTTCTCTAATCGCCAATCCTGCGTCTATAACAACAACGGCCGGGTCAACGAAGACTGTTCAGATTATCGTCACAAGCCTCAACAGTCTCTCGGGGAAGGTCTACATGGACGCTTTCGCGTTTGGATCCGGGAGTTTGAATCCGCCCTTTGTCACACTCACAAGTGGTGGAACCGCGAGTTCCACGCTAACCTTCACTGTACCAAGTTACGTTCCGCCAGGCGACTATCCCGCTTTCTTGGAAGCGACAGGTGGCTGCACACTGTTCCATGAACTTTTCATTACAGTGATGGTCACAGGTCCACATTTCACAATTGTTGCTGAGAAAACTCAGATGACACTCGCGCAGGGCGGGTCGGACACTTCGAAGATCGATCTTGCAAGTGTGAATGGATTCTCAGGCATGGTATCACTCTCCGCCGGCCCCCTGACGACGAGCTTCAGCTCTCCGACCGTTACACTTGCTCCAGCGGGAACCGGCAGCTCCATCCTGACAATCAGTGTACCCGCAACAACAGACCCTGGAGACTACACTGTCACAGTCAGTGGGTTTTCCCTCTCCGGCGGTGTCTACCTGTCCAACTCTACTGACATTCATGTCACGGTTTCTGGTCCGACTTTCGTCCTGTCAGCAACAAGATATTTCCTGACCCTCGTCGCTGGAGGACTGTCAAACACTACGACGATCAGCGTCACCCCTTCTGGAGGCTTTGCGGGTAATGTGGCGCTGACCAATTCGTCATCAACTGACGTCAATCCTACATTGAGCGCCTCTTCGGTCACTCTTCCACCAGTAGGCAATTCAGTCCTGAATGTGATCGCCCCTTCCACCACAAAGGCTGGGTCATACTCCGTTCAGATTACCGGGACCAGTGGGACGCTGAGTCCCTCCATCACCATAGATGTACAGGTTAGACAGCCGGACTTCGACATTTTCACAGATCCCTTCTTCATAGCAGTGGTCGTCAACGGACCCTCGTGCACGTCAACGGTTAATGTCTCACCGATCCTAGGCTTCTCTGGAAGTGTCAACCTTGCATTGAAGGGAGCCCCAGCTCTCACGACAACCCTGAGTACCACCGCTGTGACCGTTCCGGGAACCTCGATCTTGACTATTACCGCTCCATCAGGCATAACTCCTGGCATCTACGATCTCAAAGTGAACGGAACAAGTCCGTCTCCTGCTCGAACCCATTCTGCGACTCTAGTAGTATTCGTGATAGGTCCCGACTTTGCAGTCTCGGCCAGCCCAGACACTGTCACAGTTCTCGCGGGAACTACGGGTACATCGACCATCAGTCTCACGCCTTTACTCCAATTCTCGGGAACTGTCTCACTGACCAGTCCTCCTTCGTTCTACGGCTTCACCGTCTCATTTTCTCCAGCCACCGTCACTCCCTCCCAGACCTCAACACTCAGCGTTACCGTTCCCTCGACCGCTTTTCCGGGCAATTACGTTGTCAAGGTGAATGGTACAAGCGGTCAGATCTCACACACAATAGACGTCTCGATATCAGTTGTCGTCCCTGGGTTCTATCTCACAGCCAGCCCGAGTACATTGACAGTTAACGCGGGAAGTTCCCAGAGCTCGACCATAACAGTTGTCCCGACCAACGGCTTCTCGGGATCAGTGGACCTGAGCGTCTCATCCCCAAGGAACTTGAACGCGTCTATCACGCCAACCACCGTCGCCAGCGGGTCAACCGCAACATTGAGTGTCAACTCCACTATCCCCGGCTCATACACGGTCGACATATTCGGCACCAGCATCACCACAAGCGGGTACCAGTACAACACCACCTCCGCGACCGTAATCGTTGTTGGACCTGATTTCACCATATCCACCAATCCGGCCTCTCTGACAATCACGGCAGGCGGTTCGAAAACATCGACGATCATCATCAACCCCATCGGCGGGTTTAACAACCCCATCACCCTGACCGCGACCGCGCCCGCGGGAATTACGCCCGCCTTCAACCCAGCAACCATCACTCCTCCCACAACATCCACTCTAACCATTACGGTTGATCCAAGCGCGACACCAGGACCCTACACTGTGGACATTCAGGCAACAAGCGGCCCGCTAACTCGAACGACTCAACTAAGCGTAAACGTGGCTGGATTCACGCTCGCCGCCAGCCCTGACACGTTAACAATCGCGCAAGGAGCCTTTCAGTCCTCCACGATTACGGTTGCACCTCAGAACGGATTCACAGGCACCGTGCAATTGTCCAGCTCGGTTCAAACCGGCCTCACGACAACACTAACCCCGTCGAGCGTTGCTATTACAGGAGGCTCAGGCACATCTCAGCTCAGCATCGCTGCAGCCAGTGGCATCTCCCCGGGTATGTATCTAGTGAACGTCACCGGAACAAGCGGATCGTTGACCCAGAAAGCAACTATTACAGTCACCGTTCCAGTTCCCGACTTCGACATTTCTCCCTCAACGGCTACAAGGGTGCCTTGTGTCATCGGAAATAGTTGTATGGCAACGATCACGATTACTCCTCGAAACGGTTTCGCGGGAACAGTGTCGTTCACAACCTCCCCAGACTTGGGTCTGCTCTGCAACGCCATCGATCCTATTACTGTCCCGGCGACTCTGCAAACAGCGCTTTCCTGCCACCCTATCACCGCCGGAACTTTTGCTGTGACTGTCACCGGTGCGAGCGGGGCACTCTCTCATACCACAGCAGTAATCACGTACACCGCCGCTCCGGCACTGGACTTTTCAGTATCTGCAAGTCCGGCTACTCCCACGACAATCCTCGCCGGGGCTAGCGGCACATCCACAATCACCGTTTCCGCTGTAGGCGGTTTCTCCGGAGCCGTTAGCTTCCAAGTATCCACCTCCACCCCAGCTGGGCTCACTTGCACAACCCCGACCACAGTTAGCGGTCAAGGAACGAGCACCCTTACCTGCAATGCATCTGCTCAAGGCGATTACACAGTGACTGTTACGGGAACTGGAACAATCAACAGCTCACCGGTCGCTCGCACTACTGGAAACATCGTCTTCCACGTCGTAGACTTTGGCATATCCGCGGGCGCGGTCACTCCATCCCCTGTCCTCGCCAAGAGCACCGCAACTTCAACCATTACCATAGCGAACCTCAACGGTTTCAGCGGCACTGTAACGTTCACGGTCTCAGCCTCTTCACCATCAGGTCTCACATGTACAGCACCCAGCTCTGTGTCAGGAACCACCCTGACCTCGACCCTATCCTGTAGCGCCTCCGCACCCGGCGACTACACCGTGACCGTGACAGGCACAAGCGGATCCCTATCCCACCCAACCGGTAACATCGTGTTCCACGTGAGCGGATTTACAGTAGCCGGAACCTCTCCAGCTGCCGCTAACACAGGCCAGACAGTCACCTCAACGATCACTATTACACCAGTCAATGGATTCGCAAGGACGGTGCAGCTATCAGACACGCCTCTACCTACCGGGCTGATCTGCTCCCCTATCAGTCAGACAAGTGTCACGATAACATCAGCCGCCGCAACCGCAACATTGGCGTGTAATTC
>Ga0137396_10001168_pt1 | contig 13528 bp, 13 predicted proteins | sample czc16metaG_FD_108284 | JGI IMG/M metagenome (GOLD analysis project Ga0137396, IMG submission 108284) | Vadose zone soil microbial communities from Angelo Coast Range Reserve, California, USA - czcobulk3.16 metaG | ecosystem: Environmental > Terrestrial > Soil > Vadose zone | place: USA...
CGAGCCCGACGGCGGCGACGAACACGAGCGCGTAGACGAGCGTGTCAACGCTCCGGAAGAAGTTGAGCACGACCCGCGCCGGATAAAACACGGTACCGGGCGCCACGTTGCGGGCGGAGAGAACACCGAGCGGCAGCGCCAGTACGGCGGCCACCGCGGTGCCGAGCAGCGCGATCTCGACGGTCTTGATCGCCCCCAGCAGCGCGGCCGGGAGCACGCTCGGATCGGGCGGCATCATGCGCCGAAGGAAATCGAGGATCCACGGCAGGCCGCGCGCCAGCCGCACCGGGTCGGCGCCGGTGTCCCAGACGAGCCACGCGAGGACGAGTAGCGCGACGAAAAGCGCGGCGCGTTTCATTGTAGCGATGGCCGTGAGGCCGGCTTGGACCGGGGGTGGCCTGAGATAGGCGCGACCCGGCGCCGCACGCCCGGTCTCACCCCAAACGTGACGGGGCCCGGGTTCATCTCTCGGGGTCCTCGCCGTAGATCGCGCGCGCGACCGTCGGAGTCACGGCCGCGGGCGGACCGTCGAAGGCGACGCGGCCATGGCGGAAGCCGACGATGCGCGTGGCGTAGGTGAGCGCGGTCTCCAGCTGATGCTGGCTGACGACCAGCGTGAGCCCCTGCTCGTTGATCGTCTTGAGCGTGTCCATGATGCTGCTGGTGAGCGCGGGGTCGAGGCTCGCGGTCGGCTCGTCGGCCAGGATGACCTCGGGACGCTGGGCCAGAGCGCGCGCGATCGCGACGCGCTGCTGCTCGCCGCCCGAGAGCGTGTCGGCGCGCCGATCGGCGAGATGGCCGAGCCCCACCTGATCCAGACACGCGCGCGCCAGCTCGCGGTCGGGGCGCGGGAAGCTCCCGAGCACGCTGGCGAGCGGAGGCACGTAGCCGAGCCGCCCAGCCAGGACGTTGTCGATCACGGACGCGCGGCGGACCAGGTTGAACTGCTGGAAGACCATGCCGATGTGACGCCGAACGTCGCGAACCTCGGCGGGGCCGGCACCGGTGACGGCGCGGCCGGCCACGCGGATCGTTCCGGCGGTCGGCTCGACGAGGCGATTCAGCGAGCGCAGGAAGGTGGTCTTGCCGGCGCCGCTGCGACCGAGGATGACCACGAGCTCACCACGCCCGACGACGAGATCGACCCCGTCGAGCGCGACCGTCGCAGGCGGCAGGACCACGCGCAAACCCGCGACCTCGATCATCGCAGACGACGCGACGGAGATCAGCGCGGTCGAACGCCGAGCAGCTCGACCGCCGCCCGCACCGGATCGTAGTCGCGGTCCTCGGCCGGCGCGAATCCGTCGATCTCGTAGAGCCGGCGGAGGAGCGCGGCGTAGGCCGGCGCGCGGATCTGCAGGAGGGCCGCGCGCACCTTCGCGAAGGTCGCCGGATCGAGCCCCGCCCGCGCCGCGATCCCGGCCTCGGGGATCTCCGGAGTCTCCGCGACGTAGACGATGCGCTCGCGCTCGGCGGGATCGGTCAGATATTGCTCGCGGGCCATGTCGAACGAGGCGAGCGCGTCGACGTGGCCGTTGAGCAGGGCCCGCATCCCGGCATCGTGCGAGCCTGCGAAGACCACCTCGCGAAAGAACGTCTTGGGATCGCGGTTCTTCACGAGCCCGCGCTGGATCAGGAGCACCATCGGGTAGGTGTAGCCCGAGGAGCTGGCCGGATCGATGAACGCCATCGTCTTGCCGCGCAGGTCCTCGAGAATCTTCAGCCCGGAGTCCTTGCGAACATAGATGCGCGAGGTGAACGAGCTCTTGCCGTGCCAGAGGTTCCGGGCGACGATCATGGCCTTCGCCTCGCGGCTGGCCAGCACGTAGCCGACCGGGTGCACGAACGCGAGGTCTGCCGTGCGGTTTCTCAGCGCTTCGATCACCGCGGCATAGTCCGAGGCGACGGTGACGCGAACCGGGATATCCGTCAGCTTCGTGAGCACCTTCGCGAACTCCTCGCCGGTGGCCAGGAGATCGGTCGGCTTCTGCGATGGCGTGAGGACCAGATGCAGGCCGTCGGCGGCGAAAGTGGCGCCCGGCGCGACGGCGCTGAGCGTGAGCGTCCAGAGCGCCAGGTACGCAAGTGCGCGGGCGATCATCGGCGGTGAGTGTACCATCGGGGCGATCGTGCTACTGTGGCCTCGCCTTCCAACGGGTCCCCGATAGGCGCCGCTGGCGCCGGGCTCACTGGCATCTGGCTTGACCCCCTGCTGTGCGGAGCGCGCGTCGGACTCCCTCCGCGTGCTCTCCGAGGTGAACCAGATGGACGAGCAAGTGCTTCGAGAGAAAGCCCGCCAAGTGATTCGCGCCGGAAAATTGCCGAACCAGCGGCCCGACCGCACGTGGGGAGGTCCCGGGGTCGGCGCCTCGTGTGCCGTATGTGACCTGCCAGTTCGAAAGGAAGATCTGGAGTTCGAGATCCAGTTCGCGCGCGATGGCTCCGATCCCGGCCTGGACAAGTACCACCTCCACGTCCGCTGCTTCTCGGTGTGGGAGCTGGAACGGGGGCGAACGGCTTAAGCGCAGCGGCCCCGCCCTCACGTCCTGCCCAAATTCCTCGCGGTCGCCTTCAGTAGCGTCAGGTACCATCGAGAGGCCGACCATGAGCGCGTTCCGCCCCGGGTTCGTGTGGGCGCTCGTCTTCGTCGCTGCGGCCGCCGGAGGCATCTATCTGGCCGACCGGCTCGTTCTGGAGCCGGGTCGCGCCATCCAGCGTCAGCTCGCGGAGCGCGACGCGCGGATTCGCGAGCTGACGGCGCGCAATCAGGCTCTCGAGGCGGCTGTCCGACTCCTCCGTCATACCGAGCGGCGCGCCCGCCTCGTGGTGCTCGATCAGTCGCCCGGCCCCGAGGGACATCAGCGCACGCGCGTCCGCTTCACCGAGCTCGACGCCCAGGGTGACCCCGTCGGCGAGCCGCGCGAGCTCACGCTCGACGGCGACGAGGTCTACGTCGACACGCTCGTGATCAAGTTCGAGGACGACTTCGTGACCGCGGGCGACGCGCTCAAGGGCAAGGCGCTCTTGCTGTTCAGGCGAATCTTCACCGATCGCCGGCGGCCGGCGGACGGCGAGGTGCTGGACCGCGAGGGACAAATCCCACAGAGCTATGCCGCGGAGCGAGCGCCGACCGCGTTCGAGCGCGAGCTCTGGGCGCGATTCTGGGAGCTGGCCAACGATCCAGAAGAGGCGAAGCGGCGCGGGGTCCGGGCCCTGCACGGCGAAGCGGTCTCGGCGCGCCTGCGGAAGGACCGCGTCTACTCGATCACGCTCCGCTCGACGGGAGAGTTGTCGATCCAGCCGATCCGGTAGCGTTGACAAGCTCGCGGGGCGTGTGGATATTGCTCTCCACGATCGAATGAGCGCGCCCACCGCGGAAGTCGTCATCTGCGGCGCCGGCATCGCCGGCATCGCCGCCGCGTATCACCTGGCAGTGCGCCGCGGCGTCACCGGTGTCGTCCTCGTGGACGAAGGCCCGCCGCTCTCGCTCACCAGCGACAAATCCACCGAGTGCTACCGCAACTGGTGGCCCGGGCCCGGCGACGACATGGTCGCGCTCATGAACCGCAGCATCGATCTCCTCGAGGAGCTGGCGCACGAGAGCGACAATCGATTCCTGCTGAACCGGCGCGGCTATCTCTTCGCGACGGCCGATCCGGCGCAGGTGCCCGTCTTCGTGGCGCGGGCGCGGGAAGCCGCGGATCGCGGTGTCGGCCCCGCCCGCATCCACACCCACGCGTCGAGCGACTATCAGTCGGCGCCCGCCGACGGCTTCGAGGATCAGCCGACGGGCACCGATGTCATCACCGATCCGGCGCTGTTGCGTCGACACTTTCCGCATCTGGCGAGCGACACCCTGGCCGTGCTGCACGCCCGCCGCTGCGGCTGGTTCAGCGCCCAGCAGCTCGGCATGTACCTGCTCGAGCGCGCCCGCGAGCACGGCGTGCGCCTGCTGGAAGGGCGCCTCGAGCGCATCGACACGGCCGGCGGGCGCGTGCGCGGCGTGCAGATCGCCGCGCGGGGCGGCGATGTGCGCATCGCGACGTCGCGCTTCGTGAACGCGGCCGGTCCGTTCGTCGGGCGAGTCGGGCGAATGCTCGGCCTCGATCTGCCGGTGTTCTGCGAGCGCCACGCGAAGGTCGCGTTCAACGACTCCCGGGGCGCGGTGCCGCGCTGGGCGCCGATGACGATCTGGACCGATCCGATCACGCTTCCGTGGTCCGACGAGGAGCGCCGCGAGCTCTCGGCGTCGGCGGAGCACAAGCGTCTCGTCGAGGAATTCCCGGCGGGCGTGCACGGCCGGCCCGAGGGCGCCGGCGACAGCCCGGTCGTGCTGCTGATCTGGACCTACGATATCGAGCCGGTCGAGCCCACGTTCCCACTCGAGTTCGACGACGCGTACGGCGAGATCTGCCTGCGCGGGATGTCGCGCATGATCCCGGCGCTGTCGCAGTACCTGACCCGACTGCCGCGAGTCGTCGTCGACGGCGGCTACTACACGAAGACACGCGAGAACCGCTTGCTGGCCGGTCCGCTGCCGGTCGACGGGGCCTACGTGCTGGGCGCGCTCTCCGGCTACGGGCTCATGTCCTCGAATGGCGCCGCGGATCTTCTCGCCGACCACCTCACGGGCCGGACGCTCCCGCGCTATGCGCCGGCCTTCCTGCTGTCTCGCTACGACGATCCGGCGTATCGCGCGCTCGTCGAGCACTGGGGCGATTCCGGACAGCTCTGACCGAGTTTCGGCCACAAGGAGGAGAACGATCATGGCGGCGAAGATCGAGAAGTATTGCGCGCCGGGCGTCTACGACCCGCCCGGGTACAGCCAGGCGATCAAGGTGACGGGCGCCCAGTCGATCCTGTTCCTCGCCGGGCAGGTGCCCTACGAGATGGACGGGACCGTCAAGCATCGGGGCGACTTCAGGGGCCAGGCGCGCGCGGTGTTCGGCGCGGTCAAGGCGCTCGTCGAGGCGGGCGGCGGCACCCTCGCGAACGTCGTGAAGATCACGACCTACGTCACCGACGTGCGCTACCGCCTCGACTTTCGCGTCGTGCGGGACGAGGTCTTCGGCCAGAAGGGCCCGGCCTCCACGATGGTCCAGGTCGCCTCGCTCTCGCACCCGGACTACATGATCGAGGTCGAAGCCCTGGCGGTCGTCTAGGGCGTCACGGCAGCGAAGCGCGAACGGCGGCGAACGGAGCGGTCCAGCCGACGATGCCGCCCTGTGCGTGGACCATGGCGAGCGTGGCCTGCTTGAACTCGGGGAAATAGCTCTCGGTCGCGTCCTCGATCAGCAGGCATTCGTAGCCGCGGTCGTTGGCCTCCCGCATCGTCGTCTGCACGCAGACCTCGGTCGTGACGCCGGCCAGGAGCAGGTACGTGATCTCCTGCGCTCTCAGCAGCTCGTGGAGGCTCGTCGCGTAGAAGGCGCCCTTGCCCGGCTTGACGATCACGGTCTCGCCGGGCCGCGGCGCCAGCTCCGGCACGATGTCGTTGCCGGGCTGGCCGTCGACCAGGATCCGGCCCATCGGTCCCGCGTCACCGATCCGCAGCGCCGGCCGGCCACGCTGGCGCTTGGCCGGCGGGCAGTCGGCAAGATCCGGGCGGTGGCCTTCGCGCGTGTGCACGACGCGAATCCCGTGACCCCGCGCCCACCCGAGCAGATCTCGCACGGTCGCCACGATCGCCGCCAGGCGACTCACGTCGTTGCCGAGGGCTTCACCGAAGCCGCCGCGCTCGATGAAGTCGCGCTGCATGTCGACCACGACGAGCGCCGTGCTGGCGGGCGCGAACGAGTACGCGTACGGCCGCGCGGCGATCTCAGGCACGGGCCGGGGAGAGCGCGGGGGAGGCCGCGTGGTGCCCGGCCATGCAGGGGCCGATCACCGCGATGTCGGCCTGCGCGGTTGCCGTCTCGTGGACGATGCGGCCGCCGAAGATGACCGTGATGCGGTCGGAGAGCTCGAGCAGCTCGTCGAGGTCCTCGCTGACCAGCAGCACGGCCGCGCCCGCGTTTCGCGCGGCCAGGATGCGGTCGTGGATCTCGGCGACCGCCGCGAAGTCGAGGCCGAAGACCGGATTGGCGGCGATCAGCACCGACACCGGCTCGGACAGCTCGCGGGCGAGCACCGTGCGCTGGACGTTGCCGCCCGAGAGTGTCGCCATCGGCGCCTCGGGCCCTTCCGTCTTCACGCCGAACGCGTCGATCCAGCGCTCAGCCTGCGCGCGGAGCGCGCCGCGCTTGAGCCACGGGCCCGACGACACCGGCGGCTGATCGAAGTTTCGCAGGCTCATGTTCTCCGCCACGCTCATGCCCGGAACGCAGGCGTTGCGCAGCGGTTCCTCGGGAAGGCTGAACACGCGATGACGGCGGATCTCGGCGCGCGTGGCGTGGAAGGGCTCGCCGCCGACGAAGATCTCGCCGCCGGCCGGCGCGCGCTGCCCGATGAGCGCCTCGACCAGCTCGCGCTGGCCGTTGCCCGACACACCCGCGATGCCGACGATCTCGCCGCCGTGGATCGTGAGGCTGAGCCCGTCGACGGCGGGACGCCCGGCGTCGTCCTCGACCCTGAGGTCGCGGACGACGAGCCTCGGCGCGCCTGCATCGCGCGGTCGCGCCATCTTCCTCGCGTGCGATCGTGGGATCTCGCGTGTGCCGACCATCAGCTGCGCCATGACGGCCAGCGTCAGCTCGGCCGTCCGTCCCTTCCCGACGAGCTTGCCCCGCCGCAGCACCGCCACCTCGTCCGCGAACGCCATCACCTCGCGGAGCTTGTGCGTGATCATCAGCACGGTCACATCGCCCGCCCGCGTCATCGCGCGCAGCATGCCCAGCACCTCGCCCGCCTCGGCCGGCGTGAGCACCGACGTCGGCTCGTCGAGGATCATGAACCGGCGTCGCAGGTAGAGCTGCTTCAGGATCTCGACCTTCTGCTTCTCGCCGGCCGCGAGCCGCGCGACCGGCCGATCGAGATCGAGCCGAAACGGGACGGTGGCCATGAAGACGCTCAGGCGCTCCCACTCCGCTTGCCAGTTGACGACCGCGGGCACCGCGTCGCGCGCCATCACGAGGTTCTCCGCCACCGTCATGCTCGGCACGAGCGTGAAGTGCTGGTACACCATGCCGATCCCGAGCGCGTGCGCGTCGTGCGGCGATCGGATGTCGCGCTCGCGGCCGCCCACCGTGATCTGGCCGGCGTCCGGCTGGTGATAGCCGACGAGACATTTCACCAGCGTGCTCTTGCCGGCGCCGTTCTCGCCGAGGAGCGCCGTGAACGAGCCCGCCTCGACGCGCAAGGACACGTCGTCGAGCGCGGTGAAGGCGCCGAAGCGCTTGGTCATGCCGAGCACCTCGACGTCGACCGCGCGGCCCCGACCGCGCGCCGGCGCGTCGGCACCAGGCGTCACGCAGGCTCCCGGACGGCGGCGATGAAATCGGTCGAGCGCGACACCGCGCCGAAGACGCCGCCCTGCATCGTGACCATCTTGATCGCGGCCAGGTAGTTGCCGTAGTCGGTGGCGCCCGTGCAGTCCTCGAGCAGCAGGCACTCGTAGCCGCGGTCGTTGCCCTCGCGCATCGTGGTGTGGACGCAGACGTCGGTGGTGATCCCGGTGAGGACGAGGTTCTGGATGCCGCGCGTCCTCAGGATCAGCTCGAGGTCCGTCGCGCAGAACGAGCCCTTGCCCGGCTTGTCGATCACGCTCTCGCCGGGCTTGGGCGCGAGCTCGGGGACGATCTCCCACCCGGGCTCGCCGCGCACGAGGATCCGCCCGCACGGTCCGGGATCGCCGATCCCGGCGCCGATGCGACGCGACCGCCAGCGCTTGTTGGCGGGAAGGTCGGACAAATCCGGGCGATGGCCCTCGCGCGTGTGGATCACGTGGAAGCCGCCGGCGCGCGCCGCCGCCAGCGTCGCCCGAATGGGCTCGATCGGCGCGCGCGTCAGCGAGAGATCGTAGCCCATGCGATCGACGTAGCCCCCGATGCCGCAGAAGTCGGTCTGCATGTCGATGACGACCAGCGCCGTGTTCTCCGGACGCAGATCGCCGTTATACGGCCACGGATACGGCTCCGATTTCACGTACCGCTCACGCGTCCGCGACGCCTCAGTCATGTGTCCTCCGTTCTAGGCAAGAACACGGCGTGAACGTGAGCCGCCAGCCCGGGCTAGTCATGAGCGACCTCGCGCTCGAGGCGGGCGGGTCCTGTCGCAGGGTCCGGCCCAGGTCGGCGGCTCCGTCACCCGTTCGCCCGAATCGCAGCTCTTCGAGCTGCGTACGGGACGAAGGGGTCCCACTCCGCCGCCGACCTGGGCCGGGCCCTGCGCCACCCGCCCGGCTCGGGTCGAGGTCGCTCATGACTAGCCCGGGCTGGCGACTCATGCTCATCGGTTGATGCTGAGTTCGCCGGGAGCGCCGGCCAGCGTGCGACGCGGCGAGCACGTCGCGATCATGATGCCGAGCGTCACGACGTAGGGCGCCGCGTTGAAGAGATAGTACCCGGACGTGACGCCGACCGATTGCAGCGCCGGTCCCAGCGCGCCCGCGCCGCCGAAGAGCAGCGCGGCGTAGAAGCACTGGATCGGGTTCCAGCGCGCGAAGATCACGAGCGCCACCGCCATCAGCCCCTGACCGCTCGACAACCCTTCACTCCAGCTCCCGGGATAGTACAGGGACAGGAACGAGCCGCCGACGCCCGCGAGGCATCCGCCGACCGCGGTCGAGATCGTGCGCACGCGCGGCACGGCGTAGCCCATGGCCCGCGCGGCGTCGGAGCTGTCGCCGACCATGCGGACGACCAGACCCCAACGCGTGCTGCGGAACGCCCACGCGAGGACGATCGCGAGGGCCAGACCGATCAGAAAAAGCGGATTCACCTGGAGCGCGGCCTGGATCTGCGGCGAACCGCTCCACGCCCCGAGTGGGATCGCCGGCAAGGTGGGCGCCTTGGGCTGCACGTACGGCTTGCCCAGGAAGAACGCGAGCCCGGTGCCGAACAGCATGAGCCCGATGCCGACGGCGATGTCGTTGACGCGCGGCAGATTGCACGCGAGGCCGTGGAGCAGGCCGAGCAGCAGCCCCGCGCCGCCGGCCGCGAGCACGCCGAGCCACGGATTGCCGCTCGCGTACGAGACCGCGTAGCCGCTCATCGCGCCCATGATCAGAATTCCCTCGAGGCCGAGGTTGATGCGCCCGCTCCGCTCCGTGATGCACTCGCCGAGGCTCACGAACAGAAACGGCGTGCTCACCCTGATCGCGCCGCCCACGACGCCGATCGGCACGCCCCACCATCCCAGCTCGACCACGGTCACGCCACCCGGGCTCGGAACGGTTTGAGCCGGCCGTAGAGCGCTTCGCTGCCGAGGATCAGCATGAAGGCGATGCCCTGCAGGACGAGCACGGTCGCGTCGGGCAGGTCGAGGCGCCGCTGCAGCATGCCACCGGACGCCGACAGGCCGCCGACCAGCACCGCGACCGGGACGATCGCGAGAGGATTCTGCCGGGCGATGAACGCGACGAGGATCCCCGCGTAGCCGTAGCCCGCGATCAGCGAGGCGTTCGCGCTGCCGTGAACCGCGGCCACCTCCACCGCGCCGGCGAGGCCGGCGGCGGCGCCGCCCAGGAGACACACGGTGAGCACGAGCGCCCCGACCGGCAGGCCCGCCAGGCGCGCCGCGCGGGGATTGCCGCCGACGATGCGCAGCGCGAAGCCGTACGTGGTGGAGCGGACGAGCACGTGCATCGCCACGCAGAAGACGACGCCGAAGCCGAGCCCCCAGTGGATGTCGAGGCCGGGCAGGCTGCCGATCATGTTGACGTCGCCGATGTTCGCGGTCGAAGGCTTGTTGAGGCTCGACGGGTCGCGCAGCGGTCCCTCGACGAAGTGGTTGAAGAGCGCGACCGCGACGTACGTCAGCAAGAGGCTCGAGATCGTCTCGTTGACGCCCCGGTACTGGCGGAGCGCGCCGGCCAGCGCGATCCACAGCCCGCCGACGATCATGCCGCCGAGCGCCATCGAGACCTTCACGCCGACCGGCGCGGCGCCGCTCAGAAGATGACCGACGACGGCGGCGGTGAGGCCGCCGAGCACGACCGCGCCCTCACCGCCGATCACCATCAAGCCGGCCTGCGCCGGCAGCGCGACGCAGAGCGCCGTGAGGATCAGCGGCGCCGCGCGTGACAGCGTGTTCTGCCAGGAAAAAGCGCTGGCGAAGGCGCCCTTGTAGATCAGCGCGTAGACCTCGAGCGGATTCTGCCCGAGCGCTGCCATGAAGAGCCCGAAGACCACCATCGCCGCCGCGAGCGCGGCGATGGGAATCACCAGCGCTTCGGCGGCGTGGCGCCACTGACCCGAGCGGTCGGACGCCATCGCCCCCGTGTCAGACCTTGCCGATCACGCCCTCGACCAGATAGTTCATCTGCTCGAGCACCACGTCGGTCTGCTTGTGCGCGCTCCCGGCGGGGATGACGGTGGTACCGGCGTTGTCCTTGAGCGGTCCCTTGAAGATCACGTAGTCGCCCTTGACCATCTGCGCCTTGACGGCGTCGGCGCTCTTGCGCGCGTGGTCGGCGACCGCGCGCCCGTAGGCCCCGGTCTTGACGAAGCCGTCCTTCAGCCCGCCGCGCATGAAGTTGTTCATCGGCTTGCCGGCCATCGCGTCCTTGACGTGCGTCGTGTACGGCGCCGTCCAGCTCCACTCGGCGCCGGTCAGGTAGCCCCGGGGCGCGAGCGCCGACTGGTCGGCGTGATAGCCGCACACGAAGATCCCGCGGCGCTCCGCGGTCTCGCCGACCACCTTCGGGCTGTCGACGTGGCACGTGACGACGTCGACACCCTGGTCGATCAGGCTATTGGCGGCTTCGGCTTCTTTCACCGGCAAGGACCAGTCCCCGGTGACGATCAGCTGCGTCGTGATCTTCGGATCCACGGTGCGCGCGCCCATCGAGAACGCGTTGATGTTCCGCAATACCTGGGGAATCGGCTTGGCGGCGATGAAGCCGAGCTTCTTCGTCTTTGTGGTGTGGCCGGCGACGACGCCGTTCAGGTACTGGCACTCGTCGATGTAGCCGAAGTAGCTCCCCACGTTCTTCGGGTGCTTGCCCTCGGTCCAGAGTCCACCGCAGTGGGCGAAGCGCACCTTCGGGTATTTCTCGGCCATGCGCAGGATGTGCGGATCGAAGTAGCCGAACGAGGTCGGGAACAGGAGTGTCGCGCCGTCCTGCTCGATCATCGAGCCCATCGTCTTCTGCACGTCGGTGGTCTCCGGTACCTTCTCCTGCTCGACCACCGTGAGACCCGGCATCTTCTTGAGGGCCGCGGCCGCCTGGGCCTGCGCCTGGTTGTATCCGTAGTCGTCGCGCGGGCCGACATAGATGACCCCCACGATCAGCTTGTCGGCGCCGAACGCCCGGCCGGCGGCCGCGAGCGCGCCGACCGCCCCGGCTCCCGCGAGCCCCAGCAAGAGTTCCCGACGATCGAGTCGTCCCACGCGCTCCTTCATTCCGGCTCCTTTGTTTACTGGCGCGCCTCGGCCGGGGGGGCCCCCAGCCCCGCGACGGCCTGCAGCGCGCACCCCCGCCACACGGATGTTTTCGCCCAGGCGTGGCCACCAGCGCCCGGGAGACCAGGACAAATCAGCAAGGACCACGCCAGGCCGAGAGAGTGACTAAGTCGCGGTTGCATATGCGCCTGATCTCGGCACACTGAACCGACGTCAATCCGATTGCCTCTCTCTTAGGCAATCGCCGGCCCGCGATGACTAATACTCGTGCGCACGCCCGCCGGGCTCCCGGCGGCTACCCGCGGACGGTCACGCCGCCCTTGATCACGCGCTTGATGCGGCGCTTGTCCTGGAGCAGGGTGATGTCCCGGAGCGGGTCGCCGTCGACGAAGACGAGATCCGCCCACTTGCCCTTCTCGACCGTCCCGATCTCGGCCTCGAGCCCGAGACACTCGGCCGCGCGGCCGGTCGCCGCCTGGAGCGCCTGCATCGGCGTCATCCCGGCCGAGACCAGCAGCGCCGGCTCGAGCGCGTTCGCCGGATGACCGTGGCCGCCGGCGTCGGTGCCCGCGACCACCTTGACGCCGGCCGCGAGCGCGCGCCCCACGCTCTCGACGTGATGCGCGCGCAGCGCGTGGGCGCGCTCGCGCACGTGCGGCGCGGGCGACTCGCGGTGATACTCGTAGACGGTCAGGGTCGGGACGAAGAAGATGTGGCGCTCGGCCATCATCGGGATCAGCTCGCGGTCCTCGTCGAGATAGCAGCCGTGCTCGATCGAGTCGACTCCCGCCTCGATCGCGACGCGCAGCCCGGCTCCGCCGAGCGCGTGGCACATCACGCGGCGGCCGAGCGCGTGCGCCTCGTCGACGAGCGCCTTCATCTCCTCGAGCGTGAACTCGGAATCCTTCGGCCCGTGTCCGGCGCGCGAGCTGGCCCCGCCGGTCGTCGCGCACTTGATCACGTCCGCGCCGGCGCGGACCATCGTGCGGACCGTCGTGCGCACCGCCTCGCCGCCGTCGGCGACGCTCGGCGGCAGGCTCGGATCGCTCTCGGCGGGCGCCCTATGGCCCGACGGGCTCACGCGATCGCCGAGGCCGCCCGTCGGCGAGATGATCGCGAGCGACAGCACGAGCCGCGGGCCCGAGATCAACCCATCCTGGATGGCGACGCGGAAGCCCGCGTCGAGCCCGCCGGCATCACGGATCGCCGTGTAGCCGGACTCGAGGATCTGGCGCGCGACGGTCGCCGTCCGCAGATGCCAGGTCGAGCGCGGCTCGTCGAGACCCCAGCGCTTCGCGAGCTCGTAGCCGTGGAAGGCGAGATGATCGTGGCAGTCGATGAGCCCGGGCAGCACGGTGAGGCCCGAGGCGTCGATCACCTCCGTGCCGGACGGCCAGCCTCCGCTCGGTCCGGCCGTCGTCACGGCCTCGATCCGGCCGTTGTCGATCTGGATCATCGCGTCGCGCACCGCCGGAGCTCCGGTGCCGTCGATCAAGGTCCCCGCGCGTACGATTTTCATTGGTCAGCCCTTCACCGAGCCGGCCGTCAGACCGGCCACGTAGTACTCCACGAAGAAGGAATAGATGACGGCGACCGGCACCGAGCCGAGCAGCGCCGCCGCCATGAGCTGGCCCCAGTAGAAGACGTCGCCGCGGATCAGCTCGGTGATGGCGCCGACGGGCACCGTGCGCACGTCGCTCTTGGCCAGGAAGATCAGCGCGTACAGGAACTCGTTCTGGGCCAGGGTGAACGCGAAAATGCCGGCCGACAGAAGACCGGGCGTGCAGAGCGGCAGCACGATGCGGGTCATCGCCTGAAAGCGGCTGGCGCCGTCGATCCGCGCGGATTCTTCCAGCTCGCGCGGCACGCTCTTGAAGTAGCCCATCAGGAGCCACGCGCTGAACGGGATGAGGAGCGTGGGATAGGTCAGCATGACCGCCGTCAGCGTGTTGCCCAGCTCGAGCCGGTTGATGATGTCCGCCATCGGGATGAAGAGGAGCGGCTGCGGCACCAGGTATGTCGCGGC
>Ga0137396_10001169_pt1 | contig 13526 bp, 11 predicted proteins | sample czc16metaG_FD_108284 | JGI IMG/M metagenome (GOLD analysis project Ga0137396, IMG submission 108284) | Vadose zone soil microbial communities from Angelo Coast Range Reserve, California, USA - czcobulk3.16 metaG | ecosystem: Environmental > Terrestrial > Soil > Vadose zone | place: USA...
ACGTGAACGAGGCGCTCCACGCGGGTGCACACATCGTCACCGTCCCGCCAGCCATTCTGCGGAAGATGTTCTGGAACCCCCGGACGACGGAGACGATCCGCGAGTTCAACGACGCCTGGAAGTCCGATCGCGCGAAGAAGAAGTGAGCCACGCGCCCCGCTGCGACGCCGAGAGGCGCGCAGGCGCGAAAAGCGCACGAGCGGCTGGAGTCGCGCGAGAGCTTCGGCAAGGTGGTGCTGGTGCCTTAGCGAATTCCATCTTGGCGGACGATGCAGGAGGCGCCCCGGCTGTCCCCCTGACCGATCGTCACACCTGCGCTAGACTGTAGGCACACCCATGAGACTGATCCTGTTCCTGGCCGCGATCCTCGAGGCATGTAACCGTTCGCCTCGCGAGCCGGCATTTCACAAGAGGCAGCTCGACGGGTCCTTCCGGTCGGAGGGCGTTGCGCTGGCGGACATCAATTGCGACGGCCTCGTGGACGTGATGGCCGGGGATCTCTGGTACGAGGCGCCCGACTGGACGCCGCACCAGATCGAGCCGCCGACCACCTACTCTGACCCGCCGAACCAGTACAGTGATGCCTTCATCGTCTTCGCCGCGGACGTCAATGGCGATGGATGGGTCGATGAGATCGTCTTCGGCTTTCCGGGTCAGGCGGCCTTCTGGCGCGAGAATCCGCGCGGCGCGTCTGGAGATTGGGTCCAGCATCCTCTGGCGTCCACGGCCACGAGCGAAAGTCCCGCCTCGGCACCTTGGGGTCTCGTCTTTGGTACCGGACCCTCGAAGATCTCGTGGTTCGAGCCGGGCAGCTTCGCCGAGCACCTCGTCGACGACCAGCACCCGGTGCCAGTGCACGGGCTCGGCATCGGCGACCTGGATGGCGATGGGCGGCTGGATGTCATCACGCACACCGGATACTGGAGCGCACCCGCGGATCCGCGATCAGCTCCGTGGCCGTTCACGTCGCTGGATCTGGGTCCTGATTGCGCCCAGATGTACGTTCTCGACGTGAATGGTGACGGGCTTGCGGACGTCGTAGCCAGCTCGGCGCACAACTTCGGTATCTGGTGGTACGAGCAGAAGCCTGGCCGCTTGTTCGTCCAGCATCAGATCGATGCGAGCTTCTCGCAGTCGCACTCGCTCCAAGTGGCCGATCTGAACGGTGACGGCCTTCCCGACCTCGTGACCGGAAAGCGGGTGTGGGCCCACGGCTTGACGGGCGATGTCGATCCAGGTGGGACGCCGTTCCTGCTCTGGTACGAGAACAAGGCTCATGGCGATTGGGCGAAGCACGTCATCGACAGCACTTCCGGAGTCGGAACGCAGCTCGCAGTCGGGCCGCTCCGCGCCGGCGGCAAGCCCGCCATCGTCGTCTCGAACAAGAACGGGGTGTACCTGTTCGAACAGGACCGATAGATGTCCGAGAATTTGGTAAGGCGGTGCCGATACGCTAGCCAGAGAACGTTCGGTCGGGCATGCTCTCCTGAACATGATCACGCCGGGAAGAGAAGCAACGCCAAGCGGCGTTCCACACGCGCCAAGGACTGTGCGGGAGCGTGTCATCGCCGAGTTGCGAGCGCGTGGCGCTAGCCGGCAAAAAACGCTCGTCGAAAATCTACGTACCGTCGGTGCGAGGGGGCTGCTGGAGACTGCCGTAGCATCGGCAAGAGGTCTACTGCTGCCGTTTCCGGAGGCGCCGAAGCCCGAGCCCCGGCACAGTGGGGAGCCGATCCTACTCGAGGCGAAGACTGCGCATCCGGTAATGGAACGCGAGGCGTACTCGAGCTTCTCCTGGCTCGACGTGGAAGGTTACGACGCGGAGATTGATCGGCGGCGGACCGGCGGCGCGATCGACGCCGAAGAAGCGAAGCTCCTCAGAGCCTGGGCAGTCAACGGTTATATGGTCCTGCCAGGATGCGTTTCGTCCGAGCTGATCGATCAGGCGCTCGCGGACGTAGATGCCGTGTGGCGCGATCGAAAGCACGTCGTCATCGACGTGCTTACCGATGGCCGCCGTACCCACGTCGACGAGGTGGAGCCCGCCGCGCGGCAGGCACCCCACAAGCTGAACGACCTCTATCTAGTCTCACACTCTGCATTGCGTATCTTCCTCCATGAACGGATCGTGCGCATGGTAAGCCTCATCCTCGATGACGACGTCGTCGGCTGCAACTCACTGACTTTCGAATATGGCTCGATGCAGCCCGCGCACATCGACCATGTGTACATGACTCCCCTGACACCCCGCCGCCTTGTCGCGTCCTGGATCGCTCTCCAGGACGTCCAATCCGATGCCGGTCCGCTGTCCCTGTGGCCAGGCAGCCATCGATTGCGCCCGTACGACTTCGGCGGCACCTACCATTACTCTCCAGAGAAGGAGGCTCAGCACACGCGGTACGTCGCCGAGCAGGCGGGGCGCTTCCCTGAGTTCCGCTTCATGGCGAAGAAAGGGGACGTGCTGCTCTGGCACGCGCTGCTCGTGCACGGCGGCAGCCCCATCAACAACAAGCAGCGGACCCGCAAGAGCATGGCGTGTCACTACTTCGGCAGTCGCGAAACGGGCTCCTCGCCGCGCGAAAGGTTCGGGCCAGCGTCGTATTTGAGCAAACCGATCGAGGATACGGCGTAAAGAATCACGCTGGAGCCGTCACCGCGTCGGCCTCGGTCGAATGACCAGTTCCCAGCCGGGAGGATTGACGGGAATGATGCAGGGATCAGTGACGCCGATGCACTGGGAAGCTTCGGGCCAATGATAGTTCACGAAGCGAGCGGGATGAGCGAGGGAGGCGATCGAGCTGCCGGCAGCGAGGGCAAGCCCAGCCGCTCTTGAGGGGGGAGCTGGGGGAGGTGCTGAAGGGATTCGCCGCGAAGGAGGTCAAGGCGATTGTGGACATGGAGGTGCCGTTCGCGCAGGCACGGAAAGCGCACGAGCGGCTACAGTCGCGGGAGAACTTCGGGAAGTTGGTGTTGGTGCCCTAGCTGCCGGTTGAATCGGCAATGATGTGGATCCAGGTGGGACGCCGTTCCCGGTCTGGTACGAAAACGGGGGTCATTGCGATTGGGCGAAGCACGTCATCGACAGCACTTCCGGAGTCGGAACGCAGCTCGCAGTCGGGCCGCTCCGCGCCGGCGGCAAGCCCGCCATCGTCGTCTCGAACAAGAACGGGGTGTATCTGTTCGAACAGGAACGATGAGCCGACCAGGAGCCGCCGCTCGCGGAACCGCGCAAGGGCGCACGAGCGGTTCAAACGCGGAGAGTTTCCGGAAGGCGGTGCCGTTCACCGTAGCCACGGAGCCTTCGATGGGGCATCATCTCTGAAAATGGTCGCGCCAGGACGAGAAGTACTCGCTTGAAGCTGCCACGGCTCCGCATGTTGTCGCCCCAGCAACAACCGCTCCAGGCCAGCTCCGCTGCTGACCAGTTGTCCGTCACAACCAACGACGGAAGGCCACTGATCGGTGGCGTCGCTCGCCTGCTTCCATTCCTCTGCATTGCTTGCGGCCTGATCGTGTTGATCGCACGTCGGACCGATCAGCTGACGGATCCCCAAGTCTGGGTCGAAGAGGGGGCGCAGATCATCCCTGCGTTCCTTGAACACGGAGCGAAGGCGTTTCTGATTCCCGTCAACGGTTACCTGACCACCGCGCCGAAGCTGATCACTTTCCTAGCGCTCGCGATCGGTGGGCTCGAGCATTATCCACTTGTCTCCACGCTACTCGGTCTGTTTTTCACAGCGTCCGTGTTCTTCTGGATTGGGACCGCGCCTTTGATCGTTCGCGGCGTGGCGCTGATGCCCCTTGCGGTAGCCTTGGTGCCCAGCGATCCAGAGGTTTTTGTGGTGCCGGTTTACACCGTCTGGTTCGCAGGGCTTGCCCTCTCCTCGCTCGTTCTGTGGAAGCCAGAAGATCGGTCGCGAGTGGGTGCACGCGTCATCGTTGCGTTGGTCTGTGGTCTTTCCACGCCAGTGGTGATTCCCTTGGCCGTAGTTGGGGTCCTCAGGGCACTGTCGATCCGCGCGCGCCACGAGACCGCAACCGCTGCCGCACTGACCATTGCTGCAGTAGCACAGCTTTGGCAGCTGCACGCCGTGCCACAAAGTTCCTCCATACCTCATCCTGGAGAGGCTGTCCTCGTGATGGCCCGGTTCCTCGCGTATCCTCTGCTGCTCGGTCTCACGGCGGAACCGTCACCTGTCTGGGTATGGACTATCGGGGCATTGCATGCCGTAACCCTGTTCGCAGTGCTTGTTCCCAAGGAGTCAAGGCGGCGGAGGTTGGCACTCTTATGCCTTTTTCTGATCTCGGCTTGGACTTCGATCGTGCGCTGCCAACCGCCCACGCTGATGCATCCAGTCTTCGCCGGCCCACGCTACTTCTTCTTTCCGTTCGTGTTCCTGAGCTGGCTGTGGCTCGACGTACTGTTCTCGACTGCGAGACCGGCAGCCAAGCTCGTTCCAGCGGTCGCCGTCGCCCTGGTCCTCTTTTCTACTTCGATGCACTTCAACCGGCGCCACGCCCATCTCGAGTGGCAGCCCGCGGTTCGCACGCTGCTTTCCCAGGGTCACGCCACGCTGCCGGTGCATTATGACGGGTCGCTGATCCGCCAATGGGAGCTAAAGCTCGCCTTTTGCGGCGATCGTCTTTGCAAGGTGCCTTGAGCCCTTCACGGCGATGCTGCCAACCTTGCAGCGGGCGCTAGTGGAGGTGAAAATCGTCGCGGAGGGCCGCTGCTTCCGCCGTGGAAACGCCGGCCACGTAGGGCAGTGGCGTCGCATCGCGCTTCGTCATCAGGATGAGACGCACATCCATGCCACGCCACCCGGACCAGGACCGCATCTGCTCCGGCCACGGCGAGGCTATCAGCCAGGCGAGCAGGAGCGGAAGCGCAACCGTAACTGCGCGCGCGAGGGGCGGAACGCTCCGAAGCAGGTCGATGATGCCGTCCATGACCATTGCCACCGCAGGCGCGAGGCAGAACAGGGGCACGTACTGGTAGCGCGAACCGACCGCCGCTGCGAGGCCGGTGTGATAACGGCCGATTCCGACGAGGACTGCGTTCGCGGTGTCGAGCACAAGCGACATCCACACCAGCCAGCGTCCGGTCCCGCGAGCACGGAGCAGGGCGATGCCGTAGATCGCCAGCTTGATGGCGCCAAGGAAATAGAGCAGCCCATCCCGAGGCTCGAGGCCCCACAACGCCTGCAGGGGGTTGAGCAGGAAGAAGTGGGCCGCGAATTCTGCCGCCTTCGCGGCCACCCCGTGCTGCAGCACGCGCTGGTGATTGGCCTGGACGCTCGACGCGATGATCGCTGCGACAAGCAACGCGGGCAGGAGCGCCGCTGCCGCGGCGAGCGCGCGGTCGCGCGGGCGCAACCCGCGGATCCCGATGGGAATGGAACACGTGAACGCAATGGCGCAGCCGGAGAGCACGCCTCGCGAGAACGAGAGGCTGCTTGCGAGCGACGCCGCCGCGAGCAGCCCAAGCGCGGTCGCATCGTTTCCTCCGCGGCCGGCGAAGCGGAGAAACTGAAGGACCGCGACGAGGAAGAAGCTCAATGCGAGCACTGCCGACCACTGCACCGTCCAGCCGAGAGTCTCGATATTGCTGGCGGGAAGTCCCGCCCAGACCAGCGCGACGGCGATCCCTGCGGCGCCTGCGCCGATGCGGCGCAGGATAGTGCCGAGCAGCAGCACATTGAGCGCGTGCGTGATCCAAAGCATTGCGAGCACGACGAGGTAGCTGCCACGGCCCGCCGCGAGCAAGAGCAGCCACATCGCCTTGAAGAGAGGCACAAAGTTTTCGGCGAAGGTCGCGGTGACGTACCGCCAGACCCCGGCTTGATGGAACTCCTTCAACTGGTCCCACTCATCTCCGAACCAGAACAACTTCCGGAAACTGGAGGCGCAGAGAAGGAACGGCGTCAGGGCGGCCAGGCCGCCGAGGATCGGAAGCCAACGGGCCGGGGCCACTCCTTGGGCCGCCCCCCAACGCGGCTCGGTCAAGACGCCATTTCCCACATCGATGTGCGGGGCGGATATCAGGGTGACCGAAAGCGGTCAAGAAGTCGTGTCCGGTGCGCCGGATCCATGCGAAAGTCAGCATGTGCCCACCTTCGCTCTGGGGAAGACGTTCGAAGGCGGTATTCTGGATGCCCTGGACGTGGAGCCATCGGGCGAGATCCGGCTGTACGGCTGGACCCACGACGCGGCGGCGCTGCCAGACTTCGCGCTGCTGGCGGACGGTATCGAGGTGCCGCGGCGCGAGGATTTCCGCCTCCGCCGGTGCGAAGTGGCTGTGCTGCTGCGTTCAAACGTCGCGGAGCATGGTTTCGGCGTCTGCTTCCACGCGCCAGAAGGAGTGCCTTGCAGGGTAATCGAGATCCGACTCGGCACTCGCAAGCTCGCTTCAGTCCGGCCCGGTGTCGGGCGCGTGGAGCCCCATTACGGCAACCTGTTCGACGAGCCGCGGGTTCTACGCCGCGAGGACATCTACGGATACGGTCCTCCGATGCCCCATGCCGACGCGCAGGTGCTGGCGATGGCGCGGTCGCTGCCTGCTGCCATCCTCGACTTCGGGTGCGGCAGCGGGGCGCTAGTCCGGGCACTTCTCGACGAGGGAGTGGAAGCCGAAGGGATCGAGCTGCGCCGTCCGGAGATCGTCGCCAGCCTGAAGGACGACGTGCGGCCCTTCGTGAAGCTCCATGAGGGCTCGTTTCCGCTGCCCTATCGCGACAGGCAATTCGGCGCCGTGGTCTGCTCCGAGGTCTTGGAGCACATTCAAGACTGGAAGACCGCGCTCCAGGAGATCGCCCGAGTGGCGCGGCGCGCTCTGATCACAGTTCCCGACATGAGCGCAATCCCCGCACTGTTCCCGCATCGGGTTGTGCCCTGGCACCTGCTGGAGAGCACGCATTTGAACTTCTTCACCCAGAAGAGCCTGCATGGCGCGCTGACTCCGATGTTCACGCGGATCCGGTTCTCTCGGCTCGGCGAATTCCAGGTGAACGGGACGCGGGTCTTCACCAGCCTGGTGGCCGATTGCGAGCGGTGAGCCTTGCCGGATTGACAGCTACCGCCCGGCGCGCCTTCGCAGTGCTGGCCATTGCCTACCTGGCGACTGCCAGCTTTCCGGCGGCGTACTACCCGGTGCATCCAGGGCTGGACGTCTCCTGGGTGTATGGGCTGAACGAACTCGTCTACTCACCATTCCGCTTCGGCCGCGACGTCAACTTCACCTGCGGTCCGCTCGGGTTCCTGCTCTACCCGGCCAATCTCGGCCACAACGTCCTACTGACGATCGTCTTTCGCACCGTAACGGCGGCGTTCTTCGTCCTTGCGCTCGGTCTGCTCGCGCCCGGACGATTCGTCGGGCTCGTCCTGTTCGCAGTGGCTTACGGCGCAGCCCTCGGAATCGGCCTGCCCTTCGAGCTTCACTTGCTGGTAGTGGTCGCGATCGCCATGGTCGCCGCGATCGAGAGGCGCTCGTTTCCCGGCCTCCTCGCTGTCGCCGCGATCTCCGGCCCGCTGTGGCTGATGAAGTTCAGCGTCGGTATCGGTGCCGCGACGGTGGTCTTTGCGGCCGCCTGCGCCTGGCATTTCTTTCGCGGCGGCAAGCGCTCCTCCACTGTCGCGATCCTGCTCGCTCACGCGGCGTCGTTGTTGTGCGTGGGATGGCTGGAGATCGGCTCGCTGACCGACTTCTGGCTCTGGCTCCGAACGAGTTTTGAAATGGCGAGCGGCTACAGCACCGGCATGTCGCTGGACCCGGGCTGGACCGACCAGAAAAAGGGCGTGGCCATCTGCGCGCTCTACCTCGGAGCGTTCGCCGTGCTCTATCGCATCCGCCGATCCGCCGCGTTGCCGTTAGCGCTGCTCGCCGGCTCGATGTTCCTGGCGTTCAAAGCCGGATTCGTGCGGGAAGACGCGCACGTGAAGAACTTCTTCGGGCTTGCCGGGGCTGCGCTCGCAGTGCCTCTGTTGACCGCTTCCTCGGCGAAGGAGCGGATCGTAAGCGGGCTGGCCGTGCTCATGACCCTTGGACTGGGCGTCAGGGCGGAACTGAAGCGCAATTACCTCGATGCGACCTCCTTCTCAGAGATCGCGACGGGAAAACTGGGATTCGTCGGAATCGGGCGGGCCCTTCACCGGCGCGACACGGAGCTCTGGCTGGATCGCGTGACTGCCCAGGGGATTTCGGACGCTCGCCTGCCCGATGAAATGCGGCGGGCGATCGGCACGGGCACCATTGCGGTCATGCCTTGGGAGCTGGTCACTTGCCTCGCGAACGATCTCGCCTGCGTACCGCTCCGGACGCTCCAAGCCTATGCCGCATACACGCCCTACCTGGACTCGATCGCAGCTGCGCAGTTCGCAGATGGGCGCGGGCCCGATTTCGTGCTTCTACACGGGGTCGGAGGGATCGACGGCCGGCACCTCATCCTCGACGGCCCCCTCCTTTGGCGCAACTTGCTGGACCACTACGAACCCGTTCGCCTGGAGCCGAGGCGGCTGGTGTTGCTCCGGCGGCGCGGCTTTCCCGCGCGCGTGGACACCGTCCCGCTCTCCTCGGAGCAAATCCAGCCCGGAGAATGGGTGGGGGTCCCACGAACGCCGGGCTTCATCTTCGCAGAGATGCGATTCGAGCTGACCTGGCTGGGAAGGCTCGTGAAGCTTCTTCACCGGATTCCTGCTGGATTCATCGAGCTCAAGCACGGCAGCGGCGCCACCGAGCGGCACAGGTTGAACTTCGAAACCAGCACAAACGGCCTGCTGGTCCAGCCCTTCGCAGCGAACATCGAGAGCCTTCCGACCCTCTTCCGAGGAGCCGAAGGCGACCGTGTCGTGGCACTGCGGATTACCGGAAGCGCGACGCGCTATTACGGTGAACAGATCTCGGTGCAGTGGCTCGCGCGATCGGTGCGCTAGATGGCCCCGCATCCAGTCCTTGAGGGCTGCTCGTCGGTACCTCGGCTCGGCCTCCAGATGAGTCATGGCTTTGCCGCGACCACCAGGAACTGCTTGCCGAAGGCCCGCGAGCTCAGCGGGCGTAACGAGAGATAGGCTTCAATGACCCACCGCCAGCGCAGGCGGGTACCCTTCACCGTATACGGGAGGAACCTCGGCTCGACGTGCTCGAGCTGAAATCCCTTGAGCAGGAGGGCCTCGCAGATGCTGGCGTCGCTCAATGGCACGTGGTGATCGAAGTAGTCCCAGTACCGGTCTGCGAGATAGCGGATGTTTGGGCCCATGAGGATGAAGCGGCCTCCCGGCTTCAGCACGCGATGGACCTCGGACAGCACGCGCGACACGGCGTCCTTCGAAGGCAGGTGCTCGAGAAAATTGGACGTGAAAACCGCATCGACGTCTCCGTTGCGGAGGAAACCGAGATCGTCGGCAGATGTGGCGCGCACCTCGATGCCGGCCGCCGCCGTGCGAGCGGTCTCCGGGTTCAAATCGACCGCGATCCTGCGCTTGGCGATGGCGTGATTGATGAACTCGCAGTAGCCCGCACCCAGATCGAGGAGCGCGCCCGTGCCGTCCACCCAGCGCGAGAAGACGCGGCGCCAGAGGATTTTCCAGACCTCATCCTTCCAGGCGCGGTCGCGTTCGTCGAACCGGTTCGCGTACAGCGCTTCGAGCTCGCGGCTCACGCTGGAGATCTCCGGAAGCGGCCACGGAACGCGTAGAAGTACCAGCGCAGGTATTTGGGCAGCCACCGCCACAAGCGAAAGCGCGATCGCCCCGCCACTCGGTCCCTCCACGTGCTCGGCACCTCGGCGATCCGGGCGCCCGAAACGTAGGCCTTCACCACCGCTTCCATCCCGATCTCGAAGCCGCCGGAGCTCTCGAAGGTGAGCGAGCGGAGAAAAGCCGTACGGTACATCTTGAACGAGTTGGTCACATCGCGGGTGGGAACTCCGGCCAGCCAGTGCAAGCTCAAACCGGCCGCGCGAGACAGGAGACCCTTCAGCACCGGCCCGCCGATCTGACGTCCGCCGTGCATGTAACGCGAGCCGCAGACTACATCGTATCCGTCTCGCACCAGCTCAAGCATCCGCGGCACGGCCCGGAGATCGTCGGAGAGGTCAGCCATGATCAGGAGTGTCGCCTCGCCGGCGGCCTCACCGAATCCGGTTTTGATCGCATCGAGCGCGCCGCGGCCGAAACGGTTCTTGACCGGGCGCACCGGGAACGGGGGACGCAGCCGCGAGAGCACCGGCAGGGTGTCGTCATCGTCTCGGTCATAGACGACGATGAGCTCGATTGGAATCGAAATGTCCTGACTGAGCCGCTCCAGGAGAGGGCCGATGTTGATCCCCTCGTTATAGACGGGACACACGACCGACAGCTTCAGATCACGCATCCCTGTCCGCTCATGTTCCACACGTCGACGAAGAGCTTGCCGGCCGGTATCTGGAGGTTGCGGTACTCCCGGTGCGGCGTCCCGACGATGATGACATCGCTGCGGCGGAGCAGCTCCTGTGTAGTCACCAGGTCCGGGTCGGTGATGTGCGCGTCCGAGCACAGGACCTGGCGAGCCTCGAAGAGCAGGATCTTCTTCAGTTTGTAAGAGAGCGACTCGCGCTTGTCATCGATGTTCGCCTTGAACGCCATCCCGAGAATGCCCACCGTCTTGTCGCGAAGGTCGTGGCTACGCTTGATCTGGTTGACCACGTAGTTTGGCAGCCCTTCATTCACCAGCATCGCCGCGTGTCCCAGGTAGAACCCGCCTTTGTTGAACGCCGCGAGCTGCATCGCGTCCTTGAACAGGCAAGGGCCGGCGGCGAAGCCGGGCTTCGGGAGATCGCGGCAGCGCTCGTAGTTCGTCGTCATCGCGTGGTGGATCCGGTAGAAGTCCGCCCCGTGATCGTTGGCGATCATGAAAAACTGATTCGCGGCGGCGAACTTGATGTAGCGCCAGACATTGCTGAAGAGCTTGGCCAGCTCCGCTTCGATGGGCGGTACTGCGATGATCTCCGTGGTGAGTTTCCCGAATAGAGCTCGGGCTCGCTCGACGCCCTCTTCGCTGAAGCTGGAAACGATCTGCGGCAACGCTTCCAGCTCGTTCATCGCGAACCCTTCTGCGATGCGCTCCGGGCAAAAGGCGACCTCGATCTGCTTTCCTTCCGCCCGGATCCAAGCGCGCAGCCTCTCGCTGATCCCTGGGAAGACGGTGCTGCGCAACACCAGCAGCTGTCCGTTGCGCAGGTGCGGCAGATACCCGGTCATGATCATTCGCAAGGGCTCGAACTCGGGATTGAGGTGTCGGTCGACAGGGGTACCGATGATGACCACGACCGTATCCGTCTGCGAGATCGTTCCGGGATCGAGGGAGAGGGTCAGGTTGCCGTTCGCAAGGGTCCGCCGCAGGACAGGTTCCGCGCCCTCCTCGTGGAACGGCATGTGTCCGTCGCCGATGGTCCGAAGCGCGCTTTCGTTGATGTCCAGCGCGCACACCTTGCAGCCTTTGTCGGCGAGCGAGACGGCGAGGGGAAGGCCAACGTGGCCGAAGCCACCAACGATGACGACGTCGTACTTCATCTGCTTCTCCATCGGTGAGTGAGGAACCTATTTCGGTATGGCCAGCTTCTCGCGGATGAACGCAAGCGAGTCGTTGACGATGTAGTCGAGCTCGTACCGGGGGCGCCATCCCAGGAGGCTTTTGGCCTTGTCCGAAACGCCTACGCGATATCGGACGTCCGCAGGCGGCACCGGCATGTGCTTGAACCCTGGGAAGGGAATTCCGGGATTCACGCATCCCCAGATCTTCTTCGCCAACTCGTCCATCCGGAGGGTGTTGTTCCCGCAGACGTTGAAATCGTCGTTGCGAACCCCCTTCTGGAGCATGACCCGCAGTGCATCCGCCGCGTCCTGTGCGTGCGTGAACGTGCGCACCTGCTCACCGTCCCCGAAGATCTCGAACGGCGTCTGCTTGACTATCGCCTTGTAGATGAAATCCGGAATGACGTGCGCCATGCCGAAATCGACGCTGCCGTCGGCAGTCACGTCTGGCAGCTCACCACCACCCACTGCGTTGAACGGGCGAACGATCAAGTAGTTGAGCCCCATCTCCTCGTGCGCGCCGCGGGTGATAAATTCGCCGAACAGCTTCTGCATCCCGTAGTTGGTGAGCGGCACCGGCTGCGTCAGCGCGTCCTCCTCGGTCACGGGTCGCTGCATCCGCTCGTAAACCATCGAGCTGGAGAAGTAGACGAAGGTGGCTTCGGGGCTCGCAGCCAGGGTGCAATCGATGGCGTGCGAGAGAAGCTCGGTGTTGTCGCGCGCGATCTGATAGGGAATCTTGTGGAAATACTTGATTCCGCCGATCAGCGCGGCGAGGCAGAGGACGACGTCGTACCCCTTGTATTCGACCGGGTACATCTGTCGGACGTCCTTGTTGAAGATGCGGAAGCTGGGGTGGTCGTAGAAGTCGTGCTTCAGATAGCCGTACTTCGAGAAGTTGTCGACGACAGTGACCTCAAATTCATTGCGCAAAAGCTCCCGAACGACATACGACCCGATGAACCCCGCCCCGCCGAGCGCCAGAACCCGTCTCATCTCTTCACGCCTCCGTTTTGGCGCGCGGACCGTGCCCGACTTGCCGCGCCTGGTCAAGCATACGTTCATGCCGATCAACGGATACCCGTGGCAAGTGCGCCTATCATCACCTCAGGGAGGGCGACGCAAAAAGGTTGTACTTCTCCTCCTTGAGGAACTGCACCAGCGAATCGATCAGCGTAGTCGGGCCCGGATTGAGCAGACCGATCTCCTGGGCACTCTTCGGACCCTCGCGCTTCATGATCGCCGCCAGGATGGCCGCCTGGGTGTGCGCCACTTTGCCCGAGTCCCATGCGACCGCAGTGCCTTTCGCGATCGAGATTCCCAGCAGGATCGCGCATGCCGCCATTGCCATCCGGCGTCGCAAAAGCGGCTGCTCGCGAAGCCACAGGAAGAGGAGCGCGAGCGTCGCTGCCACCAGCGGAAGTGTGAAGCTGGTGTACCGACCAGGTACGATTCCGCCCATTCCTCCACGCCCAGCGGTTACTGTCGCTGCCAACGCCAGCGAGAAAAGTCCGACGGAAATGAGGAACACGGGTTGCCGGCCTTGCCGCCGGAGGACGACCAAAAGGATAACGAAGGTCGCGAGGATCACTAAGCCCGCTATCACGCTGCCGGCGCGGCTGTCGGTGAGGCCCGAACCGATTACCGAAAGGAAACCGACTAGGGCATCGGCCGCACCGCCGGCCTCCTCGGGACGCGCTCGTGCGTGCCAGAAAATCGAGAAGATGTAGCCGCCCACCCAGAACACTGCCGCGAGCGCGACCGCCATGAGTGCCCTGAACGCCTGCTTGCCGCGGGAGAGAAAGAGCGGCAGCGCAGCGCCGACGAAGCACGCAGGTGCCGCCGCCGAAGACAGCATGGCCGCGGAAAGAAGGAACACCAGCAGCGCTATCCAAGCGGCAGCCGTCCGCGTCGTCTCCATCTCCCCAATCTTGACGGCACTATAGATGGCGATCAGGCCG
>Ga0137396_10001170_pt1 | contig 13519 bp, 5 predicted proteins | sample czc16metaG_FD_108284 | JGI IMG/M metagenome (GOLD analysis project Ga0137396, IMG submission 108284) | Vadose zone soil microbial communities from Angelo Coast Range Reserve, California, USA - czcobulk3.16 metaG | ecosystem: Environmental > Terrestrial > Soil > Vadose zone | place: USA...
GACGAGGGAAAGGGATTGTTCGTTGCCGAAGATGATCCTGTCGGGCTGGGTCTTATCGCGTTCGCGGATGACTCCGGGCGGGCTTGTGTAGCTCGGGTTATCTTCGATGTTCACAACAGAGACTTTAAGCGTCGAGTCCCCCGTCGACCTCTGGATCCACTGATTACCGACGAAATTCATCTCTGCAATCCGAAGGCGCACGGGACTCTCGAACCCCGACATCCAGAGCCGAACGTACTGCACCTCGCTCAGCACCGATCCTGCCGAGCGATCCCCGCCGATGATTCGGGACGGACTGAAGAGCGGTATGCGAATCTGGTGCCATGTGTCGCCCCCGACAATCAACGTGTTTCGCTGTTCAATCCCCAGCGAATCGTAATACACACTGTCGAGCGGCACTTCGTATTCATTGTATTGATCCACCTGGTCCACCGCGCCATTGCTATTCAGATCCTCCGTATCGGGCAGGCGGCCGTCGACACCGTTGACATTCCCCTCGACTCCGTTGATCTTGCTGAAATTCGAGTCCCCCGTGGCATAAGACCAATCGTCACCGCTCGGGTCGTTCGGATTGACATCCGGATCGCCGCTATTGGAAGCGACAAAACCCGCGTACACGCGCTGCTCGGCGCTGTCGGCAAGCATGTCGAGGCCGACATCCTCGCCGGTGTTGAGCACGCCGTTTGGAATTCCCTCAGGATTTTGCGGCGTCTTGATGATGTCTTCTGAATTCAAGCTCCCGTTGGGTATGACATCTTCATTGACGCGGCCGAGGTCGATGAACAACTTTCCGTGCCTGAGATCCTGCTGATCGGGGGTTATGGGTTTTATCCAGAGCTCGAGGTAGGCGATGTTCTGGTCGATAAGCCCTGCCGCGTTCGAAATGTACCGCATGATGCCTCCCCAGTTCCTTTGCCGGAGCTTCCGGCCATCGGTGTCGGGGAAATCATATCCCCCTCCCGGGCGGTGAAGCGTGGAATCGAGTTTCGGCGAAAAATTGTACATCCCCCGATGACGGGGATCATAGTCAAGATTCAATACCGTCACGAGGTTTTCGCCTGTCCGCACTTCCCGGTGCGGCCAGATCTCCTGAGAGACCACGTCACTCGGCAGCCGGTTGTACCAAACCAGCCTTCCCTTGGCATATGTCTTTTTTTCGTTCGTCAGGCCTGCTCCCAACAAGCTATACGCAGGCGCGCTGGCCAGATGCCAGGCTGAGTAGCTGATCGGCAGAGGGATCGTCCTCCTGGCTCCTTCAAAATCATCGAGGTAGGCGATGCTCGCACCGTTATCATCGGTGATGGTGCTGGTCTTCGTATTTGGATTGGGAAGGACGTACGCTGCTTCACCGCCGATTCTGATGCTCGACATTTCCCGGGTGCGGATGAACGGAAGCGCGTCAATTGCCTGCGTCAGAAACGGCAGGTTGAATGATGTCGAAGCATCGAACCCCATGATCATATTACTGGTGGGTTCCTCGCCCAATCGCACTTTATCGCTCAGCGTGGCCTGGGAGAGGCTCATGACCGTAAAACCAATGTTGGTATTGGGAAACAGGTTTACCATCTCGCCGCGAGCTCCGATCAGCGTTTTGGACGCAAGCTGAAACAGATCGTTTTGCTCGTACTTCACCTGAACGCTCGCACCCGGAAGGAGCGCTTCGGGCTTGCGAATAATGACCTCCCCCACGATGTAATCCACCGTGTAGTCGACGGTCGGCAGCAGGGGCGTGCCGTTCCAGAGCACCTGAACGCTTCCCTCCACGAGGTTAAACCCAAGCTGATATCGGCTCGATTGGGATGTCGATGACGTAACTTGCATGAAGTAGCGGTTTTTCACCGCGTTGTATTGTGCCGCTGTCGCCGTCGTATCATAGATATCGCTAAAGAGAAGGGAATCGGAAATCGCCTTTCCGATGCCCCTGAAATACTGGACGATGGTCGAATCGAACGGACGCAGCGAGGGAAAAATGATCTCGGCCCGTTCCACGTCGACGGTCACGCCTTTAATAAAATCGAACTCACCGTCACCGCCGGCCTTTGGGGTTTTCGCCGCATCAAATCGGTCGAGTCCGAGCACCGCCAGGAGGTTCGTACCGTAAATCTGAAAATCGTCCGTCGTGCCGTCTCTGTGCCGCAGAACCTTGAACTTAAAGCCCTCCTCTTTCAGGTCCCTCCCCCCGAGCGGATAGATATTTTTCAACATGAGGTCCCACGCCGGCTTATAACCCGGATGGTCCTGAATGTTTTCCGGTTTGATGAGCTTGAGATACAAATTATGTCCGACGCTGTCGCCGTAGACTTGATTTCTTCCGCCCGCGCCGACGATGGTGTAATTCACCGCAATCGCCTGCGCATCGACGACGCTTGTAAGAAGCGTAACCGTGCCCGCGGACTTGTCATAGCGGTAGTCCTTCGTCGGATCGAGTCTCGTCCAGTACCCTCTCTTATAGTTGCCGGGCGAGGTGGTATCAAAGGTGGCGACAAAATCGGGGGCATACGAAACATCGCTCGGGTGCCCGGGCAGATTGACATACGCAGAGGCCGTGACGTACGTTCCGGTGGCGCTCGGAGTATTATTGAGGAGACTCTGCCAGACGTCAATCTGCAGGATTTGATTCTCCGTCACGTCGGGGCCGATCGTCGGTGCGGGTGAGCTGTGAAGATTCGCGTAGAATTTTCGATACAGTGTATCGACAAAGTAGTAGTTCTTTGCGTACGACGTCGGAAGAACGGGGAACTCGCTCGATTGGGCTCCGCCGGTGAGCGTGAGCTCCTTCGTCTGCCCCTTCTTCTGCGAGACGAGCGTGGTGAGCGTCAGGGGTCCTGCCTGCATTCTCGCCTTGATGCCGAAGAGCGCCTGCCCTCCCCCGACGAGCGAAGGGGTCTGGAGGGACACGTTCCCCGCCTCCACGCTCTGAACGACTTCGTCCTCGTATCCCGTGTACTTGATCTTGAGCTGGTTCTCGTACTCGAATGTGCGCTGTGTGTTCCAGTCGGCGAGGATATTCAGCTTGTCTCCGATCGTCCCGTTGACGTTCACCTGAACGGTCTGGTTGAAATCCGGCTCGCTTCGCGATTGATCCTGGCGCGAGAGCGTCACCTGATCCGACGACTGGTTGCGGAACGCCCCCCGGATATCCACTGCGCCCGAAACATTGAGTTTTATTCCCCGGCCGCCGAAGATGCTGAGGATCGGGTTTGCAGGAACGGGTATTTCGATATTCGTGAGCGAAGAGAGAAATCCTCCGAGCTGGTCCTGGGTCTCTTTGTACTGGTACCGTGTCACGAGCTCACGCCACGATCGTCTCTTTTCCTCGCGGGATCGGAGCCCGATATAATCTTCCAGCGGCACCGACACCGGGATTTTTACGTCCTTGCCGTTGACCTGTTCCCGCACGGTGACCGAGCGGCCGGCGGAATCGAGTTCGAATCGCCGGTTGTATGCGGCCGAACGCACGTCCAGGTAAAGGCTGTAATTCTCGCGCGGAAATAGTTCCACCATCGGCATATCGGATCGCCGGTGTATAAACTGCTGCAATCGCGACGTCGAATCGAGATACGGGACCCAGGCCGTATCGATCTTCACGCCCGATTCGCCGCGGCCGCGGAGTGAGTCGCGGAGGAATCCCAGAGAGTCGCGCCCTGCGTGAAGCGAGTCACGGCCCCTTCCGCGCAGGCGCACATTGGTCGTATCGTTGATGCCGGGGAATGGAAAGATGAGGCCTCTCTGCAGACTGTCGAGGCGCAGCGAGTCGGCAACCGCCGGCGGGACCTGCGCCCCGGCGGGCGTCGGCAATAACAAAGCGACGGCATTGAGCGCCAACGCAAGGAGGATTACACGGGTATGAGCGCGGGTATAGGGAGGCGGGATCATCCCGCGCAGGGGTGAGCGAATGTCGGCCAAACTTAGTATTATCGTCCTGTTGTCTACAAAATTGTGACGTTACACGGGAAAACCCGTGGGCACAATTAAACAGTCACCAAGATTCGATACTAAACGGCTCCTTTCGCTCCATTGAGTGCTTGAAAAAGGTAGCCAAATGCGTCTTCATAAGCAAGTACCCTTTCGGTGAGCTTATCTCCGGTCACTCGGCGGCAGCAAAGGGGCTTGGAAATCGCCTCTTCTGACGCTATATTTCATTATGCGGCTCTCATTCCACATCCTTCGGGCACATGCCGGTCCGTTCCTGTTCTCATGTGTGACCTTGATGTTCGTGTTCCTGCTTCAATTTTTAATGAAATTTGCGGATCAGCTTGTCGGGAAGGGCCTGAGCTCCCTGGTGATCGGCGAGTTGATAACGCTGAGCCTCGCCTGGATGGTGGTGCTTGCCGTGCCCATGGCCGTCCTGGTATCCGCCCTGATGGCATTCGGCTCGCTGTCGGCACAGAACGAGGTTACGGCCATGAAGGCGGGGGGCATGAGCCTGTACCGGATGATCGCCCCGGTATTCATCGCCTCGATACTTCTGACGGCTCTCCTGATTCAATTTGATAACAACGTCCTGCCGGAGGCGAATCACCGGGTCAAGGTTCTGATGGTCGATATCCGAAAAGTGAAGCCGACACTCGCGATCAACTCCGGATTGTTTTCCCAGAATATCGCCGGCTACAGCATCCTTGCGCGCAAGACATTCGAACACTCGAACGACCTCGAGGGAATCACGATCTACGACTACACCGATCCCGGGACGAATGTCGTGGTCACCGCGGAGCGGGGAACTGTAACCTTTACGCCGGATCAGCGGAAACTCATCATGGATTTGTACAACGGTGAGATTCACCAGCTCGGCACAACCACTCTCCAGGAATACCGGAAAATGCGTTACGTCCGCCATCGCATCGTCATGAACGCGGAGGGATTCGATTTCGAGCGCTCGAATGAAAATGCATTTGGCCGGGGGGACAGGGAACTCAGCGCGCAGGACATGCAACATCTCGTCGACAGTCTTGAGCAGGCGAATGCCGCCGCGCTCGACCAGGTTGTCCGGAACGAATCGTACCCATTTTCCGGCTTCGGGATGCCGGATCGGCGAAACGGAGGGCAGGCGTTCCATGAGGTGCCGGCTCCGCGGCCCGGCGGTCCTCCCGCGGTCACCGCCCCGGTCCACGAGCAGGCCGTTCAGCTCGCGCTTAATAGGGCGCATTCGATGGCGAACGCCGTCGACAATCAGATGATGCTTATCAAATACAATCGGGACCAGATCAACCAGTATGTAGTAGAGATCCACAAGAAGTATGCGATTCCCGTTGCCTGCATTGTCTTCGTGTTCATCGGCGCGCCTCTCGGCATCATGGCGAGGCGCGGAACGTTTGCCGTTGCCGCATCGATGAGCTTTGGATTTTTTCTTCTCTACTGGGCGTCCCTCATCGGCGGGGAGAAACTGGCCGACCGCGCGATTATCCCCCCCTGGGTCGGGATGTGGGGGGCAAATATCCTGATCGGCTGCCTTGGGATTTACCTGACGCTACGCATGGGCCGCGAAAATTTATTCATAAACTGGCGGTGGTTCCGGAAGTTCCTCCCCCGTTCCTTGCGGAATCCCGAGCCGCCCGGCGAAGGTCAATCCGGCCAATGATGAACACCATCGACCGGTACGTACTCCGTCAATTCATCATCACGGCGGTCGCGGCTCTTGCAGCGTTCATGGTTCTCTTCGTCGTCGTGGACATGATGGAGAACCTGGATGATTTTCTGGACCGCAGTGCAGGATTCGGCATCATCGCAACCTATTATCTTTATTTTCTTCCTGAAATCGCCAAGCTCATGATCCCTGTGGCGATGCTCCTCTCCGCACTCTTCACGACAGGACGGTTGTCCACCTTCAATGAGCTGACCACGCTGAAATCAAGCGGCATGAGCCTCTACCGTTTTATGGCCCCGCTCGTGATTTTTGCGTTCATCGTCAGCGGGGCCTCTATCTACTTCAACGGCTGGGTCGTGCCGTTTGCCAATAAGAAAAAACTCGAGCTCGGCAGGAGCTACTTTCAGAAGAACATCGAATTTGTCTCGGAAAACAATATTTTCATTCAGGATTCCCCCACCAGGATCCTCTCGATCGCGATGTTCGACGACAGCCGGCAGGTAGCGCGGCAGGTCAGCATACAGGACTTCGACGCGAAGGATCCCACCACCCTCGTCGGACGCTACGACGCAAGCGAAATGCGTTGGGACCCCGTGCAGAAATCCTGGACGCTCATCAATGGAACAGAACGGAGGTTCGATCGGGGAAAGGAATACCTCGACGCATTCGCGGCCCGGCCGATCGCAGCGCTCAATTTTTCGGCGGAGGATATCCGGAAAAAGCAGGAGAAGCCCGATGAAATGGATTACAACGACCTGAAGCAGTTTATCACGAATCAGCAGCGCGGCGGACAGGAGGTGGCGCGCTGGCTTGTCGATTTCTACGGCAAGATCGCCTTTCCGTTCGCGAGCGTCATCGTGGTCATTTTCGGAATCCCGTTCTCTTCGGTGAAGCGCCGCAGCGGACTGGGCGTGGAGTTCGGGATCGCGCTCGCCGTCTGTTTTATTTACATGATATTCCTGAAGGTGAGCCAGGCGTTCGGATACAACGGAGATCTTGACCCGCTCGTGACGGCCTGGCTGGCGAATATCATCTTCCTCGCCGCGGGAATTTACAACCTGGTGCGAGTGGAGAAATAAGATCCCTCCCACTTGGTCCCGCCGTGCGGCATCAAAACGTGTACTCGATCCTCGCTTCGGTGACGGGGACAACGCCGAACGGCGTGGGCTGAACTCTCATTTTCACGTCTGCGTGCAGCGACTTATTAAACCGGGTCGCGGACCAGAAAGCGTCGAGAGCGCTGACAATGTGGTTGACCACAACCACGCTCACCCAGGTGCTGGCGACATCGTAATAGCTGTTCGCCTTGGCGCGCATCGCGGAGTATTGGTAAAATAATTTTGAGTTGCTCTTGATGCCTGTCGGCTGCTGGGTGTAGGGCCCCAGATCGGCGTCATCCCATCCCCGGCTAAACTGATCGTACTTTCCGATCAATTCATAGTACTGCTGTTCGCCGAAGTACGGCATTTGATGCGTGTATCCGGTCGGGGGGCTTAAGACACTCGAGATATCCCGCTCCATTCTGTTGAGTTCTACCCAATTGACGCAGGCGAATGGCGCGTTGCAGGGGGCGTCCGGCCCGTCCCGAAGCGGATCGTAGTCGGCTGAGCTGTGCGCCCCATTCGTGAGACCGCCGACATTATCGAGCGTCCATTTCGCATACCGCCACGCGCTGTAGTGTTCGTTCGCAAAGGTTTGAAAATCCCCGGTTTGCCGGTCGCCCTTCTTATTATACGTATAGGCGACGATCCACGACGCCGCTTCAAACGCCACGAACATTCCCGCTTTGAGGTAGCTGTTCGAGTAAAACTCCCCGGTGCCGGGAACCGCAAGGGAAAGGGTGCCGGCAAGCCACGGCGACTTCTCTTCGTCCGGGGCAGTTTCCTGGTCGAACATCGGCGACGGATGCGTGGGAGACCATTGATCGCGGTGTACCGCGAGCGCGGTACCGAAAAAATCGGTGCTCGCGTGACCAGTCAAAGAAATCGCGGGCTTTTCGCCGGCGAGGGCGGTTATACTCCAGAGACCGGACGAGAGAAGCAAGACCGACAGCGTCAAGCCTCCCCGGGTCCCTCCTGCTCGATGGCTCATCATCCGTTCCTTTCTCTTGTTAGTCCAGGTCGAATCCGAACAGAACGCCGAAGTGAAAGTTCCATTCCTTCCCGTACGTGACGGTCGATCCGGAGTTGCTGAAATAGCGGTTGAATTGGTCGAATCCATAGGTTGCATTAAAGAAGATCCGCGTCGGGAATGCATAGTACGAAAACGCCTCAAGACGGAGCTCGACTCCCGCGTCTTTCTTAAACCTCTGATCCTGCAACCTTCCCCCGGTCCAGGCTTCACCCACATCCCCGTACAACGCCGCGTAGAGTTTATCGAAATACATCTGCAGGAGGCGCAGGTCGATATGCTGTAAGACCGGGAAGCGGTAGGTCAGGTTTGCGTAGGCAAACTGATTTCCGCCGAGTGAATAGAAGGGATACCCTTTCATTCCCGCGAGGCCGCCGATATAAAAATCGAAAAAGTCATCAACCGGCCAGTTGAGGATTGACCCGCCCCGGAGGTGTGCGCTCAGCGTGTGGTTCCAGCCGGGAAGCTTTTGCGATTCCCGCCACCCGATATCGAGCCGGTGGAAGTTGATATGCCGGTATTTCGGCACCGGAATTCCGCTCGAAAAATCATACTCGCTCGACGGATTGAACTTATTAAATTCATAGTCATACCTCAGCCGGATTTTCCGCCCCACCGGATTGATCTCCTGCGTCCGCGAAGGATAGATATTTTCAAGATTCAGCGTCATTGAAATGTCGTTCCCGATCAGGTACAGCTCGCTGAACGCCTGGACGAGGTTGTTGGGGGGAGCGACATCGGGCAGAATGAACACACCGACCGACGCCGTGTAACGGCTGTGAGCGTACCGCAGCTCCATCTCCAATGCCTCGCTGAAGATTTTTTGCTTGAGCGCGACGTCGAACTCGAGAAGATTATAAGAAACATCCACCCCGATCGTGTCCAAGGGAAGCGTGATTCTAGAGTCGGTCGTGCGGGTGATGTTATACGCTTCCAGCGACAGCGCCGGCTCGAACCCAAGCTGGAAAAGCCCGGGGATCTTTCCCCGGTAATCGAAGTTAAAAAACAGGTCGCGCTCACCCTTCTTATTGAAGGCGCCGCCCGCGAAGAAACCGTACCGGTCCAGGACATCGTAGGAATAGGCATACACGCCCAGCTTCAGGATGTCGATGCCCTTGTTCTTGGGATTGTAATTATCGACGCGGAGAAATGGAACGAAGGCGATATCGGAAGCGATGTTCCTGTAGGTCGTATCGGAATAGGCGGGAACCTTGCTGTCGTCGTACGAACGCAGCGACTTCCAGTCGAACCGGTCCTTCTCCGAGCCGTCGGATGCGAGCCCGGGGGAGATCATCGCAACGTCAGTCCGTTCAGCCCGCTTGTAGACGGCCGGAGCCGGGAGCGGTCGGGCTTCCTTCATCAGGGCGATTTTGTAACCGCTCGACGTGTAGGTCGCATACGCCAGCTCGCCCGACCGGCCCACCGCCGGCATGAAGGCGCCGCCGAGCACATTCGTCAGTTGAACGGCGGCCTTTGATTTGAGGTCATATTCATAGATATTGAAAATGCCCGTCTTGTCGCACGCAAAGATAACCTTCGATCCGTCGGCCGTAAAAACAGCGTTCCGTTCATCCTCGGGCGTGGCGAGGAGAAATGTCACCGGCCCGCCATCGGCAGACACGAGGGCAAGATCCCGTCCATCCTTCAACGAGTAGTCAAACAAAATCTGGGCGCCATCCGGCGACCATTTTGGATTGTACACCTGCTCGCCCTGTGCAAATTCAGTAATCTTTCGTACATCCGATCCGTCAATTTTCATCGTGTAAAGGTTCAACGTCCCGTCGCTCCCCGCAACGCAGGCGATCCTCTTTCCGTCCGGCGAAACCGCCGGGGAGCTCGCGCGCAGTGCTCTGGTCAGACGGGTTTCCTCGCCCTTCTCGACATCGAACACATAGAGATCGGCGAGGTCCGACCAGTGATCGTTGTGCCTGCTGATCTTTGAATAATAGATCTTGCCGCCGTCCGGAGACCATGAGAAACTGGAACGGATCCCGGATTGAAGAAGCCGTTCCGTCTTCGCGGAAAGATCATAAAGATACAGCGATGAGAGCGAAAAATAATCCGCACCCTTGTTCGACACGTACGCGAGCTTCTTGCCGTCGGGCGAGAACGAAGGATAGAAATTTCCGAATCCCACGTCGGCGATTGTTTCCCCCTGGACAAGAGAGTTTTTGATATCCGCAGTCCTGGACGCGTAATCCGTCCGGAGGGATTCCTTCCACTCGTTGTATAGATCGCCGCCGCTCTTGCCGATTGCCGCCTCGATAGCGCCGTCGATCGTCATTCGGGTCAAAGAAGAAAGATTCCGGGAAATGATTTCAAGCTTGTCGTCGCCGTAGCGCTCCCCGATATAGCGGACGAAAGCGAACCCGGCATTATACGACGATTCGTTCCCGAGGCTCGTCTTGCCGAAGACCGCCATTTCGTTCCAGCTTAATAAATTGTTGTCAAGAGCATACATCCTTAGGATCATGTCGCGGTGGGCGTCCCAGGAGTCGTAGCCGAGTTCCCGGCGGTTGTACTGCGCGACCCCCTCGGCGAACCAGCTTGGCACGGAAAAACCGGAGATGGGATAAGAAACGATCCCGTTGGGATAGCCGTACAATACGTCCGGTCTCCGCTCCGATTCATACTGAAGCCACTGAAGATAAAAAGCCGGAAACTTTCTCCCGAATTTCAGGGAGGTTTGAATCTGAACGATGTGAGTGAATTCATGGGTGACCACGTTGCGCAGCCAGTTGTGCGTCCCGCGGAGGTCGAAATCGAGGGACGATGCCCAGATCTCGACCTTGTTGTCGAAAAAATATGCCGCCCCGTTCGAGAAATCGTCATAGTCTTTGATAACGAAACTGACCTTCCCGTCGGGCTGGTGATGGTACAGCGCCGTCACCGGCGCGTAAATATCCTCCGCGACCTTCGCGACGACGCGGGCGGTTCGCTCGGTGCCGGCATGATAGTGCACGTAGAAATGCTCCGTCTCGATGGTCCGCCACGTCAGCTCGGGATGATAAAATTCATCCTGGGCGGCGCCTGCGGTGATGAAAATCAGCATCAATAATAAAAGACGAAATCCCGGCCCATTCATCCGAGGGTGAATCCTGCGGTCGTACGTTGATCCTTCTTCAATTGAACAGACGGGTAGTCGGCCCGGAGCGTCAGCCTGATGAGTATGAGTTCGAGGTCCGATCGAACCTGAAGAGTTCTATTGTAGACGTTGTCTGTGGTGTACGAATCGAATACCGTCCCGACGGGCAGCCGGTCGCCTGTCAGGATAAAATGTCCCAGGGGGTCGGTTGTCGCCGAGGCCTGCGCGTCAATGACGACGATCGAATACTTGACGATCACGGAGTCGATGGCATACCGGACGAGATACTCGCCGCTGGGAGCGATTGCGCCGTGCAGGTCACGCCCGTCCCAAAGAAAATGCGGGACCGGTCCCCTCGGAAGGTAGTTCAAAAAGAGCTGCCGAACAAACACGTAGCCCGGCGTATACACCGCCACATCCACGATCTTGTTGGGGTCGGTTACGATGACTTGCTGGGTATCGACGGGGGTATCGCTCACGACATCGTAATTATAGTACAGCCGCACGATGACGCTGTCAAGGGGAATCCCGTTCGGGGATGTCACCGTGCCGTCCAGTTGATATCCCCGGATCGATGAAGTCGTCTGGAAAGGTTGAATGTCGCGACAGGAGAAAAGGAGAGCGCACAAACCTATCAAGAGTGCTCGTCGCACGGGCGCCTCATTTCACGACTGCAATTTTAATGACGGCGGAACCGCCGCCGCCTGATCCTACGGCCTCGATGCGCGCAAAATAAATCCCGCTCTGGATGTTGTCAACACTCCAGTCGACCTCATTATCCAGCCCTCCCGCCCCGGGCCCGTCGAATTCGGTGACCTGGTCTCCCGCAAGATCAAAAATACGTATGTGGACGTTCGCGGGGTTTTTCACATAGTAGCGAATGTGGGTTTTATAGCCGTGCGCCTTATCCACGGGGTTCGGCCAGTTATAGGCGCGGGAGGCGGGAAAGAATTCACCGTTCTGCGCCGGCTGGTAAAGAAGCGTGTCCGATAATCCGCTGTTTCTGGCGTCGTGTAGATACTGCGGCCAGGGCTGTTCCGGCGGCGACGACGGGCCTGTCACCACCGTACCGGTCCTCCACGCGTAGACGTTCCCGTCATCGGAAGCAACAGCCAGACCGATGTCCGAGCAGCTCAGACAGCCGCTCGGAATGTAGAAAGCAGCGGGGGTTGAGCCCGCATTAACCCCTCCGAGGATCGGAAATCCGGGAAGCATTGTTCCGGACCGGTCATAGGCGAAGACCAGACCCTCCTGCGTAACGCCCACAATATCGGGCCGGCCGTCGCCGTTGAGATCCGCGATGATCGGTGATGTCAGAAGGCTTTTCGAGGACGGCGCGATGATGGGAAAGTTGTCAAGTACGGAGCCGACGGCATTATAAGCAAAAACCTTTCTGCCGCTGAAGACAACGATATCTTTAACGCCATCGCCGTCGATATCGGCAAGCGCACAGGCGTTCAGAATCTCTCCTCCTGTCGAAACCGGGAATCTGTCCGCTGTCTTCAGGCTGCCATCAACGGAATAGACATATCCGTCTGTCGTTGCGAAGACGATCCGCCTGCCGATTCCGGAAGAAATCGTTCCTGCGACCGCCGGAGAACTCATCGGATGAGCGAAACTTCTTTTAATCACAACGCCGCGCGGAGTGACGATTCCCACCGTTCCGCTCGCCGACACGGCAACAACCGTGTCTCCCCGGCTCCATCGGCTCACCCCCACGATCGAAGATGTGTCCCCCGGACTCAATTGCTGGAGAGAATCAAAATTCCCGCTGCCGGACAGGAACACTATGTCATTGTTCCTGGTGCCGAACGCAAGATCTGTATCACCCGCGGCCAGCGACGTCGTGATCTGGGGCCCCGGCGCTTCTGCAACCAGGAACGCCTGATCCGCGAGACTGTCATTATTATTATCCTGCGCCCTCCAGCCAACGGCAATCGAAGCCGGGATTGGATCATTTATAAATCGAAACAGGCCGGTCACGGCCAGGTCGGGCACATTGTCTCGATTGAAATCGCCCGCGACAGGTTTTCCGGTGAAGGTGTTGCAGGTGCCGAGTCCGCTGGCTTGCGCGATCCTCCCGGACGAGAAAAACTGACCAATCGGGCCCCCATCCGATTTCCAGCCATACACGTACGGTAGAGCAGTCGAACCGGGCACGATCCGTCCCGGCTGCAGGCTATTGGGAGTCAGACCTGAAGTCGCGACAAGAATTGCACCGGTGCCTCCGGTAAACAGGTCCACGGCAGTAATCGAATTGCGCCCGAATATGCGGCCGACATTCTTGGGAAAGCCCGGGACCAGCTCCACCTGATTATCCCCAACCTGAATTCTTGCGGTCATTCTCGGCGCGCGCGCGGAAAACTCTCTGATATAGACGTGGCTCTCCGCATGATCATTGCTCAGGCTGCTCGGATGGGAAGTGGGCGTGAACTCATTCGACTGCAGGCGCAAGGGGGCCTTGTTCCCGGCATACCAAAAATCGAGGACGGTCCCGCTTTCGCTTCCGGCGCCCGGACTGATCAGGCCATAGGTCTGGCCGATATCCTGCGACCCGTCCGCCTCTTCGAGATTGACACCCCGCCGGTCAGGATCTCCGTTCACGGCATCGGCATCGTAGTTCGCTTCGATGACATTCTCATCGACATGCCAGATCAGGATGCCTCCGTCGAACAACTCGCCCGTGCGGGCGCTGACGCCGCCCGGCAGGCTCCAGTCGA
>Ga0137396_10001172_pt1 | contig 13502 bp, 13 predicted proteins | sample czc16metaG_FD_108284 | JGI IMG/M metagenome (GOLD analysis project Ga0137396, IMG submission 108284) | Vadose zone soil microbial communities from Angelo Coast Range Reserve, California, USA - czcobulk3.16 metaG | ecosystem: Environmental > Terrestrial > Soil > Vadose zone | place: USA...
CCGACCAGCCGCGGCAGTCGTTGGCTTCCTCCGCCGCCGGGGATGATTCCGATGTTGATTTCGGTCTGGCCGAGTGTTGCCCGATCGGACGCGACGCGGATGTCGCAGGCCATCGCCAGCTCGAGGCCGCCACCGAAGCAATATCCGTTGATCATCGCGAGGATCGGCTTCGCGGTTCGCTCGATCGCGTCGTACAGGGTCCCGTGCTCATACATTCGCCACTGCTCCATCGCCGTGCGGCCCTGGAATTCGTGGATGTCGGCTCCCGCTGTGAAGGCCTTGTCCCCGGAGCCCGTGAGGACGATCGTCCGCGTGTGCTCGTCCGTGTCGAGATCGTGGAGAGCGCGGACCACCTCCGCTTTTAACATCATCGACATCGCGTTGAGCTTCTCCGGGCGATTCAATGCGACGACCGCGGTCGGGCCGCGATGGGTCACGAGGATCGTATCGTAGTTCATGGAATCGGCGGCGCAACGCCACCGGGCGACTTGAGGCCTCGCTCGAGGCGTTAACCTTGTTTAAGGTTGCCTTGTCGCGAGGAGACGATTCCCTTGCCGGCGGTCAAATTCGACGCTCCAGGATGTGGACGGTCGTCTCGAATCCCATTTTTGTCCAGAATCGCAGGCCCATCTCGTTCCGCGCGTGCGTGTACAGATCCACCTTTTCGACGCGACGCGACCGGAACCATGCGAGGGCCTCTCGCACGAGCGATTCTCCGACTCCCCGATTCCGTTGGGCCGGATCGACAAACAAGTCGTAGATGTGTCCGTACAATCGGTGCTTGAAGACCCTTGGCCGTACGAGGATCGCCCCCAAGAGGAAGCCGATCGCCGCCTCGTCGAGTTCGGCGACGAGGCAGAGCCGGTCCTTATGCCCGATGTGGCTGCGTGTGAAGCGCCGCCAGTCTCCCTTCCATCCGGGCGCGAGGCGATACTCCGGTCCACCAAGATCGGCGTGATAGTTCTCGAGCTTCTCCCACATTTGCGCGAGCGCATCGAGATCCGCAACCCGGGCGACCCGGACTCGAGGCTCATCGGACCCGATACCGTCCACCCGCCGTTCCGGCCCAACGTCCCCGGCCGCGATCCCGGACGTCACTTCCCTTGGAAGGCTGGCTTTCGCTTCTCCAGGAACGCGCGGAAGCCCTCCTTCGCATCGGCCATCGCGAAGAGGCGATTCTGCAACTCGCGTTCGAGGGCGAAGCCTTCGTACATCGGCATCTCGAGGCCTTCCGTGACCGACCGCTTGATGAATCCGACCGCGCGCGCGGCGTGTTGCGGATACGCCAGGCCTTTCGCAAAGGCCATCGTCTCCTCCCAGAACTTCGCTCGCGGGAAGACGCGGTTGAGGAGGCCCCAATCGAGCGCTTCTTTCGGCGTGAGCATCCGCCCGGTCGCCATGAGGTCGATCGCCCGGCTCTTGCCGATCAGCCGTGGCAGACGTTGCGTCCCTCCGGTCCCGGGCAAAACGCCGAGCGTGACCTCGGGCAGGCCGATGCGCCACGCCCCGTCCGAAGCCAGCCGCAGATCTGTCGCCATCGCAATCTCGAGTCCGCCTCCAACGCAATGGCCGTCGATTGCGGCAATGAAGAGCTTCGGGGTGCTCTCCATCTTGTTCAGCGTCTCCTGACAGTTCAGGCAGAACATGGCCTTGTAGTCCGGTGTCGAGGACGCGAGCAGGTTGATGTCCGCGCCCGCGGACCAGACTCCGTCGAGCTTCGAGGCGATGACGCACACGTCGACGTCGTCATCGAATCGCATGTCGTCGATCATCGTGTTCAGGTCGCGCATCAAGTCGGCGTCGTAGGTGTTCGCCTTCGGTTTGTTCAGCCATGCGATCGCGACGCGGTCTTTCTTCTCCAACGAAATGTACGTGAGGTCCATCGTTCTTGCCTCAGTCCAATTGATGGGCCATCGGTTATTAAATGGTAGGGCTTCGCGGCCGGGAGTCTCTAGTCCGTGCCGTTTGGCTCCGGCGTCCCCCACTTGTCGTTGAAGAGGAAGTCCGACTTGACGAATTCCCAATGCCGGCTCGTCATGTACCGCGTCGGGAGCACGGCGCGCAGGTTGTCGACGTAGGCGTCACGCTCGATGGGCTTCCCGCGATCCGTCAGCAGGTTTCCTCGGACATCGTACGGGAGGTAGACGTACCCCACCCCGGCGGCGTCCGACCCGGGATTGCGGTAGTCGCCGAACTCCGCGAGCCCGCGGATTCGGAAGAACCGACGGTCCGGCAAGAAGAGCAGATCGTCCTTCGTGAGTCCGTGCACGGTCTCCCCTTTCTGGATGATCCTTCGCAAGGCCGCGTCCGCCTCCTCCCGGGAGCAACGCGCCTTCGCCTGGATGATCGCGAGGTTCACGTCCTTCACCTTGCCGAGCACCTCTTCGATGTAGATGACCTGTGCCTCTCGGTTCTTCAGCGTCTTGAACACGCCCTTCACGAGGTCTCCGCCGAGCTCCGACCCGAACATCTCGAGGCCGCGCGGATACCACATGTTCAGCGTTTTCTGGAGGTCCTCGATCCCGAAGTTACCACCGTCCAGGATGCCCGCGACCGCGATCGCCTTCATCAGGGTCTCCCCGGCGGCGAGGTGGTACGAATCTTCGAGGAACCGCATCCACGGCATCGAGAGGGCCAACGGCCCGTACAAGAAATGGTGCTGCATTTCGAGCTGGAACTTCCCGACGCGGTCGATGAACGACATGAACGTCGCGGAGTCCATGAGGCTCTTGAACTCGATGTTGAACGCGTCGAGGACGTGCTCGCCGGGTTTCATCGCGAAGAGCTCCTCCATCGTCTCCGTCGCCCAGTGCCGTCCCCACCGGACCTTGTCGAACGTCGCGTCGAGCGTCAGGACGCCGGCCATCTGCATGTGATGCCGCAGCTCTTCGACACAGACTCGTTTCTTCGAGAACGAGATCGACTCGAGGCGGTCGCCGTCCGGGTCCGTGCGATGGATTCCCTCGACGATCTCCTTGTCGAGCCCGGTCAACGAGCCTCCGTCGAGCTGCTCGTACACCATCCGGTGCTGCTGGATCGAGCCCAGTTCGGTCGATGCTTGCGCGCGGATGATCTTGAGCGCCGTCATGAACTGCGCGTCGGGCATCTTGTCCGCGGTCCAGAGGCGGTTCGTCAGGTTGCCCGTCGCGGCCGTCGCGCCGACGACCTTTTGCGCGAAGCCCGCGAATCCGTCCGGCTTCGCCATGATGACGCTCAGGCGAGGCATCGGCGTCTCCGGATAATGCCGGGACCAGTTCGGCGCGTCGAATACCTCGGGCATCTCCGGGAAGTAGCGTTCTTGCCAGAGCTTCCCTTCGTCCGCCCACTTCTTCGGGAGCGCCTCGATTCGGAACTGGTCGAGGAAGGGCATGGATGTCCGGTTCGATGCACGTAGTGGGGGATGAACCTTTCTCGGACGTACTCTCAGCTGGCTTTCATCGGCGTTGGAGGACGCCCACATAGCTCGTCGGATCGTCTCGCGGCTCGTAGATGACCCGGACCAAATCCCAGCCGGTCGAGTGCGCGAGCTCCGCGAGATCGTCCGGCGAGAGCAGCAAGAGGTCGAACCAGTCACCCACGCGGCCTTTGTAATGGCCCCGCAAGGAGAGCAATCCCGGCGGTCGGCCTCGTGCGATGTTCCGTTTCACGTAGCTCAGGTGGTAGGGGATCCAGGTCCCCGGGATTCGCGTGCTCCCGATGATCCGGCCACGCGCCTTCGAGATCTCTCGGGCGTCGCGGAAGAATCGCCGCATCCGGGGAAGGTCTCCCGCGAGCCCGAGGTTGTTCCCCATCAAGATCAGCGTGTCGAACGTCCCCAGGCCTCGCGGCAGTCGGTGGACGCTAGCCTGATACACCTCTTCGACGCCCCGCACCCGGGCGAGAGCGACTTGCGTCGGCGACGCATCGATGCCGACCACACGGTGTCCCTTCCTCTGGAGGTAGACGGCGTGCCGACCCGGGCCGCAACCGACATCGAGGACGCGACCGCGGACTTCCTTCATCGCCTCGCGCTCGATCTTCGACCACTTCGCGGGAGGGGTGAAGTACGCCTCGACGAGCGAGCGGCTGCGGTACCCGTCGTCCCGCTCGAATTCGAAGACGACTTTCTTGCCGAGCCAATGGTCGAGCATGGCCTGCGCGTAGAGATCGAACGAGGATGCGGTTCGGCGTTTCCGCGGCGGCCGGGAAGGCATGATTGAGGCGGCATGTGTTGCGGTCGTCTTGAGATTTGCCTCTCCACGGGGTAGCTACAAGATAATCGCGTTGAAGCAAAGCTTATCCTTCGGAGATGCCTAAGCCGGTGGGGGTCCGGAGATGGCTCGCGCCCGGAGGGAATCGAAGTTCGAGGTGTTCGGTCAGGAGATGCTCGAGAAAGTCGTGGCGAAGAGCGGGAGCTCCGGCCGCGTGTACCTTCCGCCCGACTGGATTGGCAAGCGTGTGAAGGTCATCCGCGTCGAGTGAGGCGCGTCCGATGCCGGGGCGTTTCGGTCCGACGGATTTCGCCGCCTGCGCGCGGTGCGGCAGCGGCCAGGTGCACCCGAAGCTCCTCGTGATGGGCCCGATCGCGGGCGTCGACAGCGACAGTCGCTCGTACGTGTGCCATGCGTGTGGCCACGAAGGCCTCCCGATCTTCTTCGACACGGAGTCGGGTCGTGCTCAGTTCGAACGCGAGAAGAAAGGGATTTGGGAAGCCGAGCCAGCGGTGACGAAGAAAGGCCCCGTGTCGATCCCGATCCTCCCGATTCAAACGGATCCGTTGATTGACATCAAGGTCCTCGATCTCCTCCCGGGGCGCGTCGTCGCGGTCACCGGAGTCCGGTGGGAGGCGGAGGGATTGACTCCGACCGGATACCGCGTCTCGTTCCAGGAGTACTGGGATGCGATCGGCGGGCCTCGCTACAACGCGTCGCGCATCTACATGCTCGACCTGGCGGGCATCAATCGTGCGAACCCGAACTTCGAGGTCACACGGCATCTCGGGAAGCGCTGCGACGTGTGGCTCGACTCCGGGGGCCGCGAACCGGAGGAGGTCATGGACGGGTACATGCTCGACGTGGAACGCGTGGTCGCGGGCTCGAAAACCCTAGCCTCACTGGACTCCTTCGCGGTCCTCTACGCATTGTCGTCCGACGTCCTCCCGTGCCTCGATTGGGATGGCCACGTGGTCTGGCGGGAGCCCAGCGAGACGCAGATCGACCTCCGCGATGTCGCGAAGGCGTTGCGCGGAATCGGTTTCTCGGCGGTGTGCGTGATGGACCTGCGACGCCTCGGTACGGAGCTGGGGCCGGACCCCGCGCTCCTTTCCATGCTCGAGGAGCTCGACCTGGACGTCTACGTCGGCGGTGGCTTGCAGGAATCGGACGTCCTCCGGCTGGGCGAGCGAGGTTTCGCGGGTGGCCTCGTAGACCCCTTCACGCCGGTGATTCGGGATTTGCTGAAAACGCCGAAGCCCGAAGCGCCCACGGAGGCGATCGCCCCGGCTCCCGCTCCGCGACCTGTCCCCGCGCCGCGCTCGGTCCCGGACTCCACCGGACCTCCGTAACGAGCCACGGAGTCTGCTTCTTGGATCTGAATTTGATCAGACGCGTTCGACTTCGATTCCGACTTTCCGAATGATGTCGAGGCCGTCGTCGGATCGGTACGTGGCCCGATAGTAAACTTTCGAGACCCCCGAGTTCACGATCGCCTTCGCGCAGGTGACGCACGGCTGGGCGGTGACGAAGACGACCTTGCGTGGGTCGTTTGCCCGCACCTTGATCAAGGCATTTACCTCCGAATGCACGCAGCCGCAGCCTCCAGGCTGGTCGACTTTGCAATCGTCGTGCGAGAGACCTTTCGCGGTCCCGTTGTACCCGAATCCGTAGATCTGCGTCATGTCTTCGGACGTGATCACGCATCCGACCTGGAATCGCTTGCACGTCGCGCGCCGCGTGAGGGACATCGCGAAATCCATGACCAGGCTCTCGAGACTCGGCCGCTCAATCTTCCCCATGACTTCCCACCGTGGACCGGGAGTCGAGGAACCCGCGGTCGGGATTAAGGTTTCGGAGCCTTCGGCAGGCCCTCACACGTCCGCAAAGCCTTATCCGAGGTCCCCGGCGTGCGGCGTCCGATGGCCGCGCGAACGCCCGTCACCGATGCGTTGCGCGCATCCCCGGAACAGGTCTCGGCCTTCCGGCTCTCCCGTCATCACCTCGCCAAGCGGGCACCCGCCTCGGCGCTTGCCCAGGTCGCGGGCGACATGGCGGGCGCACAGGCCCAGCTGTTGTCCGCCGCGCAAATATCGTTGTGGGCACGGACCCGCGATCTTTCAGTGGATGACGTCGAGATGGCTCTGTGGCGTGACCGGACTCTCGTGAAGTCGTGGTGCATTCGAGGCGCGCTACACCTCATCCCGTCCCGGGATTTCGCCGTGTTCGTTCGCGGCAGCGCTCGGCGGAACGCACGCTCGACCGCCTGGCTGGTCCGCGCCGGAATCTCGCTCGACGCAGTCGATCGACTCGTGGGGGCGATGCGGGATGTGCTCGATCGACCTCTTACCCGCGCGGAGATTGCCGAGCGGATCAGCGCCTCCCTCGGAATCAAGACCGTAAAGAAATCGGGCCGCGGCTGGGGTGGCTCCTCGAACGCGACCGGCTTTCGAATCGCCGGGACGGTGTTGTCCCTCGACGGGATCGTCTTCCTCGCGTGTCTCCGAGGTTTCGCGTGTTTCGGTCCGGCCCACGGGGCCGAGGCAACCTTCGTTCGTCCCGAGAAATGGATCCCGGACTGGCGCGATCTGCCCGGGGAGAAAGCAGAGCTCGAGCTCCTTCGACGGTACCTCCGGGCCCACGGCCCGGCGACCGTCCGCGACTTCGCCCTCTGGACCTACATGACGGCCGCCGATGCCCGCGACGTCTGGGCGCGGCTCGAGGATGAGCTGGCCCCGGTCGACGTGGGTGGACGAGTCGGCTGGGTGCTTCGCGACGACCTGCGCGCGTTGCAGCGGGCGGAGTTCGATGGGCCGGTCGTCCGCCTCCTTCCGTACTTCGACTCGCTCCTCCTCGGCCTGAAGGACAAGAGCCACCTGGTCGACGCGGCCCATTACAAGCGCGTGTATCGCCCACAAGGCTGGCTCTCCCCGGTCGTGCTCGTGGACGGCCGCGTCGTGGGCGTGTGGTCCCACGAACGGAACGGCGCCCGACTCTCGGTCCGCGTCATCCAGTTTTCCAAGGCGTCTCCCGCCGTACGCACACGCATCCGGGACGAGGCCGAGGACTTGGGCCGGTTTCTCCATGCGCAGGCCGTATCGATCCGTTTCTCGTGAGACGCCTAGTGGGCGGTCGAGGCCTTCGCAAGCTCCTGCTCGCGCAGCTGCCGCCGGAGGACCTTTCCGACCAGCGACATCGGAAGGGCCGTGACGAACTCGACGGCTTTCGGGACTTTGAACGGTGCAAGCCGCTCTTTGCAAAACGCGATGATGTCCGCCTCGGTCGAGGTCTTCCCGGCCTTCACGACCACGAACGCCTTGACTGACTCGCCCCGGTATGGATCGGGGACCCCGATCGCCGCGGCTTCTCCGACCGCGGGATGCATGAAGAGGACCTCCTCGACTTCCCGCGGGTACACGTTGTAGCCGGAGCAGAGGATTATGTCCTTCTTGCGGTCGACGATGTAGAAGTAGCCGTCCGTGTCCATCCGGGCCAGGTCGCCCGTGAGGAGCCATCCATCGTGAAGGACCATCCGGGTTTCCTCCGCTTTGTTCCAATATCCTTTCATCACCTGGGGACCCCGGACCGCGAGCTCCCCAACCTCGCCTTGCGCGATCTCCTTCGACGGATCATCCGGGTCGACCACCTTCGCGTCCGTGTCGGGGAACGGGATGCCGATGCACTCCTTCACGACGCCGTTCAACGGATTGCAGTGGGTGACCGGCGAGGCCTCCGTGAGGCCGTACCCTTCGACGAGTCGGCCCCCCGTCATGGACTCGAACTGCTTCCGTACCTCGTTCGGGAGGGGCGCGGCGCCGGAGATGCACGCGCGGATGGAGCGGAGGTCGTACTTCGCCAGCTTCGGATGGCGGAGGATCGCGATGTACATCGTCGGGACGCCGGGGAATAGGCTCGGCTTCGTCTTGTTGATCAGCTTGAGGATCGCGCCAATCTCCCGAGGGTTCGGGTAGAGGACCACTTCGTTACCCGTGACGATGGAGAAGAGCATCACTGCGGTCAGCCCGTACACGTGGAACAGGGGAATGGCACCAAGCACTTTCTCCGGACCGTGAGCCCCCTCGGGGAACCAAGCCGCGGTCTGCATCGCGTTCGCGACAAGATTGCGATGCGTGAGCATGGCCCCTTTCGACGTGCCGGTCGTCCCGCCGGTGTATTGGAGGACCGCGACGTCATCGGGGCTGCCGCGCTTCTCGGAGACCGGACCGGCCGGCGTCCGAGCCAGATCCGCGAACCGATGCAAGCCTTCCTCACGCGGGATGACGAGGGGCCAGTGTGACTGCTTCCTGAGATCCTTCTTTTTCTTGATCGGGTAGAGCTGCCGCAGCGGCGTCCTCAGAAATTCTCCGACGTCGCACACGACGACTCGCTTCACCCCGGCGTTAGTCTTCGCCTTCGACACATTGTGCCAGAACAGGTCGAGGGCGATGACGGTCTCGACGCCCGCATCGATCCAGAGGCTCTCGAGTTCCCGCGCGGTGTACAGGGGATTCGTCTGTACGACGATGGCTCCCGCGCGGAGGACGGCGAAGAAAGCGACGATGAAGTGCGGGGTGTTGGGGAGGAGCAACGACACGCGGTCCCCGGGACGGACTCCGATTCTTCGCAGACCCTCGGAAAACCGATCGACGGCCGCGTCGAGGTCGCCATAAGTTGTGGATTTTCCATAGAACATGATGGCAGGGCGCCGTGCGTAGTCCTTCGCAGCGCGCCGAAGCAACTCGTCCACCGAAATCTCGGGATACTCGATGGACTTTGGAACTCCTGCGGGCCAGCTTGCGAGCCAAGGCCGGTCGATCGTCGCCTCCCCCCGCATGGGTGGAAGATAACGGAGGCGAGCGCTAAAACCTGCTGGAACGGCCCACTGCCACGAAACGATTATCCCCCGCAGGAGCCCATCGCGGCCCAATGCCCGACGCGCCCCGCTTACGCGTCACCCGGGAGGGAGCCGTGGCGGTCCTGTGGATCGAGAACCCGCCGCGGAATCTCTTGAGCCTCTCGATGGTCGCGGATCTCGCCGCGCGGGTCGCGGACCTAGAGAAGGACGTTTCCGTTCATGCAGCCGTCCTCACGGGCGCGGAACACACACACTTCTGCGCGGGGCTCGACATGGACGAATGGTCCCGCCTCTCACCGAAAGCCGCTCAGGACGAAATGAGCCGAGGCCAAGATGCGTTCTGGGCCCTCGAACATCTCACGAAGCCGACCATCGCCGCAATCGCCGGGGCGGCCCGAGGCGCGGGGGCGGAGCTCGCCCTCGCATGCGATCTACGCATCGCCGATGAGAGCGCGGTCTTCTCGCACCCGGAAATCGATCTCGGATGGATGCCCAGCCACGGTGGCACCGCGCGGCTCTCGAAGATCGTCGGTCGATCCCGGGCGCTCGAGATCCTCCTGAGCGGGAAAGAGGTGAAGGCCCTCGACGCGCTCCGCTTGGGGATCGTGAATCACCTCGCCTCTCCCGGCGGTGCACTCGATCAAGCGAAGGCCCTCGCGACCACATTCGCCTCGAAGCCCCGGCCCGCGGTGAAAGCGATTAAGCGGGCTCTCACCGAGGGCGACGAGAAGCCATACCGCAACCGGTTCCTACTCGAGTCGCAGCACGCGATTCAGCTCCTGTGGACGGCCGAACAAAAAGCCGCAATGGAGCGCCTTCGCGAGAAACGCCCCTAAGAGTAAACAGGGTCCCAGCGCTCAGCCGTGTCGCAATACCGTCTCCTTCGACCCCCACCGCTTCAGCTCGATGTCGACGCCGACATCCGTGGCGACGAACGATCCGGCCTTCAGGCCCGCCTCCTTCAGAATCTTGCGGCGCTCGTCATCGCTTGCGAAGGCGAGTTCGGACTGAAAGAGCCCGAAGTCGATTTCGACCCTCGAGTTCACGCGGACGGCGCCCACCAGTCGCGAGCCGCTCTCGAGGACCGGCCCAACCGACGCGATTCGTCGGGCCCGGACCCGTTTCAGAAAGCCGAAGCAAATGACGCGACCCTCGGCCCATTCTCCGGCCCGGACCTTTGCGTACGAGTCCCGCGGATCGAGGCCGTAGATGTCCACATAACTGGCGGCGTCTTTCGGATCGTACGACCATCCTTTCTTCGGATCCCGCGCGACGCGCATCCGGATGTAGCCTTCTTCCTCGCAATCGGGACAGAGCAGGGCCTCGAGGATTCGTCCCCTCACGGGAAAGGCCGCCTCGAACTCGAGGCCCGACTTGATCGGACGGGGCACCGCGATGCGAACGGTCGCCACGACGATAAACCCCACCACGCGTGAGCTTCAAGTCGTGGCGGGCCTTACACAGGCGAACAGCGGGGGAGTGCCATCCCGGAGGAACGCCTGGTCCACAACTATCTCGTCGAGGCGGGCTTGGCGGCGCGGATCCCGAAGGGGATCCGAATCTGGGAGGAGACGTTGCGGGACGGCGAACAGACCCCCGGGGTCGCCTACACGCCGGAGGAGAAGCTCCGAATCGCGCGACTCCTGGACGAGGTCCACGTCCCGATGATGGATGTCGGGATCCCGGTCGTCTCGAGCGAGGAGGCTCGGGGCGTCCGGATGATCGCGAATGCCGGCCTCGACGCGACGATCATGGCCGCGGCCCGGACGGTCCGGAAGGACGTCGAGGCGTGCATCGCCTGCGACGTCGACGAGATCGCGCTGTTCACTGCCGGATCGGACTTGCACATCAAACACAAGCTCGCGATGACCCGCGACCAGGTGAAGGAGGCCGCGGTTCGGGAGACGGAGTACGCGGTCGCCCATGGGGTGGACGTGTCGTTCGTGACGGAGGACACGTTCCGGGCGGACCTTGACTTCGTGGTCGATCTGTATGACGCCTGCACCGCGGCGGGCGCCCACCGTGCGGTGGTCTGCGACACGGTCGGCGTGATGACGCCGCCCGGGATCGCCTGGTTCTTCGGGCAACTGAAGGGCCGCCTCAAGCCGACCGAACTTTCATTCCATGGCCACAACGACTTCGGGCTCGCGGTCGCGAACAGCCTCGCGGCGGTCGAGGCCGGCGTCGCGGTGCCCCACACCTGCGTGAATGGCCTCGGGGAACGCTCCGGCAACGCGAGCTTCGAGGAACTCGTCTTGGCGCTCGAGGCGTTGTACGGATACGACACGGGGATCGACGTCTCCCGGATCTTTGAGCTGTCGCAACTCGTGGAGACGCTGAGCGGGATCCCGGTCGGGATGCACCAGCCGCTCGTCGGACACAACGCCTTCGCCCACGAGTCCGGCATTCATGCGCACGGCGTGATCAAGCACACCGCGACGTACGAGCCGATCCAGCCGGAGAAACTCGGGAGGCAGAGGACCTTCGTCTTCGGAAAGCACACGGGCTCCCTCGCGGTCGCCGAAAAGCTTCGCGGCCGCGGGGTCGACGCGACGCCGGAGCAAGTCGCCGGGCTCGTGAAGCTGATCAAAGACTTCGCGGAGGGGCGATCCAAGAGGGACCAGCAAGCCTTCGTCGCCTCGTTCCGAGAGCGAGCGGAGCGGCAGCGCGGCGTGACGGACGACGAGTTCTGGGCGCTCGCGCGGAAAGCCGGCCTGGCCGCGCCGAAGTGACGCGCCTCACGTCTTCCGGGCTGGTGGGTCTGCGGGATCGGGATCGGGGACGGCGAGCCCCATCGCCGCGCGCGCGAACGCGGCCGCCCGGCGAGATGTTGAGACGTAGATTCCGAGGAGTACGATCCCCGCCCCCCCGAGGTCGATCAGATCAAACGTCTCGTTGCCGAGGCCCGCCCCGAGCGAGACCGCCACGATCGGAATGATCAACGCGATGTAGGAGAGCGAGGTCGCGGGCATCTCCTTCAGAAGCCACTGCCACGCCACGAACGTGACGACGGATCCGGCTATCGCGAGGTAGAGGATCGCACCGAGGCCTTGGGGCCACGTTGGAATTCCCCACGGCTCTCGCGTGATGAGGGAGACGGTGGCCAGGCCGGCGGCACCGACCGCCATCGCCGCCGCGTTGAAACTGATCGGTTCCGTGTCGTGACCCCACCGTTTCACCGCCACCGTGGCAAACGCCGCGCAGGTCGCGGCGAGGACGATCGAGAGCATGGGGAACACCTTCTCGAGTCCCGCGGTCCCAAGCTGGCTGCGAAAGATGAGCACGACCCCTCCGAAGCCCACGCCGATGCCGAGCAGCTTCTGGACCGTGAAGCGCTCCGCTTTCAGGAATGCGTTGGCCACGAGTGCCGTCTGGAGAGGAAAGGTCGCGAACAGGATCGCGGAGAGGCCGCTGAGCACGCCGTTGTTCTCGCCCCAGTAGATGAGTCCGTAGTCGGCGGTGAAGAGGACAATCCCGACAAATCCGACGAGCGCCCACTCCGTTCGGTTCTGCGGCCACTTCGACCGGAATACGATCCCGAGGAGGACCAGCACGATCGACGCGACGGCGAATCGCAGCGACGCGGACAAGAATGGCGGTGCGCCTTCGAGGCCGATCCGGATCGCGAGCCACGTGGAGCCCCAGATCAGGCAGAGCATCGCGAACGCCGCGCTGCGCGTGGAACTCGTCGCCATCGGCCCCGGATGACGGCCGTCTCGTAAAGCCTTAGGGCCGTCCATGGCCATGTTTATAGGTCCCGCCGCACCTGTGCATCCATCGATTCCGATGACGGGCCAGACGATGTCGGAGAAGGTCCTCGCGCGCGCGAGCCACGTCGAGTCGGTGCACCCCGGCCAGATCGTCGACGGGGACGTCGACCTGCTGTACATGCACGAGATGCTCGCGATGGCGCTGCTCCCGTTCAACGAGATCGGCACGATGAAGGTCTGGGATCCGGAGAAGATCGTCGTCACACTGGATCACTGGGTCCCCCCGCCGACGCCGGAGATCGCGAAGATGCACCAGTCGATCCGCGATTTCTGCCGCAAGCAAGGCATCCGGCGGTTCCACGACGTCGGAGACCACGGCATCGTCCACCAGCTGATCGCGGAACGTGGCTACGCGCATCCGTGGGACCTGGTCATCGGGAGCGATAGTCACACGAACATGGTCGGGGCGGTCGGCGCATTCGCGGCGGGGATTGGCGCCACGGACACGGCCGCGGTGATGGCGAAAGGACAGCTGTGGCTCCGGGTGCCCGAGACGATTCGGGTCGACATCCACGGGACGCTCGCCGAGAGGACGGGCGCGAAGGACGTCATCCTGAAGGTGATCGGTACGACCGGGGACGACGCGGCCCGGTACGCGGCGGTCGAGTTCACCGGGCCGACGGTGAAGGGCTTCCCGATGAACGAACGCTTCGTCCTGTGCAACATGACGACCGAGATGGGGGCGAA
>Ga0137396_10001173_pt1 | contig 13502 bp, 12 predicted proteins | sample czc16metaG_FD_108284 | JGI IMG/M metagenome (GOLD analysis project Ga0137396, IMG submission 108284) | Vadose zone soil microbial communities from Angelo Coast Range Reserve, California, USA - czcobulk3.16 metaG | ecosystem: Environmental > Terrestrial > Soil > Vadose zone | place: USA...
CTGTGGCTCGTCCGCGCGCGGCTCGCGCTGCGCCGCGGGCGCCCATCGGAAGCGGTGCGCGCGCTGACGCGGCTGCTCCGCGACGGCTCCGGCGATCAGGTCGAGGTGACGCGGCTCCTCGACCTGGCCCGCGCGCAAGCCGATCTGGTGCCGGCGGCGGCCGGCACGCCCGCGCGCGCGCCGGAGCCCACTCCGGAAGCCCGGGAGCTGCTCCGCCAGGCGCAGGAGGCGCTCGCGGCGGCGCAGCCCGGCGATGCGGCCCAGGCGCTGCTCGCGCACGCGCTGGACGTCTCGCCTGGGTTCGTCGAGGCCGCGGCCGCCTGGGCCTCCCGCACCGGCGAGCTGCCGCCTCGCACCCGCGAGGCGCTCTGGGGCGACGCCGCCGCGTTGCTCGATCTGTCCGCGCAGGTGCAGCGCGCGCGTCCGGCGGACGGGCGCGTGCTGGTGGCGCCCTGGATCGACCGCGCAGTCGAGCTCGGCGCTCCGGAGGCGCGCTACCAGCGCGCGCTGCTGCGGCTGGCTGCCGGCGACCGGCCTTCTGCGCTGGCCGACCTCACCGAGTACGCCGCGACCGCTCCCCCGCCGGCGCACCTCGACGAGGCGCGCGGGCTGCGCGCGCAGCTCGTCCCAGCGGCACGCCTGGACCCGATCGAGGCGCAGGCCCGCGCGCGCCTTGCGGAGGACCGCCCCGAGGCGGCATTGGTCGCGCTGGGCGGCCGGTGCGAGGCGGGCCGGCCCGCGCGCATCCTGCTCGCCCTGGCCGAGGTGCGCGAGTACTCGGGCGACCTCCCGGAGGCGCTCGCCTGCTACCGCGCTGCCCTCGCCGCCGATCCCGCGTCTGCCGGGGCGGCGGAGAGGTTTGCTCGTGCCGCCGCGCGCGCTCCTGCGGCCGAGGTCGAGCGCTACGCGGAGGAGCTGCGGACCGCGGCCAGCTCCGGCGCCATCGCCGCACACTGGGCGCTGGCGCGCCTCGATCTGGCGCAGGGACGCACCGACGGCGCGCTCGCGCGTCTCGACGGCTTCCTCCGCGCCGCCGCTCCCGACGAGCCGGGCGTCGCCGCCGCTCGCGCCGCCCGCGACCGCCTGCTGCGGGCCAGCGATGCCGCGGCCCGCGCGCGCTGGCGAATGCGCGCCGCCCTGGCCGCGGTGGCGGCGCTGCTCGTCTCCGGGGCGGCGATCGCCTGGGTCCGCGGCAGCACCGTCTCGCGCGCGCTGGCACGCAGGCCCCGGCTGTATCCCGCCGTGGCGCGCACGGTGGCCGCGCTGCGCCACGACGTCCTCAAGCACCGCGCCAGCGTTCTCTCCTCCGCGCTCGATCCCGCGGCGCGAGACGAAGTGGCGCGCGCGCTGCTCGAGCCGCAGCCGGTCTCGCGTTCGATCGCGCAGGAGTACCAGCGGCTGGCCCAGGATGCGCGCGCCCAAGGGATCACGCTGCGGCCCCTCGCGCGCGAGCCCATCTTCGGCGCGCTCGCGCGCGATCTGGCTGCCGCCGAGGCGGTCCTGCGCAAACCCGCGGCCCCGGCAGCGCCCCTCGCCGCCATCGACCGGCGGCTGCGCGAGATCCACGGCCCCGCGCTGGCGCAGCTCTTGCGCCTGGGACCGCGCACCCGCCTCTCCGCGCGGGAGCTCGAGGGGTGGATCCGCGGAGTGGAGGCCGAGGTCAGGCGCGGCGGCGCCGGGTGGAGCTCTCCCTCCATCCTGGTCCAGGGGATGGAAGTCGAGTTCCCCGTCGAGCGGGAGGCCCTGGCCACCATCTTCGCCAACCTGCTCCGCAATGCGCAGGCCGCGGCGGCGCCGGACGGGAGGGTCCTCGTGCGCCTGGGCGAAGAGCGCGATGCGGCGGGGCGGCGGCTGCACGTGCTCCTGGTGGGCGATTCCGCGGACGGCGACCTGACGCTGGAGGCGATCGAGTCGCGCGAGAGCGGCCGCGGCCTGGCCATCGTGCGCGATCTGACGCGCGAGTGGCACGGGCACGTGGTGGTCCGCCCCGAGCAGGCGCCGCTGCGCAAGGCGATCGGCGCCTGCTTCCCGGACGGCGGCGGGGCCGCGGCATGAAGCCGCGCTGGATCGTCTGCGAGGACGGCGACGAGTACCTCTCCCGGTTCCGGCGCTTCCTCGGCCAGGAGTTCGAGTTCGTTCCCGCCGGCGACCTGCAGGACGTGCTGCGCGCGGCCCCCGGAGCGGCGGGGCTCCTCCTCGACCTCGACTTCCGCCGGGCCGATCCCGCCCGGCTGGTCGACGAGACGGGCGCCGCGCGCGCGGACCTCGCCGCGGGCGAGCGCAGGCGCCTGGCCGAGGTGCAGGGCGTCCTCATCCTGCGAGCGCTGCGCGGCCGCGGCATCGTCCTGCCGGCCCTTCTCTGCGCCGACCTGGACGAGGCCGCGCAGGCGCGCCAATTGGAAGCGGAGCTGGCTCCGCTCGCGGTGGTTCCGGGCAGCGAGGGCGTCGCCCGGATCGGCGAGCGGCTCCGGCAACAAGGGCTGCCATGACGTTCCGCGGGAAGGCACAGCGCCGCCGATGACGGCGGCGGCTGGCTGAAATGTAGGCTCGAGCGGCGGCGCGTGGTACGCGGCCCCGAGTGCGCCCCATCGAGGCCGAGCTGCTCGCCAACGCCGAGCTGTACCGCGAGGTGGTGCTGCGCAGGCTGGTCCACGCGCGCGAATCGGTCTGGATCGCGACCGCGAACGTCAAGGAGATGCTCATCGATACCGGCTCCGGTTTCCGCTCGATCGTGGAGCTCTTCGACGAGCTGCGCCGGCGCGGGGTCGAGCTGCGCCTGCTCCACGCCGAGCTTCCCTCGCGGCCGTTCCGTGCCGCGTTCGACCGGAAGACCGCGCTGGTGCGCGGCGGGCTCGCGCTGAAGATCTGTCCCCGCGTCCACTTCAAGGCGGTGCTCATCGACGGCGCCTGGCTCTACCTGGGCAGCGCGAACCTGACCGGCGCGGGCCTGGGCGCCAAGGGCGACGGCCGAAGGAACTTCGAGCTGGGCTTCTGCACGGAGGACTTCGAGACCATCGACCGCGTCACGGCGCTCTTCCAGGCGGTGTGGACCGGCGCCGAATGCGGCGCCTGCAAGCTGCGCGACGTCTGCCCGGATCCGCTCGGACCTGCACGCGCGCCCGAGCGCCCGCTCCGCTTGGGACGGTCGCGCCGTTTGCGCGTCTAGGCCCGAGAAGCGAAGAAGTCGCGCAACGCGGCCGTGATCGCCTCGGGCTGTTCCAGCGAGGAAGTGTGCCCCGCGGCAGGCACCAGCAGGAAGCGTGCGCTCGGGATCCGTTCCGCCGTCCGTCGCGAACGCTCCGGCCGCACGGCGACGTCCTCCTCGCCCGAGAGCATGAGCGTGGGAGTCCGGATGGAGCGCAGCTCGTCCATCAGACCGGCGCGATCGATCACGCCGCGGAGCGCGCGCACGCTGCCCCGCACGTCGTTCGCGAGCAGCTCCTGCTCGAGCGACTCGCGCAGGCTGGCCTTGGCAGGGTCCCGCAGGAACGTCCGCCCGAACATGATCTTCATGATCGGCTTCACCAGCGGACGCGTGCCGAACGCGCGCGTGACGAGGCCCATCAACGCGTACTTCGGCTTGTTCAACGTCGGCTCGGGATCGGCGGCGTTCTCTATGAGCGTCAGCGAGCGGAGGAGCTCCGGCCGGCGCAGCGCCAGCCGCATGCCGATGAAGCCGCCCATCGAGAGCCCGACGAAGTGGCACGGCGCCGCTCCCAGCTTCTCGATCAGGGTCGCGGCATCGCGCGCGAGCGTGTCCATGTCGTAGCCCGAGTCCGCGATCGGGCTGCGCCCCTGCCCGCGGAAGTCGAAGGAGACGCAGCGGTGCGCGCCCCGGAGCGCCTCGATCTGGAAGCGGAACATCTTTCCGCTCCAGAGAAGCCCGTGGGAGAAGACCACCGGCGGCCCGCCGCCCCCGGTATCCTCGTAGTGCAGCTCGGCGCCCTCGACCTGCATCCGCGGCATGCGCGGCGAGGTTGCCCGACCGGCACAGGCGGCGCATACTGAACGGCCGCATGGGTGCCCGGACCGGCAGCGCCGATCTGCCCCTCCACGGAGGGCGCGTCCCAGCCTGGCTCGCGCAGCGGATGGCGCGCCTGGGCACGGTGATCGTCGAAGCGCTGGTGCTCCAGGAAGGGCCCCATGGGGTGCTGCGCCGGCTGGCCCATCCGTTCTGGTTCCAGGCGCTGGGATGCATCCTGGGGATGGACTGGCACTCGTCGGGGATCACCACCAGCGTGCTCGGGGCGCTGAAGCGCGGGCTCTCCGGGCGCGAGGACGAGCTGGGGCTGACGGTCTGCGGCGGCCGTGGGCGCCATTCCCGGCGAACGCCCGGCGAGCTGGTCGCGCTGGGCGAGCGCACCGGGATCGACGGCGCCGGGCTCGCGCGAACCAGCCGGCTGGTCGCCAAGGTCGACACCGCCGCGGTCCAGGACGGCTTCGCGCTCTACCTGCACGGGTTCGTGGTCGCGCGCGACGGCGCGTGGGCGGTGGTGCAGCAGGGCATGAAGCCCGAATCGCGCACCGCGCGGCGGTACCACTGGCTGAGCGAATCGGTGCGAAGCTTCGTCGAGGAACCGCACGCGGCCATCGAGGGCGAGCCACAGGGGGCCATCGTGAACCTGACCGACCGCCGCGCGGCGGCCTCGCGCGGCGCACAGGTGGAGCTCGCCGCCCAGCCCGACTCCGTCGTCCGCGAGCTGCGGAACGTCCCCCGCTTGCAGATGCCGGCCCATCACGATCTGCGCCCGACCGACGTGTTCCTCCGGCGGGTCCACGCCACGCTGGCCGCCGCTGCCGAGCAGGGGCCGCGCGATTTCGCCGAGCTGCTCCTGCAGCCGGGCGTCGGCGCCCGGACCGTGCAGGCGCTCGCGGCGGTGGCGGAAGTCGTGCACGGGGCGCCCTGCCGCTTCACCGACCCGGCCCGGTTCTCGCTCGCGCACGGCGGGAAGGACGGCCATCCCTTCCCCGTCCCGCTGCGCGTGTACGACCGGACCATCTCGGTGCTCAAGCAGGCGGTGGAGCAGGCCCGCCTCGGCCGCGACGAGAAGCTGCAGGCGATCCGCAGGCTCGACGAGCAGGCGCGGCGGCTGGAGGGCGCGGTCTCCGGGCCGTCCCTAGACACGCTGCTGGAAGACGAGCGCGACCGCTCGCCCGCGTACGGCGGGCGCGACGTCACCGGGCCGGCGCGGGCCCGCACCCGGCGGGGTCAGCTCGCCCTGCTCTAGTGCCGTCTTGTCACCGGCCAACGCGATGGTGAAATTCCCACGCGGGGTCGTGTGGAGGGGGGCGAAAATGACCGTCGGGCCGAAGGCGGCGCGCGCCCTGGGGGCGGCTGCGGTTGTATTCGCGTGCGGGGGAACGGTCCGGAACGATCCTGGTACATCCGCGCCGACACCGGGCGCGGGAGGGCCTGAAGGTGCTCTCCCGCCTGCTGTGAACACGGCGGTGCTGGTCGTCGACGTCGTCGTGGGACAAGGAGCGGTGCTCGTCGAAAGCATCTCCGATGGCAGGGCGATCAAGATGGGCTGCCTCGCGCGCTGTGAGCTTCGCTTCGACGAAGGGTCGGCCGCGAAGGTGACCGCCGAGCCCGTCAAGGGATGGCTCCTGGAATCCTGGGAAGGCGTTTGCACGGGAAGCGGGACTTGCTCGGTCCAGCTCGGCGCTCGTCAGACCGTGACGGCCCGCTTCAAGCTGGCGCCCCCGCCGCCACCACGGGAGGGAGCCCTCTACGACGCGCTGGACCTCTCGCGGCTCGGCGGTCCGAGCTCCGTTACCGACGCCGCCGTTCTCGACGATGCGGGTGCCGTGGCGGGGAGGATCTGCGACAGCCCGCCGCTCTGCTCCAGCCTGACATGGGACGTGTTCCTCTGGGATGGCACCCTCCACAGATTCCAGGTCCCCCAAGGAGCGCACGCGTGGGTGGGTGCCACGGCGGGCGGACGCGCGGCCGGAGCGATGCAGGACGCGGAGGGGGCGATTCGCGCGTTCATCACCGCCGGTCACGATCTCGTGGAGCTGGAAACGCTCGGCGGCAACAGCAGCGTCCATGCCATGAATGCTTCGGGCGTTGCCGTCGGCTGGTCTCTCACCCTGTCGGGAGAGAAACACGCCGTCGCCTGGAAGAACGGGAGCCTCGTCGATCTCGGCTCTCGGACCGGCAAGGCCGAGAGCGACGCCGTGGCGATAAACGACGACGGCAACGTGGCCGTCCTGGCCTGTGACCAGGTGGACGCGCGATCGGGTTGCCACGTCATCGTGCTCAGCGGCACGGAAGCGCGCGACCTCGGGCGGCTTCCCGACGCGCTCTATCCTTGGGCGGTGAGCGCGCAGGGCCAGGTAGTCGGGTTCGTCAACGCCTCGACTGCGCACGCCGCGATCTGGACGGCTGGGGAGATGGTCGATCTGGAGGACGAGATCGCCGCGCGTCCATGGCCAAGCTTGGGACTCCCGGCAGGCAATGGGCTCGCCAGCGCGCTCCAAGCAGTCGCCGCCTCGGGCGATGCGGTCGGTGGCGTAGACATCCCAATCTCCGAGGGAGGAGCCATGGCCGCGATCCTGTGGAAGGATGGGGAGGTGGTCGACCTCCAGGCCGTGGTCAGTCCTCCGACCTATCTGCACTCGGCATTTGCGATCAATGCGAGAGGGCAGATCCTGGCGCGAACGGCCGAGTACGGGTACGCAAACGTGCTGCTGACGCCGCGCTAGAACGGCGAGTCACCAGCGCATCTTCCAGGCGATGCCGCGGTCGATCACGTCGACCCGCTCGAGCACGGCATCGAGCCGCGCCTGCGCCCGTGGGGACAGGAACCGGCGCGCGTCTGGCGCCAGGTCCGTCCGGACGGGCGGCGCGCGGACCGCGCCGGGCGGGACCGGGGCGGCGTGCGCGACGGCGAGATGAGCGGCAGCGGCGAGCCAGAGCATCGGCGTCTCCTGCGACCCGCCATTCCACGCGGCGTGCCAGGCGGAGGGACCGATGGACACTCGGGTTTCCGGTCGAGGGCGAGCCGTCGCGGCATCCCGACTCTATCTTTCGTAGCCGCGCTCCATACAATGCGGCGCCCATGACCGACCGCCTGTACCTGCGCGACCCGTACCTGACCCGCTTCACCGCCCGCATCGTCTCCCTGGCCGATCTGGGCGGCCGTCCGGCCGCGGTGCTGGACCGCAGCGCGTTCTATCCCGAGGGCGGCGGCCAGCCCGCCGACCGCGGCACGCTCGCGGGCGCGGCCGTAGTCGACGTGCAGGAGAGGGACGGAGCCGTGCTGCACGTGGTGGACAAGCCGCTGCCGACCGGCGAGGTGGAAGGTGTGGTCGACTGGCAGCGCAGGTTCGATCACATGCAGCAGCACCACGGCCAGCACCTGCTCAGCGCCGCCTTCGAGCGCGTCCTGGAAGCGCCGACCACCTCGTTCCACCTGGGGGAGCGCACCTGCACGATCGATCTCGACTGCTCGATCTCGCGCCTCGACGAGCCCGCGCTGCGATCCGCCGAAGCGGCGGCCAACGAGACCGTCTGGCGGGACCTGCCTGTGGTGGCGCGCGACTTCGGTGCGGAAGAGCGCGCCCGGCTGCCGCTGCGCAAGGAGCCGGTCAAAGGAGACCGCGTGGTGCTGGTCGAAGGCGTGGATGCCTCCCCGTGCGGAGGGACGCACCCGGCGCGGACCGGCGAGGTGGGCGTCATCGCGGTGCTCGGCGCGCAGAAGTGGGGCTCCGGCAAGGCGCGCGTGGAGTTCGCCTGCGGCGGCCGCGTGGTCAAGCTGGTCGCCGAGCAGGCCCGCTTGCTGAGCGGGGCGTCCGAGGCGCTCAAGTGCGCCGCGCGCGATCTGCCCGAGGCGGCGAGGCGGACCGCCGAGGAGGCGATCGCGCGCCGCAAGGCGAACGAGGCGCTGGAGAAGGAGCTTGCGCGGTTGCAGGCCTCCGAGCTCGCGGCGAAAGGTTCGCCGGTGGTCGCCCGGGTCGAGCGCGCTTCCCTCGCTCGCGCCATCGCCGCCGCCGTGGCCGAACGCGGCGCGGTGGCGCTGATCGCCGCGGTGGAGGACGGGCGCGCGCACCTCTGCTTCGCGCGGCCGCGCGGCGCGCCGGGGCCAGGGATGAACGAGGTGCTGAAGGCCGCGCTCGAGGCACTGGGTGGAAAGGGCGGCGGCAGTCCGGATTTCGCCCAGGGCAGCGGCGACCCGGCGCGCCTGGACGAGGCGCTGGCGGGGGCGCGCGCACGAGTAGGTACTCAGTAGAGGGTCGAGGGTGGATTCGGTTTGTGGTACTCGAAGCGCCCCATGCACATCCGCCACGACTGGACGCTGCCCGAGGTGCGAGCGCTGCACGATCTGCCGCTGCTCGAGCTGGCCCACCGCGCCCAGACCGTCCACCGCGAGGCGTTCCGCGACAACAAGGTGCAGCTCTGCTCCTTGCTGTCGATCAAGACGGGCGGCTGTCCCGAGGACTGCGCCTACTGCCCTCAGGCGGCGCGCTACCACACAGGGGTCGACGCCGAGCCTCTGATGGAGACCTCCGAGGTCCTCGCCGCGGCGCGCAGCGCCCGGGAGGCGGGAGCCACGCGCTTCTGCATGGGCGCCGCCTGGCGGGAAGTGAAGGAGGGCGCGCAGTTCGAGAGGGTGCTGGAGATGGTGCGCGGCGTGCGCGCGCAGGGGCTCGAGGCGTGCTGCACGTTGGGGATGCTCACTTCCGACCAGGCGCGCCGGTTGAAGGCGGCCGGCTGCACCGCCTACAACCACAACCTGGACACCAGCCGCGCGGCCTACTCGAGCATCGTCACCACCCGCGAGTACGACGACCGGCTGCGGACGCTCCGGCACGTGCGGGAGGCCGGCATCACCATCTGCTCGGGCGGGATCATCGGGATGGGCGAGTCGATCGACGACCGTTGCGAGATGCTGCGCACGCTCGCCGCGCAGGATCCCCATCCCGAGTCGGTGCCGATCAACATGCTGGTTCGCGTCGCCGGAACCCCGCTCGCCGACCGGCCGCCGGTCTCCACCCTGGAGATGGTGCGCATGATCGCGGTTGCCCGGCTGCTCATGCCGCGGGCCATGGTCCGTCTCTCCGCCGGGCGGATGCAGATGAATGCCGAGGCCCAGCTCTTGTGCATGATGGCCGGAGCGAACTCGATCTTCTTCGGCGAGAAGCTGCTCACCACCGGCAACCCCGAGCTGGCCCAGGACATGGCGCTCCTGGCCGCGGCCGGGATCGAGCCGCTCACGCCGGAAGCGTGAGCGGCCCGTCCTGTGCTCAGAAGTGCCCGCCGAAGGCGAGGGCGGGCCCGCCCGGTGAGCGCGCGCCGTCGTGCCGGATCTGGTCGGCCACCGCCCGGGTGCGCGGCGTATCGTTCGACTCGATCACGGCCTGGACGATACCGACGCCGACGCCGGCGAGGATCCCCGCGCCCGCGCCGATCATCAGATCGCGCTGCCAGTGATCGCCGTTGTCGAGCAGCGCGATGCCTCCGCCCACCAGCACTCCGGCGATACCGCCGTAGAGCGCGTCGGTCGCCACGATCGCCATCGGCGCGCGGTGGTGCTCCTCGACGACGACGGCTGGTTCGTACGCGCTGACGCGCGTCGTGGTGGCCGGTGCCCGAGGCGGCTCTCCCGGCGGCGGGTTTACCACCACTTGGGTCCCGGGCGCGGGCGGCGGTGGTGGCGGCGGCGGCTGCGTCTGCACGGTGGTCGAGCCGGGCGACGACTGCACGGTCGTGGTGGTGCCGGGCTGCGGCTGGACGGTGGTGGTTTGCGCCAGCGCGGGCAGCGACAGCAGCGCGGCGAGAACGGGGATGCAGGTCCTTGCGGTCACTGGTGCCTCCTCGCGATGAGAACTGCGTACTCCGGCGTAGACAGATCGGCGATGCGCGATGGCCACCACGATTCGTGCAGAGCGGCCGGGCAGCGCGCCGCTGGGCTTCTGGGGGTGGGACCAGCGCGGCGCGTCCCCGCCCGGCCGCTAGAACTTCATGCCGTAGCCGAGCCCCGCCGAGCGGCTCGCCTGTGACTTGACGTCGCGGATCCTCGGCGCCGAATCGGCGACCGCCATGTAGCGATCGGCGCTCGCGGCATCGACCGCCCCGAACACGGCGCCCACCAGGAGGCCTGCGCCCGCGCCGATGGCCAGGTCGCGTTGCCAGTTGTCGCCGTTATTGAGAAGGGCGATGCCGCCGCCGATGGCCAGGCCCGCGAGGCCGCCGTACAGCGCGTCGCGCGCGATCACCGCGGCGGGATTGCGGGTCGTCTGCACCTCGACGAGCTCCCGGAACGCGTCCGGCGAGGATTCGGTCATCCGCGTCGCGCTTCCAGCCCAGGCCGGCGCCGCGATCAGCGCGGCGAGCAGCGGGGTGAACAGCAGCTTCTTCATCGATGCCTCCGAGTGGTTTGCTCTCACGCCAGCAAGTTGGGGGCTGGAAAGTCTCACTGGCAACGGAGCGAGGGACCGCGCAGTGGCACGGCCGGACGCACGCCCGGCGGAACCGGGCGCCGCCGGTCCACGGCTCCGCGACGCACATCCCACCCGTGACTAACTTGGCGCAGATGGGCCCGGTGGACGTCGCGATCGTGGGGGGCGGCGCGAGCGGCACGCTGGTGGCCGTGCAGCTCTTGCGGCGAGCGCGCGGACCCTTTGGCATCGCGCTGATCGAGCGCAGCGGCGCGCTTGCTCGCGGGCTCGCCTATGGACCGGCGGAACCTTGCCACGTGCTCAACGTGCCCGCCGGGGGCATGAGCGCGTTCCCGGACGACCCGGGCCACTTCGTCGGCTGGAGCGGGGCCGCCCCGGACGCCTTCGTCCCGCGCGCGCTCTACGGCGAGTACCTGGAGGCCGCTCTGACCGCCGCGCACGCGCGCGCCGCTCCGGGCGTCACGCTCCACCTGGTGCGCGGCGAAGTCGTCTCGGCCGGCGCCGGGCGCGGCGCGGTGCACCTCGCCCTGCGCGCAGGCGGGGCGATCGAGGCGCGGGCGGCGGTTCTCGCGCTGGGGAACCTGGCCAGCGCGGACCTCCCGGTGCCGGACGGCGGGCTCTACTCGACCTTGCTCTACCGCCGCTCACCCTGGGACCCAGGCGCGCTGGACGGAGTCGCCCCGGACGGGAGCGTCCTGTTGGTCGGCAGCGGCCTCACCATGGTCGATGCCGCTCTCGCGCTCCGGCAGCGCGGGCACCGCGGGACGATTCATGCGCTCTCGCGGCACGGCCTGCTGCCGCAGGTGCACGAAGAAGCGACCGGGTCGGCTCAGCCGCGCATCGGGGCGAGCGGCGTGCGGGGCCTCTTGCGGGCCTTGCGGACGGCGGCCCGGCGCGCCGGCGACTGGCGCGCCGCCTTCGATGCGCTGCGGCCGGTCACACAGCGCATCTGGTCGCGGCTCTCGCACGAGGAGCGCTGCCGGTTCCTTCGCCACCTGCGCCCTCACTGGGACGTGCACCGGCACCGGATGGCACCGGACGTGGGGGCTGCGATCGCCGGGTTGCTCGAGCGCGGCCAGCTGCGCGTGCATGCCGGACGGGTGCAGTCGTTCGCGGCGGACGGCGCGTCCGCGGCGGCGCTGTACCGGCCCCGTGGCGAGCGGCAGACGCGCGAGCTGCGCGTCGCGCGGGTGATCAACTGCACCGGTCCCGCCGCGCAGCTGCGGTACGCGCGGCATCCCCTCCTGAAGTCGATCCTCGCGCAAGGGCTCGCGCGGCCCGACGCGCTGGGCATGGGCCTTTCGACCGACCAGCACGGCGCGCTGCTGGGCGGCGCCGGCGGACTCCTCTTCACGCTGGGGACGCTGAGGCGCGGCGAGCTCTGGGAGACGACCGCCATCCCCGAGCTTCGCTCCCAGGCCGTCGCGGTGGCGCAGCGCCTGCTCGACGACCTTGCCCTCCCGCTCGCCGCGGAAGCGATCCTCTAGCCGCACAAAGGCCCCGCCGCAGTTCCGCGGAGGGCGGGGGCCGGTTATGGTCCGGGGCGATGAGCCTCAACCGGAGCCCGGCGGCCGACTCGCCCCAGGTCGCCCCGAGCGGAGCCGTGCTGGGACTCTTGCGCGCGGGACCCAAGTGCCTCGTCGCGCAGGGAGCCGTGATCCGGACGCCCGGCGGCGCGGTGGAGCTGGGCGCGCATTCGGCCCTGCTGGAGAACGGAGTGGCGATCGGCACCGCCGAGCAGCCCGTCTCCATCGGGCAGAAGGTCGTCTTCGGCCACCGCTGCGTGGTGATCGGCGCGGCGGTGGGCGACCTCTGCGAGATCGGCAACGGCTCGATCCTGCTCGCGGGCGCGCGCCTCGGACGCGGTTGCATCCTGGGAGAGGGCACGCTGCTGCCCCCCGGGACCATGGTCCCCGACGAGGCGGTGGTGGTGGGCCGGCCCGGCCGCACCGTCCGGCGCGTGAGCCAGTCCGATCGCGAGCGCCTCCTGCGACTGCGCGGCGGCGACCTCTCGCTCCCGCCGTACCTCTTGCAACCCCTCTCGGGCAGCATGCCCGCCGGAGCCGCCATGGGCCGCGTCTACGCCTACCTGGACAAGGAGCCGCGCATCGATCAGAGCGCGGTGCTGTTCGACAGCGCCGAGATCACCGGCGACGTGACCATCGGCCCGGGCGCGATCATCGGCGCGGGCGTGAAGATCATCGGCGACTCCCACGGCCCGGTGCGCATCGGCGCGCGGGTGCAGATCCTGGAGAACGCCGTGCTGCACCTCCTTCCCGACAACGAGCTGGTGCTCGAGGACGAGGTGGTGATCGGCCCTGCGGCGATGATCCATGGGTGCCGCATCGGGCGAGGAGCCGTGGTGGAGCCGGCGGCGATCGTCTGCGACTACAGCGTGGTCGGCGAGGAGAGCGTCGTGCGCGCCGGCGCGCTGGTGAAGCAGCGGGCCCGGTTCCCGGCGCGCGCCGTGCTGGAGGGCCATCCTGCGGCACAGGTCGCGACGCTCGATGCTCCGCCCGCCTGTCCGTCCTGGGCGCTGCGGCGGGCGGATCTCGCCACCCTTTCGCGCCGCAGGTAATCCCTTTCATGTAGGGAACTTACGCACCACCGGGCGAGCGCTGCCGGAGAAAAGAAGCGCCACAGTCCCTTGATTTCACTTGGGGTCTGTTCAGATGGCCTGTAACTGTGCGATCTTTGGGGTGTTCAAAAAAACTCCACCTGGAATTTGCTTGTGCGACGTCGAAACAAGGACACTGTAGGGCATGCTGGATGAAGGACTGCGAGCGCTCGTCGCCCAGTACGGGGTCGACGGCCCGCGCAAGAGCGGCGTCCTGCTGGTGGACGACGAGCGTCCCAATCTCTTGGTCCTGCGCGGGTTCCTCGAGAGCGGCTACACGGTCTACGAGGCGGACTCCGGCAAGCAGGCGCTGGAGATCGCCGACAAGACGGACATCGACGTAGTCATCGCCGACCAGCGCATGCCGGAGATGACCGGCGTCGAGATGTTGGAGGAGTTGCGCTCCCGCAAGCCCGACGTGGCCGGAATCGTCCTCACCGGCTTCACCGACCCGCCCGCGCTGATCAGCGCCATCAACCGC
>Ga0137396_10001174_pt1 | contig 13501 bp, 14 predicted proteins | sample czc16metaG_FD_108284 | JGI IMG/M metagenome (GOLD analysis project Ga0137396, IMG submission 108284) | Vadose zone soil microbial communities from Angelo Coast Range Reserve, California, USA - czcobulk3.16 metaG | ecosystem: Environmental > Terrestrial > Soil > Vadose zone | place: USA...
CCGGTTCCGGTCCGCGGAAAATCTTGTTCGGGCCAGAGAAACCAGCGGCGCATGCGCTGATACTCGGCCAGGCTTTCATTGGCGCGCTTGACCAGCAGTTCGGGATCGCCCGCGGAGTCGCGCAGGATCAACACGGCGCACGGTTCGGCATTGCCGTCGCGCTCGAGGCCCACGACCACGCAGTCGCACACCTCAGGTTCGCGGCGTAGCGCCGTCTCCAGATCCTCGGGATAAACGTTCATACCCCCGGGCGTGACGATGACGTTTTTCTTTCGTCCCTTGAAGTATAGATTGCCCTCCGCGTCCACTGCGCCGATGTCCCCGGTGCGAAACCATGCGGATTCCTCCGGCGATGACGCTGGCGCACTGGCCGGCCCTGCAGCTTGTACAGGCTGCGCTTCTTGACTCCGCCAGTACCCCGCCGTGATGCTTTCTCCTCGCACCAGGATCTCGCCGTTCGCGTCGAGCTTGATTTCGCGGCCGGGTAAGACCTTGCCGATCGAGCCCCTCCCCAGGCGAAAGGGATGATTGACGCTCACCAGTGAAGTGGTTTCGGTCAGTCCATAGCCCTGGATCACCGCAAACCCCAGCCGCATCCAGAAGTCTTCCACGTCCGCTGGCAGCGCTGCGCCGCCGGAAAGGAAGGCCCAGAATTTCCAGCCGAAGCGGCGGTGGATCCCCCGGAAGCGCCACATACGCTGGAGGAACTTCTGGTCTTGGGCTGCCTGCATTTGCTCGCGGAGCCAAGCGAGGCGGCTCTCAGCTTCGAGGTCGCGTTCGAGCTTGTCCTGCAGGGTTTCAAGCAGCCGCGGCACGGCCACCAGGACTGAAATGCGTTCGCGCCGGATGGTGCGCAGGACTTCCGATGGATTCAGCGTGTCCTGAAAAACGACGGTGCCAGCCAGCAGGGGAGGTACAAAAAGGCCCATGAACTGCCCGAAGACGTGGCTCAGGGGCACCAGATTCAGAAAGCGGATGGGGTGGAAGAAGCGTTCGTATTTTAGATATTTCCTGATTTCCGTTTCGAGCGGCTCGAGATTAGCGAGGATATTGCCGTGCGTGATCACCACGCCCCGGGGCTCGGCGGTGGTACCAGAGGTGAAGATAATCTCCAGCGTGGAGTTGCGTCGCAACCCCGGTGGGGCGTACGGCTTGCGCGGATGGTGCGCCACCACTTCCGGCAGGTCTTCCAGCGCCAGCGCAGGCAAGGCCGGATCGAGCGGGGGCCGCTCACGCGAGCAAACCTGTAATTTGGCGCTTACCTGCCGGGCGACGCGCAGAGCAAAATCCGGCGCAGCAACATTGTCCATGGGGACGACCACAGCACCGCGCAGCACGCACCCGAAGAACGCTGCGACCCATTCAGCGGAGTTATGGCCCCAGAGGAGCACGTGGTCGCCCACGTCAATTCTCCGCGCCTCAAGCTCCGCGGCAAATTGCGCGGCGGCTTCGCTGACCTGCCGGTAGGACCACCGTGCTATGTGGTAGCCACTCCGGTGGACGTACGCGACATCTCCACCGTGGCGCGAAAACTCTTCCAGGTATTCCAGGAGTGAGCTACGCGGGGCTTTCGCGGGTGTCTTCACGGTTTTCGCCACAGCAGCTGCGCCACTTTCGCACTAAAAAACCAGTGGCCTCTGTGGCGCTCGATATGCAACCCGGCGGCGTCGCCCCGAGCAGTCTCGAGCAACTTCACCCGAAGATGACGCTGCAGGCGCCGCTGCGCTGGGACTCCGCCTTCTCCGACTGCCGCCCCGAGCCAGTCTTCCAGGCGGCGCTTTCTCTCCGATACCTTGGCGTCGAGCAGCTCAAGACTCGCCTGCCGGAATAGCGCGGTCAGCTCAGTCAGGGACAGCAGGTGCGCGGACACCCCGGCCGAGCGGAGGCGCTCGAGCCGGTCGAGTTCAGCGCTCTGGGCAGGATCCTCCGGTGCCACCGCCTCGAGCACCGCCAGGCGGCCGCCCCGGCGAGTTACCCGGCACATTTCCGCTACGGCCTGCGCCGGCGCAGGAAAATCAGCGAAGGAAAAGGCGCAGGCTACCAGGTCGAATACATCACCAGGCAGCGGAAGCTGCTCCACGTCGGCCACGGCGAAGTGAACCGGGGGGCAGCGCCGTCGGCGTCGCGCAACCTGCGCCCGGGCGATCATTTGCTCGGCCAGGTCCACGGCGTAGACTCGGCAGCCGTAGCCTACCAACTCCAGCGCTAACGTGCCTGGCCCGCAGGCGAGATCGAGGACTTTCTCGCCAGCGCGCGGGTGGACCCAGGCCACGTCGGCCTGGGTCTCGCGTTGCAGGCGAGAGAAGACCACGCGCGCATACGGCCCCGAAAGCCGGTTGAACAGCCGCTGCACTCCGGCCTTTGGCTCGGTCAGTGCCATCGGCAGGAATTATATGCCCGTGCCCGCGATTCGGAGCCAACGGCTCTGGGGGGTGGTGAAAAGCTGTGAAAACTGGGGGAGTTGACAGCGGCAGCACCTATTCATCATAACCTGCTTATAATGAATAGATTAGCGCAATCCATGTGTAAGGGCCCGCAGATCTGCGATTTCATTTCACTGGACAGGAGCGGTGGTGTGTGATAGTATGTCATTGCGTTTGATGCTCTTGTGATTCCTTTTGACTCGTTCAACGGGGCTGCAAGGATAAACTTGCAGCTTTTTGTTTTTACGGGCTAGAGGCACCCACAAGGGGACGAGAAGCACCAAATAGCTTAAACACGAGGAATAGAAGTGAAAGAACAAGGAACAGTAAAGTGGTTCAACGCCAGCAAAGGCTACGGGTTCATCCAGCGCCAGTCGGGCGAAGACGTCTTCGTACATTACTCCGCCATACAGTCGGATGGGTACAAGACGCTTAGCGAGGGCCAGGCCGTTGAATTCGAGGTCCGCAAAGGACCCAAGGGTCTGCAGGCCGAGAACGTCACCAGCCTCTAGCCAGGCATTAGGCGTGGCCCCGATGAAATCGGGGCTCGCCATCTCTTTCCCAGGGCTTGCGAGTGGGACTAAAGGAGGAAGTTGTGCAGGTTCTCCCCGAGGGCCAGTACATCAAGCACGAGATTTACGGGTTCGGTGTGGTCACCCAATCCGACCCGGAACGCACCACGATCGATTTCGATACTCACGGCATGAAGAAGTTTGTCACCAACCTGATGACCGCTGAGCTGGTCGGCGAAGCGCCACCCAAGTCCGCGCGTCCGCGGCGGCGGAAAAAGGCGTCTGCTGCTCCGGCCAAAGCCAAGGCCGCAGCCGGCCGCGGCTAGTTCACCCGCACTCACCTAATCACGTTCTTTTCGCGCGAGGCTTGGTCAGCCGCGGGCGTGTGTCTAAACAGCTTGAGAAACACAGCCTCAGTGGGCGGTGGCCCCGGCCGGTTGTCGGGAGGAAAAACTCACCTGAGATGCGTGCGCAGCGCCAGCACCGCGTTGAGGCCGCCAAAGGCGAACGAGTTGGAGAGAGCACATTCGACTTGGGCCGCGCGCGCGCGATGGGTGATGATGTCGAGATCGCATTCCGGGTCCGGCCCGATGAAGTTAGCCGTCGGCGGGAGCAGACCCTGGTGCAAGGCCATGACGGTAGCCACCGCTTCGAGTGCACCCGCAGCGCCCAGGGCGTGGCCGTGCATAGACTTGGTAGAGCTCACAGCGAGCCGGTCAGCATGCGCGCCGAACACCTCGCGAATGGCGCGCGTCTCGGTTGGATCATTGCCCGGCGTGCCTGTGCCATGCGCGTTGATATAGCCGACCTGTTCGGGGTGAAGCTGGGCATCGCGCAGCGCCGCCCGCATCGCTCGGGCGGGGCCTTCCACCGAAGGCTGCGTGATGTGGCCGGCGTCGGAGGACATCCCCAATCCCACGATTTCACCGTAAATTCTCGCGCCTCTGGCCTCAGCGCGCTCAAGCGGTTCCAGCACCAGCATGGCGCCGCCCTCGCCCAAGATCATCCCGCGACGATCCCGAGAAAAAGGCCGGCAAGTATCAGGAGCAATGACGCGTATGGCTTCCCAGGCCTTCAACAGGCCCATGCTGAACGGGGCCTCGCTTCCACCGGCAATCGCAAGATCGACTTCGCCGCTGCGAACCATCCGGAAGGCCTGGCCGATAGCATGGTTGGCGGAGGAGCAAGCGGTGGAAATCGTGAAGGCGGGGCCCGTTGTGCCGAACTCCACGGAAATGTGGCTGGCGCCGGCATTCGCCATGGTTCGTGGGATCGTAAGAGGATGGACCCGGCCTCGTTCCTGGCGATAAAGCTCGACGAATCCGGCGTCTTGGGTGGACTGGCCGCCGACACACGAACCGGAGACCACAGCGGTGTTTTCCCGAAGCTCTGGCGTCAGGGTTACGCCGGAGTCCGCAACTGCTTCCCGCGCAGAGATAAGCGCGAATTGAGCAAAGCGGTCCAGCAGGTCGGCCCCGGAACCAAAGTGTTTGCCGGTATCGTATTCCCGCACCTCGGCGCCGTTTTGAAAGCGCAGGTTGGAGACGTCCAACGATCGGATCGGACCGATGCCCGATCGGCCCGCGCGCAGCGCGCACCAAACCTCAGCGAGGTTGTGACCCAGCGCGCAGATCACGCCCAGTCCGGTCACGACGACTCGCCGGGCAGTCATTGCTCAGGCCGCAGGCGCGGTGGAGTCCACAGAAACATCCCCTGCCAGCTTCCTCACTTCCTCGACCACGTCGCGCACACTGCGGACCGACCGGGCATCATCATCAGAAATAGCGATCCGGAATGCTTTTTCAAGCTCGGATAGCAAGACGATGGTATCCAGGGAATCGATCCCGAGAGCCTGCAGCGGGGTGTCAATGGAAATCTTATCTCGCGGAATGCGCTTCACCGAAGCGAGGATGGCGAGAACCTTTTCGGATACTGGATCGGACATTATCCTAGCTCCTGCTTGCTTGGATGCGACACGGACCCAAGATGGGCGGGTGTCTCGGGCATCAGCGGCAAAGCTGTAGCCGAAGCAGAGTCGAAGAGGATACATCAGGATGGCCGGCAAAGCACTCGTAACTGCCCTCACACCGGAGGAGAGAACCCTCACGGAGTTTCGTGACTCCTGCGTCCAGGGCGGGGTAGGAGGTATCCACGGCGGGCATATAAACACCTCTCCCCCGGCATCTGAAAGATGGCAAGATAAGGATCCGACCTTGAGAGGAGTACATGATGAACCGTGCGACGCTGTCGATTGGGGTTTTGGCAGTTGTGCTGGGGGGCTGGATGTGGCCAGTTGCGGCTCGGAGCGAGAGTCGCGCGATGGACGTGAGTCGTTCAGTCTTGAAGATACGCGTCTTCAAGTCTGGCTTATTTTCCGCTTTTGCACACGACCACGAAATTGAGGCCCCCATTGAACAGGGCGCGGTCGAGACCGCCGGGAAGCCCGCCGTTGAGTTTCGCGTGGATGCGCGCAGGCTCCGCGTGTTGGACCCCGAGCTTGCTGCGGATAAACGCGCGGAGGTCCAGAAGACTATGGACGGCCCGCAAGTTCTCGACAGCAGCCGCTTCTCGGGGATTTCCTTTCAGTCCATGTCGGTGGAGAAGATCGACGCCGAACACTGGATAGTGCGCGGGAATCTGACACTCCATGGACAGACTCGCCCGTTGATTGTAACCGCGATACAGAAGGATGGGCATTACCGCGGTTCGGCGACCCTGAAGCAGCGCGACTTCGGCATTGCTCCGGTGAGCATTGCCGGGGGAACCGTGAAAGTCAAAGACGAGGTCACGGTGGAGTTCGACATTGTGCTGGCGGAGTGATTCGCGCGGGCGCCACTTCCTTTGCTGCGCAACGGCTGTTCCACGGACCAGGTCGCGCATATCCATTGCAGTTACCGGGTTATAATCGCCTAGACTTTGAGCGAGGTCATCCCTTTGTCAGATTGGAGCGCCGCCAGGCACAGCGAGCAGAATGGCGCTCGCCCCACGATCACGGCCACCGCCACGGCCGTGCCAGCCTACCCATTGACGCGCGAAGAAGTGAAAACCTACCTGAAACACGTCTTCTCGCTCGAGCCGAGCCGGCTGGACGGCATGATGGCCATAATCGACAATTCACAGGTGAGGCGCCGCTACTGCATTCATCCGGTGGACTACATCATCCAGCCGCGGCCCCTGAGCCAAATCAGTCGCGAGTATCAGGAGCACGCCGTGCTGCTGGGGCGGCAGGTCGCTTCCGAATGTTTGGGGAGAGCTGGGATGACGCCGGCGGACATCGATTTGGTGGTCACCGTGTCCTGCACCGGGGTGATGATTCCCTCGCTCGACGCCTATCTGATTAATGATCTGGGGTTTCGCTCGGATGTCCGGCGCTTACCCATCACCGAGCTAGGATGCGCCGCCGGGGCCGCGGCGCTCTCCCGAGCCTGGGAATTTATGCGCGGATTTCCCGAGGCCAACGTTCTGGTGATTGCCGTCGAATTGCCCAGTCTCACGTTTCAGCGCGGCGACCTATCGCAGGCCAACCTTATTTCCAGTGTGCTCTTCGGAGACGGCGCTGCTGCCGCCGTTGTCACCGGCTGTTCGGCTCGCGGGCCACAGATCCTCGATACGACGAGTTACCTCTTTCCCCATTCGCTCGATGCGATGGGCTTCGATTTGAAGGAGAGTGGCTTTCACATCGTGCTCTCGAAAGATGTGCCGCAGCTTATCCGGGAAAAAATCAAGAGTCTGGTCAGCTCCTTCCTCGGACGCCATGGCCTCTGCCGGGAACAGATATCCTCTTTCATCCTCCATCCGGGCGGACAGAAGCTCCTCGTGTACATGGAGGAGGAGCTGGGGCTGAGCCGTGCGGATACGCAGATCTCCTGGGATGTGTTGTGTGACTACGGTAATCTCTCCAGCGCCTCCGTGCTTTTCGTGCTGCACGAGTGTCTGAACAAGCGAAACGCAAGCGCCGGTGAATATGGATTGCTGGCCGCTTTCGGGCCAGGCTTCAGCTCGGAGATGCTTCTTCTGAGATGGGCGTAAGCATCACCGCGTACATCGGGTTGCTCCTGGCCGTGGGTCTAGGCCGTCTGGTCGAGATGCGAATTTCGGCGCGCCATCAACGCCAGCTTTCCGCGCAGGGCGTTGTGAAAGTGCCCGAGAGGAATTTTCGCTGGATGGTCCTGTTGCATACGGGGGTTTTGGTTTCGGCGGGCCTGGAGGTTGTGTTATTTCGCCGGCCGCTCATTCCCCGCCTGGCGCTTGCCATGGGCCTGCTGTTTGTTCTCGCCAACGGGCTGCGTTGGTGGGTGATGACCACATTGTCCGAGCACTGGAACGTTCAAGTCATGGCGTCCACGCGCCTGGGGGTCGTCACCGGCGGCCCGTATCGCTGGATACGGCATCCTAACTACGTCGCTGTTTTTCTCGAGCTGCTCGCCCTGCCCCTGATCCACACGGCTTGGCTGACCGCAGTCTGGGCAGGAGTGGCTCATGTGCGGATCCTTCGCTGGCGTGTGGCCGTTGAGGAAACCGTTTTGCTGGCCGACCCCGCGTACCAGGTAACGATGGGGAACAAGCCGCGTTTTCTGCCGAAGTTGTTTTGACGGCGTCCGCGGCCAGTCGAACCCACGGAGTAGCCGATTGAAGGAACACGGATAGGGCGGGCATGGCAGATGTCCTCATCGCTGGAGGTGGGATCGCCGGGTCAACGCTGGCGATCCTGCTCGGCCGCCAGGGTCTAACGGTTGAGATCTTCGAGCGCGGGCGATTTCCCAAAGAGAAAACGTGCGGCGAGGGATTGATGCCGGCCGGAGTGGCCGTCCTGAACCGGCTGGGGTTGAGCCAAGCGGTGGGTGGCGCCCCGTTCTATGGTGTGCGCTACCACTTCGGCAATCAGACAGCCGAGGGGCGCTTCCCGAGAGTTGCCGGGTTGCCTATCGCCGGGCGGGGACAGCGCCGAAAACATCTCGATCAAGTCCTTTTCCAGGCGGCAGCGGCTACACCAGGTGTTAAGGCGCACACCGGCATGGCAGCGGATGCGCCGTTCTGCGAAAACGGCCGGGTAGCTGGCTTGCTCGTGGGCGGAGAGCCGCGGCGCGCCGCGCTGGTGGTCGCGGCCGATGGCGTGCACTCGCGGATGCGGCACCTTCTGGGGCTGAATAAGCCGCAGCGCCGAAAACGATTCGGCACACGAGCTCACTTCCGCCTAGGGCCGGGCCAGACCCAGCCACCGTGGGTGGATGTGTTTGTCTGTCCCGGATACGAACTCTACGTGACACCGCTGCCGGAAAAGGAGGTGCTGGTGGCGGGGCTTACTTACGCCGGGGCTTTGAGCGAACCAATTGAGCAGGCGTTTCATCGCTGGTGGCGCGCGCAACCGGTGCTGGCCGCGCGACTCGAGGGTGCCGAGCAGGTGAGTTCGCTGATGGGCACATCGCCGCTTTCTGGCAACGCGCGCGCGGGTGTCGCTCCCGGTATCGTTTTACTCGGCGATGCCGCCGGCTTTCTCGATCCTATCACCGGCGGCGGCATGACTCAGGCGCTGATGACAGCCGAGCTTCTGGCCAAGTACGCCTCTCGAGGACTGGGAAACGCAAAGGAATGGCTCTGGGCCTTTGAACGCGACCGCCAAATGTTGCTGCAGGACTACCGGGTCTTGACGCAGATGGTGCTCTGGCTGGCGGATCATCCGCGACTCGCCGAGCGGTTGCTGTCTGTGTTGCGCATTTTGCCCGCTCTTTTTTCCCACTTGGCGGGAGTTTCGGGCGGCGTCAGACGCCTGCTCCCGTTTCACGGAAGTAGAGAGTCCGACCTTCAAGCCTTGGCGGAAAGGCAATAATTCTTCGCCCATTTCGATGGGCGTAAGTGAACTCTCGCAGTCAGATAGTTGGGAACAGTTGCAAGCTATCTGCCAAGAACTTCCGCGCGTCCACAAAAAATGCAAGCCATGGAAATCGAGGTTGTCACACTCTGGAGGGCGGTGTCCGCCGCAGCGGGGCGCCGGGCTTCAGTCCAGCACTTGCTTGCTCCGTTGGAGCTGAAGCTCCTACCCCCCTACTCCGGCCCCGCGTGCAAAGGATCTTTCGACCTTTGTGGTGCAGGCCACATTGTGACGCGACCGAAAGCGCTTCAGGTGGCCGGCACCAAGGGCATGGGTCGCAACCTCGGCAGCCTTTGGCAGTTCATGTAAGGTGTCGAGCACGTCAAACGCCCCGTCGTTCAGCGCTTCCGCCCACTGGTTAAGGTCAAAGTTGCGAGCTAATAGAACGACTTCAAAGTTCAGATCCTGGTGATGCGCAAGGTCGATCAAGCGTCTCCATGATCCGTCATTCAGCAGCGGAACAGAGAGCACCACCTGAAACCGACCGGATGCTGCAGCCTCACAACCCGCCGTAATGCTTTTTGCGCATTCCAAAGTAAACTTCGCTTCCCGGAAAATGGCCCGCAGCGTTTCCGTGTCCGAGTCGTCGGCACACACGATCAGGATGCCAGCCTCATCGAGGACTGTCGGGGTCAAGGCTGGGCCGGGTTCGGCGGCACCAATTTTTTCTCGAGTCTTTGTCATAAGATCCATCTCACACCCCCTTGAATTGCTCTCCTGTTTTTCGACCTAACCCGCCTCCGTCACGAACCGGACATTCCCTCACCAACATCCACGTCGAACACCGCGGGTACGCCACGAGGGTCTCGTTCGAGCTAAGCATCGGCGAGAACCCCGTTCGCTGGGTTTAAGGTGGCTGCTGAAAGGACAATGGCGGGTAACTTAAACTGCTTAGTTGGCCACCCACGCCCCTGGCGCCGTTAACTATGTTAGGTGCATTCACTTCACTTGTAAACCGCAAATTGGAGTTAATTTCCGAGACTGTAACAATTAAACCTGCTACAGTGAAGCGAGGAAGGGCGTGGGGCATGTGCATACATCGGTTATTAGAAAAAAGCTGGAAGAGTTCATGTTATGAGCAGCGAGACCTCGCCGCTGGAGCGGAAGTTGCCGAGTCCTAATATGTCGCAGTTGCCGCCGCTGTAAGCTGGGTTGCGGCATTGTCACCAGTTAAGTCTCGGAGCACATCTCGGAGTCGATGTAGAACCTCCTGCGAGTGACGCACGCCTCTTTATGCATTGGAAACTCCTCTCTCAAGCAGGATAGCCACCGCGCGGCCCCAATAGGTACGCTAGCTTTATCCTAGCACTGGTTATGTGCCTTGCTACGCGAACCACAGCGCCAAGAAAGATGCGGCAAGCCTCTTAACAAGACGGGGATAGAGCACAGACTAGACCGGTGTGGTGATCAATGAAGAAGGCGAGATGGGAGAGTGATTGCAAGCGCGACTGAAGCTGAAGCGGATTCTCTTCCGCATTCTCCGTGCCGCCAGGGCTCATCTCGGACAGAATAGAACAGCTCATTTCGAGCCAGCGGTCGAGGACTACCGACGGTACTGGGAGGAAGCGGCGCAAATTCTCTCCGCGGAATTTGTTCCCCTATCGGATGCCCTGTGGGAAGTTCGTCTCAATGGCCGGCGCACCCGGATCATGAACCGCATGGTGCAGCTCGGTGACCCTGTGGTGAACGGGGTCTCCGGGGACAAGGCTCTTTGCTATCGGCTGGCGATGGAGCAAGGCGTTCCGGTCCCACAATATGGGGTGTTCCGGCTTGAGGAGTTGTCCGAAGCGAAGAAATTCCTGGCGCAAAACCCCGGAGTGTATGTGGTGAAGCCGGTGCGCGAAAGCACTGCCAGCGCCGGGGTCACCACGCACGTCCGCACCGAAAGGCAGCTGGAGAACGCCGCCGTCTCTGTCTCCTTGTTCGCTAAGGAGTTCCTCGTCGAAAGAATGATTTTCGGAGAGACGTGTCGCCTTCTGTGGCTAGACGGGGAGTTGATCCACGCTGTTCGGCAGCGAGGCGTTCGGGTGACGGGAGACGGGCGCTCGACCATCGCACAACTTCTCAAGCAACCGGGTTCCGGAAGCGTTCCGTTCGACCTGACCACGCAAATGACCCTTCAAGTGCAAGGGCTATCGCCGGAGACGGTGCCGGAAGACGGGCGCGAAATTCTGGTCCGATCATTGCGTCCCGGACGAGACTCCAGCCGCGAGTGGCTGACGGTTCACGATGATGAGATTACGGATCTCGTCTGCCCAGCGATCATCGAGGATGTCCGAAAGGTGCTCGGTATGATCGGAAACACGATCGCCGGCGTGGATATCATCACGAACGATCCCACGGTTTCTCTGAGACAAAGCGGGGGTGTGCTCCTGGAGGTGAATCCGGGTCCCAGTATCCACAAACACTACATCAACCCGGAAGATCATCATTCTCACCCTGTGGCCGTCAAGATTCTCAGCTACTTACTGCAAGTATCAACTGCCAACCACGTCTTGCTCCCGGCAAAGAAACTACTCTCGACGTTCAGCGAGCGATGAAGGAAGCTGCAGAACATCTCTGAATTTTTCTAAGCGTGTCGCAACATCCATTTGCCAAGACACAGGGCATGTAATGGAACCTTCGCGCCGCTAGTGTTGGAGCGTAGCGCCGGCTCTCGAGGCTATGAGATCCGCAGCAAAATGTGCCAGCGGGACACTGGAACTAGCTAGACCACAGGGGTTATCGGCCGTGCGCTTGTTTATCGCGCAGGGTTAAACACGTGCTCGACGCGCGCGCCACCAAATGGTTTTTCTCGTCGGTCACATCGCACTCGACGAGGCCGACGGTCCGGCCCTTCTTGACCACTCGGCCTACGGCTTTCAGTCTTGCGTTCCACACCGGCTTCAGGAAATTGATTTTCATCTCGATGGTGGTGAACGATTCGCCTTCCTCGAGTGTGCAGGCATAGGCGATCCCCATGGCCGCGTCGGCGATATCGCAGAGGACGCCGCCGTGCAGGGTGCCCAACGGGTTGGCGTGGCGCTCGCTGGCTTCAAACTCAACAACCGCCTCGCCGGGCTGGGCGGCGAGCAGCTTGAATCCTATCAACCGGGCAACGGGCGGCTCGGGCAGCTCACCTCGCAGCACCTTCTGCGTGTTTTCGAGCATCGTGGTCATGGGTATTCTTCCTTCAGTCGGTGCCGCAAGCATACGACATTGCTCCGAGCCCGAACCGTCCACCTTGCGGGCCGGTGGCAACCGAATCGTTCCGGCGCAAGCGGCGGCGGAGTTTGTCCGCGAGTTGCTGCCGCGCGCGCCACAACCGTGCCTTCAGCGTGTTCTGCGAGACGCGCAGCGTCTTGGCGGCCTCCTCGGTGGTGAGCCCTTCGATCTCGCGCAGCAGAAACGCCGAGCGAAGCAGCGGTGAGAGCTCCTCGAGGTCCTCCTCCAGCATCTCGCGCAGCTCGTTGCCCGCGCAGACCTGTTCGGGGCTGGGGCCAGTGTCGGCAAACCGCTCGGCCAGCGGCAACTCGTCTTCCCGCGGAGGATCGTCGAGCGAGACTGCCGGCCGGGCGCGCTGGCTGCGCCTGCGCATCAGCGCCGCATTGATGACGATGCGCATAAGCCAGGTGGAGAACTGCGAGCGACCTTCAAACCGGCGCAGGTTGCGGTAGGCGGAAAGCAGACCCTCCTGCAGCGCGTCCTTGGCGTCTTCGGGATTGCCCAGCAGCCGCAGCGCAGTCTGGTAGAGCGCGGTGTTGTTCCGCGCGAAGAGCGTCTCGAGCGCGTCCGGATCTCCGCGTAGCGCGCCGCGGATCAGCGACTCATCTTCCTGCGGATGCGAGTTTTTGTTGATTGGCGAACCGTTCAAGCGTTGCATTTTGCCCCCTTAGTTCGGACCCTTAGTGTCGAAAACGAATGCTGTACGTCTGATCTCAGTGCACCGGTACTGCTCCGGCTTGAGGTTTCGCTTTCTTTATCAGAAACATAAACGGAATCACTGCAAGGAAAACGACGCCCAGGAGCCAAAAGTTATCCACAAAGGCCAGCATGGTGGACTGGCGCTGCAGCAGTCCGTCGAGCAGGCCGTGCGCTTGCGCCGAAGCCTGGGCGGCGGGGGAGCCCTGCGCCATCAAGTGCTGGCTGGTGGCGTCCACGAACGCCCGGTAGCCTGGGTGGAGCGGGTCCACGTGGCTCGCAAGAATCTGGCGATGGAACTGGCCACGGCGCTCGAGCAGTGTGGTTACCGTCGCGATCCCCACGCTGGCGCCCATATTCCGGGCCAGGTTGATCAGGCCCGTCCCGTTGTTGGTCTTTTCCTTAGGTACGTAGGCGAATGCCACGACGTTAATGGGGATGAACAGAAACGCTATACCGAAACTCTGCAGCATCCGCGCTAGCAACGCCGTGCGGAAGTCTACATCCAGATTCCAGCGCGCCATCCCAAACAGCGCCACGGCATTGATCACCAGGCCACCCATAATCAGCCACCGCGGCTCCACCCTGGACACCAGCAGACCAACCACCGGCATCATCACCATGATCACCAGACCGCCGGGCGAAAGCACCATGCCGGCGGCCGTGGCCGGATAGCCCAACAGCGTTTGCAGGAACAGCGGCAGCATCACCGTGCTTCCGTACAGCACAAAACCCAAGAAGAACATTGCGAATGTGGCTAGGAGGAAGTTCTTCTCGCCCAGCATCCGCAAGTCCAC
>Ga0137396_10001176_pt1 | contig 13494 bp, 13 predicted proteins | sample czc16metaG_FD_108284 | JGI IMG/M metagenome (GOLD analysis project Ga0137396, IMG submission 108284) | Vadose zone soil microbial communities from Angelo Coast Range Reserve, California, USA - czcobulk3.16 metaG | ecosystem: Environmental > Terrestrial > Soil > Vadose zone | place: USA...
CAGCGCCCGCGCATGGACGAGGCCCTCGACGCGATCATGGCGCTGCTCAAGTGCGAGGAGCCCATCACGCTGAAGACCGACTGGTTCGAGCTGCGCCAGGCGAGGCTCCACCTGGCACCGTACACCGAGCCGCACTTCCCGATCGCGGTGGCGAGCGTGATGACGCCGTCCGGCGTCATCGCCGCCGGCCGGCACGGCCTCGGCGTGCTCTCGCTGGGCGCGGGGCTGCCCGGCGGGCCCGAGATGCTGGCCAACCAGTGGAAGATCGCCGAGGAGACGGCGGCCCGGCACGGCAAGACGATGGATCGCACGCAGTGGAAGCTCGTCGTCAACGTCCACGTGGCGGAGGACGACGAGGAAGCGCTGCGCCAGGTGAGGAAGGCCGAGCGCCACGAGACCGTCACCTACTTCGAGGAGACGCTCGGTCGGCCGCCGGGACGCTCGGACGATCCCCTGACCGAGGGCGTGAAGATGGGCACCACGCTCGTCGGCTCGGTCGACACGATCGTGAAGGGCATCGAGCACCTCCAGCGCCAGAGCGGCGGCGGCTTCGGCGGCTTGCTCTTCCGGGCCCACGAGTGGGCGACGCGGGAGCAGACCCTGCGCTCGTACGAGCTCTTCGCCCGCTACGTCATGCCGCGCTTCCAGGGCTCAACCGACATGACGCGAGGCTCGAACGAATGGGCGCGCGACAACCGCAAAACCATCTTCAGCCCGAACGTGGAGGCGATCCGCCGGGCGTTCACCGACGCCGGCCGTCAAGTCCCGGCGGAGTTCAAGCAGCGCACTTCCGGTGCGCGCGATCTCGGGTCCGCGTCCGAGTAAATCCCGAAGGGTCCGCCTAGCGAACCTTGTTCTCGATCGCCGGCACGGTCTTGAGGTACCTGGCGATCGCCATGGCATCGGCCTCGGTGAGGTCCTTGAAGCCGGCGGAGGTACCACCAATGACCGTCTTCATCAGCGAGGACGCCTCGTGCCCCGAGGGCTTCACGCCGGTTCGCAGGAACCTCGCAATCTGAGCCTCGGTCCAGCGTCCGATCCCGGTCTCGACGTGCGGCGTGATGTTGGCCGCCAGGCTTCGCTGCGGCCCGGGCCCGCCCGCGAGGAATTTTGCGTCGTCCGGGGAGAAGTCGAATCGACGTGGCGTGTGGCACTCGGTGCAGTGTGAGGCTCCGCCGGCGAGGTATGCGCCTCGCGCCAGCCCATCTCGTGGCGCCGCCTTCTGAGCGGTGGGAATCGTCAGGCTGGGCACGGGAATCTTCAGGGACCGCGCCGGGACGGTGGACGTGATCGGCTTGACGCTTTTCAGATAGGCGACGAGCGCTTCGATTTCATCGTCGGCGATGTTACCGAGGTACTTGTAGGGGTGGATCGGAAACAGCTTCGATCCGTCCGGGCGCTCGCCGCGCCGGATCGCGTTCGTCACCTGTAGGTCGGTCCACTTCCCGATCCCCGTCTCCAGGTCCGGGGTGATGTTGCGCGAGTAGACCACGCCGATGAACAGGTCGAATTTCTGGCCTCCGGCATTCAATCCGATCCCATCTGGCGGCGTGTGGCAGGCACAGCCCCCCGCCGTCGCGAACACGTACTTTCCCCTGGCGATGAGCTCGGGCGTGGGTTCGGCCGCCCAGACGGCCCCGGCCGGAAGGTTCAACACGAATGCCGCCGCAAGGACCGACGCGGCGCGGCGGCCGATCATCGAGCCGTGACGGTATGGCTCTGCAAGGCCGGCAGCACCTTGCTGCCGAACCGGTGTACCTGTTCGAGGAACATCTCCTGCGGCATCGCGCCGCGGTTCATGTTGACCAGCACGGTGGAGGCACCGGCGTGGTCGGCTACGGCGATGATCCGCTCGGTCACCTCGTCCGGCGTTCCCCACGGCCACTGCTCAGCGTCGCGCTCGACGTCGGCCAAGGTCATGTCGCGATAGCGCTCGCGGGAGCCGGACACCGCCTGCAGGTTCTCGGGCCGGACGTAGTCGAACGACGCCGGGCTCAGGTATCCGGCGTCGCGCTGGAGCGAGGCCTCGGTGATGTTGCCGTGGCTGAACAGGGTCTGGTTGAAGTAGAGCAGATACGGCCCGGCCTCGCGCACGGCCTGAGCCTTGCTGTCGGCCACGTAAGCGCTCGCCTGGATGATCAGGTGGTCGGGCGTGAGCCGGTGACCGTGCTCGGCGAGGCATCGCGCGTAGTAGCGGATGATGTCCTCGCGCAGACCCCGGATCGGCGCCAGACCCGGCGTGATCGGAATGTTGTGGCGTCCCGCCCACTCGATCGTTTCCTTGCTCCCGGTGACCGGCACCCACACGGGTGGATGCGGCGCCTGCACCGGTCGCGGCCAGATGGCGACGTCGCGATATGACCAGAACCGGCCCTCGTAGGAAAAGACCTCCTCGGTCCAGGCCCGGCGAATGATCTCCCAGGCTTCCTCGAAGCGCGCGCGCGAATCGGCCAGCGGGACCTTGTAGACGTTGTGCTCGCGCGGGATGCCGCGGGCGAATCCGGAAACGATGCGCCCGTTCGACATGCAGTCGAGCATCGCCAGCTCCTCGGCGAGGCGCAGCGGGTCGTGGAGCGGGAGCAGGTTGCCGTAGACCAGGAGCTTGAGCCGCTGGGTTCGCTGCGCGGCCGCGGCGGCCAGGAGGTTGGGCGAGTTCATCAGCCCGTATGGCGAGGTGTGATGCTCGTTGAAGCCGACGCCGTCGTAGCCGAGCCGGTCCATGGTTTCCCAGGTCGCGAGATGCTCGGCATAGGTGCGCACGGCCACCTCGGGCTTGAAGTGCCGCCTCGGCAGGGGCCACGGAAGCTCCTTGCCGTCCTTGAGATGGTCGAGGTGCTCCGCGTAGGGGAGCAGATCGAAGACGAAGACCCTCATGGGCGCCAAGTATGCTACAAGCCACGGCCCTCCGGTCGACCGCGACCTGCTATCATCCCAGGAGAAAGGAGCCCGCCATGGCCACGGACACCGGGTACACGCTGGATCAGTTCCTCGCCGACACTCGAGCCACGATCAAGACGAAGGGCGTCCCGTCAGGGCTCGCCGAGATCCGCGAGCATCTCGAGAAGCTGCTTCGCAACCCGGAGCTCTTGAAGAAGCACCTGGGCGATCCGGTGCCGTACCGCGAGCGCACGACGATCGGCCACGATCCCGAGACCGATGTGCACGTGCTGGTTCACGGACGTGAAAAGGGTGGAAAGTCCGTCCCGCACGACCACGGTCCATGCTGGGTGATCTACGGGAACTACAAGAATCCGACGCGCATGCGCCGCTGGCGCCGCCTCGACGACGGGAGCAAGCCCGGCCACGCGGAGCTCGAGGTCCAGCGCGACTTCCTGAACGAGCCCGGCCACGCCTCGGTGTTCGCGGTCGGCGACATCCACTCGATCGAGTACGGCGACGACACGTTCTTCCTTCGTGTCACCGGCGGCGACGTCGAGACGAAGAAAACGCTGCGCTTCGACCTGGAGAAGAAGACCGTCCAGATCGCCGACCGCGCCCAAGGTCAAAGGTAGTGCGAGCTGAGGAGGGGCCTCCGACGAGGCGAGCCCTTCAATTCGAGATCGGTGTGTCGCTGACCCTGTCCCGTCCCGCGGTACGCGCCGCAGGCCGTCGCGGGGCTGGGGCCCCGCCGGCCGAGGCGCGATTGCAAATCGAGGAGACTTGAGAATGTCCTACGACCTGGTCATCAAGAACGGCACGGTGGTCGATGGCTCCGGTCTGCCCCGCTATCGGGCCGACGTCGGCGTGCGGCATGGCCGCATCGTGACCATTGGCCGGATCCGCGAGCGCGCGCGCGAGGTGATCGACGCCGACGGCCACGTGGTCACGCCGGGCTTCATCGACGGCCACACGCACATGGACGCGCAGGTCTTCTGGGATCCGCTCGGGACCTCGTCGTGCTGGCACGGCATCACCAGCGTGGTGATGGGCAATTGCGGCTTCACGCTCGCTCCCTGCGCCGAGGAGAACAAGCATCTCGTCGTCCGCAACCTGCAGCGCGCCGAGGACATTCCGCCGGCGGCCATGGAAGCCGGGATCAAGTGGCGCTGGACCACGTTCCCCGAGTTCCTCGACACGCTCGAGAGCTTGCCGAAGGGCATCAACTACGGAGGCTACGTCGGTCATTCGGCCGTCCGCACGTTCGTGATGGGCGAACGGGCTTTCGAGAAGCCGGCCGGCGAGGACGACCTGAAGGCGATGGAGCGCCAGGTGCGCGACGCGATCCGCGCCGGCGCCATCGGCTTCACCACCTCGCGGTCGCCGGCTCACGAGACCCCGAACGGTCAACCGGTCGCCAGCCGCCAGGCGTCGTGGGACGAAGTGCGCCGGCTGGTCGGCGTGATGGGCGATCTGAACGCGGGTCTGTTCGAGATCGCCGGCGAAGGCGTCGATCGTGCTCCGGGCGACCCTGGACTTCGCGAGTACCACACGCGGCTGCGCGATCTCGCGGTCGAGACGGGACGCCCGGTCACGTTCGGCGTGTTCAGCCGTCGCGGCGTGCCCGACGTCTGGCGCAAGTATCTCGCCCTTCTCGACGAGACGGCGGCCGCGGGCGGCCGGATGTTCGCGCAGGTGCACAGCCGCTCGCTGAGCGCGCTGCTCTCGTTCAAGACGCAGATGCCGTTCGATCGGCTCCCGGTGTGGAAGGAGCTCCGCGCGCTGCCGCTCGCCGAGCAGCGTCGCCGGCTCCACGACCCCGAGCTGCGCCGCCGCCTCATCGAGGTCTCGGGCGAGAGCGACGGGCGGCGTCCCCTCGGGACCGAGGCGCGTCAGGCCGATTACGACTGGCTCCTGGTCTTCGACAACGTCGAAGGCCCGCACCGGACGGTCGCCGAGGTCGCGCGCGAGCGCGGCCAGCATCCGGCCGAGACCATGATCGATCTCGCCCTCGCCAAGGACCTCGACCTCTTCTTCTTGCAACCCGTTGCCAACGAGGACCAGGACGCAGCACTCGAGCTGATGCGCCATCCGAGAGCCTGCGTCACGTTCTCCGACTCGGGCGCGCACGTCTCGCAGCTCATGGATTCGTCGCTCCAGACGCACCTGCTGTATCACTGGGTGCGCCGCAAGCAGGCCTTCACCCTCGAGCAGGCGGTGCGCATGCTCACGCTCGTGCCGGCCACGCTCTGGGGCTTCGCCGACCGCGGGCTCGTTCGCGAGGGCATGGCGGCCGACCTCGTCGTCTTCGACCCCGAGACGATCGCCGCGGAGATGCCGGAAGTCGTGGACGACCTTCCGTCCGGCGCGCGCCGCCTCGTGCAGCGCGCGCGTGGGATCGCGGCGACGGTCGTCAACGGCGAAGTCCTGCTCCGCGACGGCAAGCACACCGGAGCCCTGCCGGGTCAGCTTCTACGCGGGCCCCTCGCGCGGAGGGCGTAAGCGACCAACAAGCCGAACGTGTAACTGCAACGCATGCTGATCGCCGACGCGCAGATTCACTTGTGGGCGGCCGATAGTCCCGACCGCCCGTGGCCGCCGGGCGGAGCGCAGCGAGCGCAGAAACCCTACCCGGTCAGCAAGGACATGGCGCTCCTAGGCATGAAGGAAGCGGGCGTCGATCGCGCCGTGATCGTGCCCCCGTCGTGGGAGGGCGAGCGCAACGACCTGGCACTCGAGGCGGCGCGCCTCCATCCTGACCGATTCGCGGTGATGGGCCGATGCCCGCTCGACAAGCCGGAGAGCCGGCCGCTCGTGGAAGGCTGGAGGCGGCAGCCGGGGATGCTCGGCATGCGCTTCACGTTCAACACGGAGCAGCAGCGGCCGTGGCTGACCGACGGGACCGCCGACTGGCTCTGGCCGGCCGCCGAGCGCGCCGGCGTTCCGATGATGATGTCCGTCTCGGGTCAGATCCCGGCGGTCGACCGCATCGCCGGGCGCCATCCCGGCCTCAAGCTCGTCATCGATCATCTGAGCTTGCGCAGCGGAACGAAGGGCGAGCAGGCCTTCGTGGGCCTGCCGGAGCTATGCGGGCTGGCACGACACCGGAACATCGCGGTCAAGGCTTCCGCGCTGCCCTGCTACTCGACCGAAGCCTATCCCTTTGCCGACGTCCACCCGCACATCCGCGGCGTGTACGACGCGTTCGGTCCGCGGCGGATGTTCTGGGGAACGGACTGGACCCGGCTTCCCTGCCCCTGGCGTCAGGCCGTGACGCTCTTCACCGAAGAGCTCACCTGGCTCTCGAGCAGCGACTAGGAATGGATCATGGGCAAAGCCATCTGCGAATGGCTCGATTGGCCCATGCCCCGGTCGGCCTGAGCCGACCAGGCTCGACCGGTCTCAGGCCCGACTGACGGCGTGCTCCGGCGGAGTCTCGAACACGGGATTCTCCGTCCGGTCGACCAGCGACTCCGCGCCTTCTGTGGGAAGCATTTCCGCGTAGTTCTGCGCGCCGTCGATATCGCCTTCCCACACCTCGCGAGGCAACTCGTAGAGCACCTCGATGCCGTGACCGTCGGGATCCGCGATGTACACGCTGTGAGTCATTCCGTGATTGACCCTTCTGAGGAAGGGCACGCCCTTGCTCTGGAGGAAGGCCAGTTGCCTCAGCCAGGATTCCCGATCGGGCCACGCGATCGCCACGTGGTTCAGCCCGGTCTTGCCCGACATCAGGCTCCACTGCTCGGGGGCGCCCCCGTTGCTCTCGGGGACTTCCGCCAGCGCCAGATCGTGATGGGTCACGTCGCCCTTGGCGTCGAGACCGCTGTAGAAGCGCATCTTGGGACGCTGGCGTCCGGGAATCGGCTTGAGCTCGGCGACGCAGCGAAAGCCGATGATCTCGGTCCAGAACCGGTGCGATACCTCGAGGTTTCGCACATTGAGGACCATGTGGTTGATGCCGCGCGGCGGCAGAGCCTCACGCGGGGTCACGGGCGCAGCGTCGTTGGCCATGGTGCCCTCCATGCTCGGGAGTCGCCGGGCGGTCCCCCGAGCTGCACGAGCATTGTACGGCACGGGGGCACCGCATTGCACCAGGCCGGCCCGATGACGCGGTCGAGCCGACGGAAGAGCTAGAGCTCGCGCGCCGAGCGAAACAACCGCTTGTAGACGTCCAGCCGCTCCATGGTCTCTGCGTCGAGCTGCCCAGTCATCGGGAGCTTCTCGGCCACCTGGTACTTCTCGAGAGCCATTCGTGTCTGCGGACCGAACGTTCCGTCGATCGGGCCCGGGTGATAGCCGAGGTCGCGAAGCGCGCGCTGAGCCTCTCGCACGAACGGCAGCCGCTCACTCTGGACGTCTCCCGCTGACGCTCCGTCCCCCACGGCGGGCGCGATCGGAGCCGATCGGCGCTGCGGCTCGAGGCGGCCGCCGTCACCAAGCACGCTCATCACTGCCGCACTCCAAATGGATTGCATCTGATGCGCTCGCTCCTCTCCACCTTGGACCACCTTTCGTGGCCGTCATGATTCAATGCTCTCGACATCGGGCTGTCAGAAAAGCTCGAACGATCCGCGTATCGTCACGCGGACCGCCGAGCCATCGTCGGCTCGACGCCGATCTTCGGCTCGATTCGAATGTCAGGCCCGAGCTGGGATGCTTCCCGCTCGACGAGGTGAATCGCCGCCTGGCGAAGATCCTCGGAGGGAACATGACCGCCCAACTCGACGGTGACCGGTGAACCCTTCCACAGCGGCACGCGAGCCGTCGGCGTGATCGGAAGGCTGAAGAGCCTTGGATCGCGAAGGACGGCGTCGGAGATCCGTGCCTGCACCACGATCGCTTCACCATCGCGCTTGCGCTTGAGGTCCAACATCTTGATGAGGGCCCCGAGTATCACGAGAACCGCGAGGATCGAGGCCACGACGACAGCTGTGGTCATCGCGCTCGACTGCGCACCGCCCGAAACATTGCTGGACGCCTGAGGTCCGACAACCCCTTGGGCCCAGGTCTTCCCGGGCGGGCCCACGAGGGAGAGCGCTGTTGCGATGAGGGCCGTACGCGTTGCGCTGGGTGCTTTCATGGCGTCACCTCCCAGCGGCCGCCTAAGTGCTAAGTCCGTGCCATCGACGCATTCGCGGTTCCTCGTGGATTTACGGCTTCAGTGTTTCACCGAACCCGAATTCAGTGAAAGGATCACGGCAAGTTCTACACGAAGTAGCCGTAAGTTCTACACGACGGCGGTCGGGATTACACGGACCGGTCGAGGCGTCGATGCAGGGAAGCCCTGTGGCCGCGGATGTCCGGTGCTGACTTTTTCGGCGTGATCATGTAACGCCTACACGATCCATCGCTCATCACCACCCAGGAGCGCGTTCAATCTCTGCATCCTCCGCTCTGGGCGTCCGTGGCACCTGGCTTGCTGACCCTGGGCTTGATCGCAACACGAAGGGAGGTCCTCATGGCTCGAGTTGTGGCAGTCGTAGTCGCGGTTCTCTTGACGGCGTCGCTCGGCGTCACCGGAGCGATAGCTCAGACGAAGACCGATCCGGCCCAGCCGAAGATGGAGCAGAAGTCCGACAGGATGGGCCAGAAGGTCGAAGGCACGATCAAGTCCGTGCGCGGCAACATGGTGACGCTCGAGGACGGAACCCAGCTCTCGATCCCGAGCTCGGTCAAGGTCGCGAAGGACCAGCTGAAGCCGGGCGCGCAGATCGTCGCGGAGTACGAAGAGAGGGCGGGTCAGAAGGTCGCTACGGCAGTTCAGATCAAGGGGTAGGGGCCGCGCCCCACCCGGGAGGATCACAAGGATGAGAACGCTTCTATCCGGATTGTCTGCGTTCGTGCTACTCACCGCGCTCGTCGCAGGGTGCACGGACTCGAACCAAGGTGGCCGCGTCGGCGACAACCCGAACCGTGATCGGGCGCCGTCGGCATCGCCGCCGACCACGACGCCGGACACCGGCGGCACGATGGGCAGCTCACCGAGCGGTAGCCCGGCTCCGGGCAGCGAGGCTCCGAAGAGCACGCCCTCGATGCCGAACCGGTAGAACCCGCTCTCCAGCCCCCCTCCCCGGCCCCTGGGAAACTCTTTTCCCGGGTCGGGGAGGGTGTGTCACAATCGGCTCGACGTAGGGAACGCGGTAGAGTCCCGCTCCGCCCGACTCCCTCGCTCTATCTCGCTCGAAGGAGCTCGTACTGGTCAGACTGCGTCGAGCCGCGGCCACCGCGCTCGTTCTATGTCTGGTCACCGTGCTCGCGGGCGGCAGCGATGGCCGAGTGGTCGTTCCGCTTTGGCTCGGCCCTCTCTCCCTTGCGGCTCCGACCGACGCGCGAACCCTACGGACCACCGACGATGCCGTGCGCGGGATCGCCGCGATCATGGCGAAGAGCTTCGGGCTCGCCGTCCCCGATCGCGTGGCGGTCCACGTCTACGGCGGGCGGCGCGCGTTCGAGCAGGGATTGATGCGCGATGCCCGCGTCTCGCCGCTCCTCGCCGCGAAGCTGAGCGACTTCGCGATCGGCGTCGGAACGCGCGGCCAGGTGCTCCTGAACGAGCAGCCTCCGAACCGAACCGAGCGTGAATGGTTGCGCCTGATCGCGCACGAGCTCACCCACGTCGCGCAGATCGAGCTCGCCGGCGGCGAGGGGCGCGGCGAACAGTGGCTTGCCGAAGGCATGGCGGAGTGGGTCGCCTTCTCGACGCTCGAGCGCCTGGGCCTGGACACGCTGGAACGGCGCCGTCAGGTGGCGACGGCCGGTCTTCGCAGCCACGCGACATTGCTCCAGCAGGGACTCGATCTCGAAACGCACGGGACTCAGCAGGGCTTCACCGCCTGGCACCTGCGCGAAGGCTCGATGCCGGTCTACCAGCTCGCGTTTCTCACCGCTGACTACCTGATCGAGCATCGGGGGTTCGAGCGGATGCGGGCCTACTTCGCGTCGTTCAGACGATCGGTCGACCGCCGCGGAAACTTCCAGACGGCCTTCGGCGTGAGCCTCGCCGCCTTCGAGGCGGACGTGCTCGTCCGTCTCAAGACCGCCTCAGCGCTCTAGCGACTTCGAGACCGCGGCCTACTTCGAGAAGTCCGCAGGGGCTTCGTCCTCGCCCCGGAGCTTGCGGTAGAGCGAGGCCAGGCTGATGCCCAGGACGCGGGCGGCCCTGCGCTTGTCGGACTGCGTGGCGGCCAGGACCTCCATCAGGTGCTGACGCTCGAACCGACGGACGGCCCCGCGAAGATCCTGAGGCGTCGCGCCCTGAGCCGTCGCGGGCTCGGCGGAGAGGTCGCGCAGTGAGATGAGATCCCTGCCGCCCAGGACGATCGCTCGCTCGAGGACGTTCTCGAGCTCTCTCACGTTGCCCTTCCACGGCCGGCCGATGAGCGACCAGAGCGCGTCCCGCTCGACGCCGAGGCAATGGGTGCCGAGCTTGGTGTTGAGGCGGTGAACGAGATGATCGACCAGCACCGGGATGTCGCCGCGCCGCTCGCGCAGGGGCGGAACGATGAGGTGCACGACGTTGAGCCGATAGAACAGATCTTCGCGGAAACGCCCGGCCTCGACTTCGTGCTCGAGATCCCGGTTCGTGCTCGCGATGATCCGGGTGTCGACGGGCACCGCCTTGGTCCCGCCGACCGGCAACACGCACTTGTCTTCGATGACCCGGAGGAGCTTGACCTGGAGCGGCAGCGGCATTTCGCCGATCTCGTCGAGAAACAGCGTCCCCTGGTTGGCCGCGACGAACAGTCCCTGGTTGGCCTGGACCGCCGTCGTGAACGCGCCGCGCAGGTGGCCGAAGAGCTGGCTCTCGAGCAGGGCCTCCGGGATCGCGCCGCAGTTGATCGCCACGAACGACGCGTCGTGGCGCATACCCTCGTCGTGCACCGCGCGGGCGACGAGCTCCTTGCCGACTCCGCTTTCCCCAGTGATCAGCACGTTGCTCGGCGTACGGGCGGCCAGCATGATCTGCTCGCGGAGGGCGCGGATCGCGTCGCTCTCTCCGACGAGTGAATGCCCGACAGCGCGCGGCTGGAGCGCGCGCTGCACGAGCCGGTCCTTCCAGATCGTCTCCCGGTACTGGAGCAGGCTCTGGACTCGCTCCTTGAGAAGATCGACGGAGAACGGCTTCTCGAGATAGTCGCTGGCGCCCCGCCGGAGCGCCGCGATGGCGGTCTCGAGTGCCGCGTACGCGGTCATCACGATCACTGCGGCGCGCGGGTTGAGCACGCGCGACCGCTCGAGCACCTCGAGACCGTCCAGCCCCGGCATGACGATGTCGGTGACGATGATGTCGAAGTCCTCTTGCTCGACGCGGCTCAGCGCCTCCTCGCCGCTTCCGGCCGTCGCCACCCGATAGCCCTCGGCGGAAAGAGCCCAGGTCAGGATGTCCTGGATCGCAGGCTCGTCGTCAACGACGAGGATCGACGCGGTCATAGCTGGAATCACCTTTGATCTACGCTGACGCAGCCCTGGTGCTGCGAGAACATCCGGTCGCTGGCGGACACGCTCCGCTCGGCGGGAAGCCGCCGCGGTTTGCGCCACGTGCGCGGCTCCGCTCGGGCGCGACTCTACCACAATAGCCCGGCTTGTCATCCTGGAACAAGATTTGGTCGGACTTCTTGCGTCTGCGAATCTCGAGGCTTCGCGCTCGCAGGGCTGAGAATCGGACCACGGTTCCGTAACCCTTCGATTCAAGGGATCCGTTCATTTTCCACGTCTTACGGATCCGATCCTGCGTGGCACCACGCTTGCGCCCCTGCTGGCCGCTCGTCAGCCGTGCGGAGCCGAGCATTTCGCGCAAGGAGCAAAAATGATCACAGCAAAGGTTCTAGTCCTGTCGGCGCTCACGATCCTGCTGTTCCTCGGACTGTCGCAGAGCCTCACCGCGCAGTTCCGAGGCGCCAGGGACCCCGGCGTACGAGGCGGACCGGCCGGAGCTGGAGACATGTTGCCAGGCCTCACGACCGATCAGGTCGAGATGTTCAACGTGGGGCAGGATGACTTTTCCGAGGAGGAGAAAGTCATCAACGGGGTCGGCCCGCGCTTCAACTTCGTGAGCTGCGCGGGCTGCCATGCGCAGCCGGCGGTCGGGGGCACGAGCCCGGCGATGAATCCCTTGCTGCGCGTACCCGTGGATCTCGGGTTCAAGTACAACGCTATGCCGTCGTTCATCACAGCGAACGGGCCTATCCGCGAGGCGCGCTTTCAGTACCACTCGGATGGCTCGCGCGACGGCGGCGTCCATGCCCTCTTCGTGATCAGCGGACACAAGGACGCCGCGGGCTGCACCATCCGGCAGGAAGAGTATGAGACCCAGCTCCGCAACCGCAACGTCATCTTCCGGATTCCCTCGCCGGTCTTCGGCGCGGGACTCATCGAGAGCATCCCCGACAGCGCGATCCTCGCCAACTTGAGCTCCAACTCGTTCATCAAGAGCACCTTCGGTATCAGCGGTCGGGTCAACCGGAACGGAAACGACGGACGCGTCAGCCGGTTCGGCTGGAAGGCGCAGAACCCGTCGCTGCTCGTGTTCTCCGGCGAAGCATACAACGTCGAGATGGGGATCACGAACGAGGCGTTCCCGTTCGAGCGTGACGAGACGGCGAACTGTCAGTTCGCCGGGGTGCCCAACGACATGACCCCGAGCGTTCGTCAGATCGGCGCCATCGAGAACTTCACGAACTTCCAGCGCTTCCTGGCCGCGCCCACTCCGGTGTCGAGCTTCACCGGTGCGTCACTGGCTTCGATCGGCCGGGGCCGTCTGCATTTCACGACCCTCGGCTGCGCCCTCTGCCACACGCCGCAACTACAGACCAACGCCAAAGCTTCCGTCGGCGCGCTCGCCGACAAGACGGCGCGACTGTTCTCCGACCTGGCGCTGCACCAGATGGGGCCCGGGCTTGCCGACGACATTCTCCAGGGGGCGGCCCGTGGCGACGAGTTCCGGACCGCGCCGCTGTGGGGCCTCGGCAAGCGGATCTTCTTCCTCCACGACGGTCGGACAGACGACCTCGACACGGCGATCAAGGCCCACCGGAGCGACGGTAGCCCGAGGTTCGGGCCTTCGGAGGCTAACAGGGTCATCGACAACTACAACCGTCTCGGCGAGGCCGATCAGCAAGACCTGCTGAACTTCCTGCGGTCGTTGTAGGGTTTGCAAGCCCGGCCGGGGCGCCCTTCGTGGCGCTCCGGCCGCGCGCTATGGCATCGCCAGGCCGCGCTGGGTCAGCTCGCCCTCGAGATCGAGCTCGGTCGTCCGGGCAGAGATACCGCCGGGCACCGTCCAGAAGATCTCGAACTCGAGCCCATCCGGGTCCTTCGCGTAGAGCGACAGGCTCACGCCGTGATTCGATGATCCGACCAGGGCACCCGCTTCGGTGAGTCGCTGACGCGCGCGCGCCAGGTCGGTGAGGTCATCGACTTCCCAGGCCGAGTGATACATGCGCGCCACGCGCTCGTCAGGACGCGACACGCCCGTCTGCTCGAACAGCCCGAGGTTGTGATCGTCCGGCGTTCCCGGAATCTTCAGGAACGCCGCGTTCGGATAACGCCGCTGGATCTCGAAGCCGACGACATCGCAATAGAAGCGCACGCTGCGCTCGACATTCGCAACCCAGA
>Ga0137396_10001178_pt1 | contig 13491 bp, 8 predicted proteins | sample czc16metaG_FD_108284 | JGI IMG/M metagenome (GOLD analysis project Ga0137396, IMG submission 108284) | Vadose zone soil microbial communities from Angelo Coast Range Reserve, California, USA - czcobulk3.16 metaG | ecosystem: Environmental > Terrestrial > Soil > Vadose zone | place: USA...
CGACGGCGATCGCTATGAGCAGCAGAGTCGCGATGATGACCGAAACACCTCTGCGTCTCTGGAATTTCATGAGCTTATCCGGACCTCCCCGCGATTATCGAGAATGTGAACGTTCCGCCGGTAGATGTGAGTACCCTCACGAGGTGCGAGGTTCCGGCCGTCTGGGCGGTCGTCCCTAGTGTGACTTGAGTATAGACTCCGACTCCGCATGTTGATGGGAGACCCGGCAACGTGCACCCGGGTCCGGTCGTTAGGACAGGTGCAAGATTGCACGTGGCGCCAGCTGCTTGGCAGAGGTTTCCGTCGAAATAGATCTGGCTGATTGTGATTGCCCCGCCGCCTACGTTACGTAGGACGAGCACCGGCGCCGTTCCCGCAGAGGGGTACGTGTATGCGTCCATCGATATCTGCTCCGAGACTTGCGTTCCGCCCCCCTGTGTCAGGTTTCCGGTGATGCTGCTGGTGAATACGTAGACTATGATGCCTGCAGCGACCGCGATGGCTATGAGTAGGAGTGTCGCTATTATCGGCGAGACTGCCTTGCGTGCGGTCAACTGCATATCCCGTAGGGACTCCTTGAGAATATATAACGGGCCGGAACAACTTGTTCGTCTGCGAGGGCGGCGATGCTTCTCTCCTTTCCTTCCTCAGCCTTATTAATGCGCTGGTTTACTGGTAAACTGGTATGGCGAAGGTGACCTTCTACATCGACGACGAGACCTGGGCTAGGTTCAAGCGCAGAGTGGTTCGAAGGTCCGGGACCTTGAGAGGAATCAGCAGGGAGCTCCAAGCCATCGTCCAAGACAGCCTCTTGGAGGAGAACCTATCCAAGGCATTCAGAGCGCTGGGATACGAGCCCGGAGCCTTCCCCTCGGACGTCGAGGTATCCCCCGTGGTGCCGCACGAGCCAACCTCTTCTGCAGCGGTGACTCGAGAACTAAGAGGCAAGCGACACAATGAAGCGTCACTATCTCGACACTAGCGCGATAGTGAAGAGGTACATCAGCGAATCGGGCACCGAGGTGGTGGGCGAGCTCTACCGCGCGGCCGAGCGCGATGCCCTCCTTCTGCAGTTCTCGCTCTGGAACGTCGGCGAGGTTCTTGGGGTGATGGACACCTACCAAAGACGAGGGTGGATCACGAAAACTGAGCACGAACGAATCGAGCGGCTTTTCGCTGCGGAGACTTTGAAGCTCGTGAAGCTGGGTGCCCTGCACGTCTTGCCAGCCCAGCACAGCTACCTGATAAAGACCTGGAAGGTCATCCGGCGCCACCACATCTACCAAGCGGATGCGCTTCAGGCCATCACCGCCGCAGAAAACGAGTCTTCGACCTTCCTGACCGCAGACGCGGAACTCGAGCGGGTCGCCCGGGACGAAGGGCTGGAGGCCTTGAACGTGGAGACCGACGCGCCGAAGATCAGGGAGGCCATCGCGCGGGGATGAGCAGGCGCGGCGTTGCACGTAGCTCCGCTTGCTTGGCATAGGTTTCACTCGAATGAGATTTCGCCGTCTCGCGAGGTCAGAGAAGCGGGCTGCCTTGCCGTCGGCAAATCCCGCGTTGACACGGATTTACGGCGTTTTCACTATCGGTAGTATGACGCCTAAGCGTGCTCATCCTGGGAAAGTGGCAACCGCGATGGATGGAAGGCTAAAAGTCCAGGTTGCCGCCCCTGCGCCGTCTAGGGCTTGTAGGTCCACCCAGATCGTCGTGCCCGCGAGCTTCTCGACGTTCTGCAGCACGAACGTCTCGGACTGGGGAGTCCCCCCTGCGATGGCGGCCTGGCTCGTCACGATGTAAGTGTTCCCAATCAGCGCCCCGTTCCAGTACGCGCCGCATGCCGGCGGGGCTCCCGTCCCGTAGGCCAGCTGCCATTGTATGCTCGCGCCAGAAACCGCTGGTATCGTCACCTGGAACGTGACCGTGACGTAGAGGTCTCCTATCGCCGATGCAGGGATCGTGTATTTGAGACCGAAACCCTGCATCAGGTATACCGTGACGGTTCCGTCGTTGCAGGTGTTGGCGTTGGAGGCGCCCGCCACGTTGGGGAGCGAGTTAGTGGCTGTGGGCATCTCCATCACCGCCAGGGTGGGATTGGAGTAGCTCCAAATGAGGGCAGCGGTGGAGTCGACCACTTCTACGTCCACCCAATAGGTGGTGCTCGCGGTCAGACCGGTGAGGACAAAGCCCTCTCTCTCTCCGGCGCCTCCTGCGATTGCTGCTTGGGAGACTACTGTATATTGGTTGCCAGTTGTTCCTACCAATCCGGCGGGAGGGACGGCCGCGTTGCAACCCGGTGCTCCCCCAGTCCCATAGGCGATCGTGAACTTGGTGTTGACCGTGGTCACAGCGGTGTGGGCGATGTTGAACGAGAGCTTGGCGAAGACGTTTCCGGTGAACCCAGCCCCGCCCGTGGTGAAGGTGGTCCCAAACGCCATCATCCTTGTGTTGAGGGTGGCGTCGTGCTGGCAAGAGTTTGTGTTGGTCGAGGTGGTGAGGAGGGGTGAAGCATTGCTGAGTACGTCGACGATGGCCATGTCCGGGTTTGAATAAATCCACGACGCCGCTGAGCTATCCGATGCTTGGACATCGAACCAATACGTGGTGCCTGGGAAGAGGCCGGTCAGGGTAGTGCTGACAGACTGCGACAACCCCCTGACCACGGCGGCCTGGCTCTTGACGGTGTACGACTGGCCGAGGGCCGTCCCGGTCGCAGCTGCATTGCAAGCTGGACCCGCTCCTGTCCCGTAATAGAGCTGCCATGATGAGGTTATCGTTGTCGTTGCGGGAGAAGTGACCTGGAACGCAAAGCTCAAGTAGACGCTTCCTGACGACGCCGCGTTCGTCGTATAGCTCAGGCCTAGCCCCATCATCAGGGCGGTCCCGGCGGTTGTATCGGTGCATGAATTGGCACCGGCACCCGAGATAAGTTCAGGCGAAGTGCTGCCCGATGAGCACGTAGTCGGCGATATCTGCGAAACGAAGCTCCCCGACGGGCACGCCGTGTTGGCCCCAGGGGGAGAGGTGGCCGTGAGCTGGGCGGTCACGCCAGTGTCGGTCGACACCGTGAACAGGTAGTCGGTGGCCGCGGCCCAGATGAACCTCACCGGGATGGTCATCGTGCTGCCCTGCCCGACCCAGTAGTCGAAGTCGTTGGACGAGTTGGCAAGGTAGTGCGCGACGAGCGAGTTCGCCGCCGAGTTGTATGCGTAGAGGTCGACGAGGTGGACGCCGAAGGGGCTGCTGTTGGAGATGGTGAAGCTCGAGAGGGCGGCGAACCTGACGTTGGGGGCGGAGTTCGCCCAAGTAACCGCGAAGGCGCCGGACGCAGGGGCGAGCCCGTTGATCGCTGTCTCGGCTGACTCGAGCGTGATCGCGGGCGAGTTCCAGATGCCGCCGAGTGTGGCGCTCGTGTAGTACTGGATGGTGGAGGCCGAGGGATTGTCGAAGAGGGCCAAAGTCGTCCCCGAGTAGGTGAGGGCAGCCTGCCAGGCGGCCGGTGCGCCGCCCTCTATCGTCTGCTCTGCTGTGGCAGTAGCAGCGCTTATGGAAGTGAAGGGGAGCGTCCAGAACTTCAAGGCGCCCGTTGTCTGCCCCGTTCCCGCGTTCTGGAGCCCCGCGAAGTACATCGTATTTCCGATGAACAAGGCAGAAGAAACCGTTAGAGAATAGTCTGTTATCCCCGTCAACGTCATCGTGCTCCACGTGGAGGCGCCCTGCGCAAGTGCGTTCTGGGTGATGACCGAGACAGTCCCGGTCTGCCCCGCAGGAACTGCAGTAGAAGCGGTCTCGTACATGAGGACAGCGCCTGTCGAGGCGAGGGCGCCCGGCGGGGAAAGGAGGATCATGTTCGCGTTTGGCGCAAGTGTCCCCAGATTGGGAGTCGTAGGGGCGTAGTTCGTCGGCGCGGTCGCACTGCCACATGCGTTTGGCTCCCAACCCGTGTTCGAGGCGGTCGCGCAGGCTTCGTGTTCGTAAATCGCGATTGCGCAATTGACGGCGGTGGTGCACGTCCCCTGGACCACCGCGACCCACTCGTTTCCGGCTGTGTCGGCCGCGATCTCTATCGGCCCTGTTGGTTGGGCGCCCGTCGTGACCTCAGCCGGCGGGCTAGTCCAAGTGATCGTCCCGGCCGGATTGCTGTACGTGCCTCCAGAAGCAAGAGTCCCTATGCCGAGCTGGAACCGAAGTGTGGTGTGGCTGGAGATGACCAAGTAGATCGTGCTGCCGACCACCTGGACGTCGAGGTAAGGTCCCAAGATGGTGTATCCAGAGATGATGTTGGGAATCACTGTCGCAGCTTGCCAAGTCACTCCGTCAAACGAAGTCGAGTACCTGAAGTTGGAGTTGCATGCGAAGAATTCCCACCACATCCCGGCGGCGTAGAAGAGCTTGCCCTGGTTCGTGTAAGAAGTGGAGGTGGTCGCGCACGAAGTGGTGGCGACGTTGCCACTGAAGGTAGAAGGGGACGACGGAGGGAACGCCCCGAACTGCGAACTCGTGATCGAGATGCTCGTCTGTTTCGCCTGCGTGCTCGAACCTGAGGCCTTGTTGACCTGCTGGTTGTACCCCGTGAAGGAGTTGAATATCGATACGAGGGACGCGATCGCGACTATCATGATCAGGATGAAGAATATCGAGCCGACGACGGACGAAACGCCCGGTCTCCTCCTGGACTCGAGCCGCATTCTATGCCGCCTTTGCATTGTATATCACGCTGTTCCCCAGAGACGTGGTGACGATGAACGAGTAGGTGTGGCCGTGGGTGACGGCGAAGGTGAGGGTGGTGTATCGTATGTCCGCGAACGTGCCGACGTTCACCGCGGTGCTCATGGTGAAGGCGGAGACGAACGTGTTCGTGGTCTGGTCCGTAACGTAGACCGAGACCAAGGTAGTCGAGATGGTTCCCACGTTTCGCACGTAGACGTCCGCCCCTTGAGTCGGGCCGAAGGATATCGCGGACTCGACCCACGGAGCCGAGGAACCGAGGGTGAAGGGGACGGTCGTCGCGGTGCCTACACCCGTCTGGTACTCGCCGCACCCATACACCGAATTGCATGTCCCGACGAGGGTGTACCCTGTTCCCGCGGTGAATGTGTTGGAGGCCGTTTCTGCGTTCCCTATGACTAGGGAGTTGGAGGCAGGGGTGAAAGACGTGACCGATGCTGTCGTCGAGCCCACATCGGATCCAGTCGATGACTGGTAGCCAATGGTCGTGGCCCCTGATATCTCGTAGAGCGAGACAGAGCCAGTCACAGCGGATGAAAAGGTCGCCGTCATCGTGTCCGCGCCGGTGCTCGCCGCCGTCGCGTACCAGATGTACGAGTAGGAGGTGGGGAAGCTGATGGTTGCGAACCTCACGTTGTAGGTGGAGGTGTTCGAGGTCCACAATATCTGGAAGTTACCATTGCCTGTAGTCACGGATCCTGTAAGAGAGTAAGCTCGCACCGACTCAGATGAGGCGAGCGTCTGCTGACCGCTCCAAGAAGTTCCACCGTTCGTCGAATATTCGTAGAGAATGCTCGAGGAGGAGCCGCCAGTGCCATACAGCACGAGCAATTGCTGCGAATTGTCGGAGGATATCTGGACTTGGACGTTCGTCGTCGCGCTCGAGATTGTCGTCTCGGTCGGCGTCGACGAGCACGGATAGGCGCACGACCAGTATAGGATGGTCCCTGTCGAGGTGATGCCCGCGAAGTAGGTCGTGTCCGCGATTGCGACCCCCGAAGTTCCCCCGTTGAGGTAGCTGCTCGTCGTCGTAGTTTCGGAGCTCCAAGTCGCGCCCGAGTAGGTCCTGATTCCCTGCACGCCGGTGTATGAAGCTGAGACTCCCTTCCCGTAGGTTAACGACAGCTTTCCGGATGTCAACGGGCGTATTATCGGGCCGACTCCGTCACTCGTTGATTCGCTGGTAGCAAGAATGTTAGTGCTGTCGGACCAGTTGGACGCTGTCTCGCAGTTGGTCCCCGATATCGTGCACTTCCATACCTCCACATAGTTTCCAACCGTCGCGGTCGTGTGGAGCGTGTTCGTCGCTATCCAGAGGATTCCTGAGGTGTCCTTGGTTATCGTGGGGTCGGTGTTGGTCCCGTATGTGCTGGTGATTGTCGCCTCTGAGGAGCCGTCCCACGTTATGGTCCCGCCTGTGTTCAACGTCCCCGCCCGGTGCGTCATGGTCGTGCCCTCCGATGACCAGACATAGTAGACCTTGGTGTTCGCGCAGTCCACCCAGGCCGAGAAGTCATAGCCTATCGTCCCCGCCCTCACGGTCGTAGTGCTCGTCCAAGTGATCCCGTCTGTGGACGTCCTGAACACGATGCTTGTCCCATCCGTGTAGAAGGCCCAGTATCGGGTCTGGCAAAAGAAGACCTTGCTCTCTATTGGATAGTACGTCGCTGCGTTAGTGGTCGATGTTCCTATCGTCAGCGGGCTCGAAGATGTAGGGGACCCATACCCCCATTTCGAGACTCCAAGCGTGAACACGCGTCCTAGAGTGTCCGCGGGCGTTGAGGGGGGACTCTGGCCGGACCACCCGAGGCCGAAAGTAAGGATATCGCCTGAGGTGACGGAAGAAAATGTTCCCCCGCAGTTGATTGAGTTACAGTTCGAAACGTAGTTCGATTGGACGACCGCAGGCCCCAGCGTAAATGTGACTTGCTCCACCGCGAACTTCTCTGAAAGCGCGTCAGCCTTCCCCTTCATGGCGGTCGCGTAGCCCTGGCTCAGGCTGCCCATTCCGCCGCTCGCCAGGGCGAAGACTAGGACGCCCAGGCTGACCACGACTGCGAGCATCACCATTATCCCGACGACCTCGCTGACTCCGCGCCTTTCTCTTTGGAATCTCATCTTAGCTCGCCTTTGCGTTGAACGTCACGCTGTTCCCTAGGTTTGAGGTGACGGTGAACGAGTATGTGTGGCCGTGGGCCCAGCTGAAGGAGATGGTGTTGTGCGGAAGCTGGAAGACGGCCCCGACGTTCAGCGCAGTATTGACAGTGAACTGGTTGACGTAGAGCCCCGTGGTCTGGTCGACGACGTAGACGGAGACAAGGGTGGAGGCGGTCGTCCCGACGTTCCTCACGTAGACGTCCGCGCCAGGAGTCGGTGACGCGGCCGCCTGCAGCGCGTCCCCTATCATCACCCAGTTTGTGTTTGCGGCAGTGAACGCGACTGAGATCGGCGCCTGGACCGAGCTGACGAGTTGGTACTCGGCAGCCGCCAGAGAGGAGTCCCCATTCGCCGTGTTCAGCTGCTGTTGGATCATCGTGAAGCCCCCCGTGTTGGACTCCGAGGTGGAGCTGCCGCCGGCCTGGCCGATTCCGGTGAATCCCAGTATCATGTCGTTCGCGTTGTTCGTTGTGACGCTAGCGGTAGGCACCGACGAAGCGGTGTTCTTCGCAACCGCGAGCGCGGGGTGGGGGTCCCATGGCGTCCCCGTGTTCGCGCCCGAGACCCCAAACGCCACTATGGATGCGTCATCGGTCGAACCGGAGAGGGTCACGGTGATCAAGACTGAGTTCAGAGGTGATGTGGCAATCGCGTACCAGACTTCGGCGTCGACGTAGGGCGATGTGGAGATCTGGTTGCCTGCGCCGTTTGAGTGGACGGCGAAGGCTCCCAGCCCGGTGGCTGAAGCCGTGACTGTGCTCACCGTCCTCACCGCGGCGTTGGCCTGATCCTCGTTCACAATCAAGAGGACGATCACGTCGTTGGAGCTTGACGTGCTGAGGGTGATCGTGCCGGAGGTGGCGGTCGAGAACTTGGCTGTGGTCGCCCCTTCGACCACCATGCCGCCCGAGCTGTAAGAGACCTGTTCGACAGCGTATCGCTCCGCGACCGCGTTCCCCTGACTGGAAATGAGGCCCGTGAAGCTCTGCGTGAGGCTCCCGAGCCCTGTGCTCGCGAACGTGAAGGCAATTACTCCGAGGCTGACCACCACGGCCACCAAGAGAAGAGTCGCGACCACGTCGCTCACCGCGCGCCGCCTTCGGCACCTTCCCCACCTAGAGCCGCTGATTTGATCGAATCTCATTGCTCATCACTTTCTATTCCGTTCTGGCCTTCTCCGACGTCTCGAGGAGCGCCTTGACCTTCTGGACCGCGCCGGACCCGTCTTGGTCTTCGACGAGGGTTATCCCGTACCCAGTGTTGATCTGTTTCGCCGCTTCAGAGGCGGACGGGATGGTGATCAGGACGGCGAGCTTCGGCCTCAGGTCGTAGGTCTTCGCGAAGAACGAGATGACCGCGCTGGGGTCGACCGCGACCGCATCCACCGCGATCTGGATGGCGACGTCGAAGTTCACGACCCTAGGGTCGAGCACCCCCTTGCTCCCGAAGACGTCGAGGGTGTGGCTGGTCCCCGAGCGGCCTTGCAGAGTGGCTGGGGAGATCACCGCGTAACCCTGGCTGGAGAGGAGCTTGGCGATGGCGGGCGCGAGGATGAGGGAGTTCTTGAGCAGCGAGACGACCGATTCTTCGACGATGTAGGTGTAGGCGGCCGCCAGGCGTAGGTCGGCGTGGCTGAACTCGTGCCCTTCCCTGCAGGTGAAGACGACTTTCGGGAGGCTGGTCTTTGTGAGACAGGTCTGGCACTCGTACCAGACGCCCGAGCTGCGGAGCTCCTCGGCCCTGTGTATGGCGCGTTTGCAGTTGGGGCAGACGAGATAGCCGGCCTTGTCGAACTTCGAGTCGTTGTCGATGTACCCGCAGTAGAGGTGCTCCACGAGGGCCGTCTTCCTCATCTTCCTCGCCTTGCACTTCAGGCACTCCAGCTGGACGAGGGGGTCAGCCCGAAAGTGGCTGGGGCAGGTGACCAGCTCCTTGAAGGTGGTCTTCTTCATCAACCCCGCGGCCACCATCTCCTCGATCCAAAGCTCCGTTTCTGGGGCGCCCCCGATCGCCTCTTCGCCCTCGAGGTAGTGCATCTGGCCGTCCGCCCCCACCTCGGGAGTGAGCGACTTGCCTTCGACTATGAGGCGCCTCAGCAGCTCCCTGGTCCTTGGGTCGCTCAGAATCTTTTGCCTTTCAGACTGGTTCTCGGAGGAGACTTGCATCTATTGTCTCAACCAACGAATACCGCGAAGACTATGATGTTCAGCAGCGCGAGCGCTATCACGTGCTTGAAGCCCGCAGCGAAAGACGCCTCCCCCAGCTTCCCCGCCCCGAGGCCGCCGAAAACCGACTCCATGAGCCCCATCTGGAGGAAGGCCTGCTTCAGGGCCGGCAGGCTGAGCCCTCCTAGCCCCGCGAACACGCTGGCGCCCTGGGCCGCGACCTTCGCCTGCGAGCTGAGCACCTGCGTGAAGAAGCTGTCGATGAGGACGACAGAGATCCCCAGGAATATGCCCACCGCGACGTATGTGGTCGAGATGTAAGGCCTGAGGGCGCTCTTCGTCTCCTTGTCGATCTGGTGGAGCTCGGTCGTGTGGCGCTGTATCGCGTCGAGAACGTCCTGGATGTTCCCGCCCGACTTGCTGGCCTGCGCCAGCGAGGTGAAGGTCCGCTTCGCGAGCTGGGAGTCTACCCGCTCCACCTGGTTGTGCATGACCTGCTCGAAGGTGCGCCCCCACGAGAGCTGGATCTTGTCTATCTTCAGTTGCTCCGATAGGGGCCCGTAGTCTGCGTCGGCGGCCATCTCCATCGAGCGGGTGATGTTGAACCCGCTCCGGACGCCACCAGCGACGTCACCCAACATGTTAGGGATGTTGTCGTCGATCTTGGTGAGCCACCTGTTGTAGGACCGTTCCGCGAGGCCCGGGAAGACGAAACACCCGATCGCCGCCAATATCGCCATCGTGGGCGCGGGGAACGGGAGGGGCACCCCAAAGAGCGAATTACCGACTACGATGAGCCCGGCTGCGGCGGCCGAGCAGACGGCCGTGACCCCGTACATGAGCGGCCTGCGGTAATGGAATTCTCGGAGCTTCATGTCCCTTCACGCGAGCTCCTTGCTGATGGTCGAGTCGGCGACTATCAGGACCATGAGACCGCCGAGAGGGACGACCGCGTAGGTCACGATGTAAATCAAAGTGAGGATGTCGAAGCCGCCGATGTTGCCGACGACGATTCCCATCACGGAGAACATTATCAGGAGGAGCAACGGCGTGACGACCAGGAGGATGGTGTAGAGCTCGGCGACGAAGCCGACGGACTCGCCGATGGCGCGGGCCTTCAGCCGCTTGTCGAGCATCAACGACGAGCCCGCCCTGAGCAGGTAGGACTTCACGTCGCCCCCCGTCTTCGCGGCCGAGATGAAACCGTCGAGGAAGTCCGCGAACTTCTCGGAGGGAGACCTCTTCTTGGCGGCCTCGAGGGCGTGCTGGAGGTCCATCCCCAGGAGCGACATGTCTCTGACCACCATCTTCGCCTCTTGGTTGACCACGTCGGTCGATTCCTCCTCGGCGAGCGAGTGGAACATCTTCTCGGGGGTCATCCCCGCGGAGGCGAGGACGGCCATGTGCCCCACCGTGAAAGAGAGCTGCGAGTCGAGCTTCGTCCTTCGCGAGCCCGCCTTGAACCGGGGATAAATGTAAAAGAGCGAGAATGTGAGCGTCGCTGCGAGCAGCGCGAACCCGAAGGGCAAGGCGATGCGGAGGAGCCAGAACATGTTGAGGTAGGCCGCAGTAAGGAACCCCGCGAGTGCTCCGCTCACGCCGGCGATGGTAGATGCCACGACCGTCCCGGCTACGTAAGCCTTGTAGGTGATCCGCAGCCCAGCCTTTGAGAGCTCGGGGCCGAGGTCCTTGAAGTAACTCTCGAAGCGCTTTAGGTAGGGCTCCATAAGGATGTAGGAAAGACCCCAAAAGCCAGCGCCTGACTTCGGCTTGCTGGCCTTGCCGGGCTTGCTGGCCTTACTTGGTTTATCGGGCTTCGCCTTCATGCCTTCATCCCCTCGAGCTCGACCTTGGCCTTGTTGATGACCGCGTAAGGCCCCGCGTAGAACTCCCTGACCTGGTTTGATACCTCGGTGTGGCCCCTGATGTTCTTAGCGACGAGCCAGTCCAGGAAGACCTTCCTCCCGTCTATCTCCCTGCGTATCTCCTCAGGCCTCGGCCCGAACTTCTGTGTTATCTTGTCGAAGAGCTTGCTCCTGCCCGTGAAGGCGAACCTGTCCACGACCGGGTCCCACTTGAAAGCGTCGTTGAGGATTATCTCGTCAGTCCTCGGGTCGTGGCCCACGACCTCGGTGACCGCGACGACCCTGCGCACCGACTTGTCCCCGAGCCGCAGCTTGAGCTGCATCACGATGCAGTCGAGCGTCGTCCCCACGAGGCTCCTTGGGATGTTCATGGGCTCCGTCGTCAGCCTGTTGATCACGGCCTCGACTGAGTCGGCGTGGATCGTGCCTAGTCCTCCGTGGCCGGTGGCGATCGACTGCAGCAGCGTGAAGGCTTCCTCTCCTCGGACCTCCCCGACTATGAGGATGTCAGGCCTCTGCCTAAGGGAGGCTTTCAGGAGGTCGAACATGGTGATCTCAGCCGCAGTCCCGACTCCCCTCGTCACGGACTGGATCCAGTTCTCGTGAGGTAAGTTCAATTCGGGGGTATCTTCAACTGACACGATCTTCTCGCCTGGCTCGATGAACATGGACAACGCGTTGAGCGAAGTTGTGTTGTGGAGGAAGACGCCTCCGCTGCCGCCCACGAAATTCTGCGCGTCCGGTACTTCGAGGTCATACACGAATTCCCCTTTGCAGTCCTGTTCCTCGACCTCGTCCACCTCATCCCAGAAGATGTCTGAATATGCGAGGTTGAGAAGCGTCTCCTTTAGCTCGCCCTGGGCTCCGGTCTCGGCCACAAATGACGCGAGCGTCTGGTGGCTCATTGCCTTGTCCTTGGTGGGAGACCAATAGGAGTGCCAATCGCTCCAGAGCTGCTTCTTCTCGGCACCCGTCTTGAATGATAAGGACTTTTTCAGCAGGCCAGCGATGCCTGGGATTGTGTCCAAGTTCGTGTGAGGGACAATTTCCGCGTTCACGCTTTTCGACAAGGCCTCGCGCCTGGCTTTGTCTATGAATCCTATTTTCTCCGCGAACCTCCTTAGGTTGCCTTGGCCGTAGATGGAAACTCTGTAATACGCGACCCCCTTCACCTTCTTTTGAGAAACCCTTGCCACTATGCCAAACCTTGCGAGGGCGTATTGCAACTGGTGGGCAAGCTCGAGGCTCTTCGTTACCGCTTCGATCATCTGGCTCACATATCCGTCGCCGGTGAAGTATCCTTTCAGAAACTCTGCCAACAGCTCATTTGGTTGCCCAAAGATGAGCTCTGGAATACGCTTGCTTCCCGCGCCCGTCCCCTTCCCGAATAGCTTCTTGAAAATTGCACGGACTGCCGTCGAATTGAAGTCGATTCTCGTTCTGTCCCCTGGATTTGAGATTCCATGTATGCCCAGGGCGTCGACGACAGTCTTGACCATGTCCTCTCGAGTGCCCTTGTCGAGCTGGAATAGTGTGATTCCTTTCTGATACATGCCTTCAGCCGTCCAGTATCCCATTAGTCTGGCGAGCGACTTTGTCAGCGGCAACAATGCGGGTAAGCTGATCCGTCTGCTAGTCTTTGGCCTGATTCTTAGCGTGTCAGGATTCAGAGGAAAACGCGCGGCCGCCTGAAGACGAAGTAGCCTGTCTACTCTAGCGACGACGAGCTCCTTTCGAATCCCCGCCCGAAGGTCCTGAAGTCTCAGCCCGAGAAGTCCCGCAACCCTCCGTTCGCCGACTATTTCCTTGACGAGCCTGACGTAATCGAGAAGATTTTCGACATACATTTGATTGTGGTCGTGCGCAAGAAGGTCCAGGAGGTTGATGCTCGGGGTCGAAATTTCTGAATCAGGAATCGTTCGAGGGACCGCCACAAACATTCCAGGAAAGATTCTTGAGGCGGGAAACGGCGTTACGGACCCATCGACGATCGTGAAAAGAGAGTGATCTCCGGTAGCCTTCACCACTCGTCCCGATCGGGTCCTGACAAGGAAGACCTTGTCAGGGGCAGGATGACGGATCACTGACGCCACCGGGCGTCTCTTGACTTTCAGATTTGAGTCGAAAGCAGGTGTTTCGACGTTGTGGCAATCAAGGATTTCATATTCATTTTCCTTTCGTGTAGCTTGCGTGGTTGCCAATTCGGCGTAGAGGTTCCCGATGGGAATAAGAGAAGATTTACCGTCCCGATAAATCAGGACCTGCTCGTCGTGTGGGATACTCTTACCCGAGGCTGTGCCACCCGCCACCAGGAGCGCGAGCTTCTTCTCGATTAGGTACCAGAGATAGGCGGCGACGTCCGAGCTTATGGTGTTGTACCTGATCAGGTCGACGATGGTCAGTGGGTCGACCCTGAACTTCCTTATCGTGAACGTGCTCCCCTTCTGGGTGATCTCCTTGCCGTAGGTCAGGTGAACTCTGCTTCCGTCCTGCAGCGACGCGTCGACTATCGGCTCCGCGAGCGAGACGTGCTTTCCCGCCGAGTATGCGAGCTTCGAGACGTAGGTGTCGAGCTC
>Ga0137396_10001179_pt1 | contig 13491 bp, 11 predicted proteins | sample czc16metaG_FD_108284 | JGI IMG/M metagenome (GOLD analysis project Ga0137396, IMG submission 108284) | Vadose zone soil microbial communities from Angelo Coast Range Reserve, California, USA - czcobulk3.16 metaG | ecosystem: Environmental > Terrestrial > Soil > Vadose zone | place: USA...
CCTGGTCGCGGGCAACGTGGCCACCGCGGAGGGCACGCTGGCGCTCATCGCCGAGGGCGTGGATGCGGTGAAGGTCGGCATCGGCGCCGGATCGATCTGCACGACGCGCGTCGTCGCCGGCATCGGCGTGCCGATGATCACGGCCATCATGGAATGCGCGCGCGCCGCCGACGCCCACGGCATCCCGATTATCGCGGATGGCGGCATCCGGTTCTCCGGCGACATCACGAAGGCGCTCGCGGTCGGCGCGAGCACGACGATGATCGGGAATCTGTTCGCGGGGACCGACGAGAGCCCGGGCGAGATCATCCTGTATCAAGGGCGGAGCTATAAGGACTACCGTGGCATGGGGTCGATCGGCGCGATGCGCCGCGGCAGCCGCGAGCGCTATTTCCAGGATGACTTCGATCTCGACGGCGTCGCCGCGAGCGAGAAGCTCGTGCCGGAGGGGATTGAGGGACGCGTTGCCCACAAGGGCAGCGTCGCCGCCATGGTCCATCAACTCGTCGGCGGTCTGCGCGCCGGGATGGGCTACTGCGGCTGCGGCACGATCGCGGAGCTGCAGCGCGACGCGAAGCTGATTCGTATCACGCCCGCCGGCTTCCGCGAATCGCACGTCCACGACGTCGCGATCACGAAAGAAGCGCCGAATTACAGGTCCGAGTAGCGCGAAGGCGTCACCCGAGCGTAATCGTCCGTGCGTCGCCGTCGCCGTGCTGAATATGCACCTCGATCGCGTTTCCGTAGCGCGACTTGTCCGCCGTCGCTCGCGAATGCGAGCGAGCGGAGGCGGAAGGCTTCAGCCGAGCGTCGGGGACCAGCTTCTCGGCCCATTCGATGGCCATCACGCCGTCCGCCGCGATTTCGTCCAGCCCGAGGTCGTCGATCTCCCGCGGATCGTTCAGCCGGTACAAATCGACGTGAAATAGCGAGACGCGCCCGCCGCGATATTCCTGAACCAGCGTGAACGTCGGACTGCTGACGTCATCGCGCTGCACGCCAAGTCCTTCCGCCAGCCCGCGCACGAACGCCGTCTTCCCCGCCCCGAGATCGCCGAACAGGAGCACAACCGATCCGGCCGTTAACGTGTGAGCGAGCTCGCGTCCGACGTCAGCGGTTTCGTTTTCAGAACGAGTGGCGATGGTTGTCGTCGTGACTAGTCCTGCTGACGGCTGACGACTTTGCGCCGCGCGGTGAGCTCCATGATGGCGTCGCCGATGTGACCGGCGACGTCGCCGGCGGTCATCGAGACCTCGCTCTCGTCGGCTTCGGCGAGATCGCCCGCCATCCCGTGCAGATAGACGGCGATCTTGCACGCCGCCTCGGCGTCGAGCAGCTGCGCGAGCCATGCCGCGATCATTCCGGTCAGGACGTCGCCCGTGCCGCCGGTCGCCATGCCCGGATTCCCGGTCGGGTTGATGAACACCTTCTCGTCGGGTGTGGCGATGAGCGTGCGATGACCCTTGAGGACGACGTAGGCGTGGTGCGCGCCGGCGAAGTTGCGCGCGATTTCGAGGCGGCTGCTCTGCACCTCGTCGGTCGACATGCCGACGAGCCGTCCCATTTCGCCGGGATGCGGCGTGATGATGACGTCGCGGCCCTCGCGTCCCATCAATCGATCGGGATCGCCGCTGAACGCGTTCAATCCATCCGCATCGATCACGAGAGGCATCGTCGCCCGATCGACGAGCAGCTTGATGAACTCGCGCGTGGACGCCGCCTGTCCCAGGCCGGGACCGATCGCGATGACGTCGCGCGCGATGTCGATCACGTGCTCGACGTCATTCGGATCGAGGCCATCGTCTTTTTCGCGAAGCGTCTCGGTCATGTACTCCGGCGCCATCGCGGCGACGATGGCCTGGCACGAGGCCGGCGTGGCGACGGTGACGAGCCCCGCGCCGGACCGCAGGGCGCCGACCGCCGCGAGGTGTGCGGCCCCGGTCTTTCCGCGCGATCCGGCGACGACGAGGACACGGCCGTAATCGCCCTTGTGACTGTCGGGCGAGCGCGGCGTGATCAGGTCGCGCATCGAGGCGCGGGTGAGAAGATCGACGCGCGGGCCGCCGACCGACTCGAGCACCTCGTTCGGGATGCCGATGTCGGCGATCACGATGTCGCCCGCGCGCAGCTCGCCGGGCGGCAGCACCAGCGGGAGCTTCGGCGCGGCCAGCGTGACCGTGAGCTCCGCCTCGATCGACGGCCCGATCGGTTCCGCCGAATCGGCCGACAGGCCCGAGGGCAGATCGATCGCGACGACCGGAATGCCCGACGCGTTCACGTCGGCGATGACCGTCTCGATCAGGCCGGAGATCGGCGCATTCAGGCCGGTGCCGAAGATCGCGTCGACGACGAGCGTGCAGTCGCTGAGCTCCGACGCGTGCAGCTCCCACGCCTGGCTGTCCGCGATCTCGACGACGGTGACGCCGAGCCGCCCCAGGATTTCGAGATTCGTGCGCGCGTCGCCGCGGACGTCGGCCACCCGCCCGAGCAGAAAGACGGCGACGTCGACGCCGCGCTGCATGAGCGTGCGCGCGACGACGAAGCCGTCGCCGCCGTTGTTGCCGCGGCCGCAGAGCACGCCGACCTGCCGCTCCGGCAGATCGCCGTACACCGCTTCCATCGCGGCGACCGTCTGGCGGCCGGCGTTTTCCATGAGCACGAGCGATGGGATGCCGATCTCTTCGATCGCGCGCTTGTCGGCGTCGCGCATCTGTGACGAGTTCAGGACGCGCATCAGGCTGTGTGGAACGGATATTACCTTACCGGTTGGAGCTTTGTGTCCTCTGTGTCCTCCGTGTTGGGCTCGCCGCAGGCGGTCGCGTCCGTGTCGGGCGCGCCGCAGGCGTCCGCGCTCATGTTGGCTCGCCGCGGGGGTCTGATGTACCCTGCTCGCGATGGCAGCCACAGTCAACGTCAACGGACGCACGTTCGATCAGGAGCACGCGGTCATTTCCGTTTTCGATCACGGCTTTCTCTATGGAGAAGGTGTCTACGAGACGTTGCGGACCTACAACGGCCAGCCGTTTCTGTTCGAGCGTCACATGCAGCGGTTGAGGAAGTCGGCCGGCATGCTCGCCTTGTCGGTGCCGATCGACGACGCCGCGATCGATGCACGATTCCGCGAGACGATGCGCGCCGCGAAGCTCGGCGACGCGCCGGATCGCGAGGCGTACATCCGCATCCTCGTCACGCGCGGCGTCGGCGAGCTCACCTACGATCCAGCCGCGACCCCGAACCCGTCGATCATCGTCATCGTCAAGCCGCATGTCGCGCCGTCGCGCGAGGTGTTCGAGCGCGGCGTCACGGTGGCGCTCGTGCCGATCGTGCGCAATCACCCGGGATCGGTGAACCCGCTCATCAAGTCCAACAACCTGCTGAACAACGCGCTCGCCATGCAGGAGGCATTTCGCCGCGGCGGGTTCGAGGGCGTGATGCGGAACTACCGCGGCGAGCTCGCCGAGTGCACCCAGTCGAATCTGTTCATCGTGAAGAATGGCGCAGCGCTCACGCCGCCGATCGACGCGGGCCTGCTGCCAGGCATCACGCGCGCGTTCTTGTTCGAGGTCGGCGACGAGCGCGGCATCCCGGTCCGCGAAGCGGTCCTGCGCGATGAGGATCTCTTCGGCGCCGACGAGGCGTTTCTCACGAGCACGACACGCGAGGTGGTGCCGATCGTGAAGGTCGACGATCGCGCCATCGGCGCCGGCGCGCCGGGACCGATTACGCGTGCGCTGCTCGACGGCTTCCGCAAGAAAGCGCAGGAACTGACGCGCGCGGTCGAGAGCCCGGCCCGCTGAACACCCGCTGCTGCGGCATGCCTAAGAGTGAGTTTCACGATTAACTCGCCACCGCGTCCCCCGTGCCTCTGTGGTGGAGAGCTTAATTGCGCACGGCGCTGACTGCGCTCCATGTTATGCATTACGTCGGCAAATTCGATGAGCGCGCGTTCGTTGAGCCTCCGGCGTATCAAGCGCACAGTCGAGGGTACTCCGAGGCGCCGCTGGTGAACGCCACAACCGGCTCGGTCCATACCGGCCTCAGCATGAATCAGCTCGCCGCGCACGGAACGGTGTCGCCGCACGTGCACTCCTATGAGGAAGGCTTCTACGTGCTCGCCGGGCAGGCGGTCCTCAGCGTTAATGATCAGCCGGGCCGGAGCTACCTGCTGGGCGCCGGTGATTTCGGCGCGTTCAAGGTGGGGACGCCTCACGCGTGGCGGAATATCGGGGCGGAATCAGTGCGCTGGCTCCAGATGGCTGCGCCTCAGCCGAAGCTCCAGGGCCAGGAGCGCGATACGTTCTTCTTGAAAGACGCGTCGATTCCCACCAATGCGAAGCCGCTCGAGCTGACCGATCTTCAAGGCAATCTGTTGGGCCATTTCGACGTCGGCCAGATCCCACAGACCGACGAGGGACGGATCACGGCCGGCGGACTGAAGGGCGTGTTTCTCAGATGGATGATCGACGAGAAGCTGGGAGCGCGTCACCATCGCATGCTGTTCATCGAATACCAGCCGGGCGTGAGCATCGGACTGCACGACCACACGTTCGAGGAGGCTTATTTCATCCTCAGCGGCGAGGTCGAGGCGACGCTCGACGGCCGAAAGTACACTGCGCGGGCCGGTGACGTCCTCTGGACGGGCGTCGGTTGTGTTCACGCGTTTGCGAACGTCAGCCACGAGCCGGTGCGGTGGCTGGAGACTTTCTCTCCCCAGCCTCCGGCCGAGAACGTCTTTCGGTTTGTCGCGGACTGGGAACAGCGGGCCAAAGAGCTGGAAGGCTAGCGAAAAGGACTGCGACCATGACCGTCGAAGCTGCTGCGCGAACGCGACCGTTGACGGGCCAGGAGTACCTCGAAAGCTTGCGCGACGATCGCGAAATCTGGATTTACGGACAACGCGTCAAGGACGTGACGACGCACCCGGCTTTCCGCAACACCGCCCGGATGATCGCGCGTCTGTACGATGCGCTGCACGATCCCGCTCGCAAGGCGATCCTCACCACCGAGACCGACACCGGGAGCGGCGGCTTCACGCATCGGTTCTTCAAGGGATCGCACAACGCCGACGAGCTCGTCGCCGCGCGCGACGCGATCGCCGAGTGGGCTCGCGTCTCGTACGGGTGGATCGGCCGCAGTCCCGACTACAAGGCCGCCTTCATGGCGACGCTCGGCGCCAACTCGGGCTTCTACGAGCCGTACGAGGAGAACGCCAGGCGCTGGTACAAGAAAGTCCAGGAAGAGGTCGCCTTCGTCAATCACGCCATCGTGAACCCGCCGGTCGATCGCGACAGGCCGCTCGACGAAGTCAAGGACGTGTACATGCACGTCGAGGAAGAGACCGATGCCGGCTTGATCGTCAGCGGCGCGAAGGTGGTGGCGACGACGTCGACGCTGACGCATTTGAACTTCATCGCCAATAACGGCGCGTTGCCGATCAAAACCAAGCCGTTCGCGTTCGTCTGTATCGTGCCGACCGGCGCACCGGGTGTGAAACTGTTCTGTCGTCCGTCGTACGAGATGACGGCGGAAGTCATGGGGACGCCGTTCGACTACCCGCTCTCCAGCCGGATGGACGAGAACGATTCGATTCTCGTGTTCGATCGCGTGCTCGTGCCCTGGGAGAACGTGTTTGCCTATGGCGACATCGACAAGGTCAACAACTTCTTCCCGCGCTCCGGGTTCCTGCCCCGATTCATGTTCCAGGGCTGCACGCGTCTGGCCGTCAAGATGGACTTTCTCGCCGGGCTGCTGCTGAAAGCGGTCGAGGCCACGGGCGCCAAGGACTTCCGCGGCGTCCAGGCGCAGGTCGGCGAAGTGCTGGCGTGGCGCAATCTGTTCTGGTCACTCACCGACGCAATGGCGCGCGCCCCGATCCCGTGGACGGAAGGTTACGTCCTCCCCAACCTGGATTCTGGACTGGCGTATCGAGTGATGGCCAGCATGGCCTATCCGAAGATCAAGGAAATCATCGAGAACACCCTGGCAAGTGCGCTCATCTATCTGCCGTCGAGCGCGCTCGATTTCAAGGTGCCGGCGCTCCGCCCGTATCTCGATCAGTTCGTGCGCGGGTCCGGCGGATACACCGCCGAGCAGCGGGTCAAACTCATCAAGCTGTTGTGGGACGCCATCGGCACCGAGTTCGGCGGCCGGCACGAGTTGTACGAGCGCAATTATTTCGGCAACCACGAGAGCATTCGGTTCGAGACGCTGATGGCGGCCGAGGCGACGGGCGCGACCGCCCGGTACAAAGGCTTCGCCGAGACATGCATGGCCGAGTACGACCTGGATGGCTGGACCGTCCCCGATCTGATCAATGCCAAAGATGTCAGCTTCTTCATGAGGACGTGAATCATCGCGTCGCCATGTACTGCTGGTGGCAGGCGGTGCACGCCTCGTAGATATGGCCGCCGGCCACGAACACCGCATCGAGGTCCTTGGTTTCGGCGGCCTTCGCGGCAGCCATCCCGGCATCGATGAGCGCTTCGGATCGGTTCATCCAGCCTCCTTGATCCTTCGCCCGCGGTGACATCATCAGCAGATTGCCGGACTCGGCCAGCGTCAGCGCGCTGTTGCGGACCTCGTTCCATTCTTCGTCGTTGCTCGGCGCGCCAACGGAAACGCCGTTTTCCCACACGGCGGCGTCGAAGACGACCTCTGCGCTCGGTTCGATCGTCGCCGTCATCAGCTGCTTGACCGTCGTGACCGGTTTGAACGGCGTCTGCTGTCTGCACGCCGTCGTCAACACGAGGAGGCCGGCCGAGAGGAGCGCGCGCATCTCTTATACCGGACGTGTCCCGTGGTACGCGTCCTCGAGCAACTGACGAATGCCTGCGTAGTCGATCGGCCGCGGGTTGTCGTACGGATTGTCGGTCGCGAGCCGCGCCGCCCGATCGAGAGCGTCGGCCGGCATGCCGATCTCCTTCAACGCGACCGGCGCGCCGATGCGGACCGCGAGGTCGTAAAGGCCCTGCGCCGCCTCGTCTGCGCCCAATGCGCCGGCCACGACGCGCATGGCGTCGGGAGCCGCGCCGCGATTGAACGCTGTCGCGTGCGGCAGGACAACAGTGTGGACGCCGGCGTGCGGCAGGTGGAACGAACCGCCGAGCGTGTGACACAGCTTGTGATGGAGGCCCATGCTCGTCGCCCCGAGCGCCGCTCCCGAGAGCCATGCGCCGTACAGCGCGTCCGCGCGGGCCTCGAGGTTTGCAGGCTCCTCGACGACCACCGGGAGCGATCGCGCGAGCGCGCGGATGCCTTCAGCGGCGAAGAGCGAAACGATCGGATTCGCGTCGGGCGCGTACAACGCCTCGACGCTGTGGGCGATCGCATTCATCCCGGACGGTCCGGACATGTGGCGCGGCAGGCTGACCGTCAGCGCCGGGTCGTACAAGACCACCTTCGGCAGCACCCTTCGATCGCGCCCGGTCTTTTTGACGCCGCCTTCCGTCACGCCATGAATCGGCGTCATTTCCGATCCGGAGTATGTCGTCGGCACGGCGATGATCGGGAGTGCGCTGTCTCCGTTGGCTCCGTTCTGTAGAGCAATCGCCTTGCCGAGACCGATCGTCGAGCCGCCGCCGATCGCCACACAACAGTCGGCCTCGAGCCGTTTCGCCGTCTCGCACACCGCGCGCGCGATTTCGATCGGCACATGCACGGCTGCTTCGGCGTAGACACCGGCGGCCGCGGCGCCGAGACGTCGCGCTGCTTCCTCGGCAATCGGCCGCTGCCCTGGCGACGCGAGCAGGAGCGCGCGCCGCGCGCCAAGACGCTGCATTTCCTCGGGGAGCCGATCGATGACGCCGATGCCGAAGATCACGCGAATCGCCGGCTGGTCGTACACGAACGTGCGCATGACGCCGAACCGTACTCAGCGGCCAGCGGACGTGTCAAGGCGAGGCGGTTCACGATGATATGTCAGCTTGATAACGACCGATGAAACGGTATAGGCTCGCCCCCGCGATGCGCCGACTTCATGCCGCGTCGATCGTCCTCATCGTGATCGGGCTCACGGCGTCGGACGCGCGCGCGCAGGCCGATCTGACCGGGAGCTGGGGCCCGCGCTATCACGAGGATTTTCCCGAGCGCATCCCTGGTCCCGAACTGGTCAACTATCTTGGCCTCCCCATCAACGAGGCGGCCCGCCAGTGGGCCCTCAGCTGGGATCCGTCTCGTTTGACGCTCGAAGAGCATCAGTGTCAGGTGCACGTGTCGCCGTACATTTACCGCGGCCCGCTGCAGCTGCGCATCTGGGAAGAGCGGGACCCGAAAACCCAGACGCTCCTCGCGATCAAGAACTACATCAGCACGTACGAACAAACACGAACGATCTGGATGGACGGGCGTCCGCATCCTCCCGAGTACGCGGCCCACACGTGGCAGGGCTTTTCCACGGGGAAATGGGAAGGCGACATGCTGACGGTCACGACGTCCCACATCAAGCAAGGGTGGATTCGCCGCAACGGGCTGCCGGAGAGCGATCGCGCCACACTCATCGAGCACTTCATCCGTCACGGCGACTACCTGACGCACATCAGCGTGGTCACCGACCCGGTGTATCTGACCGAGCCGCTCGTCAAGAGCCAGAACTTCGTGATCAACACGCGCGTGCTGCCGCCGCAGGCCTGGCTGTGGCCGTGCGAGGCGGTCGTCGAAGTGGCGAACCGTCCGCTCGGGGAGCTGGAAGTCGAAGTGCCGCACTACCTGCCCGGCAAGAATCCGTTCATGAACGAGTTCGCCGGTCAATCGGGGATCCCGCTCGAAGCGGTGCTCGGCGGCGCCGACACGATGTACCCCGAGTACATGATGAAGCTCCGTCAGCTGTCTCCGCCCAAGAGCGGACCCAAGTGACTTCTCCGTAACTTCTTCGGAACTTCTCCGCAGCTCGCGGTCACCAGAAAGGGAGAGGCGTCGAATGCGCAGGAACTTGACGATGCACGCGACCGCCGTCATTTGGGTACTGAGCGCGTCCCTCTTCCTCACCGTCGTTTGCGCTGCACGCGTGGATGCGCAGGCCGTGAGGGCAACCGTTCTCGGTACCGTGAAAGACAGCACCGGCGCGACTCTGCCCGGCGTGACAGTCGAAGCGAAGAATGTGGGGACCGGCCTCGCGCAGTCGGCGGTCACCAACGGGCAAGGGCGCTTCAACCTGCCGGATCTGCCGCTCGGCACCTACGAAGTTCAGGCGTCGATGTCTGGTTTTCAGACCGTGGTCCACAAAGGCTTGACGCTCAGCGTCGGCAGCCAGAACGTCGTCGATTTCACGCTGCCGCTCGGCACCGTGTCGGAGACCATTACGGTCACGGGTGAGAGCCCGATGGTCGACACCACATCGGCGGCATTCGCGACGACGATTTCCCAGAAGCAGATCGCCGATTTGCCGCTGAACGGCCGGAACTACGCGCAGCTGATCACGCTGTCGCCAGGCGTGACCACGGTCACCTTCACCGGATCGCTCTTCGGCCGGCAGCAGGTCTACTCGGTGGCCGGAGGGCGGCCCGAGGGTCAGGCGTTCCTGCTCGACAACACGAACATCGCGAACTTCTGGAATCGCGCCGCCGGATCGGGCGTGCTCGGCACCACGCTCGGCGTGGAAGCGATCGCTGAGTTTCAGACTCTGACCAACACCTACAGCGCGCAGTTCGGCGGCGGCGGCGGCGCGATCAACGCTGTCACGCGATCGGGCGCGAACGCCCTCCACGGGTCGGCGTTCGAATTCGTGCGCAACAGCAAGTTTGACGCACGCCAATTCTTCGACGACCCGACCAAACCCAAGCCGCCATTCAGCAGGAACCAGTACGGCGGGAGTCTGGGCGGCCCGATCAAGAGAGACAAAGCGTTCTTCTTTTTCAACTACGAAGGCATCAAGCAGAATCTCGGCGAGACGAGAATCGCGACGGTGCCCGACGCCAACGCGCGCAATGGGCTGATTCCGATCGGAGGCGTCCTCACCAATGTCGGCGTCGCGGCCGCCCTCAAACCGGTGATGGAGCTCTATCCCTTGCCGACGACTCCGTTGAGCGGCGGCGTCGGACAAGTCAATCAGGTCGACACCACAACCGGCAACGAGAATTACTTCCTCGGACGCTTCGATTACACGCTCTCGCCGAAGAACTCGTTCTTTGCGCGATACGTGGCCGACACCGCCGATCTGTTCGAGCCGTTCAGCGGATCGAGCATTCCGCTCTGGTCCGCGACGAACAAGACCAACAACCAGATCCTCACGGCCGAACACCGGCGGCTCGTGTCGTCCAACGTGATCAACCAGGTGCGGTTCGGCCTCGTGCGTACCAGGGAGTTGGCGGACAACACCGGCGCGGTGCCGGCGCTCACGTTCTTTCCGGGCCGGATGAACGGCACCGTCAACGCGGGCAGTGGCATCAGCGTCATTGGCGCGAACCAGTTGAACCCGTTCGACATTCTCCAGCGCAAATACTCGGTGGCCGACGACGTGTATTGGCACCGCGGATCGCACGCGATCAAATTCGGCGGCGCGCTCGAGCGGCAGGAAACCGACATCAACGCGCCTTTCCAGTGGGGCGGCGTCTGGACGTTCACGAGCCTCCAGACGTTCCTGCTCAACCAGCCCGCGTCCATCGTCGGCGCGCTGCCGGGACAGGACAACGCGTACCGAGAGTTCCGCGAGAACGACTTCACCGCGTACATTCAGGACGACTGGAAAGCGGCGCAGAGGCTCACGTTGAATCTCGGCTTGCGGTATGCGCCGACCACCAACGCGACCGTGACGCCCGGCATCACGCTCGTGAATCCGCCGCAGTCGCCGGCATTTACGCCAGTCGAGACGGTGTTCGCGAAGAATGCGTCGTTGAAGAACTTCGACCCCAGGCTCGGCGTCGTCTACGATCCCTTCGACGATCACAAGACGTCGATTCGCGCGGGGTTCGGGATTTTCCACAACGTCGTCGCTCCGCGCGTGTACGCGTCGGCGTATTATCTCAATCCGCCTTTCACGATCGGCCGGCAGGATTTGACCGTGGTGCCGCCGATCTTCCCGACGCCGTTCACGTCGGTGGCGGCCGCGCTCCCGACGCAGAGCCAGGGCATCGATTATCAAACGAGGAGCACGCCGTATCAGGAGCAGTGGAACGTCAACGTCCAGCGTGAGATCTTTTATGAGACCCTCGTCACCGCCGGGTACATCGGATCCCATAGCAACAACCTGTTCAAGCAGCGCGACGTCAATCCTGTCACAGCGAGAACGCTGGCGGATGGGACCGTCGTGTACGGCGTGACGCGCGGCGCGATCGCGGGCATCACGCCGAATGCGCGCGTCAATCCGACCTTCTCCGTGCTCAATACCGGGACCTCCTTCGCCACGTCGGATTACGATTCGCTGCAACTGAGCCTCAATCGCCGGTTTTACCGCAACGTCCAGGCCCAGGTGTCGTACGCGCTGGCGAAGTGCCGAGACCTGAGCTCGGGCAACTTCGGTGGTGAGGGCGGCACCGCGTCGACCAACCCGTACGATCCCCAGTACGACGAAGGCCCGTGCGGATTCAGCAGGAGGCACACGTTCAGAGCGAGCGCTGTTGTCGCACTGCCCTTCCACGGCAATCAGTTGGTCGAGGGGTGGCAGGTCAGCGGGATCCTGAGCCGCACGAGCGGCTCGCCGTTTACGCCGGCGATCGGGTTCGATCAATCGGGCCTCGGCACCGGCAATCAACGTCCAAATCTCGCCGCCGGACGGGATCTCGAGAGCGTCGTCTCGCAGAACATCAATCAATGGTTCGACCCGACGGCGTTTACGCTGCCCGCGCCAGGAACGCTCGGCACCGTCGGAAGAAACAGCCTGATCGGTCCCGATTTCATGACGCTGGACCTGGCGGTGCTGAAAAACGTGAAGCTTCAGGGCTCGTCCTCCATTCAGCTTCGCGCGGAGGTGTTCAACCTCACGAACCGCCCGAACTTCGGGCAGCCGAGCGCGAACGTCTTCAGTCAGACGCCGAATGGCGGAGGGACGTTCAACCCGACGGCCGGAAGAATTACCACGCTTGCGGGCACGGCGCGTCAGATCCAGTTTGCCGTGAAAGTGATTTTCTGATTCCGGAGGAACCTATGGCGATCACAGGTATTCATCACATCACGCTCTGTGCGAGCGGCGCGCAGGAAGACGTCGACTTCATCACGAAGGTGTTGGGCCAGCGCCTCATCAAGCAGACCGTCCTGTTCGACGGCCGGTACGCGCACTACCATCTCTACTACGCCAACGCGAATGCCGACATCGGCTCGGTGATGACCACGTTCCCTTACCGGCGCGTTCCCGGCCGCGTGGGGTCAGGACAGATCGCCGCCACGACGTTTTCGGCGCCGAAGGGCTCGCCATCGTTCTGGGTGGACCATCTGAATCGTCACCTCGTCGAACACAGCGGCGTTCAAGAACGATTCGGACAGAAGTACGTCCGCTTCCGGCATCCTTCCGGCTTGCTCTTCGAGATCATCGAAGACGGGAACGACACGCGCACGGGCTGGACGACCGGCGAGGTCAGCTCGGATGTCGCGCTGCGCGGATTTCACGGACCCGTGCTCTCGGTGCAGCATACCGCCGAGCAGGAACGGTTCTTCGTCGAGGCGCTCGGATTCCGCAAGACCGGCACGGACGGTCCGTATCACCGGTTCGAGGTGCACACCGGCGGCGCGGCGAAGACGCTGGTCCTCCATCACGAGCCCGACCGTGCGCCGGGCAGTTGGGGCTTTGGCGCCGGCACCGCACACCATCTCGCGCTCGACATCGGCTCTGACGAGGGCCTTGCCGAGCAGAAGAACCTGTACGAGGAGCTCGGCTTCACCGACTGTTCGGAGATCAAGGATCGGAATTACTTTCACTCGATCTACGTGCGATCGCCCGGCGGCATCCTGACCGAATGCGCCGCGTCGGTGCCGGAAGGATTTGCCAAGGATGAACCGATCGATCAGCTCGGCATGGAGCTGCTGTTGCCGCCCTGGTTCGAGCAGCGCCGCGCGGAGATCGTCGCCATGCTCGAACCGATCACGGTGCCCGAAGCGAATCGCCCGGCGGGCGCGGCGGCGGTCCGGAGCGCACAGCCCGCGCCCAAAACCGGTGAACCGGCGACGGTTGGTCCGGGCGGTGTCACCGCCTCGAGACGCACGAGCGCGGAATTCATCGGTGGCGACGGTCCGACGAAATGACTGTTTCTTGAAATGCAGCCGCGACGACACGAAGACACGAGGGACGAGCCCGAGAGGAACCGATGCAACTGAGCACCGATCGCATTCTCACGACGCACGTCGGCAGCCTGCCGCGTCCCCAGGAGGTGGTCGATTTTCTCTTCGCCCAGGACCGCGGCGATTCGTACGACCGGGCGGGGTTCGATGACGCGCTGCAGCGCGCCGTTGCCGGCAGCGTCAGCCGGCAACGCGAGGCGGGGATCGACGTCGTCAGCGACGGCGAGATGAGCAAGATCAGCTACGTGACGTACATAAGACATCGGCTCACCGGTTTCGAACCAGGCA
>Ga0137396_10001180_pt1 | contig 13491 bp, 14 predicted proteins | sample czc16metaG_FD_108284 | JGI IMG/M metagenome (GOLD analysis project Ga0137396, IMG submission 108284) | Vadose zone soil microbial communities from Angelo Coast Range Reserve, California, USA - czcobulk3.16 metaG | ecosystem: Environmental > Terrestrial > Soil > Vadose zone | place: USA...
ACCCCGGAAGAGCGGAAGACCATCGAGATCTTAACCAGCTCTACCCCGCTCCCTTCGGTGACTCCACTACCGCCACCGCCGATGAAGGCCAGCGGCATCTTGCTGTTCGGCGACGCTGACATCTTCCCGATCGTGCCGTCGCGGGGCGCGCTCGCAGGGGATCTCCGAGCTCTCCAGCCCAACGTGCTGATCACCAACCTCAATAGCCCGAACCTGCCGGCCGACTTATCGGCATACGGCACGATCTGGTACGTGGGCGCCTTCAGCGCAATCAGCGCCGGCGATCAGACCAGGCTGGCTCAATTCCTCGCCAGCGGCGGCGGCCTCTATCTCACCGGTGAGCGGCAGTGCTGTCCGGCCCTCAACGGGTCGGTCCAGAGCCTCCTTCGCGCGGTCGTCGCCGGGGGAAGCGGGATCACGGTCGGGAGCCTCAACGACTTCTTCTTCCTCCCGGCCGCGTTCAACTCGACCGCCCGAGGCGGAGTCACGACCAATCCCAACAGGCTGACGGCGTGGTTCCCGGCGGCCCCAGGCGAGCTCTTCGGGATCTCCGGCCAGAACATCCTGGCGACCATCGGCTCCGCCATCATCGGCGGCGTCTGGAGCGAAGCGGATCTCGTCGGCAACAACGGCCGGATCATTCTGATGATGGACGTCGACTGGTTATCGAACGACCTTTCTCTGGCGAACTGCAACGCCCAGTGTCGCCGAGACATCCTCGAGAACTTCGTCACGTTCCTCGACGATCCGGCCGGCCCGCTGGCGCTGACGGGCCCCTTGTTCAGGTCGGTCGACGAGACGCTCGCCACCAGGGTCAGCTTCTTCGACCTGCCCAACCTGACGATCACGAACACGTCGCTCGACCCGCTGATCTGGTTCAGCGGGAGCATGCTCACCACCCAGGGCGTCTTCGCGCGCATGACGGACAGCACCATCACGACGGCGGGAAGCTTCCTGCGCCTCGATTCCGGCGCTCGTATCATTCAGAATGGCTCGGACCCCCTCGTCTCGATGTCGGGTGGCTCTCTGTCCGTCGGCACCGGCGGCGCCGGCCATCTCTTCGATCTGGTGGGCCGCGCGAGCGCGACCGAGGTCGACCTCGAGACCGGTCTGACGGTCGGCAGTGACCGGCCGCTTCAGCCCGGCGCCCAAGCGGCCGTATTCGAGACGGACAATGCCGCGGTCGTGAACGTTCGCGGCAGCGCGTACAAGATCGACACCGCGCTGCTCGAGGCGACCGCCCCACTCCTGAACCTCAAGGGCGGCACCGTCCTCACCACCGGTGATCACGCCATCGACCTCGCCAACCGCGCCAAGGTCTCCATCCCCAACGACGCGGTGTCGCTGGTCACGCTCAAGGCGAGTGCCTTGACCGTCGCCAGAGGCAACCTCGTCAACGTCGCGGGCGGCAGCGTGCTCAACATCGCGGGCAACCTCGTCAACCTCTCGGACGGCAGCACCCTGAGCATCCTCAACGGACTGTTGCTCAACGTCGCCGGCAACTCGTCGGCTTCGATCGGCCGCTCGCTCGTCAGCTTCTCGGGCTCCGGCAACATGCTGAACGTCAACAACTCGATCGTGCCGACGGCCATCATCAACGGCATCCCCGTCTCCGGGCCGGTCGACAGCTTCCGTATCGGCGCCAACGCCATCGCGGGCGCCGGCGCGGGCACGATCCGGATCAACGGCGTGCAGCTGACCCCGAGCACGCCACTCTCGAGCCTCACGGGCAGCCTGGTCGCCGTACAGGGCGGCGGCGTCGTGAAGGTCGGTCAGTAGGTCGGGCGCGCCGCGGGACAGCCGGGAATCAGTACGACCAGATCAGGCTGATCGAGGCGACGTTGCGGATATAGGCGAAGACCTCGACGTTCGAGAAGACGCGCGTCACCTGATACTCGGCGGCGAGCGTGAAGTTGCGGGGTAGCGGGAGCTCCGCGCGGACGATGTTCGTGACCTCCTGGTCCTGGCGCCACTTCGTGCCCGGCGCGTACGTCGGCAGGACCGTGTTCTTGTACGTGTAGTCGCGGAAGTGCGCGTCGAGGTCGTACTTCAGCCGGATCGCCCACCAGGGCAGCGTGTACTGCCCGCCGAAGCTCAGCCGGTTGCCGTAGTACATCCAGTTTCGCCCGTGGGTGTCGTCCCAGTCGAACTGATAGCCGACCTTGAGGTAGTGCCGGTCTTCCGCGAAGCGCACGAAGTGCTGGAAGCCGGCCATGTAGTTGTTCCCGCTCCGATCGTCGCTGGCGATTCGCTGCGCCTGATCGACGTTAGCGAAGTCCTTGGCCTGGAAGCGCACGAAGCCCTGGGTGAAGTGCCGGGCGCCCTCGATCACGACCCCCGACAGGGACACCGTGTGGCGCTGGAGGAATTCGTCACCGCCCAGCAGCATGTGGTCGAACGCGTACTGGAGGCTCACCTGCGTCGGCAGCTGCGCCAGTGACGTCTTGTAGGTCAGGCCCGCCGTGCCGAGATTGCTGATGACCCCGAACTTCGGAATATCGTTCTGGTACGTCGTGAAGAACGAGTAGCCGATCGAGGACTCCCAGTCCGCGGTCCGCCACCAGACGTAGTTCAAGTTCAGCCCGGCGAGCTCCCCGTAGGACTCGTGCTTGTGGCGCCGGATCTCCGCCACCAGCGGCTCATCGAAGTTCTCGACGGGGCGCACGATCACGTTGTCGTCCCAGGTGAAGCCGACCCGCGCCTCGAGCGAGAAGCGTCGCTCTTTGTCCCGCGAGGCCACGATCGTGTCGCGCAGGCGCTCGGCAGGTCCGGTCAGCTGCGAGCCCGGCGCCAGACGGATCGCCTGCTCGACCTCCGCCGCGGCCTGTCCGGGCAAACCGAGCACGCCGAGCGCCAGACCGGTGTAGAAGCGCGTGAGCTGCTGGATCTCCGGATCGCTCGAGCGACCCTGGCGAAACGCGGCGAGCGCGCCACGGTAGTCCTTGTTGCGGTAGCGGAGGAACCCCACGTAGTACCCGAGGCCGTCGAGATCGGGGTTGGCCTTGAACGCTTCCTCCAGGAGCGGCTGGGCCTTGTCGTACTGCTGCTGCGCGAAGTAGACGAGGCCGAGCTGGTACGCGATCGAGGCATCCCTGGGGGACTTCGCCCGGGCGCGCTCGAGATACGGCGCGGCCAGATCGGGGCGCTTCTGCGCCGCGTAGACCGCGCCGGTGAAGTACAGGGCTTCGACGTGATCGGGCTCGAGCTCGAGCGCGCGCCGCAGGTTCTCGAGCGCCGCGTCGTACCGCTTTTCGTCGAAGTCGAGGACCGCCTGTGCCACGTAGACGTCGGCCTCGGTCGTCTGACCAAAGACTGGCGCCGAGTTCAGGATCACCGCGAGCGAGATGACGAGCCAGACCGCCGGAAGGCCCGGGATCACTAAGGCGTTATATCGAAGGTTCGGCGACAAATCAAATCGCATGCGACTCTCGTCGTATTGACGCCTGCGGGGGCTCGACGCTACGCTTTTCACCCCATGGGTCAGCTGGTGTTCATCGTCTCTCGCCACCGGCCGAAGCTTCACGACTACCTTCAGGACGAGTTCGCCCGCAATGCCGAGGTCGCCGTCATCGTCGACCGCCGGCTCGGCGAACGGCGTTTGCAAGAGGTCGAGCGGAGGCCCGAGCGACGCCAGACCGATCGGCGACAGGCGCTCGTCGACGAGCGCCTGCGAGCCATGGGCTGGGCGATCGTCTGGCGCGACGAGTCGATGACGGTCTGCGTCCCGCGCGAGGACGTCGTACTGCTGCCGCCCGAGGGCCGCACGCCCCCTACGACCCCGCCCTGAAGCGTCGGTGCTTTCGGTATCCCACGAGGCCGGCGTCGAGTGAGCGCCGGTCGACCCGGGAGAGGTTCCGCATCATCCCGGGCGTGAGCAGGCGCCTGTGCGATATGCGCACGAGATGCTCAGGGATCCACCAGAGGTCGGCCTCGGACGTCATCCAGCCCCGGTGGCTCCGATCAAACCGAGCCAGATTGACCGGACTCGAATAGGCGCGCAGGGTGCGTTCGCCTCGGAGATTGATGTAGCTCTCGAAGTAGCTCATCACCAGCTCCCGCACGCTACGGTAGACCGGCTCGCGGAAGCGGAGACCCGAGAAGTTCGACTTCGCGATGGCGCCCCAGTGGCCGCGTAGCTTGAACACGCTGATGACGTGATCGGTGTCCTGGACGGCCTCCAGATCGAGGAGCAGCGGCGCGAAGCCCAGCACCCGGAGCGCCCCGGCCGCGAAGATCGCGCCCTCGAGACAGTGCGCCGTGCCGTCTCGCAGCACCCGTCGCGGCGACCATGCGGTATTGCCGACGTGGTACGGCATCGCATCGAGCGCCCGCTGGATCCCGACGGGAGTGCGGAACGCGTGGAGCGCGCGCCACTCGCGGGGTATCAAGCCGAAATCACCACTCATCTCCTCCCGCCCCAGGTCCTCAGGCGGCCGCCCATCCTAACATCCCTGGCGAGGATGTCTGTCCACCCGTTGACGGTGTCCACACGCTTGCGACGCCGAGCGGACGCCCGATCAGGTGTCAGAACGCCAACTGCAAGAACGATGAGGGCTTACGAAACGGCATGTCTCTTGCCCCGGCCGCTCGATTACCATGTCGGACCCCCGCCGATTCCGTCGCCTCACCGGGGCGGCCGCGCATCTCTGTCAGGTCGAGGCCGACCTGGTCGCGGCTGGCTACCCCGATCTCGTCGTACAGCTCGAGGCCATCCAGGCCGCGATCGACCTCGAGATCGCCTATCTCGAGCCGGACGACCTGAGCGGGCCCCGCTGAGTCGCTGAGCCTCCCTTCGCCCGTCGCGCGTTTCGGCGCGGACCGCGGTCGACCGGATCCTCTCCACAATTGACAGGCACCGGGTGGCGCCCATAGAGTCCCTCGCGAGGAGGCGGACGATGAGCCAACGCGGGCACCTCGCAAGCTTCGGAACCGGCCGTGGCAACGTTGGGCGGCGCACCTTTCTCAAGACGGGGGGACGGGCGCTCACAGGGATGGCCGGGATCCTTGCGGCCGGCCGGGCCCCGGCGAGCTGGGCCGCGCGCGAGCTGAGCCTGCTGACCGCCGTCAACTACGCGCCCGCTTCCGACGTGAAGCTGACCGAGCTCACCAAGCGGTTCACGAAGGCCTCCGGCGTCAACGTCCGCGTGGATCACATCCAGAGCGTGCAGATGCCCGCCAAGCTCTCGGCGGAGGTCATGAGCAAGTCGGGCCACGACATCATCAGCCTGGAGATGCACTACGCCTGGCTCTTCCAGCCCGGTCTGGCCGACGTATCCGATATCTGCAACGACCTCGCGAAGAAGCACGGCGACTGGTACCCGTTCCTGAAGGAGCACGCGCTCGTCAAAGGGCAATGGCTCGGCATTCCGTTCATGTTCACCTCCTTCCCGGGTAGTCATCGGATCGACCTGTTCGAGAAGGTCGGTGAGCGCGAACCCGATACCTGGGACGATCTGCTGCGCGCCGGGCGCAAGCTGAAGAAGCTCGGCAATCCCGTCGGGTTTGCCATCAGCCAGACCACCGATTCGGTCTCGACGCTCTACTCGATCCTCTGGTGCTACGGCGCCAAGGACATCGCCGAGGACGGCAAGACGATCATGATCAACTCCAAGGCGACGGAGACCGTGATCGAGTACGTGCAGGCCCTCTACAACGAGGCGATGGATCCGGCCGTGCTCTCGTGGGACAACGCGGGCAACAATCAGTGGCTGAATTCAGGGAAGGGCTCCTGGATTCACAACCCGATCAGCCACTACGTGGTCGCCAAGCAGGAGAAGCTCCCGGTCGCCGAGCTGACTGGTTTTCACCCGTCGCCGGCGGGACCCAGTGGTCGCCACACCGTCGGCGTACCGCGAAGCCTCGGGATCTGGAAGTTCAGCAAGAACGTGGACGTCGCGCGTGATTTCCTGAAGTGGTTCTTCGAGCCCGCGCAGTACCAGGAGTGGATCATGTCGGGCGACAGCTATAACCATCCCACCTGGCGCGACATGGAAAACCACCCGGTGTGGGATCTGGACAAGAAATACAAGCCGCTCAAGGCGGCGGCGAAGTATTCGCACCTGTACGGGTGGCCCGCGCCGCCCGACGAGAAGATTCAGCTGATCACGAACACCTACATCATCCCGAACATGTTCGCCCGGGTGGTCACCAATACCTCCAAGCCCAAGGAGGCGATGCTCTGGGCCGAGACGGAGATCAAGCGGGCCTTCGATCGGGGCTGAGCGCCTCAGTCCTTTCCGCCGACTTCCTCCTCCTTCGTGCCCGCGATGGGCCGGAACAGAGGCTGTCCGTACTTGTCCACGCCGAACGTCCTGATCACCTGCTGGACGTCGGCCGACACCATGAAGTCGGCGAAGGCGGCGCCGCCGGCCGCGTTGACCCTGGGACCGTTGCGCGGGTTGACCTTCATCACCGCATAGATATTCAAGAGCGGCCGGTCGCCCTCGAGCAGGATCGGCAGGCGCACCCGCTTCTGGAACGCGAGGAACGTTCCGCGGTCGGTCAGGGTGTAGGCCTTCCGGTCGTCGGCGATGCCGAGCGTCGCGCCCATGCCCTGGCCCGCCTCGATGTACCAGGCGCCCTGCGGCTCGACGCCCGCAAGCTTCCAGAGCGACTGTTCGAGCGCGTGGGTGCCGGAGTTGTCACCGCGTGAGACGAAGCGGGCGCCCCTCGCGGCGATCGCGTTCATCGCGTCGGCCGCCTTCTTCATTCCCTTGATCTTCGCGGGATCGTCCGGTGGACCGATGATGACGAAGTCGTTGTACATGACGAGCCGCCGGTCGAGCATCCTGCCGTCCTCGACGTACTTCTTTTCGAACGCGGCCGCATGCGCGAGCACGACGTCTGCCTCGCCTCTGGCCGCCAGCGCGAGCGCCTGACCGGTTCCGACCGCGATCGTCTTGACGGTGTAACCCGTCTCGCGCTCGAAGAACGGGACGAGCACGTCGAGCAGGCCCGAATCCTGGGTGCTGGTGGTCGTCGACAAGATGACCGGCGAGCGCGGGGCCGCCGCATGCGTCGGCACCATCGTCAGAACGAGCGCCAGCAGGAGTGCCCGGAGCATCGAATTCCTCCTCCAGTTCATCGACGCGCCACCACGTTCGTCGTTCCTTCAGGTGTGGGCGAGCATGGGACAACTATCACGCGAGCGAAACCCGGTCAAGGCACCGCGCCACGCCGCGCGATTGCTTGAGTCGATCGCAAGGCGGGAGTACGTTGGCCTCGTGGTAGTCGTCGGACTGATCACGCTCGCGGTCGTCGGAATGTTGCAGTTGCTCGGCGCGCTCGTCGAGCCCCTGCCGCTCGATGCGTCGTGGTACGGCGACGCGGCCGGCGAAGACGAGCGCGGCGAGTCCCGTGGATGGGGACCGTTCAGTCCGGTGGCCATCGGCCCGGCCGCGCCGAGCATTCCGCGTCGCGGCGAGCCCACGCGTGACGTTCTCGACGATCCGACGGCACCCGTCTGCAGCGTCCGACTCTTGTCGCACGAGTCGCGCGCTCCGCCCGCTCCCCTCAGGCACTGGTCGATCTGACTCCCGATCAGCAGCTCGGTGATCATCACGGGCTGCGCACTGGTGCGATAGAGGAGAGCAACATGCTTCGATATCAGGTGCTCGTAGCCGTCATGTCACTGACTCTCGTCGGGTCCATGGGCCACGCGATGGCCGATGGGCCCAGCGGTGGCTATGGCGGGGTCAAGGTGGCCCGGGTCAGCTTCATCGACCGAGCGCTCAACTTGATCCAGCTTTCGGATGGGATGGAGCTGCGCGCCCCCGACCAGCACATGCTGACGAATCTCAAGATTGGCGAGTGGGTGAAGGTCGACTTCGTCGCGGACGGCGACCGAGTCGTGATCAACAGCATCCAGGCCGCTGGGACCGACGAGATTCCCGGCCCCGCCCCCACGGCGATCGGCGGCATCAGCAACCATAGCTGATCACCGTCCTCCCCGGTGGCCTCCGGGCGGCTACGCGCCGCCCGGGAGGCGCCGAGGTCCGGTCAACGGACCAGCGCGGACAGCGAGGTCAGCTTCACGGGCCAGACCGGAGTCGGCCGCTCGCGGGGAATCGGGACACTGTAGGCGATGAGCAGAAGCCAGCGAGCCCAGGCCTGGTTCCAGTCGACGCTCGGCCGGCGCATCGCGCGCTCGAGATCGCCGACGACGAGGCCGACCCATACGCTCCAGACGCCTCGGTCGTCCGGCGGAATGATCTCGATGAGCGCCTCGCCGAGCGCGGAGATCGTCTCGCGGATCTCGAGCGCCGACCTCCGGCCGTCGGCGGCCGGGATCAGGATGTGCTCGGCGACCCAGCGGTGCGTTTTGAGGACAAGCGCCCGGCGGAGGAGAGGCTCGATGCTGAGCCAGGATGGCGCCATCGCGTCGTACCAGGACTGAAGCCCGTGAAGCTCGCCCGATGCCGCGAAGGGCGGCCGCGCGCCGAGGGGCCCCTGGGTGGGCCGCCGGCGCGGCTGAAGCTGTCTCGCCAGGTAACGCTCGTCGGCCGCATAGCGCTCGGCGACGGCGACGAGCTGCGCGCGACGCGCGGCGTCGGCCTCGTACCGGCATGGCCAGTCTCGCATCACGTCGGCAGCCGTTCCGAGAGGCTGCCACTGCAGCACCATGAGGCCGCCGCGGAAGCCACCCGCCCGAAGCCTGTCGGCCGCCGCACGGGCTGCGCTTCGGGTCGTTCGGCGGTGACTCGCGAACTCCTCGGGCAGCGGCACCAGGGTGTGGCGGAGCAACAGCGCGATGCGGCCGTCGGGAGCTTCGTAAGCGGCCACCACATCAGGACATTGCTGGCACACGACGGAATAGCGGTCGAGCCACATGGAATCCCTCTCCACGACCAGAATGGCTGCTTCTGGCTCGACGATGAACGGACACCATGACGGACGCATGAGAGGCAAATGAGAAACGTCTCAGGTTCGGCGATCGTGCGTGCCGGGGGTACGGCGTGAGGATCCTGGTCGTCGAGGACGATCGAAAAGTCGCGCGGTTCGTGCGGCAGGGCCTGTCTGAAGAAGGCCACGCCGTGGAGATCGCGAAGGACGGCTCCGAGGCGCTGGCCTTCGCCTTCACCGAGCCCACCTATGACCTGATCGTGCTCGACGTCATGTTGCCGGGCCAGGACGGGTTCGGGGTGCTCAAGACTTTGCGGGCCCACAAGGTCGCGGTGCCCGTGCTCATGCTGACCGCGCGCGACAGCGTCACGGACAAGGTCGCCGGCCTCGATCTCGGCGCCGACGACTACCTGACCAAGCCGTTCGCCTTCGAGGAATTCCTGGCCCGCGTACGCGCCTTGCTCCGGTGGCGCGACACCGACCGGGCGCCGTTGCTGCGACTCGACGACCTCACGGTCGATCCTGAGACCCGTCGGGTGATGCGCGGCGATCGTCGCATCGAGCTCACGGCCCGGCAGTACGCGCTCCTCGAGTACTTCCTGCGCAACGCCGGGCGCGTCCTCACCCGACCGATGATCGCGCAGCACGTGTGGGGGCTGGCGTTCGACGCCGAGAGCAACGTCATCGACGTGTACGTCGGCTGCCTGCGACGCAAGATCGAGCGCGATCGCGAGCGTCGCCTGCTTCACACCGTGCGCGGCGCGGGGTACGTCCTGCAGGTGGAGGAATGAGTCTCCTCGGCCGGAGTCTGTTGGTTCGCTCGGCCGGACCTGATTTCTTGGTCTCGCCGGCGAGCCGACAGAAACTAGGCGGCATGGGCACGAGTGGCCGTCGAGGTGATCGCGTGTGCCGCCTGATCGGTCTCGTCGGAGTCGTCGCCTTTCTCGCCACCGCGTTCAGCCCGCTCGCCAATCGGTTGAACCAGTGGGCAGCCGTTCCCCCGGAGCTTGCGCCCTCCGACGCCATCGTGGTGCTGGGCGCATGGATTTCGCCCTCGGGCATGCTGAGCCTCGAATCCTTGCGCCGAACCAACCACGGCATCGAGCTCTTCCGGCGAGGTCTGGCGCCGACCCTGGTCCTGTTGGGCGGGGCACGTCCGGGAGGGCCGACCGAGGCCGATGTTCGCGCCGAGCAGGCACGGCTCCACGGGGTTCCCGCGGACGCCATCCTCACGGAAATCAGAGCCCACACAACTCGAGAGGAAGCGACGCGCGTCAAGGCGCTCCTTCAGTCGAAGGGCGCCCGGACGATTCTTCTGGTGACTAACGGGGGTCACCTCGCCCGGGCGCGCCCGTTGTTCGAGCGCGCCGGGTTCGCCGTCCATCCCGCCCCGTCGGACACCTTCGTCCGGTCCGACTCGCCCGAGCCACGGCTCGACCTGATGCGCCTGCTCGTCAAGGAATTCCTGGGCTGGCTCTACTACCGAGTCGCCGGATACATCTGAGCTGGGGAGGACATTTCATGGAGGCGACGTTCATCGCGGCGCTGGCGGGGCTCACCTCGATCGGCGCGTACTACTTCGGCGCTAGGACGCTCGGGCTTTCCACCGCCGGCCTCGGGGCCGCCATCGGCAAGATGCTCGGATCGGTGGGGATGATTCTGATCTTCCTGGCCGTGAATCTGGCCACCGCTGTCACGGTCGTCCTGGCGGTGCGAGGCCTGACCGACGCGTTCGTCTCGGCATACGTCGTGGACGACGCGGTCTGGCTGGGCTTGTCGCTGATCCAGGGCCTCGCCTTCCAGTGGTGGCGGGGGCTCCCGGCGAATCCCAGCGCGGAGAGTGCCGGCTAGGGATCGCGGTGGGATGCTAGACCGATCGAGCCAGCGCGGCCCGCACCGCCTCGATGACTCGCCCGAGATCGTACGGCTTTCCGATGATCTCGAGCGCCTCGCTATCGCCCACGAGGCCCTCGAGCGCCGGTTTGTTGGTCGTCGTGATCACGAACTGCCGCCGCTTCAGAGGCTCGGAGCTGCGCACGAGCCGGAGGAACCGCCAGTTCGCGTCGTACGGCGGGGAGATGTCGTAGACGATCACCGCCGGCGTGTGATGGTTGATGAAGTCGACGAGGTCGAGCTCGCCCTTCTTCACGTCCGGGATGTGGCCGACGACGGTCTGGAATCCTTCCGACTCCAGCGCCGTGCGCAGGAGCTCGACGGTGTCCTCGCTGGAGTTGAACACCGCGATCGTGGGCTTGTGCCCTCCCCCGACAGTGGGGGGGAGATCGCCCTGCCCCGTGCTTCCTCGGCCCATCGTGCCTCAACCTCGTCGGTTCGTTCGCCGGACCGACTAGCCGCCGGCTGGGAACCATGGTGGGAACTGGGCAGAGACTATCCTGCCGAGACGGCGATGTCTAGCCGCGCGACGCTAACGGCCGCACTGTCACCCGGTGCGCCCGATCATGCTCGCGACGATGGCAATCAGCTCGGCCGGATCTACCGGCTTGGAGACGTGAATATGGAAGCCTGCCCTCAGACTCCGGATCCGGTCCTCGGGGCGGCCGAACGCGGTCAACGCCACCGCCGGCGTCTTGCCGCCCTGTTCGGGGCCGAGGGCTCGCACCTTGCGGATGAGCGAGTATCCGTCCTCTCCGGGCATCTCGATGTCGGAGACGAGCACGTCGGGGCGCCACTGCGCGACGGCTTGGAAGGCCTCTTTGGCCGTCCGACCTTCGATCACTTCAGCGCCAGCCTGAACGAACACTTCTCGGATCAGCTCGACGGCCGTCGGATCGTCGTCCACCACGACGATGCGGGCTCCGGCCAGTGAGGGGCTTTCGAGCGCCGGGCTGTCCCGGTGGGCGATCGGCTGCTCGCGCATCTCGGCGATCATCAGCGGCAGCTTCACCACGAAGGTCGCGCCCTGGTCCTCGCCGGCACTCTCGGCGTAGACGCTCCCCCCATGGAGCTCCACGAGGTGTCGGACCAACCCGAGGCCGATCCCGAGCCCTCCGTGGCCGCGTGCGCTTCCGCCCTCGCCCTGACGCAACCGGTCGAACACGTAGGGAAGGACGTCCGCCGCGATGCCCTGCCCGGTGTCGCTCACGATGATCTCGACGTGCGATCGGACGCGCTGAAGCTGCACCTGGACCCGCCCGTCCCTTGGCGTGAACTTGACGGCGTTCTCCAGCAGGTTCCACATGATCTGCTGGAGCCGTCCCGGATCGCCGCTGACCAGAAGCCCCGGCGCCTCCAGCACCGGCTGGAGCCGAATCCCCTTCGCCTCGGCCGCGGGACGGACCGCCTCCAGCGCGTCCTCGATGAGGTCGCGAAGATCGACCGGCTGAACGACGAGGCGCATACGGCCGCTGACTACCCTCGCCATGTCGAGCAAGTCGTCGACGAGCCGGATCTGCGCGTTGACGTTTCGGACGATGATCTGGACCGCCCGGCGGACCTGCGCCTCACCGAGCTGGCCACGCTCGATGAGCGTCGCCCACCCGTGCACGGCGTTGAGGGGGTTCCGCAACTCGTGCGAGAGCGTCGAGAGGAACTCGTCCTTCGCGCGGTTGGCCGCTTCGGCCCCGGCGCGCGCTGTCTCGGCCTCGCGATAGAGCCGCGCGTTCTCGATCACGGCCGCCGTGTGGGTCGCGACGATCGTGGCGAAGGAAAGATCGGCTCGGCCGTAACGCCGTGTGGATTCGGTGATCGCGAGGGTCAGCGCGCCCAGGACCCGCTCGTGCGCGATGAGTGGCGCGATGATCCAGGACTTCGGAGCCAGCTGCCGAACGAGAGCGAGATGCTCGGGGTTCAGCGCGAGGGCGTTCAGGTCGTCCTCGGTGACGCGCGAGACGAGCACCGGCTGGCGTGTGTGAACCGCGCTGGGGACGACCGCGTGCGCGATCTCGTAGACGAGCGCTTCCTTGGTGCTATCCACGTGCGCGCTGGCCACCCGGTGCAGCGCTCCGTCGTCGTGAAGCAGGTCGATCGCGCAGAGATCACCGAGCACCGGCACGGCAAGGCGAGCCAATCGCGGCAAGGATCTCTCGTAGTCGAGTGAAGAACCGAGCAGCGCGCTCATCTCGGCGAGTACAGCCGCCCGTCGTTCCGCGGGGATTCGTGGCGGCGCCATCCCAGGAGTCTCACCTGTGAGAAGCATATTGACAAGCAGGAAGCTCGAAAGCGCGCGCGCTTACGAGCACGGCGGTGCATTCCGGGTCAGGGGAATACCTTAAAGTGGCATCGGGCGCCTCCCCGCGTCGCCCGCGTGGCGCGAGCCGATTCGCTCGGCGCGCGTGACGTCGAGAGGGTGGTCGATCAGCGGCTCGATGCGCGCGCCAAAGCGGATCGTATGCGGCAAGCCGGCGTGATGCTCGAACGCCGTCTCATCCTTCCAGCGCGAGTGAATGTAGAAGAGCCGCGGGTCGCGACGTTGTCCTCTCGATCGTCGACCACATTCTCTTCGAGATGCCGAGCGCCGCGCGATCAGATGCGCCGCGGCACCGCTCATGCCTAATATCGAAAAGAGTCGTCGCGCGCACGCTCAGGGTTTTACCTGATTCGAGGCGTGGCGACTGAGAACAAAAGGAGGCCGCCGTGAACGAGCCGACGCCACAAGCGCACCGGGGTATTTTCCTCTGTCTCACGCTCGCG
>Ga0137396_10001183_pt1 | contig 13485 bp, 12 predicted proteins | sample czc16metaG_FD_108284 | JGI IMG/M metagenome (GOLD analysis project Ga0137396, IMG submission 108284) | Vadose zone soil microbial communities from Angelo Coast Range Reserve, California, USA - czcobulk3.16 metaG | ecosystem: Environmental > Terrestrial > Soil > Vadose zone | place: USA...
CCAATCGGCGGTGCCAGCCTGGTTCAGGTTGGCGGCGCCGGACAGGCCCCCGAAGGCCCCGGCCAAAGTGAAGGCGTCATAGACGGGACGGCTGCGTGACGACAGCGCGACGCTCGTCTGAGCATGGAGCGCCAGAGGCGCCGCGGCCAGGACGAGCGCCACGGAGAGCAGGGAAATCGAACGGTTCAGCATGGGATCCTCCAGTAGGGACTTGAGGTTGGGGGCTTTCGGCCCCGGGGGGAAACGCCGTGTGGCCGCGCAGCTCGCGCGGCGCTGCTTCATGAATGAACCATATGTGCAAGAGGGGTTCCGCTGATCGAGGCGAGGCGTGTCTCACAAGGTCAACCCGAGTCCGAAGCCGAGCGACGACACGCGATCCCGGAAGAATTCCCCGTACGGCGAGGGCCCGCTGTACCCCTTGAGCTGCAGGCTCCACCGCCACCCCGAGCCCGGCAGGATGAGCGGGTCGGCCAGCTCGAGTCCGGTGACGAAGCTCCAGCCGATCTGCCAGCCGCGGTCCTGCACCGATCTCCCGTCCAGCGCCGCCACGAGCCGGCCGGCGGCGAGCCGGCCGAGCCGCACGAGCGACCCGGGCTGGTGGTATTCGAGGCCGGCGTGGAGCACGCCGGGCTTCAGGTCGGCCGGTGAGTGCGTGAACATGTATTCGCCGCCGCCGTACACTCGCCAATGCGCCAGCTCGCGCGCGACCAGCAGCTCGGCGGCTTCGAAGCTCAGGTCCACGCGCTGCGCGTGGGCGTGGATCATGTACTCATCGCCCAGGTGCGAGCTCTGGTGGTAGACGCGGAGTCGCATCGCGGTGCTGCCGCGCCGGTACGCCACCGGGAGACCGACCAGATAGTCCGTGTTCATCAGGTCGGCGGTCGTGGACGAGAGGTCGAACTGCGAGAATACGCCGGCGGCGATCGACACCTGCCAGTCCCGTGCTCGGAGGATGCCGATCGTCTGGCCGAATCCGACGGAGCCGAGTCGGGACGTGAGGCGCGAGGAGCGCTGCCACAGGTAGGTGGCGAAGAACTCCGGCTCCTTCGGGTCGGCGACTAGGGAGAGGAAGAGCGGGGCGCTCGCCCCCGTCACCGACGGCAGCGGCAGCGGTGCTTGCACCACCGCTCCCGACTGCCTGGCCGTCAAGGCCGCCACGATGATGAGCGCCGCGATCTTTCCGCCCATGTGTCCCCCCCAGGTATGCTGAACCGCCTTGCAGTTCATGAATGAACTATATCGCCCGAAATGTTCCCACCGCGCCGCCCTTGCCCGGCGGTCGGCCCTCGGCTAGCGTTTTGCTCCGTAGCAGGAGGCGAACTCGTGGGCGTTGGGCCCGGCCGGCTCGTGGCCGTCGGGATCTCGGGCAGCCCGTCGGCGACGTCCAAGTCGCGGGTCCTGGTGGAGCACGTGCTGGCGCAGCTCGAGGCGCGGGGCGCCGCGATTCGGCTCATCGACGTGGCGACCTTGCCGGCCGACGCGTTGCTGGGTCGCGGCTCGGCGTCCCAGCTGACGGACGCGCTCACGCGAGTCGCCGAGGCCAGGATCGTCGTAGCCGGAACACCTGTGTACCGCGCTACCTACAGCGGCCTGCTCAAGGTCTTCTTCGACCTGCTGCCCCAGGATGCGCTGGTCGGGAAAGTGGGGGTGCCGATCGTGATGGGACACGGGGTGGCGCATTCGCTCGCCGTCGACCACGGACTGCGCCCGCTGTTCGCGAGCATCGGCGCGACGGTCGTGGCACACGGCGTGTATGCCACGAGCGAGCAGTTTGCCGACGGGACGCCGGCCGCCGAGCTGCGCGCGGCCATCGACCGCGCCGTGCGGGAGGCGGTCGAGCTGGCGAGCGCCGGCAGCGACTGAGGAAGGCGACATTTACCCAATGAGCGCGACCACCGAGCGCCCGATCGCGATCTACTACGAGCACCCCGACTGGTTCCGGCCCCTGTTCCTGGAGCTCGACCGGCGCCGGGTGCCGTACGTCCGAGTCGACGCCGCGGATCACCGGTTCGACGCGGGTGACGGGCGGCCGCCCTATTCGCTCCTGTTCAACCGGATGAGTCCCTCGGCGTACCTGCGCGGCCACGGCAACGCCATCTTCTACACGCTCCATTACCTCGCGTACCTGAAGCGGCACGACGTGCGCGTCATCAACGGGTACGACGCCTACGTCACGGAGACCTCGAAGGCGTTGCAGCTCTCGCTGCTGCATCACCTGGGGTTACCGTATCCGCGGGCCCGCGTCATCAACCACCCCGCCCGCGCACCCGAGGCGGCGCAGGGGTTCCGCTTCCCGGTGATCGTGAAGCCGAACATCGGCGGGTCGGGAGCGGGGATTCGGCGCTTCGAGACGCCGGAGCAGCTCGAGCAGGCGACGCGCGCCGGTGCGCTCGACCTGGGGATCGATCAGACCGCGCTGGTGCAGGAGTACATCCCGGCCGCCGAGCAGCGCATCGTGCGGGTGGAAGTGCTGGGTGGGCGCTATCTCTACGCGATCCGGATCTACACGCCGGGGGACAGCTTCAACCTGTGCCCGGCGGACGTGTGCCAGACCGTCGGCGGCGCGGAGCTGGTGCGGGCCGCCTGCCCGGTAGATGCGCCCAAGAACAACCTGCGCGTCGAGGGCTACACTCCGCCGCCCGAGATCGTCGATCAGGTGGAGTGCATCATGCGGGCGGCGCACATCGACGTGGGCGGCGTCGAATACATGATCGACGCACGCGACGGGCGACTCTACTTCTACGACATCAACGCGCTCTCGAACTTCGTGGCCGACGCGCCGCGGGTGGTGGGGTTCGATCCGTTCGCGCGGCTGGTGGACTACCTCGAGCAAGCGGCGGACTGACCATGCGCTTCGGCTACTGGCTCCCCGTGTTCGGCGGCTGGCTCCGCAACGTGCCCGACGAGGGCATGGCGGCGAGCTGGGAGTACGTACGCCGCCTGGCACGGCGCAGCGAAGCGATCGGCTTCGACGTCACCTTGATCGCCGAGCTCAACCTGAACGACATCAAGGGTCCGGACGCGCCGGCGCTCGACGCCTGGACCACGACGGCGGCACTCGCCGCGGTCACCGAGCGGCTCGAGCTGATGGTCGCCGTGCGCCCGACGTTTCACCCGCCGGCGCTCGCCGCCAAGCAGGCGGCCAACATCGACCACATCAGCGGCGGGCGGGTCACGCTCAACGTGGTGTCGTCGTGGTGGGCCGACGAGGCGCGCCAGTACGGCGTCGAGTTCGACCAGCACGACGCGCGCTACGCCCGCACCGCTGAGTGGCTCGCGGTGGTGAGCGGCATGTGGGCCGAACCGCGGTTCAGCTTCGCGGGGCGATTCTACACGGTCGAGAACGCGATCCTCGAGCCGAAGCCCGTGTCGCAGCCGCGCCCGACGCTGTACGCCGGTGGCGAGTCGGAGGCGGCGAAGCAGCTCATCGCCCGCTCGTGTGACGCGTACCTGATGCACGGGGACCCGCCCGAGCGGATCGGGGTGAAGGTGGCCGACCTGCGGGCGCGGCGCGAGCAGCTGGAGCTCTCGCCCCTCAAGTTCGGGGTCGCGGGCTATGTCGTCTGCCGGCCCACCGAGGCTGCCGCCCAGAGCGAAGTAGCGCGCATCACGGACGTGCGCCAGAGCGCGGCGGGCTACGCGAACTATCAAGAATGGATCGCCAACACCCAGCTCGAGCAGCGCGTCAGCCTGGAGGACTACTCCGTCTCGAACCGCGGGCTCAAGGCCGGCCTGGTGGGGACGCCCCAGCAGATCGCGCGGCGCATCCAAGAGTTCGAACGGGCCGGGGTCGATCTGCTGCTGCTCCAGTTCAGCCCGCAGCACGAGGAGATGGAGCGCTTCGCGGCGGAGGTGATGCCGCTCGTGGGGGGTGGGGGTGCCTTGACACCCCCCGCCCGCCGGGGTAACCTAGCAGGCCAAGACCTGACACTCGGAACCACATACTCGTGATGTCGTTCGCGCTGGTTTTCGTCCTGCTGCTGCTGGTCCTGCTGCTGAGCATTCCTGCTCAGGAGGGGTCGGCGGCGCGCGAAAAGATGACGTGAGCAAGTAGCGAGACAGCAAAGCAGTGCCGGCGCCGCGGACCCCCCAAGGTCCGCGGCTTTTTTTCACCTCACTGGTTCGGAAAGGGACGGAGCGGTCGCCATGGAGAGAAACGTCAGCATCTTCGACACCACGCTGCGGGATGGCGAGCAAGCGCCAGGCAATTCCATGACGCCGGAGGCGAAGCTGCGCCTCGCCCTCCAGCTCGACACCCTGGGCGTGGACGTCATCGAAGCCGGATTCCCGAGCGCGTCCCAGGGCGATCAGCAGGCCGTCCGCGGCGTGGCCGAAGCCGTGCGGCGATCCGCGGTGGCGGCGCTGGCGCGGTGCCACGACCGCGACATCGATCTCGCCGGGGAGGCGTTGCGGCCGGCCGCGCGACCGCGGGTGCACGTCTTCATCGCCACGTCGGACCTCCACCTGGAGCAGAAGCTCAAGATCAGTCGCGCCGACTGCCTCGCCCGCGCCGAGGCGGCGATTCACCGCGCACGGCGCTACACCGACGACGTCGAGTTCTCGGCCGAGGACGCGACGCGCACCGACCTGGACTTCCTCTGCCGGGTGGTCGAGACCGCGATCGGGGCCGGGGCGAAGACGATCAACCTGCCCGATACCGTGGGCTACGCGCTGCCCGCCGAGTACGGCGCGATGTTCCGCGCCGTGCGCGGCCGGGTGCCGAACAGCGACCGGGTGGTGTTCAGCGCTCATTGCCACGATGACCTGGGCCTGGCGGTCGCCAACTCGCTCGCCGCGATCGAAGCCGGGGCCGGCCAGGTGGAGTGCACCATCAACGGCATCGGCGAGCGCGCCGGCAACGCGGCGCTCGAGGAGATCGTCATGGCGAGTCGGGTGCGCTCGCACGCCGTGGCGTTCCAGTGCGCCGTGAACCCGAAGGAGATCTTCCGCACCAGCCAGCTCCTGTCCCACGTCATCGGCGTCTTCCCCCAGCCGAACAAGGCGGTCGTCGGCCGCAACGCATTCGCGCACGAAGCCGGCATCCACCAGCACGGCCTGCTGCAAAACGGCCTGACGTACGAAATCATCCGGCCGGAGGAAGTGGGCGTGCCGCGCTCCACGCTGGTGCTCGGGAAGCACTCCGGCCGGCACGCGCTGGAGCGGCGCTACCAGGAGCTGGGGTACGAGCTCGACGAGGCGACGCTCGCCAAGCTGTACGACGAGTTCACGGCGCTGGCAGATCGCAAGCGGGAGGTGCTCGACGAAGACCTGCTGGCGCTGTTGCACGGCCGGTTCCACGACGCGCCCGAGGTGTACGGGCTCGCGCATCTGGAAGTGACGTGCGGGTCGACGCCCGCCTCCGCCCAGGTCCGGCTCACAGGCCCGTGGCTGGGGGAGCGCAACGCGGCGGGGAGCGGCAACGGACCGATCGCCGCGGCGATCGCAGCGATCGGCGCGGTCGTCGAGCGCCAGATCGAAGTGCTGAACCTCACGATACAGTCGGTCACGCCGGGCGGCGACAGCCTGGGCCAGGTGTTGGTGCAGGTCCGCGTCGCCGGCAAGTCGCTATCGGGGCACGGCGCGTCCACCGACATCGTCGAGGCGAGCGCGCGCGCGGTGCTACACGCCCTCAACAAGGCGAGCTACGCGGACGAGCTGGAGGACCGCTCGCTCAATGCCATCTACCTCTGGGGAGTGTGAGCCGATGACTGAAACGCTCACGGGTGCGCAGATCCTCTGCCGCACGCTGCTCGAGGCCGGCGTCGACGTGATTTTCGGGTATCCCGGCGGCGCCATCATGCCGTTCTATCACGCGCTGGGAGACCATCCGGCGCTGCGGCACATCCTGGTGCGGCACGAGCAGGCGGCCGCGCACGCGGCAGACGGATATGCCCGCGCCAGCGGGCGCGTCGGGGTGTGCGTGGCCACGTCGGGTCCCGGCGCCACGAACCTGGTGACCGGGCTCGCGACGGCGCACATGGACTCATCGCCGGTGGTGGCGATCACCGGGCAGGTGTCCCGCGCCATGATCGGGCGTGATGCCTTCCAGGAGACGGACATCGTGGGCATCACGCTGCCGATCACCAAGCAGAACTACCTGGTGCAGGACGTCGCCGAGCTCGCGGACGTGGTGCGGGAGGCGCTGGCGGTCGCCCAGGAGGGTCGCCCCGGGCCGGTGTTGATCGATGTGCCGAAGGACGTGCAAAACCAGAAGACTCCCTTCACGCCCCTCACCCCCCGCCCGGGCGGGGGCTCCCTCCGCGACAAGAATACGCAGTCGCTGCGGGAGCCCCCACCCGGACGGGGGGTGACGTCCTCGATCGAGGAGGGGGTCCGTGAAGCCGCGCGCCTCATCGCGGCCGCCGAGCGCCCGTTGCTGATGGTGGGGCACGGGGTGATCATCGGCAACGCCTATACCGAAGTGCGCGCGCTCGCGGAGAAGACCGGCATCCCGGTGATCACGACGCTGCTCGGCATCAGCGCGTTCCCCGACGGCCACCCGCTGTTCCTCGGCATGCCGGGGATGCACGGCGAGGTGCGGGTGAACCGCGCGATCCAGCACGCCGACTTGATCGTCGGCATCGGGCTGCGGTTCGACGACCGCGTCACTGGCAACACGGCCGGCTTCGCGCCGCGGGCACGCATCATACACATCGACCTGGACCGCGCCGAGATCGGGAAGAATGTACCCGTGGCGCTGGGGATCGTGGGCGACGCACGCGACGTCACGCGCCGCCTGGCTGCCCTGGTGCAGCCCCGCACGTGCGAGCGCTGGCTCGGGGAGATCCGCGAGTTCACCCGACCGCGGGCGGCGGCGTTCCGGGGCGACCTGGCGCCCGAGACGATTCTAGCGTCGCTTTATCAGGCGACGGAGGGACGCTGTACCATCGTGACCGACGTGGGCCAGCACCAGATGTGGGTCGCCAAGCTGTATCCGTACCGCGAGCCCAATTCCCACATCACGTCCGGCGGCCTCGGGACCATGGGGTTCGCGGTCCCCGCCGCGATGGGCGTGCACCTCGCCCGGCCGGGCGAGACGGTGTGGGCGATCTCGGGCGACGGCGGCTTCCAGATGAACATGGCCGAGATCGCGACCATGGTGCAGGAGCGGTTGCCGGTGAAGATGGCGATCTTCAACAACGGCTATCTGGGCATGGTGCGGCAGTGGCAACAGTTCTTTCATGGCAAGCGTTATTCCTGCACGCCGATCTGGAGCCCCGACTATGTGAAGCTCGCGGAGGCATATGGCATCCCCGGCTGGCGGGTGAAGGAAGCGGCCGAGCTTCCCGACGTCGTCGCGCAGGCGAACGATCATTCCGGTCCGGCGCTGGTCGAGTTCGTGATCGAGCAGGAGGCGAACGTCTACCCGATGATCCCACCCGGCGGATCGCTCTCGGAGCCGATCGAAACCGCGCCGGCGGGGGCGGGCGACTGAGCCACCCCATGCCGGTCTCGCATACCGTCGCGGTGCTGCTCGACGACGCGCTGCTGACGTTGAATCGCGCCGTCGGTGTGCTGCGCCGGCGTAATGTTCCGATCGAGCGTCTCGCGCTGCGGCCCACCGCTACCGCGGGGGTATCGCAGCTGACGTTCATTTTGAAGGCGGACGCCGCCACCGCGGATCGCGTCGCGCAGCAGTTCCACAAGATCGTCGGCGTACGCGACGTCGTGCTGGCGGCGACCGAAGACTCCACTAGGGAGGTGCAATCATGAGTACGGCAGGAGTGCGCGTCTTCTACGACGCGGACGCCGACCCGACCCGGCTGCGGGATCGCGTGGTCGCGGTCATCGGATACGGCAGTCAGGGTCACGCGCATGCGCTCAACCTGCGCGACAGCGGCGTGCGGGTGATCGTCGGGCTGCGCCCGGGCGGAGCGTCCTGGGAGCGCGCGCGGGCGGAGGGTCTGGACGTGCGGCCGATCGCCGACGCCGCGGCCGCCGCCAACGTCGTGATGGTGCTCGTTCCCGACCAGGAGGCGCGCGCCGTGTACGAAGCCGGCATCGCCCGGACGCTCGGGCCGGGAAAGACGCTGCTGTTCGCGCACGGCTTCAACATCCATTTCGGCGAGATCGTGCCGCCGCCCTCGGTCGACGTGGCGATGATCGCGCCCAAGTCCCCCGGCCACATGGTGCGCAGCGAGTTCCAGGCGGGCCGCGGCGTTCCCGCCCTCGTGGCGGTGCAGCGCGACGCCAGCGGCCACGCGCTCGCCGACGCCCTCGCCTATGCCGCGGGGATCGGCTGTACCCGAGCGGGGGTGCTCGAGACGTCGTTCAAAGAGGAGACGGAAACCGATCTGTTCGGCGAGCAAGCCGTGCTGTGCGGCGGCGTGACCGCGCTCGTCCAGGCGGGTTTCGAGACGCTCACCAACGCCGGCTACGCGCCGGAGATCGCTTACTTCGAGTGCCTGCACGAGCTGAAGCTGATCGTCGATCTGATGTATCGCGGCGGGATGGGCTTCATGCGGCGCTCGATCAGCGATACGGCGGAGTACGGCGACTACACGCGTGGCCCCAAGATCGTCACCGACGAGGTGCGGGCAGCGATGCGGCGCATGCTGGCCGACATCCAGTCCGGCAGCTTCGCGCGCGAGTGGATCGGCGAGACGCGCGGCGGCGCCGCCCGCTTCCAGGCGCTGCGCCGGGCCGAGGCCGAGCATCCCATCGAGCGCGTGGGGGCGCGGCTGCGTGCCATGATGCCGTGGACGGAAGAAGGACGGCGGGCAGCCGTACCCGCGACGCCGCCTCCGCCGGTCCCGCCGACGAAGCCCCGAGGAGCCGCCGTCGCGCCGTGAGCTCGGCTCCGCGCACGCTGTTCGCGAAGCTGTGGGACGCGCACGTCGTCCACCGGTTTCCGGGGGGGGGCCCGGCGCTGTTGTACGTGGACCTGCACCTGGTGCACGAGGTGACTTCACCTCAGGCGTTCGCCGGCCTGCGACAGGCCGGACGCCGCGTGCGCCGCCCCGAGCTGACGGTGGCGACGGTGGACCACAACGTGCCCACGGGCGACCGCACCCTGCCGATCGACGACCCCGTCTCGGCGCGGCAGCTCGACGCGCTGGCGGTGAACGCGCGCGAGTTCGGAGTGGAGCTGTTCGACCTGCAGTCCCCCAACCAGGGCATCGTGCACGTGATCGGCCCCGAGCAGGGGTTCACGCAACCGGGGATGATCATCGTGTGCGGCGACTCGCACACCTCGACGCACGGAGCGTTCGGGGCGCTCGCCGTGGGGATCGGCACGAGCGAAGTGGAGCACGTCCTCGCGACACAATGTCTCGTGTGGTCCGAGCCGCGCACGATGGAAGCGCGTCTCACCGGCACGGCGGGACCGGGTGTCACGGCCAAGGACCTCATCCTCGCTTTGATCGGCTCCATCGGCACCGCCGGTGCGACCGGGCACGTCATCGAGTACACCGGGGACGCGATCAGTGCGCTCTCGATGGAGCAGCGGATGACGGTGTGCAACATGTCGATCGAGGCGGGCGCCCGGGCCGGGATGATCGCCCCGGACGAGACGACCTTCGCCTATCTGGCGGGCCGCCCGCGGGCGCCCGCCGGCGCGGCGTGGACCCGCGCCGTGGCGGCGTGGGGCGAGCTGCGCAGCGATCCCGGCGCGACGTATGACCGCCGCGTGACGCTCGACGCCGCGACCGTCCCGCCCCAGGTGACGTGGGGGACGAGCCCGGGCATGGTCACGGGCGTCACCGGCGCCGTACCCGACCCGGCTGATTTCCCGACCGACGACGAGCGACACGCCGTGTCGCGGGCGCTCGAGTACATGGGCCTGGAGCCCGGCACACGCCTCGAGGGATTGCCGATCGATCGGGTGTTCCTCGGCTCCTGCACCAACGGCCGGATCGAGGATCTGCGCGCCGCGGCCCGGGTGGTGCGGGGCCGGCGCGTGGCATCGGGAGTGCGGGCGATGGTGGTCCCGGGATCGCAGCTGGTCCGTGCCCAGGCGGAGCGCGAGGGGCTCGACCAGGTGTTCCGGGAGGCGGGATTCGAGTGGCGCAACGCTGGGTGCTCGATGTGCCTGGGGATGAACGCGGATATTCTCAAGGCGGGGGAACGCTGCGCTTCGACCTCCAACCGCAATTTCGAAGGGCGCCAGGGGCGCGGCGGGCGTACCCACTTGATGAGCCCGCCCATGGCGGCGGCCGCCGCAGTGGCGGGCCGGCTCGTCGACGTGCGCGAATGGGCGTGGGAGAGGGAAGGGGAGGGGGAGCGCGCCGCGTCGTGATCGAGGCTTTCGTCCGCCACACCGGCGCTGTGGCCGCGCTGCCGCGCGCCGACGTGGACACCGACCAGATCATTCCGAAGCAGTTCCTGAAGCGGGTGGAGCGCACCGGCTTCGGTCCCGCCCTGTTCTACGATTGGCGGTTCCGGCCCGATGGCAGCGTGAACTCAGGCTTTGAGCTCAACCGGCCCGAAGCCCAGGGCGCGACCGTCCTCGTGGCCGGGGCGAACTTCGGGTGCGGCTCGTCCCGGGAGCACGCGGTGTGGGCGTTGCGCGAGTACGGCTTCCGCGCCATCCTCGCCCCGTCGTTCGCGGATATCTTCTACGCGAACTGTTGTCAGAACGGCGTGTTGCCGGTGCGCCTCTCATCCCAGGAGATCGCCGAGCTGCTGCGCCGCCATGCGGCCGCGGGCGGAGTCTATCGGCTGTCGATCGATCTCGTGGAGCAGCGCGTGGAGGACGGCGCGGGCTTCGCCGCTCCGTTCGCCATCGACGCGTACCGCCGGGAGATGCTGCTGCACGGTCTCGATGAGATCGGGCGCACGCTGCTCGAGGAAGACCGGATCGCGGCGTTCGAACGCGGAACTGACGGGCGGACATCTGTTCCGCGTTCCGACTTCCGCGTTCCGCGTTTGGGGGAGGGGTCGTGAAGAGTTATGCGATCGCCGTGCTGCCGGGTGACGGCATCGGCCCGGAGGTGACCGCAGAAGCCGAGCGCGTGCTCCAGGCGGCGGGCCAGCGCTTCGGGATCACGTTTACCCTGTCGCATTTTCCGGTGGGGGCGGCGGGTGTCGCGGCCGCCGGCGATCCGCTGCCGGAAGAGACGCGCGCCGCCGTGCGCCGCGCCAACGCGGTGCTGCTCGGCGCGGTGGGGGTGCCGGGGCTGGAACACGCGCCCCGGCACCTGAAGCCCGAGACGGGCCTGCTCGGGCTGCGCGCCCTGCTGGGTGTGTACGCCAACCTGCGCCCGGTCACCGTGCTCGTGCCCCTGGTGGACCGCTCGCCCTTGAAGCCGGACCGGCTGCGCGGCGTCGACATCCTGATCGTACGGGAGCTCACCGGCGGGTTGTATTACGGTGAGCCGCGCGGGCGGGACGCGGCGGGGTCCCGCGCCGTCAACACCCTGGTCTACACCGTCCCCGAGATCGAGCGGGTCGCCCGGGTGGCGTTCGACGCCGCGCGCCGCCGCCGCCGGCTCGTCACGTCGGTCGACAAGGCCAACGTGCTCGAGGTCTCGCAGCTGTGGCGCGAGACGGTCACGGCGGTCGGCCGCGAGTACGCGGATGTCCGACTGGAGCACCTGTACGTCGACTACGCCGCGATGCGGCTCGTCAGCGATCCCGCGGCGTTCGACGTGCTGCTGACCGAGAACATGTTCGGCGACATCCTGAGCGACGAGGCGGCGGTGCTCGTGGGCTCGCTCGGCCTGCTCCCATCGGCGTCGCTTGGCGCAGGCGCTGGGTTGTTCGAGCCGATCCACGGGTCGGCACCCGACATCGCCGGGAAGGGAGTGGCTAATCCGATCGGTGCGATCGCGTCAGCGGCCATGCTGCTGCGCTACGGGCTGCAGCTGCCCGAGGCCGCGGACGCGGTGGACCATGCGATCGCGACGGTGCTCGAGGCCGGGGCGAGGACGCGGGACATTGCGGCAGCCGGTGAGCGTGTACTCAGCACGAGCGAGATGGGCTCGCGCATCGCGGATGTGGTCCTTGATGAAGGCGGAACGCGGAAGTCGGAACGCGGAACAGACGGGCGGACATCTGTTCCGCGTTCCGCGTTCCACGTTCCGCGTTCAAGCGACTCGCCGTGACCCCCCTCCGCAGCAGCCTGATCACGCAGGGCACGCAACGCTCCCCCAACCGCGCCATGCTGCGGGCGGTGGGATTCGGCGACGGCGATTTCACGAAGCCGATTGTGGGAGTCGCGAACGCGTTCAGCACCCTGACCCCGTGCAACCTCGGGCTCGACGTGCTGGCGCGGCGCGCGGAGGCCACGCTGCGGACGCTCGGCGTGATGCCGCAGCTGTTCGGCACGATCACCGTGAGCGACGGGATCTCGATGGGGACCGAGGGGATGAAGTACTCGCTCGTCTCCCGCGAGGTGATCGCCGACTCGGTCGAGACCGTGTGCGGCGCGCAGTGCATGGATGGCGTGCTCGCCGTAGGCGGGTGCGACAAGAACATGCCCGGCGCGATGATCGCGATGGCGCGCCTCAACATCCCGGCGGTGTTCGTGTACGGCGGCACGATCAAGCCCGGCCATTACAACGGCCGCGACCTGACGGTCGTGAGCGCGTTCGAAGCGGTGGGCGCGTTCAGCGCCGGCAAGATCGACGCCGCCGAGCTGCTCCAAGTCGAGCGGCACGCCTGCCCCGGTGCCGGCTCGTGCGGCGGGATGTTCACGGCGAACACGATGTCCTCGGTGATCGAGGCGATGGGGATGAGCCTGCCGTACTCCTCCACCATGGCGGCCGAGGACGCCGAGAAGGCCGAGAGCGCCGCGCAGTCGGCGGTGGCGCTGGTGGAAGCGATCCGGCGGGACCTGCGGCCGCGCCAGCTCCTGACGCGTCAGGCGTTCGAGAACGCGATCGCCGTCACGATGGCGATCGGCGGCTCGACCAATGCCGTGTTGCATCTCCTCGCCATCGCCCGCGCGGCCGGTGTGCCGCTCGTGCTCGACGACTTCGAGACGATCCGCGCGCGGGTGCCCGTGCTGTGCGACTTGAAGCCCTCGGGCCGGTTCGTCGCCACCGATCTGCACCGGGCCGGCGGGATCCCGCAGGTCATGAAGATTCTCCTGACCCACGGCGTGCTGCAGGGCGACGCCCTCTCGATCACCGGTCGGACGATCGCCGAGGTGCTGAAGGACGTTCCCGACTCGCCGCGGCGCGACCAGGAGGTGATTCGGCCGTGGGACCGCCCGCTTTACCCCCAGGGCCACCTCGCCATTCTACGCGGCAACCTCGCTCCCGAGGGGGGCGTCGCGAAGATCACCGGCGTCAAGGCGCTGAAGATGACGGGCCCGGCCCGGGTGTTCGACTCCGAGGAGACGTGCCTCGAAGCGATTCTCAAGGGCCGGGTGCAGCGCGGCGACGTGATCGTGATTCGCTACGAGGGTCCGAAGGGCGGTCCGGGGATGCGGGAGATGCTCTCTCCCACGTCGGCGCTCATCGGGGCCGGCTTGGGGGATGCGGTAGGGCTCATCACCGACGGCCGATTCTCGGGCGGGACGTACGGTCTCGTGGTCGGCCA